>JAAUYD010176166.1_pt1 | contig 20454 bp, 18 predicted proteins | sample 7278101 | NCBI WGS metagenome assembly JAAUYD01 (sample SAMN14350128, study PRJNA611818) | marine sediment metagenome | isolation source: surface marine sediment (0.6m) | place: French Polynesia: Moorea | collected 2018-08
ACGCCAATATAGAATACTTAATTTATGCCAACTTAGGAACGATGGATCGCTATTTACCAGGGATAAAAGGAATAATCGAACGAGAAGATATCTCGGTAAAAGAAGCTATAGAAATAGTCGAGCGATAATAGAAGCAGTCAGAAGTCAGAAGTGTTTTTTAAGTCGTACTGTGGGGGAACTAAGTTCAAGATGGGGTTAGCCGAGATACGCTCGAAACGGGCCACTATGGACTATAGCCCTTGCTCTGAATGCTTTTCGTCGATTAATGATCTAGAGATCTCGGTCTCTAAAACTTGAAGCAAATTACTATCCTCGATGGTGTAATCTCCGAAGCGTTTGATATGCCCTGTTAAATAAGGACAATCAATGTAACCTTAAGCAATTAAAGAACGAACAATTGAAGAAATATCGCAAGTTCAAGTGCAAAGAAAAAATCCCACCCATCTAATGTCAAATCAATGATATTAGCAGAAATAACGCCCCAATAATTTCCGAGTTTATGTCTGCTAATGTTGTAATTAGTACCTCTATCATATGTCTGCTAATGTTTTTGATCAAGCTTGCATAGATTGATTAGACTATTGCCTCGCTCGCTATGAAACACAAAACCGTTCGCTCTTTATCTGAATCGGCACAGCAACAACTAAAATTTTACATTCTTGCTATCAAATCTGACCTTCAAATAGACGTAAAACAGATAGCTTAGCAATAGCTAAAACTTAGTATTGGCAAGCTTTACAGCGCATAGTGGCCGATTTCGGGCATATCTCGGCTCAACCCCCATCAGGTCAGCGCAGGTAAGTCACGGATTATAGATCGGTATTTACCGAGAATAAAAGCAATAATCGAATTACTAATCGAAAAAATTAATCAAATGGCCGGTACGCAATCGACGATCGCGCCAAGAGCAGATCGTACCTCTAGAACCAGGATCGATACTTTGAATCGGTTCTGTACCCCGCCGCCAATCGTTACCCCTGCGGCGTATTTGATAAAGTAAAACCGGGCCAATGTAGCGAACTCCAGCTATTTTTTGAAATAAAGCAATCAGATCGGAAACGTATAAAACTCGACCGAAAGGCCAGCCATTCCCTTCTAATCCCCCAGTTAAAGGATTGAGAAAACGATATAAAGCTACTTCTAGTTGCGACCGCAACATCTCTTTGGCTTGAGGATTGTTATATCTCGGCTCTAAACCGATCTGAGTTTCGACCGTTACACCAACATATTCCGGTTCTGTCAATCTAATTTGTGTACCTAGTAATTTTCTCTCGTTGAGATAAGCTAAAGTTGTTTCAGATAATGCCGCAGTTAATTGTAAAAGATCTGGTGCGATACCTTCACCGCGATCGATGCCAGTTTTATCGCCGTTGGGTACGACCAAAATATTGATAACTCCCGGCTCAGTTGTCGGCAAACACAAAGCTCTGGCGATCGCACCTTTTCCACCTGCGACGGTTAAAGTTTCAAAATCTTCTTTTGTTACCGCGCGATCGCGATTCCTGAGCATTTTTGGAGCGCGCAGCATAGCTTGTTCTAAAGATTCCCCATCCGAACCACCCACCGCAGGCTCGTAGTTAACTACTTTATTTACATAAGGAACTGCCGATTTCAAGACCTTTAAAGTCCCTGTCTCGACGTTGCCGAGACGACCGCCACCGCTCCGATAAGCCCGCATCCGAATCGTTGCACCTCGGGGGGGAATGCTGCCATATTGCCGCTCCGTATCGCCTTCGGCATTATTTACTCTTCGTACGGAATAATCTCCTAAAACTGGCAAGCGATCGCGACTAGCTCTAGCAATTGTGCGATCGACATGACGCGAAGCCTCTTGAATTAAAGGCCCAAATTGCACCGTACCGGTTAGGGAGTCGATAGTATAGTGGCGGCTTTCTGGCTCTGATTCAGCAAAATCAGCTACTTCCTGCCAAGTTTGTGGTGGCAATCCTGAAGGAATGACTAGAATATGTTCTGAAGGAAAGCGGTCTAAAATAGGGGTCGATTGTAAAGTAAATTTTTGCCCTGGAGTGCCATCGCTGACTCCTAAAAGTTCGTCTCGAATGAAAAAACTGTGGCTCGCTAGTACCGTTCCACCTTTAGGCGCAAAATTGAGTCCGGTAATTCTGGGGGTGTTAGTATAACTTTGCTGTCCGTTTTCCGGTTCGGTATAAACGCAGCGCAACCAATGACCTTCATATCCGGTAAAGGTAGTTACTGGCATTCGCTCGGGTAAATGGAGGATAAGATCGGCGACTTGGATCGCACCTCCTCCGCTTTCGGCAATGCGATTGAAGCTAAAGCCAGAAGTGAGATCGTCGGCTTCTCGGTACAGCACCGATTCCCATTTTTCTCCGTTCCAAGCTTGCCAACTTCGGGGCGGGCGATCGGGGTTTATCCCCGTCGGGGTGGCAGCTAAGCCTTTGAAAGTTATGGCAATTACGTTGCCATTGAGATGTTCTTCTGGGTAGAAAATTAGATAGAAACAATTGCCCGGTTGGGGTCGTTCGTTAAATAAAGGTTGTTCGTTTCCGCTCCATTCTCCGTTAGTTTGTTGCGTCCATTGACTTATAATCCCTTCTCGCAGATAATTTGGTATGTCTTCGGCATTTTCTGCGGTTAAAAAGTAGCGCAGGTTGGGTTTAGTTATATATAAGTCTTCGTCGGTACTAAATACGATCGCTTCTTGGGTTTCGGTGCGTTCCGTACCTACTTCCGTCCCCCCTAGGATACGGTAGGGATAGGAATCTGGTTGAGTTATGTAAAAAGTTAATCTCGTTCTAGCGCAGCCTGGCGATCTCAGTTTAATGCCGAGCAATTCTAAAAAAGTAATATAATTGCGGCGCGGCACTTTGTTAAATCGCAGTAACATTTGATCTGTCAGCCAGGCAAACAGTTCGACTAAAGTTATGCCAGGATCGCTGGGGTTATAGTCAGTCCATTCTGGACAATATCTCGGAATCCGAAGAATGCATTCTGCGACTAAATCCTCGAAAGTGCGATCGTCAAGGTTTTCTTTGGGTAAAGTAGGTAAAAAATCAAATTTTATATCTTCTTCTCTTGCCATAATTGTTATTAATAGAATAGGGATTAGGTAGGATCTTATTGAGGTGAGGGGTCAGAAGTTCAAATATTTTATTTGTTCTAGAAATTTGAAATTAATGAACCCATTTCAAACTTAAACACTTTTGACTTGAAGCGTAGCGATGTGCTGCTTGTTGCTACTTGAAGCGCAGTGACTAAACTTGTCCTTGTAACCGAGCGATCGCCCGTCTCATAAAAGCAAAATGAAGGATATTCGTACCTAATTCTTGTGCTGCTCTAATTTTCTCGCGAGATAGTGATAAATCGTCATCTAAGCCCCAAACGGCCGCTAAATCTCCGGTAACAAGAACTACTCCCCCTCCTACTGCCATTTTGATCGGTTGTTGCAATCCTCCAAGGGGCAATCTAGCAAATAAAAAAGGTTGTCTGCGAATATAATTCCTTTTCGGTAAGGTTTTTAAGGGGGAGTTTAATTCTCTTTCTGCTAATGCTGCGACGTATTTGATTGCTGCTCCGGCATCGGGATGAAGGTCGATTAACAATACTCCACCGGTAGCTAAATAGTTTTTCAATACCTCCAATTCTTGATAGTTTAAAGCGATATTATTGCCCGTTAAATAGAGCAAATCGTATTCTTGTAATTGGGGGTTCGTCCAATTTACTAATCCAACTGGTTCGATACCTTGTAATTGTGGATAGAGGGAATTGACTCCATTTAAGAGATAATCTAAATTAATAAAATTGCGATCGTGTTCGGGATCTTCGTGTTTGATTTGAGCAATTTTGACCGTTTCTTTAGCTCTTAAAGTGGCCGATCGCCGATAGCGAAAGTCTAAATTTCCGTATCCTGGAGATAAAATATCTGCTGGTTGCCTCAATTTAAGGGTTTGGGCTGGTTGGAGCAGCAAACGGCATACTTCTACTTCTAAATCCGTTGGCGGTTCGATTTTGACATCGATGCGGAATTGCTCTCGCATCATTTCTTGCCCTTCTCTTATTGCCAGATCTTCTGGATCGCGGTAGCTGACGACTAAATATACCGTCAGGGGTTCTGTTTGGGGCGGTTCGACGGCTATTTGTACGTTTTGGGGTTGGGGGACTACGATCGGATTTCCTAAGAGATCGATCGCCAGTCCCGGTTGCAATTGTACGCTTTTCCCGTCTTTATATTCCCCGGGTACTGCTGCTCTTTCAGTAATTATTTTTACACCCAATCCAGTGACTATTCCTGGTTGATGGAGAGATTGAAAATGAAAGTTTTGTCGCTGTCGATGATATTCTTGGGTAACTCGCCAGCGTTGGGCGTTAATTAACAGTCCGTCAGTGGCTCTTAATCTTTCAAAGGGATCGATCGCTGGTGGTGGAAAAATTTGGTTCATTTTATTTAGTAGGGAATAGGGCGTAAATCAAGTTAGAAGTCAGAAGTTGGAAGTTCAAATATTTTATTTGTTCTACTAATTTTCAATTAACCAAGTAATTTCAAACTTAGAAACTTTTGACTGCTTGCTCCGTCCTTATAGGCAGTAACTGCCACGGGCGGTGCGCTTATAGGCAGTAACTGCCACGGGCGATGCGCTTTTGACTTTAGCCAAACTGTATAAACACTTCATTGATTTGCCTCTTCGATATAAAGGTCGTAAGTACACCAAGTAGGTTTTTCTCGGTCGATAATTTGCCGAATTAAGTCGGTTTCGATTTGCTTTCCTGGGCGAGTTCTAAGCCTAACCGTGAAGTGATAAGCTCTGCCTCCGCCTAAAACGGCATCCTCTCCCAAACGAGCTTGATTGAGGACGAAACCCTCCCCTAATGGTTCTTCAATGGAAATACTTTTTTGGCTTTCTGGTAGCTCTTCGTCGAGGGGCAAACCAGTATATAAATGTAAGTACAATCTCAGTCCCCTTTTAGTTCCTCGCCAACAATAGATTTGAATGGCATGGCGGATTAAGTATCTTTGTCTGGCTAGATCTATTTCTGGGATTAGTTCCCAACCGACCCAATATGCTAAGAATGGTAATAAACTTTTAGGTGCGGTTAAAGGGTCTAAATATGCCCAAAGTGTTTCTAGGGTTCTTACGGACGGCTCGAATGTTTGCTCGAAGATGTTCAACAAACGAGCGATAAAGTCTACTTCTCGATAGATTGAAGGGAGGTAGTCGAGATAGGGACTGCGATCGCGAATATAGAGGTTAAATCCGGTTGCTTCAATTAATTGTCTTCGATCTGCTTCGAGTTGATAAATGCAAACAATGCTTTGATAATCTAATTGAGTTGGGGGGTTGCGATCGCTTTCAAAAAAGTCGGCTGGAACTTCAAAATAAATCCCGACTAGCATCTCTTGCGTCGGTAGAATTTGCTGTCCTTCTTGATGCCAGCGACACCAAGCTGGCGGAAAGTTCCCTCTGACTTCGATTTCTAAGGGTAAGGGCCGATCCGTTTGATTTTTGAGTTGTAAGATCGTTTCGCTACTTTCTCCTGGATGCAAGAGTAAATTGGTGCGATCTCTTGGCGCGATCTTCTCCTCCAAGACGCGATCGCTTTGGCGAGATCCCGCAGGGATTGCATCTGGTAGCAACATCGGCGTTAGTTTTATTTCTATCCTTTGAGTTGATGACATGACACCATTGACATTTAAGTTGCTTGCATTTAGGCGATCGCAGGGTTATCTAAATCCGCTTCGATTAACCCTGTTTTCAATTTTAGGTCGCAAAATTTTACTGTTCGCTGCTCTTCTGCTTTTTGAAAAAGGGGGTATCAACATTAGAGCTTTTCGTTACAGCACTTTGAAATACGATTTAGTAGGGGATATTTATAGTTTGGCGGTTGACTAATTGCATTTTTGTAATTGACCGGAATAAAAATTGCTGTAAGTATTTCTAAATTGCAGGTAAACGAATTTGGGAAAGTAGAGAATTTTAATAATGCAGACCTATTATGAAATTGTAAATTTAGGTTCTACATATCGTTCGTGAGTAGGACTATCGGACTCTTGATCTACGGTTAAAAGACTTTCTACCCCATCGACACTAACTCTAACTAAATAATTTCCTGGTTTTACTCGGCTAATATTAGTGGTAATTTGGCTCGTATCTTCGTTTCGAGCCGGTATATCAAAAAAATATTCTGCCGGATCTTCGCTATTTATCTCGTTCAGTAAAACAACTACTCTTTGGGTTTTCCCGATAGTCGGATTAACAGATATCGAAATTACGGCCGATCGCAATTGGTTTTGAGAGCTTGTCGCGCCGGAAACACTAACAGTTTCGATTTTAGGTAAAAGAATAAAAGGCAATACGTTTGATTGTCTTACTCGTCGAAGAACAATTTTAGTATCTGATTCTTCAGAGTCTACCTTTTTTGGAGTAGTGTCGTAGTGTATTACTTGTATTCCTTGAACTCCAGCCCTGAGAAGTTCCCCAGAAACCGAACTCAAATTGATGCTAATTTTGCGATCGCCGACGAATTGGGGTTGAACTTCAGTAGTGCCAATTTTTAGTTTAGTTAGCTCTCCTGACAGTCCTTTTCCTTGAATATCGATCTTGCTGGTGGCTAAAATAGGTTCGTCTTTAGTGTAACCCCAGATCTTAGTTAACTCATCTTTAGAGACTATTTCCGAGATTACCGGTTTAACAGAAGAAACTTTAGGCATAAATTGCCGCACCGGTAAAGCACGACGAGGTATTTCTTGACTTTCAATTAGCACCATACTAGCTTGATAAGCTACGGATAAGGAATAAGGAGTTTGGAACAATACCGACCAAATTTTAGATAAATCTTCAGTAGAAATGGGTAGAGGTATTAATTTAACCGATTGAATTTGTTCGGCTAAGTTAGACTCGCTTAAATATTCGTAGTTTCTTATGGTGCTTTGAATCGTTTCTTTATCTAAAATTGGATTGCTATAAAGGGTGCGAACTACGCTACCTAAAATACGCTGTGGTTCTAATTGCGTTTCATTGCCGTAGAAAGTCAAAATGTAGTTTAGATCCAAGGCAATATGAGGTCTTTTGAGAGGTTGTCCGGGCGATCGCCGTCCTGGTAAATCGGCATTATTCCAGTTAACTGGTGCAACTCGATAGAGAAAAATATTAACTCCTTTTTCTGTATTCTCTTTATTAAGAGTATCGGGGCGCAAGGTAGTTACTCTAGCCGATCGAACGTCATTTTGAACGGTATATTGCAATAATTGTTGGATAGTGGCAGTAACGCTAGCAATAGCGAGATAATTACTCATAATTATTAACCGATAACAGATAATTGATAATTAATAACTATTAACTATCAATTATTTAATTTTCAAACTTAGTTTTAATTTCAAATACCTCGATGGTTAATCCTGTTCAAAAGTAAGTTTAATCGATTGTTTTTTACCAAAAGCAATCTCGTCGCCTGATTTTAGCAATTTGCGGAAACGTATGCCTGGTTTAAGTTGTTCCCCATTTAACCAAGTACCGTTAGCACTACCAGCATCTTCTAAAAAGAATCGATCGTCTTCAACGTGAATTGCTGCATGAACTCGAGATATTATATCGGCATCTTCTAAGTCGGAAAGGTCTACTTGTACTGGTAATTCTTCGTTCGGTCTGCCGATATAGATCGTATTCTTTGCGGTTGGTAATTCAAAACGAGTTTCGCTTTTCGTATCTACTAAAGTAGCTTGAGATAATTGTAAAACAGTAGGAGAAGGTTGGGGAGTTTCTTCCTCATCAAATTCTAAACGCGTCGCAGTCGAAAGAGGAACGGATGGTTCTTTATTTTCTAGTGCCGATAAAGGTAAACTAACAAATTCTTCTTTTTGTTCGCTTGCATTACTTTCTGCACCTTCTTCAGATTCGGAAGCTGGCGATCGATCTTCAGGGATAACATCCACAGTTTCAAACTCTCGATCGCTTTCTAAGGAAGCATTAGATCTTTCTACGGAGTCTAAAACATCGGAATTTTCTGCTGCTGTATTTTCAATTTCAGGGTTAATATCTGAGGCTGGTGCGGATTTTGGCAGTTCAGAACCGCATTCGTCGCAATAGAGAGCATCTAACTCATTTTTATGACCGCACTCAGGACAAATAATTCCCATGTTATAACTCCCTTTAACTTCTGTTTCTATAGGTTTATTTTTATGTCTTTGGAAATATCGACAAAAGTAACCCGTTAACAACTGCCAACAATTAATTAAGACCTTCATTGGTTTATTTAAGATCGTGGTCTAGTTTGTTTGGCTTTTATGATGAATTAATTACTTAGCGATTTAGGGTAAGTAATTTCTTCATGTATTGGAAATTACCATTTACTGACATTTTTAGCAATATCCATTGACGATAAATATAAATTTGCTAATTATTTTCATTATTTTCTTAACAATCTAAGAAATATTAAAAGGGATTAGGGAGACAATTTGTCAAGCTATTAAATTTATCTTAAATATACAATTAATTAATCTGGGATTAGTTTTGAGAATCCTCTCAAAATTTCAAATTAATTTAATCAATGCGCTCTAAAGAGCGAGCTTAAATTTTCATAAACTAAAGTCTAATTTTTGAAGCCCGAGATCGAAGCAGATCGTTAATTTTTATTTTGGATCGAACTTTTTTTAAAGATTTACTTATAAGTTCGACAAATAGCAGTTAATATTTGTAATTTATTCACTTTTAATTAAGAGTATTTTAAATTGTCAATACATCCAAAGAGCGTAAAATGTACGCATCGTAACATCAATTAGTTTCTCAAAAGTAAAATTCTAAAATTACATTAGTAGTTGGACTAGAACAAAAAAAATGAAGCAAACAGGGGATTATCTAGGTCGAGGTTGGACTTTTCCGCTTAAGACAAATCTACAAGGAGGGATCGGTCTCAGCGAGGGAAAAGAAGATGTAAAAGAAGCAATTCAAATTATCTTGCGAACCCAACTAGGAGAGCGAATGTATCGGCCAGACTTCGGCTGTAGGCTCTTTGAATTAACCTTTGCTCCCCTCAATACTAGGACTTTATTTTTAATTCGTTTGTACGTGCAAGAAGCTCTCGAAATCTGGGAACCGCGCATCGATTTGGGAGAAATAGAATTAGATCCCGATCCGATTTTAGGGATGGTAAATATTACTATTAATTACTATCTCAAAGCAACTCACAGCCCCGGCAGTATAGTTTATCCTTTTTATTTGATGACTTCGGGTCAATAGTCTCGCTCTCAAAAAAAAATGTAAATATTTAGATCGAATCAAAGTGACAAAAATTGACGGTAGTTTATCAAAAGAAGTAGTTGAATTTCAGCCTGGTGGCAATAGGGCTAACTTTGAAGTATATGTAACCAACAAAAGCGATCGCTTTGCTTCTTTTCGAGTCGAACTATTGGCAGCAGGAGCAGATCCTAACATCGGACATCGTTGGTATCGTCTGAGTCCAGAAGTATCGGCTGTCAAACCACCAGGAGACAAAACTACATTCAGCGTCGATCTCCTCAGCAGCCCGATCCCTGGAGTAGAAACTATCAACGTCACCGTACAAATTTCTTCTTTAGAATTTCGCGACATTTTCCGCCTCAGTTTGCGCCTAAAAATTATTGACGCAGCAGAACCGAGTTGGCTGCAAATAGAATTGCCAGTAAAGAATCGCTCTTTATATCCTCGCGAGCAAATCGACATTCCAGTCAAAATTACCAATCCTTATCAAAGAAATGTCGATGTAGTGCTAAGTTTTAGAGGAATAGAAGCTAGTTGGTTGGATAAAGGCACAGAAAGAAGATTGTTTATTGGTGCTGGTAGGGATAGCGAAACCAGTTTTTCTTGTCAACCACCGATCGCAGTTCGCGCACCCAGCAAAAAGTATCCTTTTCAAGTTCAAGCTTATTTACAAGGCAAATTAGTAGGTAGTGCAGATGGTGCTTTAGAGATTCTGCCTGTCGGTGGAGTATTCTTTAGCTGTTCTCCCAAACAGCATTGGATTCCTAAAAAAAATTATTGGTTTTTTAATTTAAGTTCTAAACCAGTTAATTACCTCCTCAAATTCAAAAATTCCAGCAATTTATTCCAAAATATTTGGATAGATATTAAAACAAAAAAAGCTAAAAAAATTACTTATAAATGCAATCCCCAAGATGGAAACGCAGCTCCAGGGGAAACATTATCAATTCAATTAGAAATAAATAAGAATCGTCCTTGGTTTGGCTTTACCCAAAAGTTAAACCTAGAAGCTTTTACTAATCTTAGAGACGAACGCCTGGGGAAAACTGACCCACCCTCTCAAGAATTAGAATTAAACATTCGCCCTCTTTTTCCGGTTTGGCTGCAATTATTATTAATTTTATTACTATCACTTTTATTGTTATTCTTACCTGCCTTATTAGAAGCAGAAGGACATACAGCTCAAGTTAATAGCGTTAGTTTTAGCGGCGTAGTCGATCCGATCGTAAGCGGTTCGGATGACCAAACAGTTAGATCCTGGGAAGCTACTCCCGATCGCTTTTTTTGTAAGTTCTTGAAATGGCAAAAATTCTGTCTCAAATCTAACGGAATTTTAATCGATAATACGGCTGAAGGAACGGGAGAAAAAAGGGTAAGTGTATTGCGCTATCGTTCGGAAAGAACAGACCAATTAGGAGTAGGTTTAGAAAATGGAGAGATCTTTTTATGGGAAGTAAATAAAAAAGAAAAAATCGACAGTTTCATCAAACAAAAAGCCGATCGCGTTTTTGCTTTGGAATTTTCTAAAAATTCTCAATATTTATTTAGCGGACACGGCGGACAATTATGGCAGTGGGACTTAACAAATCCTGGAAAGACTAACTCTTTATTTGCAGAAATAGACCCCAATAGATTTGCTATTTTTACTTTAGCTTTGAGCCAAGACGAGAAGACTTTAATTATTGCTGGTCGTTACAATAAAATACTTTTAGGTTCGTGGGAAAATAAAAATCAATTACCTCGATTTAAGTCTTTAGAATCTTATCCTAAAGGTGCGATCGGCGATTATATTACTAGCATCGTTACTACTAAAAGTATTTTAGTAACTGCCGATACTCAAGGTTATATTCGGCTCTGGAATTTACAAGAATGTAGCCCCAAACCAAACGAATGTAGACCCTTAGAAAGGTGGCAAATTACTTATCAATCTGGGAAACCAATGCCCGTGCGCTCGATGGCTTTAACTAAAGATGGCAGCTATTTAATTGCGGCTGGAGACGACGGAATTATTCGACTTTGGATCTTAGACGATCGCGAAATAAAACGCCAACCAGAATATATTAGCGGTATAGAAATAGCTAAATATCCAACCCGAATTAATAGCGTCGATATTATTGCTTTAGATCGTCGTTTATTAATCCTCAGTGGTGCAGATGATTCTCAAGTGAGATTGGAAAATTATGTACTCATAAAGTAACAAAATGAAACAATTAATAATTAATTGATAATTATTTTAGAAAACTGCTTAAATTTGAAATTGATTCGTTAGTTAAAAATTATTAAAACGAATATTGTATTTAAACTTCTGACTTCTGAATTTAACAAAACTGCTCCGTATTAACTAAATTATGTCCCAACAAAATCCCCTTAATATCATTATTAACCCTCCTGGTGAGGAAAGATTAGAACCAGGTGCTACCAGTCAAATTAGAGTCGTTGTTACCGATCGAGCTAATTATCCGATGGTAATTGAGGTGCAATTAGATTTACCCGATCTCATCCGTTCTTGGTGTAAATTTACTCGTACTAGCTTTAATTTAGATTCCGGTAGGAGTCAAGAAGTATCTTTTGAGTGGAAAATACCTCACGATGCGATTCCTGGTACTTATAACTACGATTTAGTAGTTGATTCTCCCCATAGTTTACCTGCTCCTTTGCGCTACTTGCGAAAATTGGAAGTATTAACTCCGATCGCCCGTCAAGTTAGCACCAAAGATCCGACTTTTATTTTAAAACCGGCCACCTCGTCAACTAAACCAATTGTATGGCAATGGGGACAAACTGTTAGCGTTATAGTTTTAGTTCACAATCGTTCTAATATTGTCGATGAATTTCGTCTCAGTTGCGATTTAAATGATAATTGGTATCGAGTTCGCTACCCTGAAGGAATTGAAGAATCTGGGTTGATTAATGGTGGAAATAAATTAAGTTTAAATCCCAATAGTAAAGGGCAAATCGTGCTGTTATTAGAGCCGCCAGTTGATAGTTTAGCTGGCAATTATCAACCAACAATCAACCTTCATTCGACGGTCAAACCGGATTTATTTTTACAAGATATTTTTTATTTACGAGTTCCTCCAGTTTATAATTTACAAGTAGAATTACAAACAATTCGTAATAAAGTCAAACAAAAATCGGCTCTTTTTAACGTTCAATTTAAAAATGACGGTAATACGATCCGGCAAGTTAATATCCAAGCTCATACGGCTGACGAAGATGAATTTGGCGAATATCAATTAGAGCGATCGCAGGTGAGAATCCCCCCCGGTAAAACTGTGGATGTGGGCTTAAAAGTTACAGTTAAAAGTAAGTCACAGCGTTCTTTTTTTCGAGCTAAACAACTCAGTTTTGTAGTCGAAATTGAAGATGTTGAAAATAATCCTTTACCTAAATATTTACCGCTCAAAGCAAATTTACTTTGGCAAGCCCGTCCTTTATGGCAATTAATTGCGCTAATTTTATTGGTTTTAGCTCTTTTAACGGGTGCTTTTTTCTTGGTGAGATGGATTTTAACTCAATCGAATCCAGTGCCGCAAATATCGATAGTTAATACTGAAGATAAATCTTACAGTTATGGGGAAAGAATAACTTTAAATTGGGAAATAGAAAATGCAGATAAGTTGAATGCGATCGCTTTTTATACCGATAAAGATTCTCCGGGAACTGAAATAAGAAGAGACTATAAAAAGTCAGAATTGATCGAACCTTCATCCGAGCAATTATTTCGCAGATACGATTGTTCTCTTAATAGCGAAGAAAACAAGATTGAATGTAGTAAAGTAACTACAGGCGCGTCTGAAGTGGGAAAATATACTTTTATTGTCGAAGTTTATGCTGAAAATAGCGATCGCCCTACGGATACGAAAAAGATTCAAGCTACTATTTCACCTCCCAACCGTCCGGCTATTTTGGATCTTAAAGTAGCTAAAGAAAAGTACGAACCTAACGAAAAGATCGAACTGCAATTTGAAATAGATAATCCTGAAACTGTCGAAGCAATCGAGATTGTTAGCAGCAATCGCTTTCGGATTTTGAGCGGGGAATATCGGCAAGCTAGAGACGAACAAGAAATATCTATTGAATTTTTAAAAAATAAGTTTTGTCGGATTGAAGGGGACGATAAAAATCGATTAGATTGTAAAGTTCCGGTTTCTTTTATTAGTGAAGGAAATTATCGTTTTACGATTAGATTAATTTCTAATTATAATGCTTACAATCAACCTCAGCAAATTTCAGCACAATTAGATCGATCTTTTAGCGTCGAAAAGCCTTCAGTTCCTTTAGAGATTGTCAAGTTTACTATCAATAGAAAATCTATCGGCCCTGTTTCTATCGAAATAGACGAACGGCTTTATTTAAGTTGGCGAATTAAAGGCGAAGGGGTGAAAGTCTCGATTACCGATTCTGGCAAAACTTATCAAGCCAATGGGACTGCTATACTCGGGCCTTATCGAGCTGGAACTACTAAAACTATCGTCCTCAGAGCTACTGATTCTGAGGGTGCTATCGACCAAAGAAATATAGACATTGAAGTGGAATCTTTACCTGAACAAAGAATTATTTTACCCCCGGAAAATTAAAGATCGTATTCAATTATATCTCAATTATTTCTGTAGCCTCTTTTATAGATATATTTTCTCTTTCAATGATTCCTTTTATCTCTGGTAAATAGCAATCCATCGTTCCTAATTTTGCATAGATGAAGGATTCTATATTGGCGTTAGTAAGCTTGTTTTTTTCTGCATTTATGCTAATTTTGTAGTCAATTTCTCCAGCTCCAAAATCTAAGAGTTTTTGCATTGAAATTAATATTAATTACGGGCATTTTTTTCAAAAATAATAAAATTATTTAAAATCTTTGCCTCATAGCGAGCGAGCTGATTGCCACCCACCAGAGCGGAAATAATCGCACCCAACTACGCTCGGATTTCGCCTTCGCGAAATCGCATTTTAAATTAATTAAAAAACGAATAATTTTTAATAAAATTATCTTTTAGATTCGCAACCTAAACTCGCGGAAAAACTTGCGAAATTCGTTAATAGGCAAATTAGTAATATCGTAAGCAGAACCCAATGAACTTTGTAAGCTAATGGTTAAAGATATGGGGTCAATTTTTGTTACTTTATAAGTAGTTCTTTCTGTAATTCCTTTATTTATACTGGCAGCTTCTTCTTTAGAATGTTCGCTCATATTCGGCGTTGCCGTAATAACCTCGAGCTGTTTTTCTAAAGAGCTGTTAATAATATTAGCAACTTGTTTGTCGTTAAATCGATCGTTTTTATAAATATCGCTGTTATTGAGAGTCAGTTTTGAAATTGCTTCGTTAGGTTTACTCCAAAGGCTACGATCGTAAGTTCCTTTATAGGTAGCATAGGCTTTTTCAATTAGCATTAATAATAGTTCTACTTTGCCATTTACGTTTATTGTTCCTTCTTTAGTGAAAGCTGACATTCCGAAGTTAGAAGCGGGTAAAATATCATCTAGAGTTAAAGTAATTGAAGTTTTTAAACTTTTAACTGGTTTAGCGTTAGGTTGGGAGTTAACGAAAATAGTAACTTCATATACTCCGTTTTCTTTAGGATTGATATATTTATCCATAGCATCGGGATTGCTTCTAGCTAAAGCAGCCATTTGATTGAGAAAATAACAGTTAGGTACTAGACCTTGTTCGACATCATTGATTTCAACAAATAGAGGCTGATAAGTACCTTGAAATCCAGCTATACTCATCGTGTTTGAACTGCGATCTCGCGAAGACGAGAACCTAGCTTGGCTCGGTGCGCTCTGTTCTTTTTCTCGTTCAGAATCTTCTACTTTTAATAATTCTGTTTCTGAATCTTTATTAGCAGTTAATAGATCTTCTTGAGAAGCTTGAATTATTTTGTTCGGATCTTCTGTAGAGTATATCGAGGAGTCAATATTATCTGTTTTATCGATCGCTCTTCTTTGAAGTTTAGTTAGCAAATCCTCGGATCGAGACTTATTGGTATCTTGTCTGCGATCGCCTTCTGGGGAAAACCGAGACGATAAAGGTTTTGAAGTCAGTGTCGGAGCAAATTCTTTGGCAATTTTAGCGTGTTTTTTTTGTCTTATTCTCATAGATTTTTCTCCTCAGTTAGAATGTTTTACTCACCATTTCTTTTTTCTAACATAGGATTCAGTTAGTAGGCCAAGAGCGATTGACTTGATTTTTGCGCGATTGCGTAGTTAATAAAAAAACTGCTAGATAATTTAGTTTAGTTTTTTTTGAGATCGCTAAAATAATTTCAGCAGATATTTTTTACTTCTGAAACTCAATGATTTTGTTGGGAATTAAATTTTAGAAACTATTATTTATAACTAAATTATTAACAATCAAAATTAGCCTTTTTGATTTATTTTATTTATTTCTTTTACCCAGCGTTGCCGTTCTGCATGGTCTAAATTAAGAATATCGTCTCGCTGCCAATGAAAATTTAATGCAATATAAGCTACCTCTTCGTAAAGTCGATCTGAAGGGTAGCTTAACACTTTTCCGACAATTCTAATTCTACCGAATATTGACGTTTGCAATGAGGGCATTCTACGGCAATACAAGCATCCCCGTGTTGATTGATGCGGTTATAAAATTCTCGCAGATAAGCCAGATCGAGAACGTATAAATTTTCTAATTGTTGGGGGCTTACAGCAGAAAGGCTACCCAAACGGACTATAGATCGAGATAAATGAGCTAAAACTGCATAAGCTGGATTTTCTTTAACTCGCCTGTCTTTATAAATATAGATTTCGTCTTTAGCAGTGGCTAAACGCATTAATCCTTGACGATGCAAATGTCCTTTATCGTCTAATAAACCTCGAGGTAAAGTAAATTTAAATTCTGTTTGTAAACTTTTTTTACTGGACATATTTATTAACCGGTCGCGATCGCTAAACTTCGATATTTTTTATAATAATGAAATCAAAAGTTAAGATATTTCTTCTAAAGATGTGGAATTTTCTTGATTTTTTGATTGTTTTTCTGGCGTTTCTAAACCGTTAATGCGGCGATAAAAATGCTGTAAATAATTTAGATCGCAGGCAAAAAAATCCTCGATTATCGCTGGTGTTATTTCCTCTATAGCCCCTAATTTGACAATTACTCGAGTTAAAATAATTATTGTAAAATAACCAGGATTACTCTTCACTCGGGGATCTTTTAAAGGAACTATTTCGTCGATCGCTCTAGCCAAACGCATGACTCCTTTGCGATGTAAATTACTATCTTCATCTAGATAACCTTTAGGTAAAGTAAATTCAAATTCTGTTTGTAGCATATATCGGGGAGTAGGGAGAAAGAATATTAAACTTGTTCTAGAAATTTGTAATTAATGAATCAATTTTAAACTTAGAAACTTCTGACTTCTGACTAGGAGCTTCTGCAACGTGCCTTCATTTAACTATTGAACTCTTTTGAAGCCTTCACAGGCTAATTCTAATTCTTCTATTTCATAATCGTTGCTTCCGGCATTGAGGTCGGAAATAGTGTAATTATTAGGCCAAGCACCTTCAAATTCAAACCTGGCTTGTACGGTACTTGCTTGATCGTAAATTGTTACAGAGCCGCCGCGTCTTTGTTGTCCCCATTGACCTGTCTGAATTTTATCAAACCACTGCCATAAAGTTTTAGAAGAAGTCATACCCCGACGCAAAACGATGTTATTGACTTTAACGTTTCCTGGTATTTTCATGCGCCGCACTCTACCCCCAGAAGCTTGGCCCCATTTATCTGGAGTCACTTCACACACTTCAACGACTTCTTGAGTGTATTTAAATCCTTTACAGTCCATAAATACACCATCGACAGCATCGTTACTACCATCTAGTTTAAGTTCGAGATAAAATCGGGATGCGGTAAGAATTTCTTTCTCAGACATAATATAAACTCCCAGTGAAGGTTACAGGTCAGAGGTCAGTAGTTTTTGCGACCTCTGCACTTATTTAACGATGCCAAGCCACTCTATTTGACTCGCTTAATTCCTTCGTGAACTATAGTGATAGTCTCGTTAGCGACATCGTTAGCACCAGCTTCTAACTTAGGCCCTTCGTATTTGGTAGGATAGCAGTTTTCTAAATTCCAACGAGCTTGTTCGCTGGCTGCCTGATCGTAAACTACTATTGAAGCAGTTTTGCGATTGCTACTCCAATCAGATTTACCGCCTTCATTTTTATTACAATCTTCGTACCAGAGATAAAGATCTCTATTGTTAGTGGCAACAATTTTGACCATTACAGGAGCAAATTTAACTCGGGTTGGTGCTGCTTGGCGTAGATTTTTAGCCTGTTTTCCCGAACCGAGAACTTTATCGCCTCCAGCAGATGGGTTTTCACTGGTCAAGCCGCTAACTTCTAAAATCATTTTGTCAGTGATTCCGTCTGCTTCAAAGTAAAATCTACAACCAACTAAAAGTTCTTCGTCTGCCATTACCTCATTCCTCAACTAAAAATTACTAATTTTCGGATAACAACTTATTTGCTACTCAGACTTATAAAAGTCTTGACCTATTTGAGGGGGCGATTGCCTATTTAACTCACCAAAATTCCTTTGTGAACTGTACGATTGTTTTTCTATAAAGATCTTTAGATCGACTTAGTTAGAAAAGTCACAAAAGATGTTGATATTTGATACTTAATGCTTACCTAACTAGTTAATAAATAATCAAGCTCCATCGCTGCTATTCCATTGAGAAATGCGGAAAATGACGAATTCTGCCGGACGAACGGGACAAATGCCTACTTCTACGTACAAACGACCTAACATAATCGTATCGGGTGTATTGAGTTCGCTATCGCATTTGACATAAAATGCTTCTTCTGGCGATGCGCCAAATAATGCTCCTTCGCGCCACAATCTTTCTAAGAAATTAGTGACTACCCTAGTAACTCTAGCCCATAAATCTTCGTCGTTAGGCTCGAATACTACCCACTGCGTTCCTAGTTCGATCGATTTTTCGACGTAACTAATTAAACGGCGTACATTTATATAACGCCATTCTGTTTTATCCGGTTCGACTAGGGTTCTCGCACCCCAGATCTTAATGCCGCGATTGGGGAAACTACGGATGCAGTTAATTCCTAGGGGGTTGAGCAATTCTTGTTCGCGAAAGTTAGTCTCGTAAGCTAAACCCATCACTCCGCGAGGTGTTTCGTTGGCTGGTGCTTTATAAACTCCTCTGGTTTCGTCGGTGCGCGACCAAACACCCATAACGTGACCGCAAGGAGGAACTGCTATAGGTTTGCCTCCATTGCGAGGATTGGGTACTTTAATCCAAGGATAGTAAAGCGCACCGAACATCGAGCGACGGTTAAATTCCCCTAACCAATTGATTGCTTCTTGAGGTTTAACTTTATCGGGAGGCGTATCTAAAACTACCATCCGGTTGGGAGGGTTTGGTACTTCTCCATTGATAGAACCTTCGCAGAGGTCTATCATCAGCCCCATAATGCCGTTGACTTGTTCGATGTTCATCAAATTAGCTTGGTATGCTCGCATGATATCGGGGCAAGCTAATATATTGATCTCATCAATTTCAAATATGCCTCTGATACCGGTGCGATCGTCTCTTACCCCTTCAATATCGGTAGATAAACGCTCCGGCGAAGCAACTACAGCTAGTCCGCTCAATTCGTATTGTCCGTTCGCCGGTCTTCTTGCCAAGGGACGGCCTACTTCTGAAAGATCGGCGACTTCTAAGGTAGAAGAATTTCGCAGGGCATTAATTACGTAAGAAACGCCCTCAACTTGAACCTCAGAATTCATCGTAAGGCGATCGAACTGCTCTACAAATTCTCCGTTTCTAGTGACAACAATGCTAAATAATTCTTCCTGAGTTACTGGAGGCTGTCCTTCTGTTTCTGGGATACTAACAGGCTCGGGATTGTCTCTAATTTCGACTTGGACTCCTCCCAAACTAGCTCTTTCAGGACGCAAATTAAATCTTAAAGCAGGACGGCGACCTCCTCGATTGAAAACTTGTAAACCAGTTTGTGCCGGTTGTTGAGTCGATCCGGGTAAGTCAGTTCCGATACTAACTATCCAGCAACGTCCGCCTCCATTTAGAAAAAAGCCATTGACTGCAAAGGGTAAATATGCGTTGAAATCAGTGAACCCATCTGAATTCGGGCGACCGAAATATTGCAAATATTGACTCCAATTAGTCACCAACATCGGTTTGAAAAGTTCGGCCCCGTTTCTAATATCTTCGGTAAAACCGACAAATCCCGCGACATTAGTGGCAATTCCTTCGATCGGACGACTACCGCGATCGATTTCTTCTACATATACGCCGGGGGCAAAATAGTCTAGTCTCGGCATGATTTTCCTCTTTTACTCGATCTATCTAGCTCGTAAAAATTTTTAAATTGTGTGAGAAAGCGGATTATACATAAATAGCCAGTATTGTTTGACCTTTTAAATTCTTAAGACTTAAAAATGTATTCATCCCAACTAGTAATCAAGATTATATGCCCTAATGTTCTAAAAATACAATCGGATTAGTTGCCAGAAAGATCGTATTTAAAACTATCTATGTTCTTCTTATAAAATGAAAATATTTATATTAATAAATATCGAAAAAATTAAAATATCTTGATATTGAGTTGATAAAAAAAATTCTATTTTAACAGCAAATCACTTTACGATCGCTGTTGCTAGAAATTATCTATCGCTAAATAAAAATTTAAGATTTAGATTTGATTTGTAATTAACCTTTCCTTTGTGACATCTCTTTAGGCCGCACTGATGAATTTAATTTTATATTTATAAATCGATTTTAAAATTCCCGAACTTTACACCGTACCGTTTGATTAAGCCGATGTAGAAAATAGTTATTGTGGAGTTATTCTGGGTTTTACACACTCATAGCTAAATTTGCAATAAATCAATCTGCGATCGCGACTGTCGGGCAACCTTCTACAATAGTATTAATAGCATTTGGCTCTACGATTTTATCTCCTAAACGACAAGCAGGATATCCATTAATAAATACCTTGGTACTTCCGACAATAACCTTGCCAGGAGCATGAACGGGACAGATGTGAATATCTATTTCGGCACGCCAAGCGCGTCTACCGCCAATAAAAACGTTAGGACTTGCGGGGCCTCCTGTCAATACGTATCCTGCGGGATGCTCGACGCGATCGCCGAGTCTTGCTGCTGGTTTACCCATAATATTATTCTCCTTGGATTTATTTAATTGAGGGAAATTTTCGCTCCTCCGACGTTTA
>JAAUYD010245855.1_pt1 | contig 20427 bp, 22 predicted proteins | sample 7278101 | NCBI WGS metagenome assembly JAAUYD01 (sample SAMN14350128, study PRJNA611818) | marine sediment metagenome | isolation source: surface marine sediment (0.6m) | place: French Polynesia: Moorea | collected 2018-08
TCAACGGCCGGCGCATCACCCTCAAACGCCATCGCAGCGGTCAAAAAAGGCAGCTGTGGGTTAACGGCCGCACGCTTTCTTATGAGCGTCTGCAGGAGCAAGGTGGCTCAGCAGCGGAAGGCGGCGGCACCCTCTCGGCCGAAATACCGGCCATTGTCTCCCAAATTTTGGTGGAAATCGGGCAGGATGTGACCAGCGGTGAAAAATTGATCCTCCTGGAATCGATGAAAATGGTCATTCCCCTCATCGCCCCCGCTGATGGCACGGTCACCGCCGTTCTGTGTAAGGAAGGGGATGCGGTTCAACCCGGCGTGACGCTGGTGGAAATGGATACGAAATAAGAAATACGAGATACGAAATACGAGATACGAAATACGAGATACGAAAGACGATTGATCCCGAGTGCGATTCCTTTAGTTAATCGTTAATCCAAAATCGAAATCAAATAGTTCAACGTCGTATTTCGTATCTCATATCTCGTATTTCGTACACCGTATCTCGTATTTCGTATCTCATATCTCATATTTCGTACATCGTATCTCGTCTTGTTTTTTACTTTTTTTTTAGCTAAAATTCAAACAGATGTTTGATTTATTCTAACTTTGTTTGTTATGAGTGAACGCAAAAAATCCCGTCAGGAAGAAGTATACGCAGCAGCGGCCAAACTGTTTGCCACCAAAGGGTATCACGCCACTCGCGTACAGGATATCGCGGATGAGCTCGGCATCCTCAAAGGCAGCCTCTATTACTATTTTTCATCCAAGGAAGATTTGCTGGTAAAAATCACCGAAGGAAAAATCGAAGAGCTGCTGGCCGCTATCGAAGCGATTGCCGAAACCGGTTATCCACCTCGACAGAAACTGGCTCTGGCCATTGATGAGCACCTGCGCTTCTTCCAGCAGCACGTTCACATTTATACTATTTTTGTCAAAGAACAGCTGGCCGACATCAATAAACGAACCGCAAATAACGCCCGAAAAATGAACCGTGCCTACCAGCAGGTGTGGAAAAGGATGGTTGAAGAAGGGATCAAGTCCGGTGAATTCCGGCCGGATCTCGATACCGAGCTGATCATGCGGGCGATCCTGGGTCTCTGCAATTACACATGGACCTGGTATGATCCGGCCGGCCGGGTTCAAATTCGCGAATTAGCCCGGATCTTCACCGAAATGATTCTGTCGGGCATTGATTATCCACCCAATTCCCCAAATTTATCCTGGAGTAACTCCCATGAACTTCGAGTTAACCGCTGAACAGCGTGAATTTCGTCACGTCGTTCGCAATTTTGTCGACAAAGAGATCAAACCCCGCGCCAAATCCGTGGATGAAAATCACGAATTTAATTGGGAGGCTACAAAAAAAATGGGGCCGCTCGGGCTCCTTGGTCTGCAGGTCCCGGAGGAGTTTGGTGGGGCGGATGTCGATACGATCAGCACGACGATTGCTACGGAAGAAATCGCCCGTGGCTGTGGGTCAACCGGTTTAGCGATTTCAGCACACAACAACCTGGGAGTCGGCCCGATTGTCGACTTTGGAAGCGAAGCGCAAAAAGAGCAGTGGCTGCCCATCCTGGCCACCGGTCAAGGCAAATTGGGCTGTCTGTCCCTTACCGAACCGGGTGCCGGTTCTGACCTGCGCAGCATTAAAACCACGGCCGTCTTAAATGGAGACGAATGGGTGATCAACGGCAGCAAAATGTGGGCGACCAATGCCGGTATTGCCGAAACAATCATTTTGCTGTGCCGCACCGATGGGGCAGAAGGAAGCCGGACGTTAAGCCATATCATCGTGCCCACTGAGACACCTGGGGTCATTATCGGCCCACCCGAACGAAAAATGGGGTTAAACGGCTCCCCCACCCATGCCGTCACCTTCGACAATGCCCGTGTCCCGGCTGATAACCTGCTGGGTCATCGAGGGAAAGGTCTGGCGCAAACGCTCGCCACCCTTACCAAAGGGCGGATCAGCATCGGTTCGCTGTCGTTGGGATTGGCCCAGGGGGCTTATGATGCCTCGATCAAATACGCAAAAGAGCGTGAAGCGTTTGGAAAGCCGATTGGCCAGCATCAGGCGGTGGCGTTTATGCTGGCCGATATGGCCACCGAGATCCAAGCCGCCCGTCATATGTTATACTGGGCCGCATGGCTTAAAGATCAAGGAAAACCATACGCCAAAGAAGCCGGTATGGCGAAATTATTTGCTACCGATATGAGCGAGCGCGTGTGTCGCAATGCGATTCAAATTCACGGCGGGTACGGTTACAGCTCCGAGTTTGAAGTTGAAAGGATGTACCGCGACACCCGCCTGATGTCGATTGGTGAAGGCACCAGCGAAATTTTGCGGATGGTCATCGGCCGGCATCTCATGGCTGAATAAGACAGCAGACATCAGACAACAGACCAGAGAAAAGAGAGCGGAAGAGCATGAATTTCAACCTGAATGAGGTTATTCAACATTTCTACGATAACGCACCCAATTTTAAAGCCCGGATGGATGAGGCCGGCTTAACCCCGCAAGATATTACAGACGAAGCGGATTTGGCCGGGCTGCCGGTGCTGCGCAAAGATGATTTGATAAAGATGCAGCAGGAAAACCCCCCTTTTGGCGGTCTACTGGCCGTGCCCATGACCGAGGTCGCCGCCGTTTTTCAATCGCCTGGCCCACTTTATGAGCCCGTCGGGAAAAATCGCGGCCGAAGCGGCTGGTCCACGGCGATGAGAGCGGCCGGCTTTAAGGAAGGGGATATCGTTATGAACGCCCTGGGTTACCACATGACCCCCGCCGGTCTGGCCGCACACGATGCGATTTCGGGTGTTGGGGCTGTGGTTTTTCCGGCCGGTATCGGCAATCAGGATCAGCAAATTGAAGCCATGATTGACCTCAACATAACCGGCTATATGGGGCTGCCGAGCTATCTTAAAATGTTGATCGATCGCGCTGAGGCCCAGGGCACTTCTTTAAAAGTTAAAAACGCCCTGATGCTGGCTGAACCGCTGCCGGAATCGCTGCGCAGCTGGTTCAAAAGCAAAGGGGTTGAGGTCTTTAACGCCTACGGCACCGCAGAATGTGGGGCCCTGGGCTATGAATGTGAATATCGAAGCGGCTGGCATATTCCGGAAAATGTCCTGGTGCAAATTTGCGATATTGAAACGGGGAAGCCACTTCCACATGGGGAAACCGGTGAGGTTGTGGCCACGGTTTTGTCAAAAACGTACGCTACCGTGCGTCTTGGCACCGGCGATCTGTCTTCGATTATCGATGAGCCCTGTCCCTGCGGCCGGACATCCTTAAGATTAAACGGTTGGCAAGGACGCATCGGCATGGCCACCAAAGTGCGCGGTATGTTCCTCCATCCGGTTCAGCTGGGTGCCATGATGGCCCGCTTTGCAGAAATTGATCGCTATCAGGCGGTGATCACCCGCGAAAATCATCGGGACGACATCACCCTGCAAATCGTGCCCAAATCAGATACAGCGATCAACGGCCTGGCTAAAAAAATCGAGGCGGCTGCCCGCAGCGCCATCAAATTTAAACTTAATGTAGAAATTATTTCCGCTGATGGGCTGCCTGAAGGGTCACCGCCCATCCGTGACGAACGAGACTGGGAATAATAGACCACAGACATCAGACTACAGACAACAGGAGTAATCTGAGGCCTGTCGTCTGTGGTCTGAAGTCTGTATTCTGATTTATGGAAATCCTCACGCTTTGCGAAGTTGGCTTGCGCGACGGGCTGCAAAATGAAGCTCGGGTCGTCGAAACCGAAACCAAACTCGACCTGTTGGATGGTTTGATCGAGGCCGGCTTGACATATATCGAAACATCGAGCTACGTTCGTCCATCCGCTGTGCCTCAAATGGCTGACTCCGACCTCATGATGCGTGAGGCAACAGCCGCCTATCCCCAACCCCCAAACCGCTTTACCGGTCTGGTTTTTAACGACAAAGGGTACGACCGCGCCCTGGCCTCCGGCTGTCGCTCAATCGCTATCGCCATGACCGTCACCGAATCTTTTTGCAACGCCAACAATCGCATGACGATGGCTCAATCAATGGCCATCAGCCGGCGGCTGGTTGAGCGGGCCCATCGGGATGGCATTTGGGTGCGGATTTATCTTTCAACCGCCTGGGTTTGTCCCTTTGAAGGGTACACCCCACCGCAAAAAACGATCGGCATGGCCGAAGAAGTTTGGTCCTGGGGCATTGACGAATTGTCAATTGCCGACACCATCGGTTTTGCCAGTCCGCTGGACGTTGGCAAATTGATGGAAACGCTCGGCCGGCGGCTCGATATGAGCAAACTGGCCGTTCATCTGCACGATACCCAGGCGATGGGATTGGCAAACGTCACCACCGCCCTCCAGGCCGGGGTGCGGATCGTTGACAGCAGCATTGGTGGTTTGGGTGGCTGTCCGTTTGCTCCCGGTGCGGCCGGAAATCTGGCCACAGAGGATGTTTTGCTCCTGGCTTATAAACTCAACATGCATACCGGCGTTGATCTTGAGAAGTTGATGACCCTTCTCCCCACACTGGAAAATGGCGTGGGGCATCCGGTCGGCGGCCGGATCCGGGCTTGGTGGGAAAGTCGCAGTCAAAACCTTGAAGTGTTAAGTTAAAAGTCCTAAGTTCTGAGTCCTAAGAAATCTACTTTGGTACGACCTATCAACTTTTCCAAACCTGAGGACTTTGACCTCAGCACTCAGGACTTTCACCTCAGCACTCAGAACTATCTCATTTATGGCCGTTTTAGCTAACTTCCAACATTTTGTGGGGAACCACTGCTCCTCAACCAGCATCGCTGACGTGACCCGCTTTGATGGCTCCCCCATTTCCGAAGCGATGGCCTTTGGAATCGGTGCGGGTCTTGGTTTTTTCTACATTCACGACGACGGATCGCCCACCCACCGCTTCAACGGCCGGGCCCCGCAGCTCGAGTGGAATTTTTATCACCACATCGGCCGTCCTCTGCAGTGGGAAAATGAGTGGAATTTAAAAAAGATATCTGATTATGTCAACTCTAGCCGCCCGGTGCTGGCCGTGACCGACATTTTTCATTTGCCCTACTATCAACCCCAGGTCCATTTTGCCGGTCACGGGGTTGTGGTGGTTGGGGTGGATCTAGAGAAAGAGACGGTTGACATCGCCGATATCGCTGACCCGCAGCCCATCACGGTGCCGGCCGAGGTCTTAAAAAACGCCATGGGTGAAGCATACCCACCGCTGCTCGAACCGTATTGGTGGGCCGCAGCCCCTGATACCCAGGGAATCACCGTCACTCGTCAGGCGATCATCAAAGGATTAAACAAAGCGGCCGAGGTCATGCTTTCCTCCCCTTCTCCAGAAATTGGCCTGCCCGCGATGAAGGCGATGATCGAAGCCCTGCCCACCTGGCAGCACGCGCCCGATTGGCAGTGGGCCGCCCGCTTCGGGTATCAAGGAATTGAAAAGCGAGGGACCGGTGGGGGTGGATTCCGCAAAATGTACGCCGGCTTTTTGCTCGAAGCGGTTGAGCAGGTCCCTGAATTAAGCAAGCTAAAGGCGGTTGACCGCATGCGCAGGTCCAGCGATCTGTGGAGCGACCTGGCCCAGGAATTTAAGCAAATTTTTATCGGTAAAAACGCGGCCGGTTTTGCCACCTGTCAAGCTGTTCTACGCGAAATTTTTGTACTCGAATCCGATCTGATGCAAACCTTTGCCACCCTATGAATGAAATCACCTCGCCCAACCCCCGACCCACTCGTCGACGGGGCAGTTACTATTTAACCGACTTATCAAACCCGCACGGGCTGCACCTGACCCTGCAATTTCGTCAAGAAGAAGGGCAACACATCGCCTATGTCGCTTTTACGCTGCCGGTCTACGTGGAGGGGCCACCGGGTCACACTCACGGAGGTATCCCGGCCACCATTATCGATGAGCTCATGGGCACCGCTGCCTGGTTTGCCGGTTTTAAAGTCGTGACGGCCAATATGAGCTTTGATTATCACGCGCCGGTTCCTCTGGAAACCTCACTAACCGCCGAAGGTTGGGTGGTGGAAACCCGCGGGAAAAAAGTGTACACGGCCGGGAAATTGTGCCTGCCTAACGGGCAGGAAGCGGTCACCGGCCGGGGGCTGTTTATCCACGCCCCCCATTTATTTACTCATGATGGGTGATAGGTGAGTTAGTGACATCTGTTACGTGTGCCGTAAATAATCATTCCTTTACAATTTAAACCAAACGGCCAATTCTGATGGCTGCAAAAGGGGTATCTTTACCTTCCCGATGAATAGGCTGAAGGGACTGAATTTCAAAATCAATATGAATGAATACAAACCTCGAATTTTAATTGCCAAACCTGGCCTCGACGGGCACGACCGCGGGGCCAAAGTGATTGCCCGCGCCCTGCGTGATGCAGGGATGGAAGTCATTTATACCGGTCTCCGTCAAACCCCGGAAATGATTGTGGAGGCAGCGCTCCAGGAAGACGTTGACGCCATCGGCCTGAGCATTCTCTCCGGTGCGCATACCGTCCTGGTCCCTCGGATCATGACCTTGATGCGGGAAAATGAAATGGCGGATGTGCCGGTCTTTTTAGGGGGGATTATCCCACCGGAAGATGCGGCCGCGATGCAGGAGGCCGGGATAGCCGGTATTTTTGGCCCCGGGGCCAGTATCGACGAGATCAGCCGCTTCATCTGGGATCAAATTCGCTTGCCCAACGCCTGATTTTATGTTCCCACTAGAACAACATATCTTGCGGGCGCTCGACGGGAGCGTTCGTTCCCTGGCTCGGCTAATTACCAGAATTGAAAATAGCCCAGACGAAGCCCGTCAAATCGTCAAACAGGTTTATCATCAAGGTGGTCACGCCCATGTTGTGGGCATCACCGGGCCACCCGGATCCGGAAAAAGCTCGCTGGTGACCGAACTGGCCAAGGCGATTCGCAAGCGGTCGTTAACCGTGGCCATCATTGCCGTTGATCCCACCAGTCCGTTTACCGGCGGCGCTTTACTGGGTGACCGGGTGCGCATGCGCGATCTGAGCGGGGATAAAGGGGTATTTATTCGCTCGATGGCTTCCCGCGGCCAGCTTGGTGGTCTGGCTCAAGCCACCGGAGCGGTGGTGCAGCTGCTCGATGCGGCCGGTTATGACGTGATTTTGGTCGAAACGGTGGGAGCCGGTCAGGCGGAAGTTGACATTGCCGCGGCCGCCCATACGACGCTGGTCATCGAGGCACCCGGCATGGGTGATGATGTGCAATCAATCAAGGCCGGCATTTTAGAGATCGCCGATATTTTAGTGGTCAACAAAGCCGACCGGCCTGGCGTAGAGCGCACGGTCAACGCCCTCCGATCGATGCTGCAGCTGGGTCCCACGGGCGGCACCCGTCACCACGGCCGCATCGTGCAAAACCACGTTACGCTGGAAGAACAGGACCCGGACGCCTGGCAAATTCCGGTTCACAAAACCAGCGCCACGACGGGGACCGGCATTGCAGAATTGGTCGATCTCATTACCCGGCACGCCCGTCACCTGCGTGACACTTCACAATGGCTTGAGCGAGAAAAACAGCGCGGCCAGAAAGAGCTGGAGGTGTTGTTGTTTGATCATTTTCTGCGCCGTTTTCGCAGCGAGCTGCCGGTTGAATATGAGCAGCAAATTATTGAAGCGATCGCCAGGCGAGAGCTGGATCCATATTCAGCCATCGATCAGCTGCTGGCGCAGACCAATCAATAAAAGAGGATCATTTCATGAGTATCGAAGTAAAAACCGGAGAGCGTTTTACCTGGCTGGAGATGCCGGGTGAGTCAGTTGAAGATGAGGGGTTGCAGAAGCTCTTTGCCAAAGCCCGCGAAATGCTGGGGTTTGTTCCAAACGTCTTTCTTGGGTACACCATTCGGCCAACCCATTTTCGGCCGTGGTTTGATCATTTTCGGGCGATTATGCAGGGACCTTCCGAGCTGAGCGAGGCGGAACGCGAAATGATCTGCCTCGCGGTATCGTCTGAAAATCAATGCTTGTATTGCCTGATTTCCCACGGAGCCGAGCTGCGGCTCAAACTTGGTGATCCTATTTTAGCGGATCGCATCACCCTGGATTATCGGCGGGCTGGCCTCGACGAACGAACCACCACCATGCTCGATTATGCGGTCAAAATTACCAATAATCCGGTTGATTGTTCGGAAGAGGATGTGATCTATCTGCGGACCCTGGGTTTTTCCGATGAAGCGATTTTTGATATTGCCGAAACGGCTGCCATGTTTAACTTTACCAATCGGTTGGCCTCCGCTACCGGTATGCTGCCAAACCGAGAATATCACGATTTAGGGCGGTAGATAATTGTTCATTAGGAGTTTTTATGTCAAGTGAAAAACATTCCCGCGAAGCGGTGATCGTCGGCGCCGCGCGCACGCCGCAGGGCCGCTTTCAAAGCGCTCTGGGTTCACTCAGCGCCACCCAACTTGGATCAGCAGCGATTCGGGCCGCCGTGGCGCGCTCGGGTGTGGATCCGGAATCGGTGTATGAAGTAATCATGGGTAACGTGGTCTCGGCCGGATTGGGGCAGGCCCCGGCGCGCCAGGCGGCCGTGGGAGCCGGGCTGCCAACCACAGTTGGCGGGGCCTCCGTCAACAAAGTGTGCGGTTCAGGGTTAAAAGCGGTAATGATGGCCGCCAACGGGATCGCGGCCGGTGAAGCGGAAACCTTTGTTGCCGGCGGGATGGAAAGCATGAGCAACGGTCCCTATCTTCTCCCGGATGCCCGAAATGGCATGCGTTTTGGCCACAAACAGGTGCTCGATGCCGTCCAGCACGACGGTTTGTGGTGCGCCTTTGAAGATTGGGGGATGGGCAATGCGGCTGAATTTATCGGCCGCAAGTTCGAGCTAACCCGAGATGAGCTCGATGAATTTGCCTACAACAGTCACGCCAAAGCGGCCGCAGCCACCGCTTCAGGTGCCTTTCAAGAAGAAATTATCCCGGTTGAGGTCCAGCAGCGTCGTAAAACGACGGTCGTGGATCGCGATGAACCGATTCGAGCCAGCTATGGGGGAAATGGGGACTTTACTGTAGAGACGAGTGTTGAACAGCTGCAGAAACTGCGCCCCGCCTTTGAAAAAGATGGCATTGTCACGGCCGGTAACGCCCCAGGCTTAAACGACGGGGCCGCGGCGTTGGTAGTGATGAGTCGGGCAGAGGCGGAACGACAGGGGGTTACCCCGCTGGCTCGGGTTATCGGCTACACCCACGCGGCCGTTGATCCCAAATGGATCTTTTCCGCGCCGGCCAAGGCGATGCCCCGTCTGCTGCAAAAAATCGGCTGGTCTCTTGAAGATGTTGATTTGATCGAGCTAAACGAAGCGTTTGCCACTCAAACATTGGCCAATGGGGCCGAGATGATGCAAAAAGGTCACCGTTGGGATTGGGAGAAGGTCAACGTGCATGGCGGAGCCATTGCCCTGGGCCATCCGGTCGGGGCCAGTGGGGCCCGTCTTCTGGTCACCTTAATTCATGCTCTTCAGCGACACAACGGCCGCAGAGGAATCGCCTCGCTGTGTCTTGGAGGGGGTGAAGCGGTAGCCCTGGCCGTCGAATTAGAATAAAAAAAGCCTCCTAATTGATAGGAGGCTTTAAAATTAAATTTTTTAGGGGATACGTATTAATTATGATAGCGGCGGCGTTTGTCGGCCAAGACGCGCGCGGTTTGTAATGATTCTTCCTGCCGTTTTTTCGCCATGTGTAACAGACCCAAAACAGCTGGAACTCCCGCTAAAGCAACCAACGCACCGCCGATAATTACACTAAGCATTTTGTATCCCTCACTTCTTGTTAAGAATAAATTGCAACCAATAAAAAAAGTTTAATCGAAAAATCTTAAGAATGTTGTTTCTATAAACACACTTGCTGTTTTAATTTCACTTTGGCCTAAAAAAGTAGCCTGATGAAATAATACAGTTTATTTGTTAGAGAATCGATGGCAATTTTGTCCTAAATCGAAACTAATAAATCTCTTATGGGTTACTACTTTCTTATTGATGATTCCTGATTAATAGATTACCCAAGACTGAAACATCTTACAAAAAAGATTTTACTACTGCAACCCCTACCCCGTATATTATTCAAAAACTGAGCGAATTTTCATTTTTCCACTTGACAAGTGGGCATTTATTTTCTAGAATCCGAACAGTGTTCGGCAATCAAATGGCGTTAACCATGACACCCAAAGAAAGAAGACAGGCTAAAACCCGCCAGGCTATCCTCGATACCGCTCGTAAAATCATTAATTCCAAGGGGATTGATGGATTATCCATTCGCTCAATTGCCAAAGCGATTGACTACAGCCCAGCCGGTCTTTATGAATATTTTGCCAGCAAAGAGGAAATCGTCTGGGCGGTATGCTCCCAGGGGCAAAATCGACTGTATGAGGCGATGGCCCAGGTAGACCCAGCCCTGCCGGATGTTGAATACGTGATTGAACTGGGAAGTGCTTATCTAAATTTTGCCGCCGAATATCCAGATTTTTTTCTGCTGATGTTTACCACCGCACCCCAATCTATGAGAAATCAGGCTCCCCCTGGAAAGGAAATTGACAAGGAAATGATGGGTCAAGATTCAGCTTTTACGATTCTGGTTGAGGCCATGGGTCGGGGCGTTGAAAACGGCACTTTTGTGCTGCTGCAAAATCAAACCGTCATGGAATTGGCCATAAACGCCTGGATCCAGGTTCACGGTACCGCCATGTTGTGGTTGACACAGCTGCGCTATCTCAATATCCCCCTCGAACATATCGCTCGCCAATCTCAGACCACCTTTGTCCGCGGCATAACAAGGTAATTTTTTTTGCCATTTTCCGAACATTGTTCAGATTTTGAATGAAATTCAACAGAGGTTTTATGACAACAATCCATCAACTCAAGCTTTCTTTATCCAACGCTTATCTCGTGTGGGGTGATCGGCCCGTTTTAATCGACAGCGGCTCACCGGGTGAAGAAGAACATTTAACGAAGCAAATGGCGGCCGCCGGTGTACAACCGCAGGATTTAGCTCTGGTCATTCACACGCACGCCCACAATGACCACGCCGGAACCTCAGCCTGGCTGCAGAAACAGATCAAGGTTCCTCTCGCGGCACACCCGCTTGAAGCACAGCGAATGCGGCAGGGTCACAACGGTCCAATTCGGGTCACCGGGCTAAACGGGCGCTTTATTCGCCCCTTCGTAATCAAACCCTATGCTCCGGCAGAAACGGCCGTTCCTATAAATGAGGGAATGCGACTCGATCATTTAGGCATATCGGGGCAAATTCTCACCACGCCCGGCCACACCCCAGGCTCAATCTCTATCCTGCTAGACGACGGTCAAGCGATCATTGGTGATTTGCTCATGGGCGGTTTTCTGGGAGGTACATTTGCGGCAGCTCGGCCGCGAATTCATTACTTCGCTGAAAATCTGTCGGCGGTCTTTCAAAGCTTGCAAAAAATATTGGCGACAGGGGCGCACACGTTCTATGTCGGTCATGGTGGACCGCTAAAACGTCAGGACATTCTGCGCGCTTTTGAGGGGAAGCTCTCAGGTTTGCCAAGCCAACGCTCCCAGCAGGCCGGTGCGATCGTGAGGTTGTGAATCACTCAAAGCGATCTTACAGGTCGTGCTTTTAACCCTTAAAATCCGTGGCCGATTATTTTTGATAATTGTGTATGTTTTATTCAAATGGAGAATCTTATGAATTTAGCTTTAAATCCCAAGAAGAAATCCTCAAACGGTTTGCAGATTTTTTTTCAGACCAGCTGGCGGGAAAACAAACCGCTGTTGTTTACCGGATTATTTTCTATCGCCTTACTGCTCTTCACCGTCGTGGGCTTACTTGTAGATACCCGGACCATCCTGGGTGAACCGGTATGGATTAAGCCAACCAAATTTGCCATTTCGTCGGTTTTTTACTCATTGACCCTGATGTGGATGTTGACCTTTGTGACGCGGCGGACGAGATGGATATCTATCATTTCATGGGTCACGGCCGTGGCCATGTTTGTCGAGCTCGTCCTAATCGCGCTGCAGGCATTTCGCGGCGTGCGCAGCCATTTTAACGTGGCCACCCCGTTTGATATGGCCGTCTTTAGCACCATGGGCACCATGATTTTACTGCTGTGGCTGGTGAGTCTGGCTGCCCTGGTCCTGCTGATTCGACAGCCGTTTGAAAACCGGGCCTGGGGATTGAGTCTAAAACTAGCCCTGGTGATCACCGTGGTGGGGACCGGTCTGGGCTTTTTAATGACCTCTCCAAACGCCCAACAGCTGGCCACGGCCGAAGCGACCGGGGTGATGCTCGAAGCAGGCGGGCATTCAGTGGGAGTGGCTGACGGTGGTGCAGGGCTGCCGTTTGTGGGCTGGAGCACCGAGGGTGGGGATCTGCGAGTTGGCCACTTCATCGGCATGCACGCCATGCAGGTTCTGCCGCTGCTCGGATATGTCATCGTGCGCCAAAACAGCCGGCTTTCCGGCCGCAAACAATCCCAGCTCATTGGCATCACCGGTGCAGGTTACCTGGCCTTTGTCGGGCTGGTCACCTGGCAGGCTCTGCGGGCGGAACCGCTGATTTATCCCGGCCCGTTGACGTTAACCGCACTCGGTGTTTTAATCGCGGCCGTTGCCGGCGGATCGATTTGGGTGCTTCTTCGACGGGATCAGTTGGCTTAATTAATCAATCGTAATTGTTGGGTTTAAGGTTTAAGGTTTAAGTAGTCAGCAAAAAGTTTTACGAAAAAAATATCCACAGATTACGCAGATGGCCGCAGATTTTTCCCTCTAATCTGCGAAAATCTGCGCAGTCTGTGGACAATTAAATTGTGAAAAATTCTTGTAATTTACTTAAGGATTAAGCCATAAAAAATCATTTTTGACTTTATGTCAACCATCCATTTCACCTTCCACCCAACACCTATCACCCAATACCCAACACCTATCACCCATCACCTATGGATACTATATTCTCCCTAAGTAACTTGCTCGTCATGCCCTTCTGGCTGCTCATGATCCTCCTGCCAGCCTGGTCGTGGACCAGACGCATTGTCCGAAGCTTGTGGATTATTGTCCCTTCGGCCCTGCTGTATACCATGCTGATCATCCCCCAGTTTGGAGGGGCGTTTGCCGAGCTGGCCAACCCGACCCTGGGCGGGATTCAAGCTCTGCTTGGCTCTCCAGCAGGAGCCACCGTCGGCTGGGTTCACTTCCTGGCCTTCGATCTCTTTGTCGGCCGCTGGGCTTATCTCGACAGCCGAAAAATCGGCCTGTCCGCCTGGTTTACCAGCCCGATTTTATTTTTTGTCCTCATGTTTGGGCCGCTGGGGTTCATTTTTTACCTCATTGCCCGAGAGATAAAAACGAAAGATTGGACGGCGAGTCCTGCGTCCTGAGTCCTGAGTCCTGAGTCCTGAGTCCTGAGTCCTGAGTCCTGAGTCCTGAGTCCTGAGTCCTGAAACAGGATAAGCCCTACTTTTTCCTGTCAAGTCCCAATTTGATTCATCTTACTCAGGACTTTCTACTAAGGACTTAGGACTTCTCCCTCGGACAGTCCCTAGCTCCTTTGTGAATTTTCACAAATTGAGGTACCCTGCCCCAATAATGAGTGATTTAATAAAAATCAGCGACCGCGTGGCGATTCCTGAAAACGAGCTGGATTTTCGATTTGTAACCGGTGGCGGTCCCGGTGGACAGCACGTCAACAAAGCGGCGACAAAAGTGATCCTTTCTTTTGACGTTGCCGGATCACCCACGCTTCTGAGCCAGCTGTCTGAAAGAGATCGCGTTTATCTTTTAGAGCGGCTCAGCCATCGATTAACCAATGAAGGGGTTCTTAAACTGCACGTGCATGAGACTCGCAGCCAGAGCCAAAACCGGCAAATTGCCGTTTTTCGCCTGCAGGAGATTTTGCGGGAAGGGTTGAGGCGGCCCAAAAAACGTAAAAAGACCCGGCCCAGTCGGGCCACCAACCAGGCTCGGCTGGATGCCAAAAAAAGACGGGGGGAGGTAAAAAGGGGGAGGTCGAAGAAGTGGGGGTAGGAGTTCTAAGTCCTGAGTCCTAAGTCCTGAGTCCTGAGTCCTGAGTCCTGAGTCAGCATCAGACCCTTCTTTTTCGTGTCAAGTCCCATTTCAACCATCTTACTCAGGACTTTTAGCTCAGGACTTAGGACTCTAAATAACCACTCCTTCTGGGTCATTTCCTGAATCCAGCATCGCCCGCCGAATGTCCACCCGGGAAAGCAGCGCCAACCCAACCAGGAAAAATACAATCAAGGTGAGAATGGCCACTCGTTGTGATCCGGTGATCGTCACCGCCAGACCAAAGAACAAAGTGCCAATCCACGAGGTTCCCCGCTCGCTAATTTCGTAAAAGCCAAAATATTCCGCCTCGTGATCTCGAGGAATCATTTGGGAGAAGAGCGACCGGCTTAACGCCTGAGATCCACCCAGAACCAGCGCCAGGAAAAAGCCTAAAACAAAAAGTTGGAAGGTGTTAATCAGGAGTAGATAGGCGTAGATCACGATAACCGACCAAATCACAAGGCTTAGCAAAATTGATTTTTTAGCGCCAATGCGGCCGGCTAACCATCCAAAAAGCAGGGCGCCACCAAAGGCTACAAACTGAATCATCAAAACAAGAAGCAGGACGACTTGCGGCTCGATTCCCAACTCACTGCTGGCAAAAAGGGCCGCCACGGCAATAACCGTTTGAATACCGTCATTGTAAATAAGATAGGCGATCAGATAGCGCAATGTTTCCGGATACTTCGTCCACATTTCACGGAAGGTGGCCAAAACGCGCTTGACGCCAAAGCGAAAAAGTCCTTCCCCTTCCGGCATTTGGCGGGCCGGCTCTCGAACCACCAGCCTCTGCTGAGGAAAAAGATAGGTAAACACCAGCCACCATAACCCGGCGCTGGCCAGACTCAGGCGAACCGCCAATACGGTATCTTCCATCACGCTCAGTAAAATTAAATTAAGCAAAAGGAGCAGTCCGCCACCAACATAACCGACGGCAAACCCTTGTGAACTGACGATATCACGCTGATCGGCCGAGGCAATTTCCGGCAAAAAAGCGTTGTAAAATACGATGGCCGCTCCAAAACTCAAATTGGCAACGATAAACAGAAAACTGGCCAGCAAAACGGCCCCGTTGGTGCCTAAAATCGGCATATCCGCCTGGACGATAAAAAGCAGCATCGTGGCCGTCGCCCCCGTATAGGCGAAACCCATCATCATCCGCTTTTTTAAATTGGTAAAATCCGCAATGGTGCCCAATAAAGGTAAAAATAAAACCTGAATGAGAACCGAGAGAGAAACGGTAAATGGGTAAATAGCCGCCGGTTCTATCTGCAACCCAAAGAGCATGACAGGAGATGTGGAGGAGCTGGCCAGAGATTCGATGTAGGGCCCCAACAAAGCGGTGACGACGGTTGTACTAAAAGCCGAGTTGGCCCAATCGTACATCGTCCATCCCAAAATTTCTCGTTTGTCGTTCAAGGGCGATTTCTCCTATGATGGTATGGCAACCGGCTGAATTGATTGAGTGAACACGAAGAATGCCCCTGTTTGATCGGGCACGTCACGGGAAAGTATCGTTATTTAATTTGACCCTGTCAAGAGGACATAAGGAGGAGAGGCGATGAATCGGATCGACCGTTTGATGGGTTACCTACTTGTTTTTCACAATCGTGAACTGGTGCGGGCACGCGATTTGGCCGGTCAGTTTGAGGTGAGTGAACGAACCGTTTACCGGGATATTCAGGCTTTGTCAGAGGTAGGGGTACCGATTGCGGCCATGCCGGGTGAAGGGTATCGGTTGATGGATGGATTTTATCTCCCGCCAGTGGCTTTTACTGAAAAAGAAGCCCGGGCGCTCTTTTTAGCGATCGGCTTATTTCAAAGCTTAACCGAAGCGGGGGAGACCCATCAGGCGGCCGGGGCTGCTCTGCAAAAAATTCAGGCGGTGCTGCCCAGCCGCTCGCTGTCATCCTTAATGGCCTTTCAGGCGATTATCGGCTTCTACACCATCTCGCGGGGAAAGCTCGATCTCGAAGACGGCCGATTTATCAAGCTTGTGGACGCGATTCAAAACAGACAGGTGGTGCGCCTGCACTATCACGCCAAATCAACCGATCGGGTCACGCTTCGAGAGGTAGAGCCGCTGAACTTAATCTTTGTCGACCAGGCGTGGATCATGTATGGATATTGTCGCCTGCGTCAAAGCGAGCGCAACTTTCGCCTGGAGCGCATCGATCAGCTGGAAATTTTGCCGGAGCAGTATCATCCGCGCGACCTCGTGCCCGAGCAGCATCGGGGGCAGATGGAAATGGTTATTTATTTTTCAGCGGAACGAGCGCGCTGGGTTCTCGAAGAAAATCCTCAGGGAATCGTCGAACAGTGGTGGCTGGATGACGGCCGGCTGGCGCTGCGCTTTTTCCGGGGGGATTTGAGCCACTTCAAGCGCTGGATCCTGGGGTGGGGAGACGCGGCTGAGGTTGTTTCCCCAGCCGCGCTGCGAGATGAAATGGCCGCCGCAGCGGCCGGTATGCAAAAAAACTACACGGGCGGTTGATAAACCCGGAAGGCGTGACCGTAAGGGGTTTGGACCAGCATCGCTCGGCCAAACGGCATATCCCGCGGCCCATCAAGAATCGTCACCCCTTTTTCTTGCCATTCAGCTGCCAGGCTGTCAACGTCGGTGACCATCACTGCCGGTTCAAACGGCTGCTCGATAATAATTTCCGGATCACCCGTATTCACCGGCTCCTGAAGCGATAAAATCATCCCTCCATTAAAGTCAAACTGCGTGTACTGGCCGGGGATACTTTCCTTTTGATCGATGGGGAAGCCAAGGGTATCTCGAAAAAATGCCGTGGCCTGCTCAACATCTTCAACGACAAACCCCAAATAATTTGCTACCATGAAATTACCTCCTAAAACTTTGTTTTTATATGATGATCACATCATAAAAAATCGCTCCTGACACCGTTATGTCAGGAGCGATTTTTCTCTTTTTTCAGCCTCGTTCAGAGGCGGACAGCTAATAGAATGATCGTCAAACAGACCAACAAGCTCTCCTCCCGTGTCGGTTCAGGGGCGGACAGGTGGCTAGGGTGAACCAGAGCCTTGTGGTAGGGGCTTGGCTAGCCAAGCCCTTAATTCAGGTTATTGAAGACCTGTCCGCCCATAAACGCGTCGGGTGGAAAGTCATTTGACCAGACAGACCCCATTTGGTTTTGGAAGCTACCAGGCGTACGCTTCGGGGGCCGGGCCGTCCGGTCCCGGCCAGATTTCATCAAGCTGGGCCAGGGTATCTTCAGAGAGCTTGATATCCAGAGCATGTAAATTACCGTCCAGCTGTTCCATCGTGCGCGGCCCGATAATCGGGGCGGTCACCAGCGGTTGGTGCAGCACCCAGGCCAGGGCCACATCGGCCGGATGTTCATCCAAATCGGCACACAGCGCCTCATACTTTTCAAGCTGAGGGCGATAGGCGGCGATTTGCTCCTGGCGGCCGGCGGTGGCCCGGCGACCTTCACTGACCTTTTGCAGCGCGCCAGCCAATAAGCCACCCCCAACCGGGCTGTACGGAATAAATCCCATCCCGTAAGCGGCGGCGGCCGGCAGCACTTCAAGCTCAACGGTGCGGGCCGACAAATTATAGAGGCTTTGTTCGCTAACCGGTCCCATAAACAGGCGCTGACGGGCGATTTCACTGCCCTGAGCCAGATGCCATCCGGCAAAATTGCTCGTCCCCACGTAAGAAATCTTCCCCTCCTGTACCAGCTGCTCCATCGCCTGCCAAATCTCCTCCCACGGCGTCTCCCGGTCTACGTGGTGCATCTGATACAGATCGATGTGATCCACGTTCATTCGCTTGAGGCTGGCTTCACACGCTCGCCGGATATGAAAGGCGGAAAGCCCGCGATCGTTAATATCATCCGACATGGCGGTATACACTTTGGTGGCCAGGACCACCCGATCACGTTTGTCGGGATTTTTGGCAAACCAGCGGCCGATAATCCCTTCCGTTTTTCCTTTGCCTTTGGCATATCCGTACGCATCGGCCGTGTCAAAAAAATTGATGCCCTGCTCAAAGGCGGCATCCATGATCCGATGGGCATCCTCCTCTTCCGTGTGAACCCCAAAATTGGTTGTGCCGAGGCAAAAACGGCTGACTTTGACCCCGGCCCGGCCTAAATTAACATAATCCATCATTACACTCCTTGTCTTGGAAAACTTTTCCCACTATAACCGTAGAAGATCAGTACGAAATATGAAATACGAGATACGAGATACGAGATGGGAAATACGAATTACGAAATACGAATTACGAAATTTGTATTTTCGATTTTTGATTCGCGATTGACGATTCTTTGGTCTCTCGTCTCTAGTCTCTGGTCTCTGGTCTCTAGTCTCTGGTCTGTAGTCTGTAGTCTTTTTTCTGGAGTAAAAATTATGACCCGTTTTGACGGCCGGGCGGCAGACGAACTGCGCCCGATCGAATTTATCCCTCACTTCACCCGCTGGGCGGAAGGATCGGTGTTGACCAAATTTGGCGATACCCACGTACTGTGTAACGTCACCCTGGAGGCAGGGCTGCCTTCCTGGCTAAAAAACAGGGAGAATCCCCACGGGTGGCTAACCGCAGAGTACGCCATGCTGCCCCGCAGCACCCACACCCGCTCCCGGCGAGAGCAGCGCTGGCCCAAAGGGCGCACCCAGGAGATCTCGCGCCTGATCGGCCGCAGCCTGCGCATGGCCCTTGATTTGCATCAGCTGGGTGAACATACGATGATTGTTGATTGTGATGTTCTGCAAGCGGATGGGGGCACCCGAACGGCGGCCGTTACCGGTGGATGGGTGGCGGTTTCCCTGGCTTTGCAATCGCTAATTCGGCGCGGTGTGTTGCCTCACTCGGTTGTCAAGCACCAGATTGCGGCCGTTAGCGCCGGCGTGGTTGATGGAGACGTGCTTCTTGATCTCCCGTATGAGGAAGATTCTCGGGCTGAGGTCGACTGTAACGTGATCATGACGGCTGACGGCCGCCTGATTGAAGTGCAAAGCACCGCCGAAACGATCCCCAGCAGCCGCGAAGCGTTTAATCAGCTGCTCGACCTGGCCGCCCAAGGCGTTGAAGCACTGGCAAAAAAGCAGCGGGAGATATTAGAATAGAGAAGAGAGAGTAGAGCCTGAAACTTTTTGATCTGTTGTGCGTAGAGTAAGCGGTTACTGAATTGGATTGCCATAAATGCAGGAAAAACCATGGAACAAAATAACGAAACGAATTTACAAACTCAGGATAATATGGTTGAAACGGCCGAAATCAAGAAAAAGATCTCCTTTTTCCAGGAGGTCATTCAAAATTTACAGCTGATTTGGCGGCTGATTAAAGATCCCAATGTGCCTATTGCCTTAAAGCTTATTCCCGCGGGAACCCTTGTTTATCTCATCATGCCCATCGATGTCTTACCGGATGCGTTTTTGGGATTGGGGCAGCTTGACGATTTGGGTGTGCTGCTCGTGGGTCTAAAAGCTTTTGTGGAGATGGCTCCCAAAGATATCGTGGCCCAACATCGCAAGGAATTACGGGGTGAACTGTTGGAAAGCGACAAAGAGCTCTCCCATTCGATCATAATCGATCAAAAATAACTCAGGTTTTGGTCTCTTTGACCGATAAATAATGGAATTTTACAATTTAACTGGGGAATTAGCCCCCACCTCAATCCTCCCCCTGTGGGGGAGGATGCCTGCCTCCCCTATCTCTTTATTTTAGGTAGCAACTTGGGCTAAAAAACAGGGTATGAAATTAAGACCCATCTGAGTGTGTGCCAGCCAAACAAATTGATCTGACCCTCAGATTGGAGAAAGGCAAGCACACCGATCACCCCTAAACACACGCAGCATAAAAGCAATATACCAACGACGATAGCGATAATCATATAAGTACGCCGATTATCGTCTTCTTCGATCTCTTCTGCCGGAAATTGGCTCGCCGGCCGTTCTTTTATCGTCTGCCGATTTAACAGCGCCAGCTTCTCCTCCTCCTCAGCAGAATATTGGGGGTAAGGGCGATCTTCTTCCGCCAGCAGGTCCTCTAAACCGGCCATATCATCGAGCTGTTCCGGCTCATCTCCCCCATAAGAATCGATAATATCGGCATCCGATGGATCAAGAGGGGAGGTTTGAACGCGTTCTCTTTCGTGAACCACGGTCATGGTCGACAACACCGGTGGCTCCTCTTCATCCGAATCAGCCTCATGATACAAAAGGGTAACGTTGCTGCCCAGCTGTACGATTTGTCCGTTGACCAGCGGCTGCGGTTCCCCACCGAGCCGCTTACCATCGATAAAGGTGCCGTTTGTACTGCCCAAATCTTGAATGTAGTAGGAGCGATCGAGGATCAAGCGGCAATGATTTCGAGA
>JAAUYD010275697.1_pt1 | contig 20424 bp, 18 predicted proteins | sample 7278101 | NCBI WGS metagenome assembly JAAUYD01 (sample SAMN14350128, study PRJNA611818) | marine sediment metagenome | isolation source: surface marine sediment (0.6m) | place: French Polynesia: Moorea | collected 2018-08
AGCAAATTCACCTGGTTTGTATCTAGCATTCAATTACCGACTCCTATAATCTGCTAAACTTTTTAATATATTAGCAGATATTGATAGATTTTGGCTACCTAGACGGAGCAGACTTTGTTTTTGCCTTTCATGATAAAGAGGAAATCGGACCAAAAATGTTAAGTCGTATTGCCAAAAAAACAGGGCTACAACCTGAAGATTTATAGTGCGATCGCTTCTTTGATCGGGTGCATTAACGATAGTATAATACACTAAATATTTAGAGATTAATTGGTAAGTTTAATGGTGGATTACGTTTCTCTAATCTACCCTATACTTATATTGATCGCTCAAAAAGTGAAGGGAAAATGATTACTGTTGATTTAGAAAACAATCATTGGGAAGAAAAAATTAAACAAAGCGATCGCTGATCTCGTAGGTTGGGTTGAGGAACAAAACCCCACAATAATAGCGTTTTGGTGTATCTGTTTAATAATTAATGGATAAGTTTAATCATGAATATAGAATTTCAGATAACACCTAATGGAGAATTTGCTGATGAGTCAAATTAATTATGATGGAATGTCAACGGATGAGTTGAAACAATATTATCTCAAGCATCGTGGAGATCATGCTACATTTCAAGCTTACTTAGATAGGATTAATCAACGTCCCTTGAAAATTATAGCGAGTCCTGATGATCCTGATTTTGATGAGAAGGTTCAAGCAGCAATTCGCCAACAGTTAGAAACAGCACGGAATAAAGTAAACTGTGTAAACATTTGTCAACAAAGCTGTAACCTTACTCCTGCCTCCTGCCTTGTCTCAACCGTAACGCTTATTTTTGTCCAGGTACTTATTCCCTATTTTTCACTCTCATTTACTAATAACTAATTGTGATTCTAAAGTTGCCACAATTTTCACATCAAATAATTCTTCAAACACTACTTTTTTATAGTCTAAATTCCATAATTCTAAGGCACAATCATCTTTAGGATTAGAAGGAATTAGATGTAAATGAAGCTTTTTATATTCTTTATCGTATTTACAATGAATTTCCTGAATAGCTCCAATTTGACGACGATCTAAAGCTACAGCAATCCGTAACATAGCACTTAATTGTTTAATTCGCTTACGATAATTATCAGGTAATTTACTATAAGAATCATGTTTTTTCTTAGGGGTACTTTTTCGGTGATAACGGGCAATATTAGCAATGGTTTCGATTTCAATTTCTGTAAAGCCTAATAATTCAGCATTACGAATCAAATAATAAGAGTGTTTATGATGGGATGAATGACTAATATAAACACCACAATTATGTAAAATAGCTGCTGACCACAATAATTCCCGTTCCGTTGTTTTCCAGTCATGAAGAACACCAGAAAGTTGATCGAATAAACTCACTGAAAAGGTAGCAACTTGTTCTGCATAACCGAGGTCAACTTGATATTTTCGAGCGATTTTATAAACACTTCTTTGACGGACTTCTGTTTGAAAACTAAGTCGATTTTCAATTAATCCGTGGGTTAACATCCAATCAACAATCATTCCTTCTCTTAAAGCCCTTTCACAAATAGTAATTGTTTCTAGGTCTAACATGGTCATGGCTTCTAATAAAATAACTGCACCCGCTACAATAATCTCAGCCCTTTTTTCAGCCATTCCTGATATTTCAACCCGTTCTTCATAGGTTAAAGAAACAAGTTTCTTGACCATATCTTTGAGATCTTTACGACTCATTTGATACCCTTGTAAGGGACTGGGAAGTTCCCCTAAGGTTTGCATTGCATGGATACTGACTAAAGTTTCAATGGTTCCTGATGTCCCTACTGCTTGTGGGGTTTCTCCTGGTTTAAGTTTGCGTTTGACTTCATCAATGGGTCTCTCTAACATTCCTCGTACATAAGCCCGTAAATAGGTAAATTCGTTTTCGTCAACGGGATCAGTGCTGATAAACTCATTGGTCAGACGAACAGCCCCTACTTTGGTACTACTTAAAAATCGGGGTTCTTGGGCATCTGCTAGGATAATTTCCGTTGAACCGCCCCCAATATCAATGATAACGTGGGGTTTTTCTTGAAAATCCATCCCCGATAAAACCCCTAAATAGATGCGACGGGCCTCTTCATACCCCGAAATTAAATTGATGGTAATACCAATTTTCTCTTCAACTTGCCAGATAAAGTCTAACCCATTGCCCGCTTCTCTCGTGGCACTGGTGGCAGCGGCGATAATATATTCTACATTGAAACTGGTAGCTAGGTCTTTACATCGCTTTAGAGAAGCTAAGGATCGGGCGATCGCTGCTTCGGTTAAGTTACCTGTTTTGGGATCTCTTTCTCCTAGACGTACTGTATCTTTTTCCCGTGAAATAATGGTAAAAGCAGGAAGGGTTTTATCAATTTCCACAATTACCATGTGAATAGAGTTAGTGCCAATATCAATGGCAGCTAGGGTACAAGTTTCTTTAGAAACCCTGTTTTCTTGCAAAACGTTGCTGTTGGCCATTAAGGTTAAGGACTCAGATCATAAGTGTTTCTCTATTGTTATATTGTCTTATCTTGCACCCCGTCAAATGGCACTGCGAATGATCACAAAAATTTATTATCGTTAATCCCGAACGAAGACCTTCAGCTATGCTGACGGGACGGGGTTTTTAAAGGGCGGAAATAGTTCCGCCCGCAACCCCTCATGAATTTCGGGGCAGCCGTTTAACGTAATCACGGATAACTTCCGTCAAAGTATAGTCTTTTGACTTGGCATAACTTTCTAGTCGTTCCCACTCCTCGTCTGATAATCGAACCCTTAGAATTTTGTTTCTTGCCATTGTAGTCAATATAGTGCTACAGTTATTGTAGCAGGAAAGGTAATCAACCTGTATAAAAACCTCGATATCTAACCGATATCAAGCACATTAACAATTCAAGATATGGGGTTAAATCCAAAAGTCTGGGGTCTTCCGTGGAAAGGTAAAATCTTGATGGAATCTCAGTGAGTAGCAATTTTGTCTCGATTTGAGAACTCTACAAAAATACCGTCGGGCGGACGGAAATTCACGCTTGAGAAGCTAGTTGAAAGACTAGGTATCACCGCGTAAGACCAGCAGCAAGGGCAACCTGAACGGGCTATGGTGAGTCCAAGAATCCCTCACTTGAGAGTTAAGGGAGCGTCAATTAGGACTGTTAAGAACCATTAGAAATCCCTACACACATTTTGGTTAAATAGGTTACAGTATAAACAAATACAAAAATGTTTTTTTTAAATTTTCTTTATTAGGTTACCTGAGATTACTCCTTAATAAAACTTTATCTTAAAAGGGATGAAAAATTCCCCCTTAATCAGATAACTTAGTGAATAGCAAACCCCAAAAAATTCATTTCTAGTGTGAAGGAGATAGTCAAATGTTAAAAACAATCTATAGTTTAACCCAAAAAACTCCTCTTTCCATTTTGAAAATTGTCTTTTTGTAATTAGATAGACAAAACATCCTCAAAATTCTGGTAGCCTGATAAACAGCCAGTCTTCTCAAACCCTGATTGGTTAAGGCTGGAGGCGATAGTCACGCTAATTAAATAGTAAGATTTAAGTTTTGTCCTTTATTGATCTTTTTTCCGTTGTTTGGTTATTGATTGGTATCTCAGAAGAACCTTGGCAAATTATTAAGACAATCTTAAAGATTTTCAAATTCAACTGACACCAAATCACTCATAATTCCTGACATAGCTGACCTCGTCTCCTCTCCCATTGTTCCCGAACTTGTTAAATCGGTTTTACTCCTCGGAATTATCAGCTTATGAACACGACACAAATGATGCAAACGGAATCAACCAATGAATTCAATCCCTCTGGAATTGAGACAATAGACCTTGAGCAAACGGAAAATGAATTACAATCTGTTGAGGTCGAAATTTCTTCTTTATCTGATGATTTAGGAAATCAATACCCAGAGGGATATCGTAAAACAGTTTCGGATGATACAGTTGGGGCATTCTTCAAGGAAATGTCACGCTATCCCCTCTTAAATGCAGAAGAAGAAGTCGAATTAGCCCATAACGTTCAATTTTTAGTCCAAGCAGAAGAAACCAAACAACAGCTAAAAGAAGAATTACAACGTCCTCCTAGCAAAGCAGAATGGGCTAAGGCCATGGGTTTTGAAACTCAAAAGCAATTTGAACATCGTTTGCATCGGGGACGGACAGCTAAACGGAAAATGATTCGTTCTAATTTACGTTTAGTGGTATCCATTGCAAAACGTTATCTTAATCGTGGTGTTCCTTTCTTAGATTTAATTCAAGAAGGGGCGATCGGCCTCAACCGCGCAGCGGAAAAATTTGATCCCAATAAGGGCTATAAATTCTCAACCTATGCTTATTGGTGGATTCGTCAAGCTATTACCCGTACCATTGCTAATGATGCGAGAACCATTCGTTTACCTATCCACGTTGTAGAAAAATTAAACAAACTCAAAAAAGCCCAACGAGTCCTAAAACAAAAATTACAACGTAACCCCAATGAAAAAGAATTAGCCGATGAGTTAGAAATTACCCCTTCCCAACTGCGTCAGTTATTACAACTAAGAAGACAATCTTTATCTTTAAATCATCGGGTTGGGAAAGGAGAAGATACCGAATTAGTTGATTTACTCGAAGACCAAGACTTACAACTTCCTGAAGAACTAATGAATGAAGGAATGTTAAGGTATGAAGTTTCAGCAGTGTTAAGTGACGTTTTGACCCAAAGAGAAAAGGATGTCATTTCTTTACGCTATGGGTTATGTACGTCTCAACCTCACACCCTAGAAGAAGTGGGAGGGATTTTTAATCTGTCTCGCGAAAGAGTTCGTCAGATTCAAAGTAAAGCCATGCGTAAGTTACGCCGGCCTCAAGTTGCACGTCGTCTGAAAGGATGGCTTCATTAAAAGCAATAACTTAGGTATGGGGTGGGACAAAAAACTCACCTATCATACCTATTTTTTAATAATGAGTTTTATTATCGTGTTCTAACGCGGTAGGTTTAATAAGTTGGGGAAAAATAATTTAATTACTCCAGTAAGCAAGGCTACAATAAAGCCAATAGCAACGGAACGATTGATAAATTCTTGAGAGTCTAAGCGTTTATTAATTGCTTTTACTTCTACATCAAGGGCGTTGATATTACCTTTGAGAGACTCAATACTAACGAGACTTTCTCTTTTAAAGTCACCAACGTCTTTCTTTAATTCTTTAACTTCTGTTTGCAGCATATCAAATTTAGACTCGAACTTCTTATCCAGTTCACTAAACTTAGACTCAATTTTTTTATCCAGTTCACTAAACTTAGACTGGAATTTTTTATCCAGTTCACTAAACTTAGACTCGAACCTCTTGTCTATTTCCTTTAACCTAGACTCAAACTTGCTATTAAGCTGGTCGAACTTCTGATCAATTTTGTCTAACTTAGACTCGAACTTCTGATCAATTTTGTCTAACTTAGACTCGAACTTCTGATCAATTGTGTCTAACTTAGAATCAAACTTTCTCTCAAGATTATCGAACCTATCGTCAATCTTGTCTAATTTGCTATTAATCTGTAGTAAAATTTCTTCTATAGGGTAAGTAACTTTGATGGGTGACTGACTCATAGGTTATACTCTTAAATAGCTATTGTTTTTTTGATGTGCCTTAGTTTTCGGCTACAGGCACTCTTTTATTGTAATATATTATTCTGCGTAAATTTTAGTCAATACAAACAAATAGGATGTTAGAAGATAAGATTATTCCATCATTAATAGCTAGTGGTATTATAGGTATAATAACTGGTTATTTCGCTGGTAGAGAAACACGGATTAGACTTGAAGGTGATGTCAGAACTCAAGGAGATAAAATAAAAGATTTAGGGAAAAAGATAGATAATTTGATAGAACTACCTCGTAATGATAAATTAGAAGAAACGATAAATGATTTAATAAAACTACCTCGTAATGAGGAGTTAGAGCAAAAGATAAACTATTTAATAGAACTACTTTCTTCAAATATTACAAACGATGAAAAAAAATCTTACTTACAATCTTTAAAAGTAGAAATTACAGAACCTAGGGATGGTGAAACAATAACTAAAGAGGATTCCTATCCCATAAGAGGAATAATTAAAAATATTCCAGAAGGTATGAGATTAAACAATTTAAGTAAAGAGTTAGGTTTATATGTTCTTCATACTTCTGATTATCAGAAATTTTGGTTACAGATGAGTGATATAAGAAGAGATATCAGTTCAAATGAACAGAATAGTATTGAGTTTCATTCATCTCATCTTGTCAACCATAGTAGAGATGTTTTAATTGTATCAGCAGGAGAAAAAAGTAAGGGATGTATTGAATTTTATCAAGAATGTTATAACAAACAAATATTTTATAAAGCCAATGATTTCCCTACCCTACCAGGAGAAATTATTGGATCAGATATTAGAATTTTAGCTAAAGTTCATATCAATTTTCACCCGAGCTAATTAATTATTTTTTGACTCATATTTCATATATTTTGCTGGATATATTGTCATAAAAATTCATGAATTGTAGGGTGGGCATTGCCCAACTTACTTTATTTCACATATACTTATTAAACTATCTATAATTAACCCAAAATCTCATTAATAGTAAAAGTAATATCAGGAAAAGCTAAAGGAGAAATAGACTTAACATTTTTCTGTTGTTCGAGATAAATTTTATCTTGAGGTTGTCGATAAACTTCTAAAGATTTGTTATTCAAATTAATAATCCAAACTTCATTAATATTATTTTCTGCATAAAGAGGTAACTTTATTTCTTGATCATATTTTATGGTACTATCAGCAACTTCAATGACAAGATAAATATCTTCAGATTCAGGAATTTTACTTTCATAAAAATCAGAACGCGGTTTTAAAAGAACAATATCGGGTTGAGGTTCTGAATAGTTATCTAATCTGATAGAATTTTGTACACTAACAATAGCTTTATCTCCAAGTTTTTTAGATAAAATATAATTAAGTCTATTAACAGCAGCAGCGTGTTTTCTTCCAATAGGTGACATAGCAATAATTTCTCCTCTGATTAATTCTACTCTATCTTCGGGAGTTAAAATTCCTGTTTCTGCCATTCTATGGTATTCATTAACATTAAACTTTCGGGTGATTAATTGCATAAACTCAACTTCCGTTTTTGTTAAATAATAGATGAAGTTAATTCAATTATTTATCAGTTTAACATTGTGATCATAGGAACATACTTTTAACCTTATTAAAAGCATTTTGTCAATATTTACATTATATTTTCTCCCCTAACTATCCTAGTGAACATAAGCAGTGTAGAATAAACCATTAACTTGCTTATCTCAAGCATAAGACACTCTTATAGTGTCTCTCATAGACTTAATTCTATGAATCTGTTTTAATAGAGGTAAGTAAATCTATGTAAAACTTATCATCGAAAAATACAAATGATTGAAGCCTTAAGTCAAACGATTTGGCTAGTTCCTTTGTACGCATTGCTCGGAGCCATACTTGCACTACCTTGGTCTCCTGGAATTATTCGGGAAACAGGTCCGAGACCATCGGGTTATGTTAACCTATTGATGACCTTCATCGCCTTGATTCATAGTTTAATTGCTTTAGTAGAAACATGGGGGAAACCAACCAAGTATTTATCATGTTCTTGGCTTCATGCTGCTGATTTAAACATTACGTTTGATATAGAAATTTCCACCATTACCATTGCTGCATTAGTATTAATTACTGGACTCAATTTATTAGCCCAAATTTATGCTATTGGGTACATGGAAATGGACTGGGGATGGGCGCGTTTTTATTCTTTACTCGCGCTTTTTGAAGCAGGGATGTCCACTCTTGTGTTGTGTAATTCCCTATTTTTCAGTTACGTTGTCCTAGAAATTCTAACATTAGGAACTTATTTATTGATTGGTTTATGGTTTAATCAATCTTTAGTGGTAACTGGGGCCCGAGATGCTTTTTTAACCAAACGGGTAGGGGACTTGATCCTACTGATGGGAGTAGTGGCCTTGTTACCCTTGGCAGGAACTTGGAATTATAATGAGTTGGCTGCATGGGCCCAAACGACTACTATTAGCCCAACTACAGCAACATTACTCTGTTTAGCCCTTATTGCCGGTCCTTTGGGTAAATGCGCTCAATTTCCCCTACATTTATGGTTAGATGAGGCTATGGAAGGTCCCATGCCAGCTACCATACTACGAAATACCATTGTGGTATCTACAGGTGCATGGGTACTAATTAAATTACAACCTGTGTTAGCTTTGTCGGATCTGGCTTCTACGGTTATGATCGTGGTGGGTTCTGTCACCGCCATTGGTGCCGGTTTAATTGCTATTGCCCAAGTTGATATTAAGCGATCGCTGTCTTATTCGGTGAGTGCATACATGGGTTTGGTGTTCATTGCTGTAGGAACCCAGCAGGATGAAACAGCGTTGCGATTATTGTTGACTTATGCCATCGCTATGTCTTTATTGGTGATGAGTGTGGGCGGTGTAGTATTAAATAATATTAGCCAAGATTTAACCCAATATGGCGGTTTATGGTCTCGTCGTCCTATTTCTGGTATTTGTTACCTAGTTGGGGCAGCCTCACTGGTAGCTTTCCCTCCATTCGGTTGTTTTTGGACGTTGACAGAGATGGCTGATCACCTTTGGTTAACCCATCCTATCTTAATCATAGTGATGTTAGTGGTTAACGGGTTAACGGCCTTTAGTATTACCCGTGAGTTTAGCCTTATTTTTGGGGGAAAACCCAAACCAATGACTGTGCGATCGCCAGAGGGTTTATGGGCTTTAGTCTTGCCCATGATGATCACGATGGGGTTTGCCCTGCACGTTCCCATTTTATTGTATCAATGGCACATATTACCAGTGTGGGAAGCGTTAAATGTGACAGTAGCTGGATCATTAACCCTTACCAGTTTAATCGGTGCTGGAACGGCAGCTTATCTTTATCTTAATGATGATATTCCTAAACCGATTCAATTACCATCAAAAGCGTTACAAAACTTCTTTGCTTACGATCTGTACACAGCAAAATTTTACCGTATGACGATTGTTTTTGTGGTGGGTTTAGTTTCTCAAGTGATCTCTTGGTTTGATCGCTATTTAGTCGATGGTGTTATTAACTTAGTGGGGTTAGCTACTATTTTCGGTGGAGAAACCCTAAAATATAATGCTTCTGGCCAAACTCAATTTTACTTTTTGTCAATTTTTCTAGGGGTTATTCTCTTTGTTGGCATGATTTTTTCCAATTTCATTTTTTAAAGACCCCGTTGTTAACGACGGGGTTTAACAAGCTGAAATTTATATAGTGTTTATAAATGAAATGTGAAAACTTGATCCTGCCTCCTGCCTTACCTAACCAGCTACTTTACAACTCACATGGAAACGCTATAGCATTTCCTGAACTCATGAGGTACACCCAATATTAAACTCCTAAACTCCCAAACTCCTAACTCCTAAAACGAGAAGAGTTTGTACCTCACAAGTATGGGAACTGCTATATATCATCATCGAATTAGGAGAAAAAATGCTTAGTTTTTTACTTTGGTTTCCCATTTTAGGGTCAATTATTATTGGTTTAGTACCAGGAAAATTAGAATCATCTCGCTTACGTCAGATTACTACTATTTTAGCTTTCGTTGTTTTTGGGGCTACAATTTGGTTGTTAACTCAATTTGATTTGAGTGATCCAGGGTGGCAATTTTCTGAATATTTACCTTGGTCTGATTTTATTGGCTTAAGTTATAGTTTGGCCGTTGATGGTTTATCTTTACCTCTGATTGCTTTAAATGGCCTTTTGACAATTATCGCAATTTATAGTATAGGAAAAAATGTTGAAAGACCTCGCCTCTATTATGCTTTACTCTTGTTAATTAATGCAGGAATTACAGGAGCATTAGCTGCACAAAATCTTTTATTATTCGTCATTTTTTACGAATTAGAATTAATTCCTTTTTACCTGATGATTGCTATTTGGGGTGGAGAGAAAAGAGGCTATGCTTCTACTAAATTTTTACTTTATACGGCTGTTTCTGGATTGTTAGTTTTAGCAGCATTTCTAGGCATTGGTTTTCTCAATGGTGCCAGCAGTTTTGACTACGATGTTATTACCACAGAAGGATTAGAATTAAACACCAAATTGATACTATTAACTGTATTATTAATTGGGTTTGGTATCAAAATTCCTTTGGTTCCTTTGCATACATGGCTTCCTGATGCTTATACGGAAGCATCCTCAGCAGTTACCATTCTGTTAGGAGGAATTTTAGCTAAATTAGGGACTTATGGCTTAATTCGCTTTGGTTTACAACTATTTCCCGATGCTTGGAGTCTTGTGTCCCCAGGATTAGCTATTATTGGAACCGTAAGTGTGATGTATGGGGCCTTAAGTGCGATCGCTCAAAAAGATATTAAACGCATGGTAGCCTACAGTTCCATTGGTCATATGGGTTATATTTTAGTAGCAGCGGCCGCAGGAACTCGATTAAGTATTTTAGGTGCAGTCGCCCAAATGATCAGTCATGGCTTAATTTTAGCCTTATTGTTCCATTTAGTGGGTATTGTAGAGAGAAAAGTAGGAACCCGTGACTTAGACGTTCTTAACGGGTTAATGAACCCCATACGCGGTTTACCCCTTACCAGTGCATTATTAATCACCGCAGGGATGGCCAGTGCTGGAATTCCTGGTTTAATAGGCTTTGCTGCTGAATTTATCGTATTCCAGGGCAGTTTTGCTACATTCCCTATTCCTACCTTGCTGTGTATCATTGCTTCGGGACTAACTGCTGTATATTTCGTTATCTTACTGAATCGTACTTGTTTTGGCAAATTAGATAATGAAAAAGCCTATTATCCCTCGGTTCTCCCTTCTGAGACTATTCCTTCTCTGGTTCTCACCCTTATTATCTTCATTCTAGGTGTACAACCCAACTGGTTATTAAAATGGATCGAACCAACGACAGATTTATTTGTTGTTAATATTAATAACATTGAACAAGTTGCAGTGAATAGAATGCAGAATGAAGAATTAAGAATGAAGAATTAAGAATATAAAATTAATTCTAAATTCTATATGTTTAATAGTTGATAACTGAGTAAAAACCTGAAATTTATTATGACACAAACACCCCTGAAACCTGTTGCAAAAATTCCTCCATCAACCCATCCCTTTGCTGATATTATTCATCGCTTAGAAGCAGGGGGGTCAATGTTACCAGATACCCCAGAAAACTTAATGCAAATTATCGGTATCTACAAAGCTTATGCTGTGCCAATGGACTTCTATTGGCGAGACTTATTATATATTGCAGAAAGAGTCTTTTTAGAACCCCTTCCCTTCTTTAAATACTTTTTACCTAAAGAATATTTAGACCTAAATAATCATTATGCAGGAGATGACGCTGACCTAAGAATTTGGCGAGGAGACGCAACCGCACACCCTGAACTTTTAGAATTTATAGAGAAGGGAACAACCCAAAAAATGCCCAAACTTTTCCATCATTTGTGGCATGATCGCATTAATATGGAGTTTGCAGAAGCTTGTATGCGAGCAATGTTTTGGCATGGTCGTGATATGGGGTTAGGTAAGTTTGATGCTTACTTAGATACAGAAGAATATAAAGGGAATGCAGACAAAGCTATTAAAGCTTATTTCAAGAACAATCCTGCTATGTTAGGGTTATACAAACTGTTCCCTGAAATGTTCCTTGAACAAGTTAGACAGTTATCTTATTATTCCAATTTGGGATTGTTTTGGGAAGTGATGGCCCCTGTATTTTTTGAGATGTCAGATATTTACGATGAAGGGGGATTTAAAGGAGTTCCTGATGCTATGAATTTCTTGGTTAACGGTATTTTTGCTATTGCTGGCCGCCCCATTTATCACCATGTTTATATTGGCGATGAATGTTATGAAATTATCCCTAAATCTAAAGGGTTTACTTGGCTTTATGAAGCAGCTTTACCCTATGTAGAATCTGTGTTTTATCGCACTGCGCCCTTTAGAGGAACTAAATCTTATAACGCCCAAGCAAAACAAGTTCCCGAAGACCAAAAAGACTTTCATTATGGCATTTTATATGCCGATGTTTTCCCCGTTGGAACCGCTGGTATTCCTCCCACATTATTAATGGATGATATGTATCATTTTTTGCCTGATTATCTAAAAGCATATTATCAAAAACATTGTCGTGGTGAAAAAGATATGTTGATTCAATTAGGGATTACCTTTCAGCGATCGATGTACAATGTTACCTCTGCTGTAATTCAAGCATTAAGAACGGCTTTACTCTATCCTTTAGATGATGAAAACCCGAAACATTTACTTAAAAATCGTCAATTTTTTGAGTCACAAATGGATAGATTTTTACGCCCAGAAGCCCGTTTAAGAGACATTCAAAGTCAATCTTACCGTTAGAAAAACCATGAATGATTACAAAGAGTTGTTAGACATTAGATTCATTTCAATTACGGCAATGAGTTTATCATTTTTACTTTATTTGATAACATGGTTGTAATAGAAAACCGTCCTGATATAACATTTTTGTGTAGAGACGTTTCATGAAACGTCTCTACATCAGGCTCTCCTGTAGTTATGGTTATAAGTAAAGCTTATATAAAAAGACAAGCTAATAGTTTTTCTCTCATTAATTGAAAATTTTTAAACCCATAACTCTGTCGAAGAATGAATTTTATTTTATTATTTAACCCTTCCATAAAACCACTGGTTGTTCTATTAATAAAGTAATGACAAATTTGGTCTAGATATTTGACAATTGTTTTAGCCGTTTGCGGAAAAAGACAACGAGCAGCTACTAACCATTTCTCAAATCTTCTTTGCCCCATTTTTGCTGTTGTTGAAGTATCATAAATATTTCTAAATTCTTCTTTTAGTTCATAAGCAATACTTAAACAGGCATATTTCTCTAAAAGCTCCTTAAGTTCTTGATTTTCTTCTTCTGTTAAATCTGAAGCGTTTTTTAACAGTAAACAGCGATTTTTTAAACCTTTTAAGCCTAAAGATAGACGCAGTTTATTTAAGGCTTTTTCGCCCTTGATTAATTAAGAAAAGTTTTGTTCTAATTGATTTTTTCTTTCTCTTGAATTCTGTTTTTTTACTGATACTTACTGTTTTCACACACTGTTGCCATAACGCAATCGGTTCACATTCGTCTCTATCCCTGATTTAACCAATGTTTCAAGGCTTTGCGATCGCCTATTTTGTGAGATATTCGGGAATTACCCCTAGCACAATGAAATCATCAAAATCTTTTCTCTTCTTTATGGATCTAGCCCGTCAAGGTGCGTTGGTTGAAGGACGTTTAATTGCCTATGACAACGTAAAGTGCAAAGTCGATCAGCAATATATTGCGACCTCTGGATGTCAAAATAATCAACGATGGGATTCTCAGGACGATAGAGGACGCGGGCCTATTCCGAGATGTGATCAGGTTAACTTGTCTCATTACACGGTGCAAACCACCCCGATCTATTTACCCCAGCGAGGCATTGAAAGTAACTTTTTTAAGATTGATCCGCACCTGGTTAATATTTGGGGCAAAACTCGTGGGGATTTCGGCATTCACTTTGATGCCAATGTCCCTGGCAGTGCTGGCTGTGTGGTAATTAGGAATAAGCCAGCGTGGGAAGCTTTCCAGGAAATGATGAAGCACTACAACAAGGCTGGTTTAAAGTCAGTTTTGTTGATTGTAGAGTATCAACTTTGACAACTTGGCTTGAGGAGTATCCTTTAACATGGTATAACATTGTCTCAGTTTAGCTAATAAAAGCCATTTAATAAAAATGATTAGATATGGATTATCTTGGTTTATTATAGGTGCTGGTGTCGTTTTTTCTTTGTATTTACTAGGACAAGTTCCTGAAGGGGTTTATTTTAGTGGGGATGGTGGACTAAAAGCTTTATTAGCGCAACAATTAAGTGAGGGAAGTTTACGCATCGATTTAATTACCCCTGATTTTGAGTGGGTTCGCCAACTGTGGAAGGATGGGTTATACCCCTATGAAGAACCCTTTGTTTACTATTTGAATGATCGTTATTATATTACTTTTCCTTATCCTTTTTCTTTAATTACAGCCCCTTTTTATACTTTTTTGGGTGAACGGGGTTTATATGTGGTTCCTCTCGTTTCTACTTGGTTAATTTGGATTAGTTTTAATGTTTATTGTCGTTATCTAAAATTAAGTCAGTTTCACCAATGTTTTTCTGTATTTATGTTGATTTTTGCATCTAATTTAACGTTATACAGTGGAATGTATTGGGAACATACGTTAGCAGTTATCTTTTGTTTGACTGGTATGATAATTTTACTCATTCCAAGAGAGTCTGTAACCGTAAAAGAAGCAATTTTGGGTGGTTTTTTTGTTGGCTTATCTGCTTGGATACGTTCAGAATTTTTAGCCATGATTGCGACTTTAACATTTTTGGTTGGAGTGATGATGATTTTACGATTGTTGTCTGATTTTCAATCACAAAATGAATTAAATTTGTCCCAAAAACTTAAATTAGATAAACTTTTATATTTAGGGGATAAGGGATGGATTTTTATAATTACTATGTATGGTACTGTTGGCTTATTTTTTATTACTAATAAACTAATTTATGGTCATTTTTTAGGAATTCATGCCTTACAAATTGTTGAAGAATTTTCCTTAGCAAGACGTTTGACTGAAGCTTGGGAGAGTTTTCTAGAAATCATTGTTACGTTTTTTGAATATTTCCCTGTTGCTTGTTTCTCTTTACTTTATTTATTATTATTTCTTGTTACAAAAAGCTGGCAAGAAAAAACAGCAAGAATTATTTTGATTGCTTTAATTGTCTTTTCTTTAATCACCAGTGTGTACTGGGTTAATACTCATGGGTTAGCAGAAATCAAACTTTTTGTAAAAATTTATGGCATTTTGGTTATATTATCAGCCATTTGGTTGTTTCTATGTAGAAAAGAAGGAATCAATGTTAACCAAAAAATGGCCTTAGTTTATGTTATTAGTTTATTGTTTACTGCGGGAGTTGCTTTATTAGTAGATTCGGGTTCCGATGAAATTGCGGTAGGGGGAAAACAATGGGGACAGCGATATCTATTAATTTTGCTTCCTTTTTTCTCAATTATGGTTGTTCAGCAATTGCAAGTTTTTCTAGATAATTCAAAATCTATCATTAAATATTATACAATTTTATTATTTTCCATATTTTTGATAACTGGATTATATAAGAATATTTATTTAGGGACTATATTTTTCCAGAAAACCCATCAAGGGGTTTCTCCTGCTATAGAATTTTTAAGTAATGATTCTCGTCAAGTTGTGGTAGTTTCTCATCAATACGCAGCACAAATATTAGAGTCTCCTTTGAGAAAGGATAAACTATTTTTCCGTGTTGATCAACCCAAAAATTTAATTAAGTTAAGTCAAACATTAATCGAAAATGATAAGTCGGATTTTATATACGTTTGTTATCCTTTTCGCAAGTGTGAAATTCCTGATTCTCCTTCTCAAACATTCACCTTAGCTGATCAAACTAACCCAGTTTTTCAGGTTCAATTTAACCCTTTAGGTGAAAAAGGAAAATACGATATGTATGAAGGAAAAGTAATAAATCTAAATCAAGTTAACTAAAACAAAATTAATGGCTTAATTCGACATTAATCAAATAAGCTGATACAATTTAGAAGTGAAACCAACTTTTTTCTTATTAAACTTATATATCATGATTCAACAGACCAATGCTCAAGCTATGATCGAGGAAATTACCTATAATGGCCAAGTATTAGCGATTATTCTTCCCTCTGAGTTTCGTCAACCAGGAATCCATTTTTTTACCCCCGATAGTTTTTCTCAGCAACTTGCTTACATGAGACACCCAGAAGGAAAAATTATTAAACCTCACATTCATAAACAAGTTCGTCGGGAAGTTTTTTATACCCAAGAAGTCTTATTAATTAAAAGAGGAAAATTACGGGTTGATTTTTATAACGATGATCAAGGTTATTTAGAAAGTCGTATTTTAAAGGCAGGGGATGTTATCCTGTTAATTAAAGGCGGTCATGGATTTGAAGTCTTAGAAGAATTAGAGATGATTGAAGTCAAACAAGGTCCTTATGTTGGGGATAATGATAAAGTTCGTTTTTCAGGGATTGATGGAAGTCAAGCTGATGTAAAATGAAAACTGAAATTAGTTTAATAACGATTTATCTTTAAAATGTAATTATTATGGCAGACTTTATCCCTGTTAACGAACCCTTACTGGATGGTAATGAGAAACAATATTTAAACGAATGTATTGACACAGGTTGGATTTCTTCAGAAGGTCCTTTTGTCAAAAAATTTGAAGAAAAATTTGCTCAAACCGTCGGGAGAAAACACGCAATTACTGTCTGTAATGGATCAGTTGCTTTGGATGCTGCGGTAGTTGCTTTAGATATCCAAGCAGGGGATGAGGTTATTTTACCTACTTTTACCATCATATCCTGTGGTGCAGCTATTGTCAGGGCGGGAGGAATTCCTGTAGTGGTAGACTGTGATCCTATCACCTGGAATATGGATGTTAGTCAAATAGAAGCCAAAATTACCCCGAAAACAAAAGCTATCATGGTAGTACATATTTATGGACTACCAGTAGACATGAACACCGTGTTAGAAATTGCTGATAAATATGGCTTAAAAATTATCGAAGACGCAGCAGAAATGCACGGACAAACCTATCGGGGAAAACCTTGTGGTAGTTTTGGGGATATTAGTACCTTTAGCTTCTATCCTAATAAGCACGTTACTACAGGGGAAGGGGGAATGATTGTCACTGATGATGATAGTTTAGCCGAAAAATGTCGTTCCTTACGAAACCTTTGTTTTCAACCCCAAAGACGCTTTATTCATGAAGAGTTAGGGTGGAATTTGCGCTTTACAAACTTACAAGCTGCGGTTGGGTTAGCACAATTAGAAAGATTACCAGAATTTGTACAACGAAAGCGCAAAATGGGGTCTATTTATACCGAACTTTTATCAGAGGTTTCACAGTTAGAATTACCTTTAGTTAAAACGGATTATGCAGAGAATATTTATTGGGTTTATGGAATGATTATAAAAGATGAAGTTCCTTTTGATGCAGCAGAAGCAATGCAGCGGTTACGGGAGAAAAAAGTAGGAACTCGTCCCTTTTTCTGGGGAATGCACGAACAACCAGTCTTCCATAAAATGGGATTATTAAAAGACGTTTCTTGTCCCGTAGCAGAAAGATTATCCCGTCGTGGGTTTTACGTTCCCAGTGGGTTAGCGTTAACAGAAGAGCAAATGAAACAAGTTGTCATCGCTGTTAAAGAAGTGTTTAGTTGAAAAAGGCAGCAGTGGAAAGGTTCCGAGGCAGGAGGTTGAGCTAAAATATAAGAAAAAGTAGGGAATCATGAGATTAACGCCAAAAATTGCCCACAGCAGAATCTCTTCTGTAACACTCCTTATCTAACTGGGGTATTCCCATGAATCAGAAAACCAATCCTCTATCCCCTCATCTCGTTAGTTTTAACGACCCAGAAGGAACTCTAAAAGTGGTTAAACAAGCGGTTTTAGAGTTGTGGGAGGTCATAAATGCTTTGACCAGTTTACGCCCTCCTAAACGAGAGCGATTCCGTGTGACCATTTTTGGCAGTGCTAGAATTCAGTCAGATTCTCCTATTTACCAGGATGTGAAATGGTTAGCCACGGAACTAACCCAAATGCAATGTGATATTGTCACAGGAGGAGGGCCCGGCTTAATGACAGCAGCTAATGAGGGCAGTGTGGCCGCCGATCCCCAAGATCAAACTCGTTCTATTGGCATCCGTATTGACCTAGAAGCTGAACAAGAAACGAATCCTTTTGTCGAAGAAGTATTTTCTCATCGCACCTTTTTTTCTCGACTGCATCAATTTGTCTTAATTTCTAATGCTTTTATTATCATGCCAGGGGGCATTGGGACAACCTTAGAAGCTTTCATGGTGTGGCAATTATTACAAGTGCGTCATCTTGACCCCATCCCCTTAATTATGGTAGGGCCTATGTGGCGGGATTTAGTCACCTGGGCAACTCAATACATGATTCAAGGGAAAACACTACTTGCTGACCCCAGTGATCTCACAATTCCCTACTGTGTTGATACTGTACTTGAAGCCATAGAAATTATTGAAAAAGCACAACAACAATGGTTAATCGATGAGTAAGAAATTGGGGTCACAAATGGATTAAATCAAGTTGGATAGCTTATTATCTATCCTCAATGAAAATGAAAAAGACCTATGTTCTCGATACTAACGTTTTACTTCATGATCCTACGGCTTTGTTTCAGTTTGAAGATAATGAGGTGGTACTACCCATCACCATTATTGAAGAACTCGATCGCTTCAAAAAACAGCCTGAAGTCACAGGACGCAATGCCAGACAGACCTCCCGAACGCTTGATCAACTGCGCTTACAAGGAAGGTTAACCGAAGGAATAGCCCTAGAAAATGGTGGCAGTTTACGGGTAGCTTTATGCTCTGCCCAAACCCTCGAACAACTGCCCCCAGAATTAGAAGGAGACTCAGGGGATAATGCTATTTTAGCGGTAGCATCAGAATTCAAGAAACAATGTCAATGTCCCGTTATCTTAGTCAGTAAAGACACGAATCTCCGCATTAAAGCGGATGCTCTCGGACTATTAGCCCAGGACTATCAAACAGACAAAATTCAAGCCGATGAACTTTATACAGGGTACAGCGAACTGATTGTCGAGTCTTCTACCATTGAGCAATTTTTCTCAGAAAAACAGATCGTATTAGAAACCGAGTTACTTGCCAATCAGTTAGTCACCCTCATTGATGCGGTTAATCCTCATCATACAGCTTTAGGTCGGGTGGCTGATAGTCGAAAACAACTGTTACCTCTGTTTACTATACCGTCGTCAGGCATTGCTCGTATTCGACCTCGTAATCGAGAACAGCAATTTGCCTTAGACTTGTTGTTAGAAGAGTCTATCCCTCTAGTAACGTTAATTGGAAAAGCCGGAACAGGGAAAACACTTCTAGCTATTGCCGCCGGAATTCATCAAGTGGCTGATGAAAAGCGTTATAATCGCCTTTTAATTTCTCGTCCCGTTATCCCGATGGGACGTGATTTAGGTTATTTACCAGGGGAGGTCACTGAAAAATTGACTCCTTGGATGCAACCCATTTATGATAACTTCGACCTCATTTTAGGGACACAAAATCCCTCGAAGAAACCGGCCCATTGGCGACGAGGCCATGAAGAATTATTAGAAATGGGACTCTTACAAATTGAACCTTTAACTTACATTCGAGGACGTACCATTCCAAAACAATTTTTGATTGTGGATGAAGCACAAAACTTGACTCCCCATGAAGTGAAAACCATCTTAACCCGTGCTGGAGTTGGGACTAAAATTGTCTTAACTGGAGATATCGAACAAATTGATAATCCTTATGTCGATGGGGCGAGTAACGGACTCACTTATGTCGTAGAACGCTTTAAAAATGATGTCCTTGCTGGCCATGTTACTCTGCTTAAAGGGGAACGTTCTTCCCTGGCAGAACAAGCTGCTGTTCTTCTTTAAAGGTCTTCTTTTAAACCAAAAAAAGGATATAAAATACCAGCAGCAATGGGAATCCCTAACACATTATAAATGAAGGCAAAAAAGAGATTTTGATATCTGCATTTTTATGAGAAGATTTATGGTGTAGGAAAGTTTTCAGGGTGTTTGCCTTGTTCCACTTTTTTCTATAACCTAACATCCCTTATGGTCTAGAGAGTCAAGCATCATTACCCCCAAATCTAAAGCATTCCTAAAAAATTAAGGGGGTTACTGAAGTCTTACCTATAATTGCGACCAAATACCTTTTTTTTGAACAATGAAAATAGTAAATAAATTAGAGATTATCACTGTTGTTACTCTTTTATCCTTAGCATTTGGCAATCAATCAGCATTTACTAAAAATAATGACATAAATCAGCTTGAAAACGTCAAAAATCAAGAAGTAAAAACAGTAGTCAAGAAACCAGAAACCAGTAAGACGTTACTCATTTCTTCTCATAAACTGATGAGTGTTAACAATTCGTTAATATCTCTACCTGTTCCTGAACCTTTAGGGATATTATGTATTCTAGGAATGGCAGGAATTAGTAGTTTTCTGAAGTTAAAAATAGCTAAAATTAAATACAAAAAGCAATCAAAGGAAAATATAGAACAAACAACTTTTACAGAAAAATCAACCCAACTGTTGAACCGTTAAACAGGGTGTCACTATTATTGTCCCAGGATAATATAGCACCTACTAAAAACCTATTAATATCTAACAATGTGTTATCAGACTAACAGTTTTGGGGCATCGGTGACTCCCCGTGGATTTTACTGTTTGAAAAAACTACTGGTTTTGAA
>JAAUYD010166344.1_pt1 | contig 20414 bp, 19 predicted proteins | sample 7278101 | NCBI WGS metagenome assembly JAAUYD01 (sample SAMN14350128, study PRJNA611818) | marine sediment metagenome | isolation source: surface marine sediment (0.6m) | place: French Polynesia: Moorea | collected 2018-08
AGCGATCCGCCGGCGGCGCCTCGTAGCCGTCGGCGTTGGCCACGAAGCCGTTCTCGGGCACGTCGGGGGCGGGCGCCGGCGGCTCGAGCCGGATGCGTCCACCGCCCTCGACGTGCCCGAGAACGGCTTCGTGGCCAACGCCGACGGCTACGAGGCGCCGCCGGCGGATCGCTCCTCGGTGTCGGTGGTGGTCGACCCCGACAGCGAGCGCCTGGCCTTCCTCGAGCCCTTCTCGGCCTGGGACGGCAACGACTTCACCGAGCTCAATCTGCTGCTCAAGGCCAAGGGCAAGTGCACCACCGACCACATCTCGATGGCCGGGCCCTGGCTGCGCTTCCGCGGCCACCTGGACAGGATCAGCGACAACATGTTCATCGGTGCCATCAACGCCTTCACCGGCGACGCCGGCACCGGGCTGAACCAGGTGACCGGTGAGCGGGGTGTCGGCTTCCCGGCCGTCGCTCGCGACTACAAGAGCAAGGGCCTGCGCTGGGTCGTCGTGGGCGACGAGAACTACGGCGAGGGTTCCAGCCGCGAGCACGCGGCCATGGAGCCGCGGCACCTCGGTGGCGCCGCCGTGCTGGTGCGGAGCTTCGCGCGCATCCACGAGACGAACCTGAAGAAGCAGGGCGTGCTGCCGCTGACCTTCGACGACCCCGCCGACTACGACAAGGTGCAGGAGGGAGACCGGGTGAGCGTGACGGGACTGGCCGATCTGGCACCCGACCGCCCGGTGGGCGTGACCCTCCACCACGAGGACGGGAGCACGGACGTATTCCAGGCGAACCACACGCTCAACCAGGACCAGATCGCCTGGTTCCGGGCCGGGTCCGCGCTCAACCTGCTGAAGCAGGGCTAGGGAAGATCCGCCTCAGCTGACGCCGAGGACGGCGCACTGGGCTCCGCCGGGGCCGTTGGCGACCCGCGAGCCCACGCCCTCGGGTACCAGCTGCAGCACCGCATCGAGGGAGCGGCCGATCAGCTGGGCGCGGCGGTGGGAGAGCACCTCCTCGGCGCGGCGGTTCAGCATCACCACGGTGCCGGTGGCGTCGGCCAGCACCACGGCCACGGGCATGCCCGCGACGATGTCCTGCTGCTCGACGGGGAGCACCTCGAAGAAGCGGCTCGCGAACAGCGCGCGGCGCAGGGGCATGGCCGAGAGCGCCATCAGGATCGGCGTGGGATCGCGGATCGGGTCGAGGCTGCCGTAGACGTAGACGGCGTTCCCGAGCACCGGCAGGAGCACCGCCGCACACAGCGCCACCATCCGCGGCAAGAGCCCGCGACGCGGCCAGCTCCGCACCGCGAAGAGCAGGTAGTAGAGGCCGCCAGCCATCAGCGTGTACGCCCAGAGCATCCAGACGTCGAAGAGCGGCCCCTCCTTGCCGATGCCGCCGTCCGAGATCAGGAAGACCGCGGCGAGCGGGCCGGACCAGAGCAGGGCGTAGAACACCGCGCTCGGTGCCAGCAGCGCCAGCGGGAACCACGGTACGCGCCGCGTGAAGTCCGTGCCGCCGGAATGCGCCGCGACGCCGACCCAGAGCGGCGGCGTCGCCAGGATGCCGAGGAAGGAGATGCGGTCGCGGGTGACCGGATCGACCGCGCCGAAGCCGAAGAGCACCTCGCCCGCGCACCACAGCACGAGAGCCGCCGCCAGCGCGACGAACCACGGGCCCGAGTCCGAGTGGCGATCACGCGACCACGCGCACAGCAGCACCCAAAGCGCCAGCATCATGGCGGCCTGGATTCCGATCGAGTAGGGCACGACGACTCCGCGCGCCCGGCGGGCCCCCTCGCGGGCGGGACTCAGGGCGCGTTGCGATCGCCCTGCTGGATCGGGTGACGCCGCTCACCGGCTGAGACATCTCCCTCGGGGCCTGCCGGTCCGCTGCCGGCGTGGCCCTCGCGGTGCGCGGCCTCTGCTCCCGGCCGCTCGAGGAGGGCCGCGAGTCGTGCGCGGACCCGGGGATGGGCGAGGGGGATCAGCGAGATCGCGATCACTCCGAGCGCGGCGGCGACCTGGATCGTGCGGCCTTCGACGAGGCCCCCGCCGAAGGTGGCGTAGAGCCCGGCGCGCCCGAAGCAGCCGAGCGTCGCGGCCATCAGGTACAGGGCGACGGACATCCGCGTGAGTCCCGCGGCCGCCTGGTAGATCGCGATGGGGCCGACGGGATAGCTCGTGGCGACCGCCAGCCCGGCGGCACCCGCCCGGCCCCCGGCCGCGTCGAGGGCGCGGTGCAGCGCCTTCGGGACCCGCGTGCGTACCGACTCGAGACCGAGCCAACGCACCACGGCGAAGATCGCCACGCCGTTCAGCAGCAGCCCGAGCCCACCCCAGACGGTTCCTCCCGCCGTACCGAAGGCCAGGCCGCCCACGGTGAGCACGAGCTGCGACGGCAGCAACAAGAGCGAGCGCACCGCGACGATCCCCGTGAAGCCGATCGGCGCCCAGATGCCGAGGTCGTCGACCACGGCGCGGACGGACTCGAGGCTCCACTCGATGCCGAGACGGGCCCGCAGGACGAGGCCGGCCGCGATGGCGGCCAGCAACACCGCGGCCCCGAGCCACCGCAGCCGGACCCAGTTGCGAGGCGTCATGACCCGCCAAGGCTAGCCGGCGGTGCTTGCCCCTGCGGGGAAGTGGCCTCGCAGGGGCGGATTGATGGGGCTCGAGAGCGCGTTAGAGTCAGTGGTCGGACCTCCGATGTCGTACCCGGATGTCTTGCCCGGAAGTTGGACCCGAAAGTCGAAACCGGACAGGTCCCGATTCGAGGAGCCCTCCCATGCAGACCGCCCTTCGCCCGCTCGAAGCTCCGCGCCGCGCAGACGGCGTCTTCGAGCAGCTCCGCGCGCACATCCTGGCCGGCGACTACGCGCCCGGTGAGCGGCTGCCCAACGAGCGCGACCTCGCCGAGCAGCTGGCGGTCAACCGCGCGTCGGTCCGCGAGGCGGTCAAGCGGCTCGAGTTCCTGGAGCTGGTCGAGGTGCGTCACGGGCTCGGCACCTTCGTGCGGGAGCTCGGCGACTCCGCGGCGCTCCAGGTGATCGAATCGCTGCTGCGCGAGCCGCGCCGCATCACGCGCGACCTGCTGGCCCAGCTCCTCGTGTTCCGGCGCAACATCACCCTCGAGGTCGTGGCCCTCGCCGCCGAGCACCGCACCGAGGAGCAGCTCGCGCGCGGCCGGGCGCTGCTCGAGCGCGAGCGTGCCCAGGCCCGTGACCCCGGCGAGAGCCTCGCCATCGACGTCGAGCTCAACCGGCTGCTCGGAGAGGCGACGCACAACCTCCTCTACCAGCTGGTGACCAACCTCTTCAGTCGGCTGATCCGGCGCCTCGGCCCCATCTACTACAACGAGTCGCGGGACCACCGCCGCTCGCTCGAGACCCACCGCGAGCTCCTCACGGCCCTCGAGGCCGGTGACCCCGAGGCCGCCCGCGAGATCGTGGGCGGCATGCTCGCCTACAGCGAGACGGCGATCCTCGCCGAGGCCGAGCGTCTCGAGCGCGAGGGTCTGATCGGGCCCGAGGCCGGCGGCGGAGTGCTGCCGTGAGCGGGCGTCTCGCCTGGAGCGTCGCCGATCGGGCCCCCGCGCTGCGCGAGGCCGCGCGGGCCGGCGTGGACGTGCTCGTCATCGGCGGAGGGATCACCGGGGCCGGCGTGCTGCGCGACGCGGCGAGCCGCGGCCTGCGCGCCCTGCTCGTCGAGCGCAGCGACTTCGCCTCGGGCACCTCCAGCTACTCCTCGAAGATGGTGCACGGGGGGCTTCGCTACCTGGCCCAGGGGCAGTTCGGAACCACCCGGGAGTCCGTGCGCGAGCGGGACCTGCTGATGCGCCAGCTCCCCAACCTGGTGCGGCCGGTTCCCTTCCTGCTTCCCGCCTTCGAGGGCGGCAAGCTGCCGCTCTGGATGGTGCGCGCCGCGCTCGGCACCTACAGCGCGATGGCCGGCTTCCGCAAGAGCTCGCGCTTCCGCATGCTCTCCCGTCAGGCCATCGCCGACTACGCTCCCTCTCTTCGCCGCGAGGGTTTGCGCGGAGCGGGCGTGTACACCGACGGACAGGTCGACGACGCGCGCCTCGTGATCGAGACGCTGAAGAGCGCACGGCACCTGGGTGCCGAGGCTGCGAACCACGCCGAGCTCGTGGCCCTCGAGCACGACGGGAAGGGCCGGATCCGCGGCGCCCTGGTGCGTGACCGGCTCTCGGGAGAGGACCACCGGATTGCCGCCTCGGTGACCGTCAACGCCGCCGGGCCCGGGGTCGAGGGCGTTCGCGGCATCGACCGGCCCGAGACGAAGCAGAAGCTGCGCCCGGCCAAGGGCGTCCACGTGGTGATCCCGCGCGAGCGGATCCCGCTCGAGGGCGTCGTGAGCTTCGAAGGCAGCGACGGCCGCAACGTGTTCGCGGCGCCCTACGACGACGTGATCCTGCTCGGGACGACCGATTCCTTCACCGATCAGGTGCGCGACCCGGTGGTCACCATCGACGAGGTCCACTACCTGCTCTCGGCGGGCAACGACGCCTTTCCCGGCCTCGCCCTCACCACCAACGACGTGCGCTGCGTGTTCGCCGGCGTGCGCCCGCTGGTGGCGAGCGACGACGACGAGAGCCCCGAGTCGAGCGTCTCGCGCGACGACCACGTGGAGGTCGAGGACTCGGGCCTGATCACGGTTTCGGGAGGCAAGCTCACCACCTACCGGGCGATGGGAGAGCGGGTCGTGGATCTCGCGGTTCGCGGACTCCCCGCCGAGCGCAGGGCCGAGGCCGACCGCAGCCGCACGGCCGAGCTGCCCCTGCGCGAGGACGACTTCCCCCTCGAGGAGTTCCAGGCGGCCCTCGCCGCTCGGACGTCGATCCCGGAGCCCGCCCTCTCGAACCTCGTCCGCTCCCACGGGCTCGCGGCCGAGGCGATCCTCGACGGCGCCAGCGAGGCGGAGGCGCGCACCATCGGCGAATCGCGCTTCCTGTACGCCGAGCTTCGCCACGGCCTCGAGTACGAGTGTGCGGCGTCGCTCTGCGACCTGCTCCAGCGACGGGTGCGCGTGGCCATCTTCTCGATCGGCCAGGGGCTGGCCCAGCTCGACGAGCTCTCGCGGGTGGCCGCGGAGGTCGCGGGGTGGGACGAGGCCCGGACCCGGGAGGAGACGCGCCGCTACATCGAGGTGGTGCGGCACCGCTACCAGATTCAGGCGCCCGAACGCCGGGACTCGGCAGCCGCGGCCTAGCCCCACCCTTACCCGAGAGCCCGGGAGCGCCTACCGTCCCGGCCATGGAGTCGCTCCCGAACTTCGGCCTGGCGAACGCCACCACCGGGTTCGCCACGCTGTTCTCGGGAATGACGGCGCTCCTCTTCTGCGCGCTCGTGCGACGCCAGCCCCCGCACTGGGAGCGCGCCTGGTGGCTCGTGGTGATCACGGGGGTCTTCACCGTCACGCTCCACGGCTTCGGCGAGACCAACCCGATGCTCCTGCCGCGCTGGTTCTGGTCGTTCCTCGACACGGGGAGCAACATCGTCGTGGCCTGGGCGTTCGCGGCCTGCGCGCTGGCCGACTACTGGCCCGAGCGGACCCGCAAGATCGGGTCGAGGGCGATCGCGGCGCTCATGGTGATCGGGGTGGTCTGGCACTTCGTCGATCGCATGCCGTCCACCCCGCGCACCCTGCTGGTGCCGCTCGGCAGCTGGGGCGGCTTCTACCCGGGCGAGACGCTCCTGATCGTGCTCTCGGTGACGTCGTTCCTGCTCTTCTTCCGCAAGCGGGCCGAGATTCCGGAGCGCGCCCGGCCCCTGCTCCTCTGCGTCCTCGTGATCTTCCTCGTCGGGATGTTGCTCGCCACCGCGAGCAACGAGCAGATCGTGTGGCCCTTCCTCTCGATCCACGCGATCTGGCACCTGGTCGGCGCGTTCGGATTCGTGGTGCTCTGGGCCTTCGAGCACGTCGTGCTGGAGGAGCGCGCGCGCCGCGCGGAAGAGCCGCAGAGCGGTTAGCATCCGGCGTCCATGGCGCCCCGCACCCTGATCGTGGCCAACCCGATGAGCCGGGCCGGCAAAGCGCGCAAGGCGCTGCTGCGGGCCGAGGCCGGGCTGCGCGAGGCGCTCGGTGATTTCGAGATCGAGTGGACGCGGGGGCCGCGGGATGCCGAGCGGATCGCTCGGGAGGGCGTGCGCGCCGGCGTCGAGCGGCTGGTGGTGGCGGGCGGCGACGGCACCACGAGCGAGGTCGTGACGGGCCTGCTCGATGCGAAGCTCGGAGACTACGCGGAGGTCGGGATCCTGCCGCTCGGGACCGGCGGCGACCTCGCGAAGACGCTCGAGCTTCCCGAAGACGTGGTGGCCGCGGCGAAGCGCATCGCGTCCGGGACCCTGCGCGTCGTGGATGCGGGGCGCATCCGCTACCGGGATCGGCAGGGCGCTCCGCGCACGGGCTACTTCGCCAACATGACGAGCGTCGGGATCAGCGGGCTCGTGACCGAGCTGGTGGATCGCGCGCCCAAGCACCTGGGGGGGCGCGCCTCCTTCCTGATCGGGACGCTCCGCGCGCTCGCGCGCTTCCGGCCCGTTCCCCTCTCGCTCCACGTCGACGACGAGCTGGTGCACGAGGGCAACACCATCCTCGCGGTGGTGGCCAATGGGCGCTACTTCGGGGGCGGCATGCACGTCGCTCCCGAGGCGCGCGTGGACGACGGGCTGTTCGACCTCGTCGTCATTCCGGAGGTTCCGTTGCGGCGACTGCTCTCCCAGCTTCCGAGCCTGTATCGGGGCACGCACCTCCTGCTGCCGGAGGTCGGTCATTTCCGCGGCCAGCGCTTCCGCACGGAGGGCGCCCCGGCACCCATCGAGATCGACGGGGAGTCGCTCGGTACGACGCCCGTCGAGGTCGAGTGCCTGCCCGGCGCGCTGCGCATGGTGGGGTGCCCGGTTTGACGACTCCCGACGTCGCCGAGCCCGGAGAGGACATCTTCGAGGAGATCCGGACGGTCTGCGCGGAGGTCACGCGCCGCGCCCGGCACGTCCGCATCGACGACACCGCCCTCGAGGCCTTCGCGGCGCACCTGGGAGCCGAGCGCCCCTCGGTCCGCTCCCTGGACCCGACCCACGCGCCCTTCAAGCACCAGGCGACCACGGTGGCCTTCGTGCTGACGATGAACGCGATCAACTTCGGATCCGGCTGGTTTCCGCAGCTCCGCAAGCGCAAGGGGCTCTCGGGCTATCGCAGCCTCGCGAGCGCCCTGCGCGAGCACTTCGAGCGCAACGGGCTGATCCGCGCCGAGGCCCTGAAGGAGCTCGAGGCCGCCGACTGCGCCCGGCTGTTCGGCCAGGAGGGCGTCGAGCCCGTCGAGGAGCTGATGGCCCTCTACGCCCGTGCGCTGCGCGATCTCGGCGAGCTCGTCTCGAGCGACCATGCCGGGCGCTTCGAGGGCGTCGTCGAGGCGGCGGAGCATCGTGCCTCGAAGCTCGTGCGGATCCTCTGGCGGATGCCGCTGTATCGGGACGTCGCCTCCTACCAGGAGCTGCAGGTCCCCTTCTACAAGCGCGCGCAGATCACCTGCGCGGATCTCTCCGAGGCGCTCGGCGGAAAGGGGCTCGGCCACTTCGAGGACGTCGGCGAGCTCACCCTCTTCGCCGACAACCTGGTTCCCCATGTGATGCGCATGCTCGGGATCCTCGTGTACGACGGCCGGCTGCTGGCGCGGGTGCAGATGGAGCGCCTGATCGAGTGGGGATGCGAGGAAGAGGTCGAGATCCGCGCCGTGGCCCTCACTGCCCTCGAGCGGCTGGCCGCGTCGGCGGCCCGCCGGGGCTACGCCCCGGGGATCCACCGGCTGGACGCGCTGCTGTGGACGCGGGGCCAGCACCCCCAGATCAAGTCGCAGCCGCGTCATCGCACGCGCTGCAGCTACTACTGATGGCCGGGTCGGCGCCGGCTTCGAAGGGAGCCGCCATGTTCGAGGGCCAGTTCTGGTTCATGCTGGTGGTGCTCCTCCTGCTGGCCGGGGTGGTGGGTGCACGCGGAGGCGCCGACGCGTTGGGCTCCGCGTTCGGAGAGGGCGGCGGCCTGCTGCTGCGCTTCGGCCCGGTGATCGTGGTCTCCTTCCTGGCCGCGGGCCTCTTCCAGTGGCTCGTTCCCACCGAGTGGGTGCGCGAGAACCTCGGCCACGAGGCCGGACTGCGCGGCATCCTGATCGCCACCGGCGCCGGCATGGTCACCCCGGCCGGGCCCTTCGTCTCGATGCCGATCGCCGCCGTCCTGATCCGCGCGGGCGCCGCGCCACCGGCCGTCGTCGCGTTCCTGACCGCCTGGTCGCTGCTCGCCATGCATCGCCTCGTCGCCTGGGAGATCCCGATCCTCGGGCTGCGTTTCGCGGCGATCCGCTACGGCATCTCGCTTCTGCTCCCGGTGCTCGCCGGGCTCGCGACGCGCGCGATCTTCCGCGCACCCTAGTCCGTCGAAGCGGACGATCGATCAGCCGTGCTCGACGCGTCCACCCCACCGGCTACTCTGCTCGCGAATTCACGAGAGGGGATGACATGGCTGCCCGCAAGAAGACGACCCGCAAGAAGACCGCCGGCCGCAAGAAGACCGCCTCCCGCAAGAAGGCTCCGGCCCGGAAGAAGGCGACGCGCAAGAAGACCGCCACCCGGAAGAAGGCCTCGGCGAAGAAGAAGACGGCCCGCAAGAAGGCGAGCACGAAGAAGACGGCGAAGAAGAAGACCTCCGCCAGGAAGAAGACCGCCACGCGCAAGAAGGCCTCGACGAAGAAGGCCTCGACGAAGAAGGCGGCCCGCAAGAAGACCGGCGCCAGGAAGAAGACCACCGCTCGCAAGAAGACGGCGGCGAAGAAGAAGACCGCCGCGAAGAAGAAGCCCGCCCCGAAGACGGCCGCCCCGAAGGTCGGCACCAAGGAGCGGAGCTACTCCGATCTGCGCAAGGCGGCGCTCAGCTGGCTGCGCCTCTAGCGCCCTCGAGCACCTCCCGCGTGGCTCGTCGCACCCAGGCGTCCCCCTGGCGGCGGCGGCCGCGGAAGTAGAGCAGCACGGACAGGGTCCGGAGCCGCAGCCACTCGTCGCGGCTCGCGACGAAGTCGGGCGGAACCGGACGGACCCGGGCGTAGGCCGACAGGAAGTCGTCCACGATGCGCTCGAAGTGCGGGTGCTCACGGTGCCCGTGGAGGGCGCAGGCCAGGTCCCACGCAAAGTGGTGCCGACAGCCGTCGTCGAAGTCGAAGAGTGCGACGTTCTTCGGGCGGAGCATCAGGTTGACCAGGCTCGCGTCGCCGTGGACCGTGCCGAAGTCCGCAGTCTCCGGACGCTCGCGTACCCGGTCGATCAGCTCGTCGCGCGCGCGTCGCAGCCCGGTCTCGTCCGGGCCGAGGTGGCGGGTGGGGCAGCCCGAGAGCGGGTCGTCGCTCCAGTGCGGGCGCTCGCGACCCGGGCGCGGCCGGTGGGCGAGGGAGGCCACGTGAAGGCGTGCCAGGAGCGTGGCCCAGGCCGCGAGAAGCCCGGCGCCTGGATCCGCTCCGAAGCGCGTCACGCGAACGCCCTCGAGCCAGCGGAACTGGCAGGCGAGCAGGCCCCGCCCGAGCGGTACGACGCGCCGACCGTCGGGGCCCGGGAGCGGGCGTCCCACGCAGAGCCCCGAGCCCGCCAGGTGCTCGATGAAGTCGAGCTCGGCCTCGATCTCCGAGCGGCGTCGCCACTCGGGGGGCGAGATGCGCAGGACCCGGCGGCCCCGTGGATGCTCGAGGCGGTAGACGGCGTTGTGCCCGGTGCGGATCGAGCGCGGCACCGCGCTTCCCGGAGCGAGGATGCGGGCGGCCCGGCGCGCGGCCCGGTCGGGGTCGGCCCCCCGCCAGTGCCGGGTGCGGCGGGTCACGGCTCGCTGCGCGGTGCGGACGCCAGGTCGACGAGGGCGGCCGTGATCGCCGCCCGGTGCTCGTCGGTCAGGCCCGGCACCGCGAGGCCGGCGTCGATGCGCGCCCTCGTGGCGTCGGGGTCGAGCTCGAAGGGCAGGTAGGGCAGCAGGCCGGCCACGCGGATGCCGATGCGCGCGAGCGCGGAACGCAGCTCCTCGAGGCTCGCGTCCGGCGTCCCGGGCCGGGGCTCACCGGCGAGGGTGCTCTCCTGGATGCCGCGCGCGGCCGCCATCTGCGCGAGGAAGAGTCGCCGCACCCCCTCGGCGTCGGGCACGGGCAGGCCGGCGACGGCGGCCGCCGCCCAGCTCGCGGACTGGGCCGCCTCGATCACGCGCTCCTCCTGGGCGGGCGCCCGGACGGCCGTTCCGCTGCCGCGCTTGGCCTCGGCGACCGCGGGCATCAGCGCCAGGCGCTCCTGCATGCTCCGGATCAGCGCCGGCAGCGGGGCGGCGGGCGGCTCCGCGGCGGGGCGCCCCAGGTGCTCGCTGCGCAGCCGCTGCAGCGTGCCGTCGGCCTCCCGTTCCAGCAGCCAGGCGTCGAGGTTGCCGGCCACGTCGCGGCGGTCCGCCGCGACGAGATAGGCCTTGGTGTCCCGGGTGAAGGGCCCGAGTCGCCGCAGGCCCGGCACCTGCCGCTCCCAGTGGGGCGCCTCGAGATCGTCGCTCACGACCGCGTGGACGTCGCCTCTCGAGAGCGCCTCGGGCACGGCCGCGTTGTCCGGGATCGCGACCACCCGGGCCGCCGGGAAGCGGGCGCGGGTCACGCGCTCGAGATGTCCACCCTGGTTCACCGCGATGCGCACGGAAGGGGCGTCCAGCTGCTCGAGGGTCTGGTGCGGACCGTCTTCGGGAACCAGCGCGACGGCTCCGCTGGCCGCGACCGGGATCGAGAAGGATCCGGCGAGGCTTCGCTCGGGGCGCACCGTCACGCCGCTCATCGCGACGTCGAAGCGACCGGCCAGCAGGTCGGCTCGCAGCTTCGGCCACTCGAAGGGCACCCACTCGATGCGCAGCTCGCGCTCTGCCGCGAACGCCTTCGCCACCGCGATGTCGAAGCCGCGGTAGCCGTCCTCGTGCGAGACGGAGAACGGCGCGTAGTCGCCGCTCGTTCCCACCCGGAGCGTCGCCTCGGGCTCCGCTCCCGTCGCTGCCGCCGCCCCGGCGCAGAGCCAAACGACGATCATGACGAGACGGTGAAGCTTCATTGCCAGTCCGACGCCGCCGGCTCCGCCAATGCGGCCGATCTTCCCTCGCATGTGCGTCCCCCTCGAGGGGGCCAGACTAGCGGCGCGGCTGGGGAGACGGCCCCCGGGCGTCTCGTTTGACCGGCCTTTGTCCATTCTCTAGCCTCCGTCGCTCCGCGCCCCCCGCGCAGCGACCACCGTCGCATTCCGGCCCTCCACCGGACCCACCTTCTGCGCCACCGAGGTCACGCCATGCTGTCGCTCGACGAAGTCGAACCGGGAGCACAGTGCACCCACAAGAACACCAACTTCCGCTACAGCGTGGTGGACGTGGGTGAGGAGGAGATCCTCCTCCAGGCGGAGCGCGAAGGCCTGCAGGACCTCGCCGTCCCGATCGATCTCTTCCTCGAGGAGTTCGTGTTGGGCGAGCGCTATACGGCCGCGCGCCGGGGCCGGGGTCGCGGACGCGGCCGCCGCACCGGCGCTGCCGCCAGCACGCCGGCGCCGATCGGCCCCAAGTCGAAGGGCCGCATCAAGAAGATGGTGCGCGACCGGGGCTTCGGCTTCATCCGCGGGGAGGACGGCAAGGAGGTCTTCTTCCACCGCTCCGGGATGGCTGGCGCCGACTACGATGCGCTCTCCGAGGGCGACAACGTCGAGTACGTGATCCAGGAGGGCCCGCGCGGCGCCCGCGCCGAGCACGTCCGCGCGGCGGCGCCCGAAGAGGCCACCTCCGCTCCCGCCAGCTGACCCGCCGGCCGGCCGATCGCCGGCCCATGGCCGGCTACTCCCCTGCGTATCGGTGGACGATCGGGAGCCTGCGGCCGCTGCCGAAGGCCTTCGGCGAGACGCGCAGCACCAGCGGCGACTGCCGCCGCTTGTACTCGTTGCGGTCGAGCCGTCCCACGATGGCGCGCGCCTCGGCGGGCGTGGTGCCGGTGGGCGGAACGACGCTCGCGGCGCTGCGGCCCTCCTCGATGGCCTGGTAGAGGACGTCGTCGAGCACGTCGTAGGGCGGCAGGTCGTCGGTGTCGAGCTGGTCGGGCGCGAGCTCGGCCGAGGGCGGCTTCTCGATCGTGTTCTCGGGGATGCGGACGCCGTCCTTGTTCGCGTGGCGGGCGAGGGCGTAGACGTCGCGCTTGTACACGTCGCCGAGGACGGCGAGGCCGCCGACGGTGTCTCCGTACAGCGTGCAGTAGCCGACCGAGAGCTCGCTCTTGTTCCCGGTGGCGAGCACGAGGCGGTTCTCGGCGTTCGAGACGGCCATCAGGAGCGCGCCTCGGATGCGCGACTGGATGTTCTGCTGGGCCAGCCCGTAGTCGTCGCGGGCTCCGAAGAGGTCGGCGAAGAGCCCCCGATAGGCCTCGTACACCGGGCCGATGTCGATGCGACGCACCTCGATGCCGAGACAGCGGCCGAGCTCGAGGGCGTCCTCGATGCTGTGCTCGGAGGAGAAGGGGCCCGGCATGGCCACGCCCAGCACGCGGTCGGCGCCGAGCGCCCGCACCGCGAGGTGCGCCGTCACGGCCGAGTCGATGCCGCCGGAGAGCCCGATCACCGCGCCCGGAGGCAGCCCCTGCTTCCTGAAGTAGTCATGGATGCCGAGCACGAGCCCTTCCTCGAGCTGGGCGACGGGATCCGGGTCGAGGATCTCGCTGGGCAGGCGTCCCCGCTCGGTGGTCGGGACCTCCACCACGTGCAGCCCGCCCTCGAAGAGCGGGGCGGCATCGGTCACGCGTCCCTGGTGGTCCACCACGAAGGAGCCGCCGTCGAACACGAGCTCGTCGTTGCCGCCCCACTGGTTGCAGAAGACGATGGGCACCCCGGCCCGGGCGGCGAGCTCGGAGAAGAGCTGGCGGCGCTCGGCCGGCTTGCCCACGTGCCAGGGGGAGGCCGAGAGGTTCAAAACGAGCTCTGCGCCGGCACTGGCGAGCTCCACCACCGGGTCGACGTCGTAGCGGCGCGGATCGGTCCAGGCGTCCTCGCAGACCGAGAGGCCGAGCCGCGGCCCGCCCGCGAGGGCGATGGGCGTGCGCGTGCTCGCCGGAACGAAGTAGCGGTTCTCGTCGAAGACGTCGTAGGTCGGCAGCAGGGTCTTCGACTGCACCGCCAGGCGCCGCCCCTCACGAACCAGCACCGCGGCATTGGCCAGGTGCTTGCCCCCGCGTCGCTCGACCGGCAGCACCGCGCCAATGGCGAGTGCGGTGCGCCCGCTGCCCTTCTCCAGGGTCTCGAGGTGGCGCAGCTGGTCGCGCACGAAGCCGTCGCGCTCGAGCAGGTCCATGGGCGGGTAGCCCGTGAGCGCGAGCTCGGGGAAGACGGCGAGATCGCAGCCCAGGCCCTCGGCCTTGCGGGCTTCGGCCTCGATGAGCGCGCGGTTTCCCGCGAGGTCACCGACGATCGGATTGATCTGCGCGATGGCGATCTTCACCCGAGCCTCCTGTACCGAGCTCAACTACGGGAAATAGACGAGCAGCGCGTCGCCGACGGCCGCCGGCTTCGACTCGCCCTCGATCTCGATGATCATGTGGATGGTGCCCCGGGCCGCGCCGCCGGGAAGCTCGCGAAGCGCCTTCAGGCTCGCGCGCAGGCGCACGCGGTCGCCGGACCGGACCGGCGCGCGCAGCCGCATCTTCTCGATGCCGGGATTCACCACCATGCTCGCGTACTGGATCTCGAGGATGGAGGTGAGCAGGTGCGGCGCGAGGGAGAGCGTCAGGTGGCCGTGGGCGATGGTCGACCCGAAGGGCGACTCCTTCTTGCAGCGCTCGGGGTCGGTGTGGATCCACTGGTGATCCCCGGTGGCCTCGGCGAACAGATCGATGCGCCGCTGGTCGACGGTGATCCACTCCGACACGCCGATCTCGCTGCCGACGAGCTGCTTCAGCGAGGCCAGGTCGGGAACGACGAGGCGCTCGGTGGGGCCGTCGGCGCGCCCTTCGCTCATCTCGGGAAGGCCTCGGGGATGCCGCCGTCGACGGGCAGGGTCGCGCCCGTGGTCGGCGTCTGCCGGCTGGCGAAGAACACGACGGCGTTCCCGACGTGCCGGGCCCGGACGCGCGACTTCAGCAGGTTCCGGTCGCGGTAGAACTCGGGCAGCTGGTCGGGCGACAGACCACGGCGCGCGGCGCGCTCGGGGCCGACCTCCGCCCACAGCCCCGACTCCCGGCCGCCGCCCTCGAAGATGGCGTCGGCGTTTATGAAGTTGACGCGCACGTCGAGGGGCGCGAGCTCGAGCGCGGCGATCTTGCCGAGCTGGGTCGCCGCCGCCTTGCTCGCGCTGTAGGCGCCGAAGTCCTTGCCCGGGGCGAACACGTTCTTCGAGGCGTTGACCACGATGTCCCCGCCGATGCCCTGGAGCTCGAAGAGCCGGCCGGCCTCGCGCAGGGTGTGGAGGACGCCCATGTAGTTCACGTCCGAGACGCGCTGGGCCGCCCCGGGCTCGAGCTCGCGAATGGGTGCCACGTGGGCGAGCCCCGCGTTGGGCACCACGACGTCGACGCCGCCGTACGCGACGCAGCAGGCGTCGAAGGCCTCTCGCACCGAGGCGCCGTCGGTCACGTCGAGCCCGATGCCTTTCGCGCTACCCGCGCCATGGCGCTCCTCGATCCGGCTCGCGGCGGCGCGTGCGCCCTCCTCGTCGAGGTCGGCCAGGACGACGTGGCCGCCGGCCTCGGCACAGGCCTCGGCGATCCCCTGGGCGATCGCACCGGCGCCGCCGGTCACGAACACGATGCGGCTCTCGAGCGGGCGGTCCTTGGCCTTGCCGAGCTTCGCCTGCTCGAGGCTCCAGTACTCCATGTCGAAGAGGTGGTCCGCCGCGAGCGCCTCGTAGTGGCCCGCGGCCTCGGCCAGGGCCTTGGCGGCGAGGGTGTGCTCGGTGATGTCGGCCGCGATGCGCGCGTCCTTCTTCGTACGTCCGAAGCAGAGCGCGCCGGCGCCCGGCAGCAGCACCACCCGCGGCGCGGAGTCGAGCTTGGTGCGGACGACGCCCTTGCTCGCGACGCACGCTTCGAAGTAGGCGTCGTAGCTCCCCCGGTAGCGCCCCACCTCCTGCGAGAGCTCGCGAGCGAGCGCCTCCCCGTCTCCGAAGGACGGCTGGGGCACGAAGAGCGGGAGCGCCTTGGTGCGGATCACGTGATCGGGCGTGAGCGGCCCCTCGGTGACGAGGCGCAGGGCCTCCTCGCTCTCGCAGAAGGCGCGCGTCGCTTCGTCTCCGCGCCACTCCATCACCAGCGGCTTCGCCGGGACCTCGGGATCCTCACCGCGCTCGGCCAGCAGGCCGCGCAGGATCGGCGCGGCCTCGGCGACGCGCTGCTCGGCCGGCTCGTCCTCCATGCGGATCGCCCGGGCGCGCAGGCGCGGGCGCCCCTCGGCGCGTTTGGCGAGCACGGCCTCGCAGCACGAGACGAACTCGATGTGTCGCTCGTAGCTCTCGCGGGCGTCGTCCGCGAAGGTGAACAGGCCGTGCTTGAGCAGCACCGCGCCTTCCGCCGAGGGGTGGGCCTCGGCGGCGTCGGCCACGGCCAGGGCCAGCGGGAACCCGGGCATCACGTAGGGGATCACGACCACGCGGTCGCCCAGGGCCTCGCGGGCCAGCGCCTCGCCGTCGGGCTGGTTGGTGAGGGCGAGCACCGCGTCGGCGTGGGAGTGATCCACGTAGCGGTGGGGCAGGAACGCGTGGAGCAGCGTCTCGACCGACGGGTTGGGCGAGGTCGCGTCGAGCAGATGGGTACGCAGCTGGTTCACCATCTCCTCGTCGGAGAGCGCGGGCAGGCTGCGCAGCCGACGCAGCCGGGCCAGGTCGAGGCCCGGCAGGTCGCGCGGCGCGACGGAGTCGAGCGCGCTGCCAGAGCCCTTCACGTGGAGCACCTCGAGCGGCTCGCCCAGGATGTCGTCGCGGGTGCTCTTGAGCGAGGTGTTGCCGCCACCGTGGAGCACGAGCTCGGGGTCGACGCCGATCAGGCGCGAGGTGTAGACGCGCAGCGCGAGCTCCGGGCCGCCCTCGCTTGCCCAGCGGTCGACGGCCTGGCGGGCCTCGGAGTCGTTCCAGCGGCTCTGCATGGGAGATCGGAACGTACCCGGGTGCCACTCGGGACGCATGCGCCGGGCCCCGTCGGCTTCATGCGGCGGCGTTCGGCCTGGCTCAGCGGCCCTTGGGCTCGGGGCGCTCGATTCCGGTCACCTCGTACCAACGCTCCCGGCGCGATTCGTGCCGGACCACCCGTTCCCGGGGAATCCGGATCGGCAGCTCCCCGGTCAGACGACGCACCACGAAGGCGTCCTTCGATTCGACGACCTCGGCCACGGAGTCGATCTCCTCCACCCCCTCTTCGGTCCAGATCCGCAGACGCAGGGTCGAGCGGGGGCGCACCTCGAGGAGCAGCGGGACGCCGACGGCGCGCAGGGTCCGGCGCAGGGCCTCCTCCGGCTGGCCGAGCAGCGCCCGCGCATCCCGCGGCGTCGCCACGCGCGCGACCCGCAGGAGCCTGAGCAGCCGGGCCATGCTGCTCGCGCTCTCGAGGGTGAGCTCCGGCCCGAGATCGAGCCGGTCGTGCACCTCGTCCACCGGAGCCCGGCTGCCGAGGAGCCGGAAGGTGAGGGCCAGCCACGGCGCCTCGGGAGGGCCGTGGGCGCTGGCGGTCGACAGGACGGCTTCGAAGAGCCTCGTGGGCAACGGGGTCTCCGTCGGGCGTCGCGTCGAAGGCTCGGGCCCTTCGTCTCGGGAGCGGTCAGAATAACGCCTCGATGTCTCCCCCGAGCCCTGCGCCCGCCCTTCGCATCGGCCTGCGCTTCGAGCCTCCCGCGTCCGGGGAGGGCGATGCGGCCGGCCCCGAATGGATCGGAGAGCTGGCGCGTGCGGAGGAGGCCGGCTTCGACGTGGTCTGGATCGCGGAGCGGCCGACGCGCGCCGATGCGCTCGTGCCCTCCGCGCTGCTCGTGTGCGCCGGCCTGGCCGCACGCACCGAGCGGCTCCGCGTGGCGACCGGGCTGCTGCCGCTTCCCCTGCACCATCCCCTGCGCGTGGCGGAGGACGCCGCGACCCTGGACCTCGTCTCCGACGGCCGCTTCGAGCTCGGCCTCGGCCTCGGCAGCGATCCCCTGGGCCTCGAGTCCTGGGGCGTGGCCCGGGAGGAGCGGAGCGCGCGCTTCGAGGAGGCCGTGACCCTGGTCCAGAAGGCCTTCACGGGGCGGCCGACGAGCTTCCAGGGTCGCCACTTCCACCTCGAGGGGACGGCGGTGACGCCCGCCCCCCGCACGCCGGGGGGGCCGCCGATCTGGGTCGGGGCCACCCGGCCCGAGGCCCAGGGGATGGCGGCTCGCCTCGGAGCGGGTCTGATGCTCCCGGAGAGCGCCGACCCGTCTCCGTACCTGCAGGCTCACGCGAAGGTGGAGGCCCACGCGGAGGGAGAGCCCATGCCGGACGGGCCGCGGCTGGCCTGGCTGCTCGAGGGCGCGGCCGATCCGGTCGAGCGGGCCGCGGCGCTAGGCCGGGAGACCCGCGCCGCCACCGATCTCGTGTTTCCGCTGCCCGAGGCCGGGCTCGATGCGGTCCGGGAGCTCCCTGGCCTCGTGCGCGACGCCCTCCGCGGGTCCTGACCACGCGCCACCCTCGCCGGCCCGACCCACCCTATACTCCCGGCCCCACGTCCACTGGAGGGTGCGCCCGTCGTGATGCGACTATCGAGCCTCGCCTGCCTCGTCCTCTTCGTCCTGGTTCCCGCGCCGTTGCTGGCCGACGGCGAGCCCTCGCCCTGGGAGCTTCCCGAGCCGGGCAGCTGCGCCACCCAGGGAGGCCTCGTCAGCGCCGGGAGCGGCCCGGCCGACGACGCCGTCTCGGTGCCCTTCCAGACCGGCGACGTGTTCAGCCTGGACACCCTCGAAGTGCTGAAGAACTTCGTCCCCGAGTCGATCTGGGAGCATCGCGAGAAGTTCTTCTTCGAGGGCATGCGGCTCGAGATCGGCCCGTGCTTCTTCGACTACTCGGCCCCGGCCTTCTACCAGGAGGCCACGACCGCGAACGCGGGCAGCGCGAGCCTGGACGCGGACGGCGGCCTCGTGGGCTACGCGGCGGGCCAGCCCTTCCCCATGGGCGGCGTCGCCCTCGACGATCCGACGGCCGGAATCAAGATCCTGTGGAACGCCGAGATGCGCTACCAGGGCGCCGGCTTCCGCGGGAAGTTCCGCAACACCGACCTCGTGGGCCGCGTCGGTCGCGCCGAGCCCTTCGAGGGCGAGATGTTCAAGATGCTGATGGCCGGGCGCGCGGACCTGCCGGACGAGAAGTACATCATGAAGGGCGCGCGCGGAAAGCAGTTCGTCGCGGGCGGTCTCTTCTACAAGCCCTTCGACGCGCGCGAGTACGCCTGGCGTCAGTTCCGCGACATCGAGCACTACACGAGCGTGAAGCGCTCGGACGACCTGCACGCCTACGTGCCCAACATGCGTCGCGTGCGCAGGCTCTCGGCCAACCAGGTCGAAGGGCTGTACATGCCCTCGTTCTCGGTGGGCGTGGTTCCGACCCAGCAGATCGCGGGTGCCTCGGGCTCTGGCGCCTCCTTTGGCGGCGGCGCGAGCATGGGCTCCGTCGGCGTGCCCGGCGGCAGCGTCCAGAACAAGCGCAGCGGCTACGAGGGGCTCGTGATCCGTCCGCTGCTCTACGAGGCGAAGATCCTGGGCCTCCACGACGTGCTGACGCCGATCAACTCCGCGTCGGCAGCCTATCCCGAGAATCCCGATCGCGACTTCGGGCCCTGGGGCCTCTCGTTCGCGAACGACCGCTGGGACCTGCGGCGGGCCCTGGTGATCGAGATGCGCACGACCCACGAGCTCGGCAACGAGTCGCTGCAGGCCGCGCGGCAGATCCTCTACCTCGACCTCCAGACCCTCCACCCGATCTACGTCGCGACCTTCGACAAGAACGAGGAGATGACCAACGTCGGCATGTACGCCTCGCGCTGGAGCGAGGATCGCGAGGACTATCCGAAGTGGCCCGACGACGAGGATCGCCCGATCCGGATCCTCGACTCGATCGGCGCCTCCATGGCCAACCTGTCCCAGGCGGGAAGCTGGCGCCGCGAGTCGTGGGACAACGTCGGCACGCCGCCGAACGACCGCGAGCTGCGCGGGCTCGTCTCGGTGAACCAGCTGACGAAGCGGCGCTAGCCGGGAGCGGACACGGTTCGCGGGCTTGGGAGGAGGCGGAGTCGGGTCCGGTCCGTCTCCGACGAGAGTCGGGTGATGTCGTCGCCGGATCGGACCCGACCCCGCTCACTACGCTCGGGAGTGGCACGCCTCACGCGCGAGCCGCCGGATCTTCCCTAGCGCGGGTCCGCGAAGCGGTTCATCGCGGTGGCGAGGTCCACGTCGTTGCGGGTGATGCCGCCCGAATCGTGGGTGGTGAGGTCGACCCGCACCATGGCGTAGACGTTGAACCACTCCGGGTGGTGGTTCATCTGCTCGGCCACGAGGGCTGCGCGGCTCATGAAGCCGAACGCCTCGTTGAAGTCCGCGAAGCGGAATTCGCGGTGGAGCTTGCCGTCGACGACGTCCCAGCCAGGGAGGTCGGCCAGCGCTCGCGCGAGCTCCTCCCCCTCGAGCACCGGGAGTGCCACTAGGGAAGCTCTGCAGCTGTGGACGACATGGGACTCGTGGGCTCCGATGGTTCGTGTAGGGAGACCCTTGCAGAGCTTCCCTAGGAGGATTCGCCCTGGATGGCGCTCGAGAAGGCCTCGAGCAGGATCCGGTGCACCGTCGCGGCGTCGGCCTTGCCGTAGCGCTCGCGGAAGGCGGCCACGGGGATGATGCCCTTGGCCATGGAGCGGTGGCCGCCGCCCACGCCGATGCCCTCGACGATGCCGCGCACCACCTCGCCGGCCGCGCGCACGTAGCCCACGTTGCGGACGGAGAAGACGAGATCGCTGCCGACGGTGCCCGCCGCGATCGCCCACTCGGCGCCCTCGGCCTGCAGGCCCATGTCGGCCACCTGGGGGATCACGTCCTCGCGCACGCGTCCGAGCACGAGCAGGTGGATGCCTTCCTCGACGTGGCTCTTCGCGAGCGCACGCCCGAAGGCGCGCAGGCCGTCCTGGGGCAGGGCGGGGCGCTCGATGCGTCGCAGCAGCGCCGGGCTGTGGGCCGCGTGCACCGTCGCGAAGGCCTGCATGTCCGCCGAGCTGGTGTCGCGGCCGACATGCAGGCCTTCGCGACGGTGCACGCGGCCCACAGCCCGGCGCTGCTGCGGCGCATCGAGCGCCCCGCCCTGCCCCAGGACGGCCTGCGCGCCTTCGGGCGTGCGCTCGCTAAGAGCCACGTCGAGG
>JAAUYD010070713.1_pt1 | contig 20408 bp, 14 predicted proteins | sample 7278101 | NCBI WGS metagenome assembly JAAUYD01 (sample SAMN14350128, study PRJNA611818) | marine sediment metagenome | isolation source: surface marine sediment (0.6m) | place: French Polynesia: Moorea | collected 2018-08
AAGCCAGCGGCCGTAGAAGCGTTTACGGCCGCCCTCCGCGCAGAAACCCCTCCGCTGGCCTTTATCGAAAGCGTCACCAGCCAGAGCATTGCGGTGCAGGACAGCGCTCAATTTGAGATCGTCCACAGCGAAGTCCAGGAGGCGGCCAACACGCTGATCTCACCTGATGTGTGCGTCTGCGACGAGTGTCTGCAGGAGCTGCTGGATTCCCACAACCGGCGCTATCGCTACCCGTTTATTAACTGCACTAACTGCGGCCCTCGCTTTACGATCATTGAAGATATTCCCTACGACCGGCCGCTAACCACGATGGCTTCATTTGTCATGTGCCCGGCATGCCAGTCCGAATATGATGATCCGCTGGATCGCCGCTTTCACGCCCAGCCCAACGCCTGCCCTGAATGCGGCCCGCACGTCTGGCTGGAGATGGCGTCTGCCGAAGGGGAGCGACCTACCCGTGAAGCCGCTGTTGATGGCACCATTGAACTCTTGCGCAATGGAAAAATTGTGGCCGTTAAAGGTTTGGGCGGCTTTCATCTGGCTTGCGATGCGGCCAACGACGAAGCGCTTCATCTACTGCGCGAACGCAAGGGGCGGGTTGACAAACCGTTTGCGGTGATGGCCAGAGATCTGGAGACGATCCGGGGTTTTGCCATCGTCAACGCCGCAGAAGAGGCCCTGTTAACCAGCAAAGAACGGCCGATTGTCCTGCTGGAGAAGAAGCCGGAGAACGATCTGAGTCCGCTCATTGCGCCGGGCATCAACTTTATTGGGGTGATGCTGCCGTATACGCCGCTGCACGTGCTGCTGCTGCAGGAACTGCCGGTGTTGGTCATGACCTCGGCTAACTTCTCCAATGAGCCGATCGTCAAGGAAAATGAAGAGGCGCGCGAACGGCTGGGTGATCTGGCCGATGCCTTGCTGTGTCACAACCGGCCGATCAAAAACCGCTGTGATGATGCCGTGGTGCGCGTTGTAACCGCTCAGGGCGAGAAGAAGCGCGCGGGTAATCTGCTGCCGATCCGCCGTTCGCGAGGGTATGCGCCCTTTCCGGTTAGGCTGCCGTTTGAGATGCCGCCGATTTTGGCCACCGGGGGTGAACTCAAAGCCACTTTTTGTTTGACCAAGGGATCGTACGCCTACATGGGCCAGCACATTGGCGACATGGGAAACTGGGAAACCCTGCAGGCGTTTACCCAGGCGGTAGCTCAATTCCAGCATCTTTTTCGTGTAGATGTTGAGGCGGTCGCCTGCGATATGCATCCCGGTTATCTGGCCACCCGGTGGGCCCAAGAACAGGCCGGTTCGAAGCGGTTGGCTCCCGTGCAGCATCACCATGCCCACATTGCCGGGGTCATGGCCGAGCATCAGCTGGACGGCTCAGAACCGGTCATCGGTTTTGCCTTTGACGGCACCGGTTATGGTCTGGACGGACATATTTGGGGTGGGGAAGTGCTGCTGGCTGATTACGCTGACTTTGAGCGGCCGTTTCACCTGGCTGAAATGCTGCTTCCTGGGGGAGACGTCTCGGTCCGGCGGCCGTATCGTCTGGCTTTATCCTGTCTGTGGCAGGCGGGGTTGGATTGGCTGGAAGAGCTGCCTCCCGTGCAGGCGTGTTCGGCGGCCGAGCAGAAGCTGCTGCGCCAACAGCTGCAAAAAGAGGTAAACTGTGTACCCACCAGCAGCATGGGCCGCCTATTTGATGCGGTTGCGGCGCTGATCGGGGTGCGGCAGGAAATAACTTATGAAGGACAAGCGGCCATCGAATTAGAGAACCTGGTTGATGAGGCGGTGAACGATCGCTATGAGTTTGCCGTCGAGCAAAATGTATTTTCGGCCGTGCCGCTGATAATTAAAATTGTGGCTGATATGCAAAATAACGTCCCGCGGCCGGTAATTGCCGCCAAATTTCACAATGGGGTAGCGGCGCTGATTTTGCAGCTTAGCCAAACATTATGTAAACAAAATGGTTTAAAGCAAGTGACCCTCAGCGGCGGCGTTTTTCAAAATGTGACCTTGCTGGAAAAAAGCGTGCGGCTGCTGCAGGCGGCCGGCATAAAACCATTGATTCACAAGAAAGTACCCCCCAACGACGGCGGGCTGGCCCTGGGGCAGGCCGTAGTGGCTGGGGTGAGGTTGAGTTAAATGAAATTCCGGGAAACTTTAAATTTCCCGGAATCTGGACAAAGGAGAAACAGTATGTGTCTGGGCGTACCGGGAAAAGTGGTCGAAATTTACGAGCAGTATGGCACCCGTATGGGCAAAGTCGACTTTAGCGGCATCCAGAAAGAGGTGTGCCTGGCTTATGTGCCAGAGGTCGAAGTGGGTGATTACACGGTGATCCACGTCGGGTTTGCCATCACCAGACTGGATGAAGAATCGGCGCTGGAAACCCTAAAAATGTTTGAGGATCTCGGCATTTTGGAAGAAGAGCTGGGCGTCGAAGAGGAAGAGGGGGCGGTCACGTCATGAAGTATCTGAGCGAATTTCGCGATCCGGAACTGGCTCAGAAGCTGTTTGCCGAAATCAGGCAAATTGTGACCCGGCCGTGGGCGATTATGGAAGTGTGCGGTGGGCAGACCCACTCGATTATTCGCAACGGGATCGATCAACTGCTGCCCAAAGAGATTGAGCTCATTCACGGGCCGGGCTGCCCGGTATGCGTTACGCCGCTGGAAATTATCGACAAGGCGCTGGCTATCGCCGCCCGGCCGGGGGTGGTTTTTTGCTCTTTTGGAGACATGCTGCGCGTGCCCGGCAGCGAAAAAGATCTCTTTCGGATTAAAAGTGAAGGGGGCGACGTGCGGGTGGTTTATTCGCCACTTGATGCGGTCAATATCGCCAGCGAAAATCCCGATAAAGAAGTGGTCTTTTTTGGTATCGGTTTTGAAACAACCGCTCCGGCCAACGCCATGGCGGTTTTTCAGGCCAAACAGCGCGGCCTGACCAATTTCTCGATGCTCGTCTCGCACGTCCTGGTTCCGCCGGCCATTGAAGCGATTATGAGTTCTCCGGTCAACCGGGTGCAGGGTTTCCTGGCGGCCGGGCACGTGTGCAGCGTGATGGGGTATTGGCAGTACGAGCCGCTGGTGCAAAAGTATAATGTACCGATTGTGGTGACCGGTTTTGAACCGCTCGATGTTCTGCAGGGGATTCGTCTGGTTGTAGCTCAGCTCGAAAAAGGGGAGGCGAAAATAGAAAACGCCTATCCTCGGGCGGTACAGCACACCGGCAACGGACCCGCCCAAAAAATGATCGAAGATGTCTTTGCCGTTGACGATCGAACCTGGCGCGGCATCGGCATGATTCCACACAGCGGCTGGCGGCTGCACGATGCTTATGAAGCGTTTGATGCCGAAAAGAAATTTTCTGTGACCGATATCCATACCCAGGAATCGGTGCTGTGCCGCAGTGGGGAAGTGCTCCAGGGGTTGATCAAACCTCACGAGTGCGCCGCGTTTGGCAAAGAGTGTACCCCGCGCAAGCCATTAGGCGCGACGATGGTCTCGAGTGAAGGGGCGTGCGCCGCCTACTTCAACTACGGCCGGTTTGTGGCTCTCGATGAGGTTGAAGTACAGAACTATCCCGGATAGTAGATTAACCAACACCTATGACAAACCCAATCAACATCGACGAATGGACCTGTCCGCTGCCCCTGCGCGATCACCCCGCAATTGTCATGGGACACGGTGGCGGTGGAAAATTATCTTCCGAGCTGGTCGAACATCTCTTTTTACCCGCTTTTCAAAACGACATGCTGGCCAATCTGGGCGATGCTTCGGTCGTTGGCCTCAACGGCACCCGGCTGGCGATGTCAACCGACTCGTACGTTATCCAGCCCCTCTTTTTTCCGGGCGGGAATATCGGCGAGCTGGCCGTACACGGCACGATTAACGACATCAGCATGAGCGGGGCATCCCCTCTTTACTTGAGCTGCGGGTTTATATTAGAAGAAGGGCTGCCCCTGGAGCAGCTCGGCCGGATCGTTGACAGCATGGCCGCCGCGGCGCGGTCGGCCGGGGTGCAGCTGATCACCGGCGACACCAAGGTGGTCGACAAAGGGCACGGGGACGGGGTGTATATCAACACCACCGGCATCGGCCTAATCCCGGATGGGGTGACCATCGGCCCCGATCAGGCGCGGCCAGGTGACGTGGTGATCGCCAGCGGCACCATCGGCGATCACGGCATGGCGGTTATGAGCGTGCGCGAAGGGCTGCAGTTTGAGACGGAAATTGTCAGCGATACGGCCGCGCTGAACGCCCTGGTGGCCCAAATGATCAACGCCTCTTCTCAGATTCACGTCTTGCGTGATCCGACTCGCGGTGGCGTGGCCTCTTCGCTCAATGAAATTGCCAAAGCGTCGCGGGTGGGCATTGTCATCGATGAGAATAAGGTGCCGGTCCGGCCGGCCGTGCGCTCAGCGTGTGAATTTTTGGGAATGGATCCGCTGTTTGTGGCCAACGAAGGCAAGCTCCTGGCCATCGTGTCTGAAGCGGAGGCGGAGAAGGTGCTGGCGGTCATGCAGGCAAATCCGCTGGGTGTCGATGCGGCCGTGATCGGCCGGGTGGTTGACACTCACCCGGGGATGCTGGTGGCCAAAACCGGCATCGGGGGTACCCGCGTGGTGGCGATGCAGATCGGGGAGCAGCTCCCACGTATTTGTTGATTTGGATTTTTTCTTTCGGAATTAGTGATTTAAAGTTCAAAGTTTAAAGTTAAAAGTGAAAAGACGGCGGTCCTAGAAAGAACTTTTCTCTATTAACTTTGTACTTTTCACTATAAATGAGTTCCACAAATGTCTTTTACGCCGTTTGATCTCGAATACACCCAGTCAAAATGGGAGCAGATCGTCGAATTTAATTTAACCGAAAGTGGGGTACATCCAATCTCCCTGGAAGAGCTTCTGGATGGTGATGAATCCAAAATTACGGACCTGCTAAAAACAGAAATCAACTACCCACACGTCAACGGTATACCGGAGCTCCGAGAAAATATTGCCCGCCTTTATGAGGGGGCGAATGGTGAGAAAAACGTCCTCGTGACGGTGGGTGCGGCCGAAGCGAACTACATCATTTTGCAGACGCTGCTGGAGCCGGGGGATGAACTGGCGACTTTGACCCCCACCTACAAACAGGCGTGGGGGGTGGCGGCGAATCGGGGGCACGTGGTGCGGCCGTTTCATCTGCGATCTGAATACGGCTGGTCGCTTGATATCGACGAGCTAAACGCCCAGGTAAACGAGCGGACCAAAATCATTGCTATCGTCAATCCGAATAATCCGACCGGTTATATCATGAGTGAAGCGGAAATGGCGGCCGTCATCGCCGCCGCCGAGCGCGTGGGGGCGTGGATTCTGGCCGATGAGGTGTATCGTGGGGCGGAGCGGCTGCAGGAGGCGGAAACGCCGTCGTTTTATGGCCGGTACGACAAGGTGCTGGCTGTGGGCAGCATGAGCAAGGCGTATGGCTTACCGGGATTGCGCGTGGGGTGGGTTGTGGGGCCGGTGGCTACCGTTGAAGAGATTTGGCGGCGGCATGAATACACGACGATTACGGCCACCATGCTCAGCAATCACCTGGCTGCTCATGCGCTTTCGCCTGAGGTCCGCCCGCGGCTTATCCAGCGCGCGCGCGATTACATCCGTCACGGATACCCTGTTCTGGAAGCGTGGATGGAGGAGCAGGAAGGGCTATTTAGCTATACGCCACCGCTGGCCTCGGCCGTGACCTTCGTGCGTTACCATCTCGAAACCAATTCAACCGAGCTGATGGAAATTCTGTGCCGTGAGGCGAGTGTTTTTGTCGGGGCCGGTGATTCTTTTGGGATGGATCATCATTTGCGCATCGCTTTTGGTCAGGAAGAAGCCTTGCTTAACGAGGCGTTTGGCCGCATTCAGCGAACGCTTGAACGATTGCGGGGTTAAGCTGCTAATAGTCCGTTTCTTCCTCTAGAAATAAGGCCAATTCACTTTCCGGCAGGTCGTCAAAGTCCTCCGCAATCCAAATTTTGCCCTTCCATTTTCCTGCACCCAACTTACGGGGGGTTTCATCCATTTCGAAGGGAACAATCTTGGCCACTGGCACGCCCGCCTTGCCAATAATGACCTCCTCTCCACGCAAGACCTTTTCAATTAAGCGGGATAATGTCGCCTTGGCTTCCGAAATGTTTGTAATTTGCATCCATTCATCTCCATGTTTATTGTGGCCTAGTCTGGTCTGGTTTGCAATAAAGAAGTGGTTTATCTGCTGGGCTTCTTGTCAAATAAAACCGAAAAAGTAAGGTGGCTTAAAGTTCAAAATTTAATTGGGCGTGGCCCCGACATGCTGTAGGGTTTGGGCCGCCTGCCGTGCTCCAGCTTCTAGCGCCTGGGAGATATCCCCGGTGCGAAAGTACGCAACCGTAAAGGCGGCCTGGAAAGCGTCACCGGCCCCGGTGGTATCGATGATTTTTTTCACCGGCACAGCCGGCTGATCGTATCGCCGGCCGCGGAAGAGCGCGGAACTCCCCTCCTGGCCGCGGGTGACAACAAGCAGCGTCTGAGCGGCTTCGGCCACGGGTGTTAGAGCGGCCATTGTCTGCTCAGTTCCGCTGATAAACGCCAGATCAACCGGCTCAAAATAGGGGAAAATACGCGCGATGTCTCCATCATAGTCAAACCAGTCGCCAAAATCGGCCGTGCGCCGCCCGGTATAAACCGGATCAAGCATAACCTGATCAAAATAGGTTGGGGCGTATGCCTGATCGTAGCGGGAGACGGCGATGTCGTGCTGTCGCACAAAAGCGAGATCTTCGGCCGTGAGGGCAAAGTTAGCCATACAGTTTTGATGGTAGCTGTTGGGTGGGAAGTAACGCTCCCCCCCTGGGCGGATGACGATTTCGCAACAGGCGCTCCAGCCGTCGACGATCGTCACGTGCGAGGCGTCTATCCCTTCGCGGGCCAGCTTGTCGAGAATCAGGCGGCCGTTTTTATCGCGGCCGACGGCACTGACCAGGGCCACGTGGTCCGCCCCGCTTCGCCTGGCCTGCACGGCAAAATTGAGCGAGATTCCTCCCGCCAGCGTTTGCTTGATGAGGGGAAAGAAGTCGGCCGCAGCTTCACCAATCGAAACGATTTTCATATCGCTTTGGTGATGGGAATAATCAGGCTCGTGGACTGCAGGGGAACCATATAGAGTTCATCGGTCAGGGTCACGCCGATTTTGCCGGCGGGTAAACGGGTAAAAATTGTTTTTTGTAGTTCTATGGGCCATTGTCCAACCCCCGGCCGGTAGGGTGGGCCCGTTTTTAATCCTTTTGTTTTAAACGACGTCCGTATTTCTCGATGGATTAGGTTGGTAAATCCAACGACCGCTGCCAGTAAAATTTCTTCCATGATGGCGGCCGCGGCCATGTCCCTGGCCATTACCTCGCGAATATGCCTGTCGATGGGGTGGCCGAGGGTGCAGATGGCCATGACGACCTCAATCGTCTGATCGGGCAGCCAGGGGGTAAAATCATCAACAGACCCTATTTCAAAAGTTCCTAAAACCGCCTCGGGAGCAAGCAGATCGGGCAAATCAGCCAGCGCTGCTTCGTAATAAGGCAGCATTCGCCGCCGCCGCCGTTCCTGTTTGTAGCGCCTTAGCAGGTGATCTGGATTGAGTTTGCCGGCTGCGGCAATTTCAGCGTATGTTTTTTGAATAAATTTCATGATGTTATTTAGTGGATCACAAATTGAGAATCAGCCGCGGATGGCACGGATTTCCCCAGAAATTTCTTCTGCGGCTATTTTTCGTAAAACTTTTTGCTGATTACTTTATTCTTCAAGAAGAGGAATCATATCCTGTTAATTACCTGTTAATATCCAATTAACGAAATCATAACCCCAATTTAGTCATCCGTTAAAAAAATTTGATTACGGTACAGCGTGGAAGAGAAACCGATCCAATGAGATTTGAGACAAAAGCATATAGGAGAGTAAATGATGTGGGGTAATTCCGCAAAAGATTACGATATTTTGTCAGACGGTGGACAGGGGGAAACGTTTGCTGAAGTGGCGCGCCGGCGCTATACGAGAAGATCAGTTTTAAAGGGGTTGGCCGCGGCCGGTGCCGCCGCTGTTGCTGGTCAGATCCCGCTGGCGAAAATGGTTGTCAGGGCTCATCAGGAAACCGCTGCAGCAGCACAAACGGCCGTTTTTCCACTCGGCTTTCAACCTATTTCCGGGGTACCTAAAACGGTGGAAATTCCGAAGGTGGCCAACGGACACACCATTCAAACATTGATTCGCTGGGGAGATCCGATTACGGCTGCGTCTCCCGAGTTTGATCCGGAAAATTTGACCGCTGCTTCTCAAGAGCAGCAGTTTGGCTACAACTGCGATTTTGTGGGGTATTTTCCGCTGACGCCCGGAGTTAACGAAAACAGCCGCGGAATCCTGGCCGTCAACCATGAATATACCAACCAGAACGTCATGTTTCGCAACTACGACTCTAGCACGGCAACCAAGGCTCAAGTTGACGTGGAAATGACCGCTCACGGAGTAAGTATCGTTGAAATTTGGCTGGTTAATGGGGAATGGGAGTACGTGCGGAACTCCTCTCTCAACCGCCGCTACACGGTGCTTAACAGCCCCATGATCGTGGCCGGACCGGCGGCCGGGGATGCGCTGCTGCAAACGAGTGCCGACGCCACCGGTGCCAATGTCATCGGCACCATCAACAATTGTGCCGGCGGCAAAACGCCTTGGGGGACGGTGTTGACGGCTGAAGAAAATTTCCAGAATTACTTTGGCAATGTGGATTTGATGGCTGATGGGGAAATCAAGGCCATTCACCAGCGCTACGGCCTCCAGAGCGGCGTGCCCAGATTTTACAGCTGGCTGAATCATTACGACCGCTTTGATACCGCCAAAGAGCCCAACGAATCTTTCCGCTTTGGCTGGGTGGTCGAAATTGATCCCTATGATCCGTCCTGGACTCCGCGCAAGCGAACCACTCTCGGCCGCTTTCGCCATGAAGCGGCAACAATTGTCATTTCCAAAAACAACAAAGTTGTCGCTTACACAGGTGACGACGCCCGCTTTGAGTATATGTACAAATTTGTCAGCAGCGGCAATTACACAACGGATGATCGGGTAACCAATCGGGACGGTGATTTGCTCAATGACGGCACCCTTTACGTGGCCAAGCTCAACGATGATGGGTCCGGGACGTGGCTGCCGTTGGTGTACGGTCAAAACGGGCTGCAGGGGACGGTTAACATCGGCGGGCAGGATTACACCTTTAATTCACAGGCGGACGTCGTGGCCAAGGTCCGCCTGGCAGCCGACTTCCTGGGGGCGACCAAAATGGACCGGCCGGAAGATATCGAGACCAATCCGGTCAACGGCAAAGTGTATGTTGCCTTGACCAACAACACCCGGCGGGACGATAACGAGACCGATGAGGCGAATCCTCGCGGCCCCAATGTCTTTGGGCACGTGTTAGAAATCACAGAGGATGGGGACGATCATGCTGGAACCACCTTTACCTGGGATATCCTGCTGCTGGGTGGCTCGGTTGATGCCGTTGTTGAGGATGAGCGCTTCTCCGGTTTTCCACTTGAGCAGCTCAACGCTGCCTTCAGCGGTATCTCGGCTCCTGACAATCTGACGTTTGACGACCAGGGTAATCTGTGGATATCAACCGACGGGCAGCCAGGCACCCTGGATTTAAATGACGGGTTGTTCGCCGTTCCGGTGGAGGGGCCACAGCGGGGGCATATCGGTCAATTTTTTAGCGGGGTAAAGGATGCGGAAATTTGCGGGCCGGAATTTACGCCGGATAATACGACGCTTTTTGTGGCGATCCAGCATCCGGGCGACGGGGGTGATTTTGACAATCCCAGCTCGCGGTGGCCGGATTTTGATCCAAATATCCCTCCTCGGCCGTCGATTTTGGCCATCCGCACGGTCACAGCAGACGGTCAGATTGGCACCGAGAAAGTTGGCCAGCTGCCGCAGCCCTATCGCATAAATATGCCAATTGTTGCGAATGGCGGGAGTTTATCAACAGACTCAGAATAGGGAGAATAAATTACCTTTGCCACGGATTAGCACAGATTACCACAGATTGTGGTGTTTAATCTGTGAAAATCCGTGTTAATCTGTGGCCAAAAAATAATTATTAACCCTGGAGGTGAGCCTCCGCGAACCAGAGCAGCTTGTCGACTTCACGAGAAATTTCGGTAAACATGTCGGATGTTGATAAATCCCCCGCTTCATCCGCCTGGTGGATAGCTGCTCGCACGCCGGCCGCGTATTGGGCCCAGCGCGCCACGACGATTTTTAACATCTCTTTTCCATCAAACACATCAGCTGGAAAATCCGGAAATTCAGTTGCCCCGGCCGCCATTTGCACCGTGCCCAGGGCCGTTCCCCCTAGCGCTGTCGCTCGCTCGGCGATCATATCGCCAAAATCAAAAATGCCGTCGGCCATTTTATCAAACAGCACGTGCAGCTGTTCAAAATAAATCCCTTTAACGTTCCAGTGGGCCTGCTTTGTTTGACTGTAAAGATCAAAAATATTGGCCAGCTGTTGATTGCAAAGATCTACCATCTCGCGCCGAGAATCCGCCGGGAGATCAATGCTTGTGGGGTGCATCGTTCCGATTTTTGTATTTAACGTCATTTTGAACTCCTCATTGTATTACTTTGGTGTGTATCCTGTATTCCTTCTCTGGATTGCCATCATCAATAAAAAGAGTTTAGCCTGCCATTCTTTGAAGTACGATGGAAGGAGAAGATTCTTCTCTGCTGCTTGTGCATGGGATAGCTCGCGGATCGGTTGATTCTTGACCTGTCATCGATCTTTGCCCATAATTTTGTAAGGTTATCCTCATACGGGGACCCTTGAAATACTGATATTAAGGGAAATGGGTTAGAGTTGAGTTCACCACGGAATAAACACGGATTTTCACGGGTTAAGTAGGTCACTGTTCAAATGGTTGACTTTACAAAACACAGTGATTCAGCGCGATGCAAACTAAAAAGGAAACGATTCATGATTATCCCCGAGCATAAAATTGACCGATGTTATCCTTTGGAGGCGGCGCCTCAAGCCTTTACCGCCTTTCAAGCAGCTTACCCAACTTTTAAGCAAACCAGCATGCTTGATGATTGGCGAACGACAGAATATGGACGCCTGGATGCACACAAACAAATTTACCTTGACTACACCGGTGGGGGCTTATACGGAGAATCTCAACTCAAAAATCACCTCGGCTTACTGGCGAATGGTGTTTTCGGAAATCCCCACTCAAACAATCCTACTTCTTTAGCGATGACCCACCTGGTGGAAGAGGCCCGTCAGCGAGTTCTGGATTATTTCAAGGCCGGTGATGAGTATCTGGCCATATTTACCCTGAACGCCAGTGGCGCTCTCAAGCTGGTCGGGGAAGCGTATCCATTTGCCGCGGAGAGTCGTTACTTACTTTCTTTTGACAATCACAATTCCGTTAACGGCATTCGCCAGTTTGCTCAACAAAAAGGAGCAGCCGTCACCTACTTGCCGTTAACCCGGCCGAATTTGCGACTTGACCCAGCCCAGGTTGAAGCGCAATTGGCCCAAGCTGATCGCCGGGTTCCGAATTTGTTCGCTTTTCCGGCTCAATCAAACTTTAGCGGGGTAAAGCATCCGCTTTCACTCATTGAGATGGGGAAAAGGTATGGGTGGGATGTCCTGCTTGATGCGGCCGCTTTTGTGCCAACCAATCCGCTGGATCTTCAGCAGGTGCAGCCGGATTTTGTTTCGGTTTCTTTTTACAAAATGTTTGGTTATCCGACCGGGATTGGGGCGCTGCTGATTCATAAACGGGCTTTTTCCCGTCTACAGCGGCCGTGGTTTGCTGGTGGCACGGTAAATTTTGCTTCTGTACATGGGAAAGAGCATATATTTGCTCCCAACGAGGCGGCCTTTGAAGACGGCACCGTGAATTATCTTCATATTCCGGCCGTTAAAATCGGGCTTGATCATCTCACTGAAGTGGGCATCGAAACGGTGCGGGAACGGGTTGAATGTTTAACCGGCTGGCTGCTGCAGCAGCTGGCCAGCTTGGCCCACAGCAACGGGAAGCCGATGGTTCGGATTTATGGTCCGATTCGCAACGAGATGCGCGGAGGGACGGTGACGCTAAATTTTTACGATCCTGAGGGGCGCCTGCTTGATTATCGACGGATCGAAGAGCTGGCCAATGTTGAAGGTATATCGCTGCGTACCGGGTGTTTTTGTAATCCCGGTGCGGGAGAGATCGCGGAATCGATTACGGCCGAAGATGTGCAGGCCGGGATAGAGGAGTTGGGTTTGGACCTGTCGCTGCCCCGATTTTTGAAAGTGATTGAGACGCGGGGGAACAAAAGCGCCGGAGCGATTCGGGTTTCATTGGGGATTGCCTCCAATTTTGCGGATGTCTATGCTTTTATGCGTTTTGCAGAAGGGTTTCGAGACCAGACCAACCTGAGTATCGGTCAGGTTACGTTTGACATCGAAAATTGCCGTATCATTCGCGACGGGAGCTAAAAGGTCGACAGGCTCCCCTCCTCGACTTGGGGAGGGGAGGGGGGAGGGGTCTACTCACAAATCCATTGACGCCGCTTTTTTTCTTTGCTATACTTTTTAAGTATGTTTAATGAACTTACTAAGTCGTGAGGATATATGCCCTCGTCGCCAGTCGCCGCTAAAAAAGCCACCCGCCAACACACCAAACAACATAATACCCGCCTGGTCCTGAAAACGATTTATGAGACCGGAGACGTCAGTCGGGCCGAGCTGGCTCGCAAAACCAGCCTGACCCGGGCGACCGTGTCCAGCATTGTCAGCGATTTAATTGAGGATGGCCTCGTTGAAGAAACCGGTCAGGGACCCTCACTCGGGGGCAAACCGCCCATTCTCCTCAACCTGGCTGATAATGCCCGCCAGCTTATTTGCCTTGACCTGGGTAGTGGTCAATTTGTCGGCAGCGTCGTCAACTTGCGCGGCCGTTTTGTCCATCAAATTGAAATACCCACCGACAACTGCACCGGTGATGAGGCGCTGGCCGTTGTTTTTGACCTGATTGAACAACTCATGTCTAGAGCGACCGCCCCCATTTTGGGGATCGCCCTGGGCAGCCCTGGCTTAATCGATACGCGAGCGGGGGTCATTCAGCATGCGGTGAACCTCGACTGGCATGAACTGCCCCTGCAGCAGCTGCTCGAAGAGCGTTTTGACTGTCCTGCTTATGTGGCCAACGACAGCCACCTGGCCGCCCTGGCTGAATATTCTTTTGGCGATGGTCGGATGGACAACCTGGTCCTGATCAAGATGAGTCACGGCCTAGGTTCAGGGATTGTTTTAAACGGCCGCCTCTTCTATGGGGAAGGATTTGGTGCAGGTGAAATTGGTCACGTCACCGTGGTTGAAAACGGTCTTCCATGCTCCTGCGGCAATACGGGCTGCCTGGAAACGGTGGCCAGCATTCGGGCCATGGTCCAGCAGGCCCAGCGGCTGGCTGAAGCGCATCCCCATTCGCTTTTAAATGACGAACCGGTGACCTGGTCTAGCCTGTGCCGAGCTTATCGCGCGGCCGATCCCCAAGCTGAACAAATTATTGAACTGGCTGCTGACAAAATCGGTTTGGCAGTGGCCAACCTGGTCGGCGTTTTAAACGTCAGACACATTCGACTGTCCGGATCAATAGCTGATTTAGGTGAAGATTTTTTGGTTCGCGTCAAAAACAGCATGCGTGGACGGGTTTTCCCCATTTTGGCGGCAGATACCGTGCTGGCGTATGCCACATCAGGGACAAACCTGGTGTTGCTGGGGGCTTCGGCACTGATTTTGAGTCAGGATCTGGGCGTCATTTAAAAGAAGACAACGTCACCTTGCAGCTACCAACTCCAAAATGTGACGTTGCCCATGATGAAAGGAGGTGATTCCTCTGGTCAAAAATAATACCGCAAATTCACGGCGTTTTCGAAATTCTATCCTTTGGGATGACTCTCTCGCTGATGTTCGCCATGTGAAAACCCGTGCCTCACTCTGATGAGAGAGTCAAATAACCACACCCCCGCCCATTCGTGGGGAGAAGGAGAGATTAAAATGAAGAAAATATTCCTGTTTTTGACGGCCTTTTTTTTAATGGCGACCTTGATCGCCTGTGGTTCTCGCCCCCAGGCGGAAGAGGCCCCTGAAGAAGAGCCGGTCACGGAAACAACCGAAACGGAAGAGACCGCTGAGGGGGAAACCGAAGAAGCCCCTGAAGAAGAGGCGGCCGAGCCGGAAGAGGTTGACATAGTAGAAGGGACCTTTTTAGAGCGTGCCAAAAATGGGGAATTTTCCGGCAGCTCGGTGACGGTATTTGGCAAATGGACCGAGGCGGAAGGGGACAACTTTGTCGCTGCTCTTGCCCCGTTTGAAGAAGCCACCGGCATTGATGTTGAGTATGAAGGCTCCTCCGAATTTGAAACACTCATCACGGTGCGAGTTGAAGGGGGAGATGCTCCCGACATCGCCGGTTTTCCCCAGCCTGGCTTGATGGCTCAATTTGTGTCTGAAGGAGCTATTCCAGACCATGCTGCCTTTTTAGATGCGGCAGCGCTGGGTGAAAATTACAGCGACGCCTGGATTGATCTGGCGACGGTCAACGGCCAGCTGTCCGGCGTATTTTATCGCGCCAGCACCAAGAGCATCGTCTGGTATCCGGTTCAGGCGTTTGAAGACGCCGGTTACGAGATCCCGCAAACGTGGGATGAACTCATCGCCTTAAGCGACCAGATCGTGGCCGATGGCGGCACGCCATGGTGCGTCAGCATGGAACATGGCGGAGTCACCGGGTGGGTGGCCACCGACTGGATCGAGGATGTGCTGCTGCGGACGGCCCCGCCCGAAGTGTACGATCAATGGGTTAATCATGAGATTCCCTTTGACTCACCGGAAATCATCAATGCGGCCGACATTGTGGGTGACATCTGGTTTAATGAAGATTACGTTTACGGTGGCTCGACCGGCATTTTGACGATCTGGGTGGGCGATACGCAAACGCCGATGTTTGATGAAGCAGGTCCGCAATGCTGGATGCATCGTCAGGCCGGCTGGATCCCTGATTTTTGGCCGGAAGGGACAGAGCCGGGTGTGGACAGCTCGTTTTTCTATCTGCCGCCCATTGATGAAGCGTATGGTCAGCCGGTTTTAGGCGGTGGCGATGTGTTCTCCGGTTTTAACGATCGTCCCGAAACAGCCGCCCTGCTTGAATACCTATCTTTACCTGAAGGGGCTGAAGTGTGGGTGAAAAACGGCGGCTTTATTTCTCCTAACCGGGCGGTTCCGGCCGACTGGTACGGCAATTACGTCGACCAGGCTCAGGCGGAGATTTTGCAAGGGGCAACGACGCTTCGTTTTGATGCTTCAGACCTGATGCCGGCCGAAGTGGGTGCCGGTACCTTCTGGAGCGGCATGGTCGATTGGGTCAGTGCGGATGGCACCAACACCGCAGAGGTGTTCCAGGGGATCGAAGCGAGCTGGCCCAGTATGGAAACCGGATTAGGCGGTACAGGAGATGCTGAAGAAGAGGCCGTCGCTTATGAACATCTGGCCATGGCGGAAGCGGGTGAATTGGCCGGCACAGAAGTGACGATATTTGGCAAATGGACTGAAGGGGAAGAAGAGGCATTTGTCAATACCCTGGCCGATTTTGCCGACCGGACCGGGATCGATATCAAATATGAAGGTTCCTCCGAATTTGAAACGCTCATTACGGTGCGGGTCGAAGGGGGAGATGCTCCCGACATCGCTGGCTTCCCCCAGCCTGGTTTGATGGCTGAATTTGTTCGTGATGGCGATGTCGTGGATTTGGGAGAAAACCTGGATATCGACCAGCTTTCGGCCGACTACAGCGACGCCTGGATCGATCTGGCGACCGTGGATGAGCAGCTGTCCGGCGTCTTTTTCCGGGCCAGCACCAAGAGCATCGTCTGGTATCCGGTGCAGGCGTTTGAAGATGCCGGTTACGAGATTCCGCAAACGTGGGATGAACTGCTTGCGCTGAGCGATCAGATCGTGGCCGATGGGGGCACGCCGTGGTGCGTCAGCATGGAACATGGCGGAGTCACCGGTTGGGTAGCCACCGACTGGATTGAAGATGTGCTGCTGCGGACGGCCCCTCCTGAGGTGTACGATCAATGGGTCAATCACGAGATTCCCTTTGATTCGCCGGAAATCATCAATGCGGCTGACATTGTGGGCGACATCTGGTTTAACGAAGATTACGTCTATGGCGGCACCACCGGTATTTTGACGATCTGGGTGGGCGATACGCAAACGCCGATGTTTGATGAAGCAGGTCCGCAATGCTGGATGCATCGTCAGGCCGGCTGGATCCCTGATTTTTGGCCGGAGGGCACAGAGCCGGGTGTGGACAGCTCGTTTTTCTATTTACCCCCAATTGATGAAGCATATGGTCAGCCGGTTTTAGGTGGTGGCGATGTTTTTGCCGCCTTTGATGATCGACCGGAAGTGCTGGCGGTAATCGAATATTTAGCCACGGCCGATGCCGCCAGGGGCTGGATCGAAGCCGGTGGATTTATTTCACCAAACCGCAGCGTGCCAACTGACTGGTACGGCAATTACGTCGACCAGGCTCAGGCGGAGATTTTGCAAGGGGCAACCACGCTTCGCTTTGATGCTTCAGACTTGATGCCGGCCGAAGTGGGTGCTGGCACCTTCTGGAGCGGCATGGTGGACTGGGTCAGCGGTGCAGAGACCGCGGACGTTTTCCAGCAAATTGAAGAAAGCTGGCCTGAATCCTGATAATTGTGCTGTGGCCCGCAATTCATTGCGGGCCACAGCACATTGAAGTAAAACATGATGGTCTCACAACTGCCCAGTTCCCAAGAATCCTTTAGAAATAACCGTCTCTTTCGGGCACTGCTGTCGGTCGGTACGGCGATCTTGTCGTACTTTGTGCTGCGTTGGGGTATCGCCTTTATGAAAGATCGGGAGGCTCCGGAGCGCTTTTTGCTGACGGCATACGAGCGTTTGGGGCTGGAGACGCGGCTGGCTTATCTGCAAAGCAACGGGTTAGATCCTCTGACCGGCAAATTAATGATCACGGCCGTGGCTTTGCTAATTGGTATTGGAGGGGTTTGGCTGCTTTTGTGGCTGGCCAATGATCTAATCAGCTATATCCCCTTTAAGCTGCGGGAGCAAATTCGCCCGTTTGTTTTTGTGGGGCCGGCCATCATGTTGCTGGCTACTTTTCTGATTTATCCGGTATTGAACACGATTTATACGAGTCTTTCAGAGGATATTTTAGAGCTCCCGGACATTGTCCCGGAACAGTATTGGGCTGAGGACGATATTTTGCTGAGCTTGACGGCCGATGCGGAGTTGTTGACCTTTGAGCGCTATCTGATTAACACCGATCAGGTGGAGCTTGTGGCCATTGAAGCCAATGAACGAAAAGCGTGGCTTCTTCTTTATCCTCAAACAATGGTTGATTCGGAAAGCGAGGTTGAACGTCGGGTATTTACGATCAGGGCGCTGGGTTTTCACAATTATCGCTTTGCCGTTACCAGTCCGGAATTGCACATCGCTTTCCGCAATAATTTGCTGTGGCTGATCATCGGCACGGGGGGCAGCGTGGCCATCGGCCTGATTATCGCTACCCTGGTTGATCGCATCAAGCGAGAGGCGCTGGCCAAATCATTTATTTTCCTGCCCCTGGCGATTTCTTTTGTAGGGGCCAGCGTGATTTGGAAATTTGTCTACGCCTGGCAGCCCGGCGGCCGGGCGCAAATCGGGCTGCTAAACGCTTTAGTCACCCAGCTGGGTATCGAGCCGGTTCCCTGGCTCCTTGAAACCAACTTTAATACTTACGCCTTGATCGTCATCATGGTTTGGCTGCAGACCGGGTTTGCCATGGTCGTCCTTTCCGCAGCCCTTAAAGGGGTTCCAAACGAGGTAATAGAAGCCGCCCGGATTGATGGGGCCACCGAACTACAGCTGTTCTTTAACGTCATTATTCCCATGATTCGCGGCTCAATTATTACGGTTGGCACGACGATTTTTATCGCCATTTTAAAGGTGTTTGACATTGTGTACGTCATGACCAGCGGTAAATTTGAAACAGAAGTAGTGGCCAATCGCATGTTTGTAGAAATGTTTACCTTTCGCAACTTCGGCCGCGCCAGCTCCCTGGCGGTTATCCTGCTGATTGTGGTGGTGCCCATCATGGTCATTAATATTCGCAATTTGCGGCAGCAGGGGATTAATCGATAACATGAACCAATACGCATCCGCCCCCCAGAGAAGCCTGTGGCAGCGATTTTTCCAACAGGCCGCCGTTCGATCGACCGTCGTCCTGATCTGTTTTTTTTGGACCCTGCCGACGGCCGGGATGTTTATTAGCTCGTTTCGGTCCGCCAACGCCATACGAACAACCGGCTGGTGGACCGCGCTGCTCCATCCTTTTACTTCGGCGCAGTGGACACTGGAAAATTACGCCACCGTTTTGACCGCTGATGGCATGCTAAACGCCTTTATCAACAGTCTGATCATCACCATTCCGGCGACGGTTATTCCGATTACCCTGGCCGCCTTTGCCGCTTACGCTTTTGCCTGGATGCGTTTTCCCGGCCGAGATTTGCTGTTTGCGGTTGTGGTTGGACTTCTGGTTGTTCCTTTGCAAATGGCCTTAATTCCGGTGCTGCGCCTGTACACCGGCCTCGATCTAAACGGCACATTTTTGGGCACCTGGCTGGCCCATACCGGTTTTGGTCTGCCGCTGGCCATCTACCTGTTTTACAATTACATTTCCCAACTGCCCCATGAGCTTTTGGAATCCGCCTTTATTGATGGGGCATCACATTACACCGTTTTTATCCGTCTGGTGCTGCCGCTTTCGATTCCGGCCGTGGCCTCGTTTGCCATCTTTCAATTTTTGTGGGTCTGGAACGATTTGCTGGTGGCCCTAGTATTTTTGGGCACCAACCCGGACGTGGCGATTGTCACCTCGCGGCTTTCGGCGATGGTGGGGACCAAAGGGGAGGCTTGGCATTTGCTGACGGCCGGGGCGTTTGTGACGATGGTGATCCCGCTGCTGGTATTTTTCTCGCTACAGCGTTACTTCGTGCGCGGACTGCTGGCCGGTTCGGTGAAGGGGTGACGATTTAAGTGCCTTGCACCTCTTAGGTGCAAGGCACTTTCTAGGACCAAGATCCATGAAAAACCAACTCGGGTATAAGCTGATGCTGGCCTTTAAGGGGCTGAGCGTCCCCAAACGGATGCGACAGTGGATCAGCAACCGGCCGGTGGGTGGTTTCACCATTTTCCGGCCGCTCAACGTCAAAAATCTGGCGCAGGTACGAGCGCTGACGAGCGAACTGCAGGCGCGTGCGGCGCGGGCCGGACAGTCGCCGTTGATCATTGCCGCCGATCAGGAAGGGGGGCAGCTCAACGCGCTGGGTGAAGAAACCACCCTTTTCCCCGGCAATATGGCTCTGGGGGCCGCTGGGGATAAACATCTGGCTTATGAAGTCGGCCGGGCCCAGGGTCGTGAGCTGGCGGCGCTGGGCATTAACGTCAACTACGCTCCCAACTGCGATCTCAATACCAACCCAGCCAATCCGGCGTGCGGCATTCGCTCTTTTGGGGACGAACCAACGCTGGCGGCCGAAATGGCGGCCGCGCTCGTCAGCGGGCTCCAGGCAGAAGGGGTCGCGGCGACCATCAAACATTTTCCCGGTAAAGGCGACGCTCAGGTTGATTCCCATTACGAGATGCCCCTGATCGATCACGATCGGGCGCGGCTGGAGGAGATCGAGCTGCGGCCGTTTCGCGCGGCGATTGACGCCGGAGCGAAGCTGGTCATGAGCGGCCATTTTGCCATCCCGGCTCTGACGGGCACGACCGACCTGCCAGCCACCCTCTCGCGGGCGGTCATGCGTGATTTTGTGCGGCAGGAACTTGGTTTTGAAGGAATTGTCATCACCGATGCCCTCGATATGGGGGCGATTACTCAAGGGGCCGGGCAGCTGATCGACGTGATTGCCGCCATGCGCGCCGAGGTCGATTTGATGCTGCTCACGGCCGATTCTAAGGTCCAGGAGCGGCTATATGCCGGTCTGCAGCTGGCCTACTCGCGCGGTTTGCTGGATGCCGCTCATCTCGAGCCATCGCTGCGGCGGATCATGGCCTTGAAGAGGTGGGTTGCTTCTCACCCGCAGCCTGATCTGGAAGTAGTTGGCTGCGCGGCACACCAGTCGTTGGCTCAAACCGTAGCCGAGCGTTCAATGACGCTGGTTCGCAACGAGGCCGGGCTGCTGCCGCTGCGGCTCTATTCGTCAGCACGCATTGCGGTTATCATGCCGCAGCCCAAAGATTTGACCCCGGCCGATACCTCTTCGTATATTA
>JAAUYD010041218.1_pt1 | contig 20398 bp, 17 predicted proteins | sample 7278101 | NCBI WGS metagenome assembly JAAUYD01 (sample SAMN14350128, study PRJNA611818) | marine sediment metagenome | isolation source: surface marine sediment (0.6m) | place: French Polynesia: Moorea | collected 2018-08
CCGGGCCTCGTCAATGCTCATACCCACGCGGCGATGACGCTTTTCCGCGGGCTCGCTGACGACCTGCCCCTCGAAGCGTGGCTGCACGAGGGAATCTGGCCGGAGGAACGACGCTGGGTCAGCGCCGAAATGGTTCGTGACGGCACAGAACTCGCTGTAGCCGAAATGCTGCGAGGCGGAGTGACATGCTTTAGCGACCAGTATTTCTTCCCCGAGATCGTCGCTGAGGCGGCCGCAGACCTCGGTATGCGGGCCGTGGTCGGCACGCCGGTCGTCGACTTCCCGAGTCAGTGGGCGGAGAACGCATCGGAGTATCTGCAAAAAGGCGCAGATCTGGTCCATGACCCCTATGCGGATCACCCGCTGATCAGGACCGCGTTTGCACCGCACTCGACGTTCGCACTGTCCGACGCGTCGTTCGAGGAATTGCGCGTCCTGGCCGACCAGCTCGATGTGCGCGTACAGATCCACCTGCACGAGACGGCCGCCGAGGTCGAGATCTCCTTGCGCGACCACGGAAGGCGCCCGTTCGCTCGGCTCGAGGATGCGGGCCTTGTGAACCAGTCATTGCTCGCCGTTCACGGCGTGCACCTCGACGATACCGAGATTCATCGCTTTGCCGAGGCCGGCGTGAGCGTCGCACATTGTCCGAGCTCCAATCTGAAGCTCGCCAGCGGCATCGCTCCCGTCGCGAAGTTCCGCAAGGCAGGCCTGAACGTGGCGCTGGGTACCGACGGCGCCGCGAGCAATAACCTGCTCGACATGTTCGCCGAAATGCGGGCGGCGGCGCTGCTCGCAAAAGTCGCGGTAGCCGACGCGTCGGCCATACCCGCCGTCGACGCCCTGCATATGGCAACACTGGGCGGCGCGCGCGCACTGGGCGTCGAACACAGCATCGGGTCGATCGAGGAAGGCAAATGGGCCGACATGACCTGTGTCGACCTCGGTCAAGTGAACAGTCAGCCTGTTTACGATGTCATATCCCAACTCGTTTACGCGACGCGTGCGGACCAGGTCTCCGACGTCTGGGTGGCGGGCCGTCACCAACTGGATCGTGGTCACTACACCCAGATCGACGCCGAAGGCCTGCTTTCGCGCAGCAACGAGTGGCGCGAGCGCATCGCAACGACCGGCGAAATCTGACAGGAACTGAAATGACGATCACGGGACAACACAACGTCGACCCGGCGGAACTCGCGAAATTTGACTCACTCGCGGCTCGCTGGTGGGACACGGAGGGCGATTTCCGCCCCTTGCACCAGATCAACCCGCTGCGTCTGGACTGGATCCGGCAGTACGTCGATCTGAAAGACTCCAAGGTCGTCGACATCGGCTGCGGCGGCGGCATCCTGGCCGAGTCAATGGCCGAGGCAGGCGCCGACGTCGTTGGCATCGACATGGCGGAGGGCCCGCTGTCCGTTGCACGGCTGCACCAGATGGAATCGGGTGTCGAAGTCGACTACCGGCAATCGACGGCAGAAGACCTGGCTGACGCCGAGGCTGGCATCTACGACATTGTGACGTGCCTCGAGATGCTCGAACATGTGCCGGATCCGTCCGCGGTAATTCGCTCCTGCGCGGAGCTTCTTAAGCCCGGCGGCGACGTGTTCTTCTCAACGATCAACCGGAACCCGAAGTCATTCGTTTTCGCTATTGTGGGCGCCGAGTACATATTGAAACTGCTGCCGAAGGGCACGCATGAATACGACAAGTTCATCCGCCCGTCAGAACTCGAACAATGGGCGCGCAACGCAGGGCTCGAACTCCAGGCAAGCATGGGTCTGCACTACAACCCGCTGACAAAGGTCTATTGGCTAGCCCCTAATGTCGACGTTAACTACATGATGCACTTCCAGCGCCCCGCCAGTGAGTAACCTGACGCAGATGCAGGACGGCTACTTCGACGCCGTGCTGTTCGATCTTGATGGCACCCTGGTCGACACGGCGCCCGACATGGTCGCCGTGCTACAGGCCATGCAGACAGCCCACGGTATTGATCCTGTCGGCTACCAGGCTGGCCGCGCGCAGGTCTCGAACGGTGCGCTCGGTCTTCTGAGACTGGCCTTCCCGGAGCATCACGTCGACTTCGGCGTCGACCTGCACCTCGAATACCTGGACCGCTACGCGAATCAGATCTGCGACGACTCGCAGGTTTTTGACGGCCTCGAGGCGCTGCTCGACCAGCTCGACGACGCCGGCTGTCCGTGGGGCGTTGTCACGAACAAACCCGAGAACCTGACGCACCCCCTGCTCGAGGCGCTTGGCCTGCTATCGCGTAGCGCCTGCACGGTTGGCGGCGACACACTGCCTGTTCGCAAACCCGATCCCGCGCCGTTGCTGCATGCTTGCGATATCGCCGGTATCGACGCCTACCGCTCAATCTACGTCGGTGACGCCGCGCGCGACATCGAAGCCGGGCTGCGTGCCGGCATGGCCACGATCGCGGCTGGCTACGGCTACATCACTGAGGACGACGATCCTCGCGAATGGGGCGCTGACATCATCGCCCCCGATACCGAAGAACTGACGCAAATCATCCTCAAAGCGGTTAACCTTGAGACCTGATGATTTCTGTCTCGTTTGACCCGGTCTACCTGCAAGTCGGCGCTCCTGCGCTTGCGATCGGTCTTCTGCTTGGCGCTCTGGTTGCATGGCTCATTGCGCGACGTCGGGCTGCCAAACTGCGGGACGAGATTGGCGACCTCGAGACCCGTCTGAAGAGCCAACAGGATCTGCAAGAAGAACGCGAGGCGGCGTTCGAGCTGGCGAACGCCAGGCTGACCCAGGCGTTCACGGACATCTCCAATCGCTCGCTGCAGGCCAACAGCGATACGTTTCTCAAGCTGGCCGAACAGAACCTCGGCACTCAACAGCAGAAGGCAAAAGCCGAACTCAGCGAGCGCGAGAAAGCCGTCGAAGCGCTTGTGAAGCCGATTCGCGATGCGCTCGAGGCGTCGCACAAACAGATCGCTGATCTCGAGAAATCACGAAGCGAGGCCTATGGAGGTATCAAGCACCAGCTCGAGGCCATGCAGCTCAGCCAGAAGTCGCTGACGCAGGAAACGCAGAACCTCGTGAAAGCGCTGCGACGCCCGGAAGTGCGCGGTCAGTGGGGAGAGATTACGCTGCGACGCCTCGTCGAATTGGCTGGTATGGTCGAACACTGCGACTTTATCGAGCAAGTCCACACCGTCAGCGACGGCCAGATCATTCGACCCGACATGATTGTCAACATGCCGGACCAGCGGCAGCTCGTCGTCGACGTCAAGACGCCGCTTGATGCATACCTCGAAGCGGCAGAGGCGCAGGACGACGCTCAGCGCAAACTCGGACTCGAGCGTCACGCCAAGAACGTACGTGCGCACATCCGCATGCTCTCGACCAAAGCGTACTGGGAGCAATTCGAGGAAAGTCCCGAGTTTGTCATCTTGTTCATTCCTGGCGACCAGTTCCTGAGCGCCGCCCTGAGCGAGGAGCCTGACCTGATCGAATACGCCCTGTCACGGCAGATCATTCTTGCGACGCCAACCAGTTTCGTCGCGCTGCTCAAGGCCGTCGCTTACGGATGGCGCCAGCTTGCCCTCGCCGACAATGCGCGCGAGATTCGCGCGCTGGCCGAGGAGCTGTACGGACGCCTTGCGACGTTCGTTACGCACATGAATCGCGTCGGGCGGCAATTGTCGAGCAGCGTCGAGAACTTCAACAAAGCAGTCGGCTCGCTGGAACGCAAGGTACTCCCAGGCGCTCGCAAATTCACAGAGCTGGGCGCGCATGCGCCGAAGGACATCGAAAAGCTGGAAACCGTGGAATCGGTTCCTCGCAGCATGATCGAAGGAAGCGATAGTTGATCGTCGACCCCCGTTCGTACGAATGGCCCGACAACGTCCTGGCCGACCGAATTGTGCTGATTACCGGATCGAGCGACGGCATTGGCAAGGCCCTGGCCCTGGAGGCGGCCGCGCTCGGTGCGCAGGTTATCCTGCACGGGCGATCCGTACCGAAGCTGGAGAAGATCTACGACGCGATCGAGGAAATCGATAGCGCACCGCGACCGTCGATCGCCGTCATGGACCTCGAGTCGGCCAATGCCGAACAGTACACGACGCTTGCACAGAGTATCGAGTCAGAGTTCGGCCGTCTCGACGGGCTGGTACTGAACGCCAGCATTCTCGGTGAGCGTTATTCGATCGAGCAATACGATGCCGTGCTCTGGCAGAAGGTCATGCACGTCAATGTGACGTCGGCGTTTGCGCTGACGCAAGTCTTCCTGCCGTTACTCAAGAATGCGGAAGACCCGTCCGTCATCTACACGAGCAGTGGCGTCGGCCGAACCGGCAAAGCTTTCTGGGGCGCTTATGCCGTGTCGAAGTTCGCAACCGAGGGTATGTCGCAGGTGCTCGCTGACGAGCACCGGCACAGCAAGCTGCGCTCCAATTGCATCAACCCTGGTGCGACGCGCACCAACATGCGGCTGGCTGCGTATCCCGCGGAAGACCGCGACAAGCTCAAGAGGCCAGAGGACATCCTGGCGCCGTATATCTACCTGCTCGGACCGGACAGCAAGGGCGTTACGGGCGAGAGCTTCGACTGCCAGTGATTCCGGCTGCCCGATAAAGCGCCCGAACCTGCGCAGGCGCCAGATCCTCATAACGACCGCGCCGCAGCTTGCGTGGCAGCTGTACCGGCCCATACGCGATTCGGATCAATCGACTGACTTCGTAGCCAACTGCCTCCCAGAGCCTTCGGACCTCGCGGTTGCGGCCTTCCTTGAGCGAGACATCGAACCACCGGTTCGCTCCCTCACCACCGCCCGCTTCGATCGTGTCGAAATGCGCCATTCCGTCATCGAGCATGACGCCCGTGCGCAGCTTGGTGAGTTCAGCCGTACCCGGGTTGCCGTGCACGCGCACCGCATACTTGCGTACGATACCGGCCGACGGGTGCATCAGCCGATTGGCGAGGGCACCGTCGGTGGTGAAGATCAGCAGGCCTGTCGTTGTCAGGTCCAGACGGCCAACGGCGATCCAGCGAGCGCCCTTCAGGCGTGGCAGCACGTCAAATACGAGCTTCCGACCAGCCGGGTCTTCCCGCGACGTTACCTCGTCGCCTGGTTTGTTGTAGATAATGTGGCGATGCGGTTGCTTCAGCCCTTTGAGCGACAAAGGCCGCCCGTCGAGCGTAATGAGTTCCGTACCGTCGATACGGTCGCCGAGCACAGCCGTACGCCCGTCGACAGCGAGACGTCCTTCCCGTATCCAGGTTTCTATCTTTCGGCGAGATCCATGCCCGGCGGCTGCCAGGACTTTCTGGACTCGATCAGCCAAGCGGGTCGGGCCATTTGTTGACGACAAGCTCGTCTTCGCGAGTCGCGGCAGCCTCTTCCTCGATGCCTGCAGCATCAGTCTCCGGATTCAGCTCCGGGATGTTTTCGATCGCCTGGGCGCGCGCTACGGCCTCGGCGACGTCCTCCTCGTCCGGGAACTCGCCTTCATCCTCTTCAGCTTCGGCATAAAGCACCGGTAGGTCGTGTTCGGCAGCCATCGCTTCAATATCCGAACCGGCGTTCGTCTGCTCTTCCACCTCGGGGAGGTTGAGCTGCACGCGCAGGCTCTCCCAATCGGAGAGATCTGCGAGCGGGGGCAAATCATCGAGTTTCTTCAGGCCGAAGTAGTCGAGGAATGATCTGGTCGTGCCGAACATGGCCGGGCGGCCCGGTACATCCCGATGACCAACGACGCGAATCCAGTCGCGCTCGAGCAGCTGTCGAACGATGTTCGAGCTCACCGTGACGCCACGAATGTCCTCAATGTCGCCCCGCGTAATGGGTTGGCGGTAGGCCACGAGGGCCAGGGTCTCGAACAACGCTCTCGAATAGCGCGGCGGCCGCTCCTCCCATAGCTTCTGAAGGCGGTCGGCCATCGCCGCCTTCACCTGCATGCGAAAGCCGGACGCAACCTCGGTGATGACGATGCCGCGGTCTTCGTATTCCTCGTTCAATGTGGCTATCGCTTTGCGTATCTCGCCTTTCTCTGGCGCCATGCGCTGATCGAACAGCCCTTTCAGCTGGTCGATATTCAGAGGACGACCTGCCGCCAGCAGGGCAGCCTCGACAAAGTGCTTAATCTCGGTGGCTTCCATGAATCGTGTAACTCGGTGCTATTCCTGCGGCATCGCCTCAACCGGCTCGCCATCGTCCGCGACCAGGTGCACGGAGGATGCGGCGCGCACATGCAGTGGCGCGAAATCCTCGGACTGCACGACTTCGATCATCGACTCGCGCAGCAGCTCTAGAAGGGCGATAAAGGTTACGGCAACGCCCATGCGACCTTCCTCAGGGTCGAACAGATCCCCGAATCCCGTAAAGTTGCTCGATCTGATACGAGACAGGATCTCGCTCATGCGCTGGCGAACCGACAGCGGTTCGCGTTGCATGTGGAGATTGGAGAACATTTCCGCACGTTTCAGGACATCGTGAAAAGCGAGCAAGAGTTCCTTGAGCGTGATATCGGGCAGCTTGGTCACCACCTTTCGCTCCGGCGACTCGGCCGAGGCGACAAACGTATCGCGTTCCAGGCGCGGCAACTCTGACAGGTCTTCCGCCGCCTTTTTGTATCGCTCGTATTCCTGCAGGCGTCGAACGAGTTCAGCGCGCGGATCTTCCTCTTCTTCCTCGTGCGTTTCGGGCCGCGGCAGCAACATGCGCGACTTGATCTCGGCAAGCATCGCGGCCATCAGCAAGTACTCGCCGGCGAGCTCCAGCTGCAGCTCTTTCATGAGTTCGATGTACTGCACGTACTGCTTGGTGATCTCGGCGATCGGGATATCGAGGATGTCGATATTCTGGCGCCGGATCAGGTACAGCAGGAGATCGAGAGGGCCCTCAAAGGCCTCGAGAAAGACCTGCAATGCATACGGGGGAATATAGAGGTCTTGCGGCAGCTGAGTGACCGGCTCGCCGTCCACGACGGCGAACGGCATTTCGGCCTGCGCAGGCGACTGCTTCTCGTCCTGAGGCGGCTTTGGCGCGTCTTCAGGGTTTACGACTTTGAGATCGGGCTTCATAAGGGTTCCGACTGCGATGCGGGCATTCTATCGCATCTGCGAGTCGTCAGGTGAACTGGGCCACATCACCCCGCCCTACCCGAAGTACATCCACGGCACCACCGGACAGATCCAGCACAGTCGTCGGCTCTATGCCGGTAGGCCCTGCATCGACGATGATCTCGATCTGGTGCCCGATGCGTTGCTCGATCTCGAGCGGGTCCGTCAGCGGCATATCGTCACCGGGCAATGACAGTGTCGAGCTCATGATCGGTTCGCCAAGCTCGTCGAGCATAGCGGATACCAGGGAATGATCCGGCACGCGGATACCGATGGTACGACGCTTTGGATTTTGCAACACCTTGGGCAACTGCCGCGTAGCCGGGAGCACGAACGTGTAGGGCCCCGGTGTGAGCGACTTGATCAGGCGGTAGGCCCAGTTGTCCACCCGCGCATACACGCTGATTTCCGACAAGTCCTTGCAGACCAGCGTGAAGTTGTGGCGTTTGTGCTTCTTGCGAATGCGTTGTATGCGCTCGATCGTCCTCTTGTCACCGATATGACAGCCGAGGGCATAGCTCGAATCGGTCGGGTACGCGATCAGCGCACCCTCGCGGAGCCTCTCGACTATCTTCTTCACGCGCCGCGGCTGCGGATCGCGCGGATGAACCTCTATCAGTTTCGCCACGCGCGGATTGTAGGTGAGCCGCTGCCTCGCGCCTAGCCCGATTTGTACGCTATCATTCGCGGCCGTCATGAACATGCTTTTCGAATTCTTCCCGCTGCTGGCTTTCCTGGGGACACTGTTCCTCAAGGACATCTACGCGGCCGTCGTCGTGCTGATGATCACAATGCCGATCGGCTTTGCCATCAAGACAATTCGCTCGGGATCGATCGACAAGATGTACATGTGGTCCACGGTGTTCGCCCTGGTCTTCGGCGCGCTGACGTTGTATTTCCGCAACCCCTACTTCACGTACTGGAAGCCGACTGCCTTCTACTGGGTAGTCGCCCTTGCGTTCCTCGCGAGCCACTGGATCGGCGACAAACCGCTCGCTCAACGCTTCTTCGGTCTCGTGGAAGGCCTGGATCTCGAGAAGGTGTCCCCGACTCAATGGTCGCGACTCAACTTCATCTGGGTTGCGTTCTTCGTGTTCGCGGGCCTCCTCAACATCTACGTGGCCTATAGCTACTCGGAGAAGACCTGGGGCACGTTTAAGGTCTTCGGCCTGATGGCGCTGACGTTCGTATTCATGCTTGTACAGACGCTTTGGATCGCCGGAATTATCGGTGACGACGAAGCAGACGAGGACGCCGAAGCCTGACATGTGGTATGCGATCATCAGCGAAGACGTCGAGGACTCGCTCGAAAAGCGTGCCGCCGCACGACCAGCCCATATCGCACGGCTCAACGAGTTGGTCGACGAAGGTCGCTTGTTGGTAGCTGGCCCACATCCTGCCGTTGACGGCTCCACTCCCGGAATCGCCGGCTTCACCGGCAGTCTCGTAATAGCCGAATTCGACTCGCTGGCTGCTGCTCGGACCTGGGCCGAAGCGGACCCGTACGTCGCTACAGGCGCTTACGCCCGTGTAACCGTCAAACCATTCAAGAAGGTATTGCCGTGAGTTCGGACCGCGTAACGAGAATTGAGGCCATCCTGACGGCGTCCTTCTCTCCGACCCATCTGCTGGTAAAGGACCAGAGCCATTTGCATGCCGGGCACGCCGGTGCCGAAGACGGCAAAGGTCACTTCGATGTAACCATCGTCTCCGAGGCATTTGCCGGCAAGCGTCCGCTCGCCCGTCATCGCCAGATCTACGATGCTCTTTCCGAGATGATGGAAACGGACATTCACGCCCTGCGGATTACAGCCAAAACACGGGACGAGGCTTAGCCTGCGCGACGCACCTCGTGATCCGACAGAGAATTCCCTAGCACTGACGTGCCAATCGTATATCATGCCCGGACTTCGCTATGAGGATTCATTATGACAACTTCGATTAGCGCCGGTGCATCCCGCGCAAATCCCATACTGCGTGCCCTTGGCGCATCGGCGGTGTTGGTCGCACTTGCCGCATGTACTTCGGGGACCAACGACACTCAACAGGACGCTGCCGCCGACGGCACGGACGGCATGCAAGTCGATCCCGGTGTGCTCAACGCCTATATGGAAACCCGACTCGGCAAGCCCGCAACGGAGGCGACGCCAACAGAGCTGTCCGACATGCAGGATCAGCTGCTGGATATCTACGCGCTGACCGAGACGCCACGAGCCAAGGAGCTAGCCCAGACCGACGAGGTCAAGTCGCAACTGGAGCTCCAGCGTCGCGGCCTTTTGGCTCAGTCGGTCGCCACCGATTATCTCGAGCAGAATCCTGCGACAGAAGAGGAAATGCGTGCCTTGTACGACGAGCAAACCGGACTCGCACCAGAGGAGTTCAAGGCGCGACACATCCTCGTAGAGACCGAAGAAGAAGGGATCGCATTGATTACCGAACTGGACGGTGGTGCCGATTTTGCAGAACTTGCGCAAGAAAATTCCACCGGGCCGTCGGGCCCTTCCGGCGGTGACCTCGGTTGGTTCACGCCGGAGCGGATGGTTCCCGAGTTTTCCAATGCCGTGGCGGCCCTCGAGGATGGCGCCTATTCATCGAGCCCCGTACAAACCCAGTTCGGTTGGCACGTGATCCTGCGCGAAGAGTCTCGCCAGTCCACTCCGCCTCCTTTCGAGAGCGTGGGTGAAGTTCTGAAGCAGCAGGTCGAACAGCGCAAACTTCAGGATTACATCGGTGAGTTGCGCGGCGACTCGGAAGACTAATTTCGAGTTAACTTAATCATCCGATTTCGTTCAGCTTAGGGCGCCTAACGGCGCCCTTTTTCGTCGTGCCAAGTGATTTGTGATGCTGATCACACCACAGGTTGGGGGTCGCACCTAGTATTGATCGCGAGTCATCCCTAATCGCTCGGGGATGGCTCCTCCAACCCTCGCATCTCCTTTTATAGGTTGATACGAGAAACTTAAGTCGGCAGGGACGCCGACTTTTTTTTGCCCGCGATTCACGTGAGAAAAGAAAAAGGCCACCGAAGTGGCCCATTTCCATACTTTTCGAAAGGACACGCTGTCCCTCGCGCCTGACCCGCGATGAGCGATATCGGAGCCGCCCTTTCGAACGAATCGTCTACCTGCGTCCGATCGAACGGTCGGACAGCATAGCGCCGTCAGACGTCGGCCGAATACCGGCGAAACTCCACATCATTCCAGACGGTACTTCGCCGCCTGTGAGACTCTGCGTGTAGTCGATGGTAAGACCACCGATCTGGGCTGTACCCGTCATCGTGTCGACAGACGACAACATGCCCGAAACGAACACCTCGGTAGCACCCGGTACGTAGGCCGTCGCTGAAACGTCCAGCGTATCGGCGTATAGCCAACCTGGCGATACGACAGAACCCTCGACTGAGACGAAGTCGCCTACGTTCATGCCCGAGAGCATGCTCTGGGAAGCCATAACGACCTGGCCCATGGATTCGAAGAGGCCGTTGACGCGGTCAATGCGATCTACGGGGCCTGCGAGAACCGAGGAATCCCCTACTGTAATCGACTGTGTGTCACCAACGGTAATTGATTGGCCATCTCCTACAGTGATTGACTGGGTGTCACCAACGGTAATTGACTGACCATCTCCTACAGTGATTGACCAGGCGTCACCAACGGTAATTCCTGAGGTGTCGCCAACAGTAATTGATTGGGCGTCACCTACCGTTATGCCAAGAATGTCACCAACAGTAATCGACTGGCCGTCGCCAACTGTGATCGATTGGGCGTCACCTACTGTAATGCCGAGAATGTCGCCAACTGTTATCGATTGGGTATCACCAACGGTAATGCCAAGAATATCGCCAACAGTGATTGACTGGCCATCGCCGACTGTTATCGACTGCATATCACCAACGGTAATGCCAAGGATATCGCCAACTGTAATTGACTGACCGTCGCCAACAGTGATCGATTGGGTATCACCAACGGTAATACCAAGGATATCGCCAACAGTAATTGACTGGCCGTCGCCCACTGTTATCGACTGGATATCACCAACGGTAATGCCGAGAATATCGCCAACAGTGATCGATCGGGCGTCACCTACGGTGATGCTGAGAGCATCGCCAACAGTGATCGATTGGGCGTCACCTACGGTGATGCTGAGAGCATCGCCAACAGTGATCGATTGGGCGTCACCTACTGTGATGCCAAGAATGTCGCCAACCGTGATGGACTGGCTGTCTCCAACAGTAATGGACTGAGCATCCCCTACCGTAATGCCGAGAACATCCCCGACGGTGATCGAATGAGTATCGCCAACTGTGATTGATTGGCTGTCCCCGACGGTGATTGACTGACCATCGCCAACGGTAATTGACTGGCTGTCCCCAACGGTGATCGACTGGCTATCGCCAACGGTGATTGACTGACTATCCCCAACGGTAATTGACTGGCTATCGCCAACCGTTATCGAGCTGGTAGATCCTCCAGCCGATTCGGCATACGCGGTTGTTGAAAGCCCACATACAATCAGCGTCGCTCCTAGGACTACGTGTGCCCTAGCGCTTCTTGCGGTGCGCATGATTCGCTCCTTAGTTTTTAGCTACTCCAACCCTCAATACAAATCGGAATGCGAGGGTGTGCATTCCTACGTTCGAAAAGCGGTTTTCGCTCTAGCCGTCCGAACGCGTTCCTCTTTCTTGCAACAACTCCTTCAATGTCTTTTTGTCCTCTGGATCCTCAACGTAATGGACCATGTATAAACCGGTTTCCAGATTCGCCTCTTTGGACTCCGCTTGTCGCCTTTGAGAAGAGAACCAGACGTCAACTTCTTCGAGGAACTCCTGTCCTCGAGCTTTAATATACTCGTCAAACCTCTCTATCACCGATTGCGGGCAACCGTCGTCGGCAATAACCATGCGATCAAAATATCCTGAGCCCTGGACTTCCTTATCGATGTTCTTGGCCGCAGTAGAGAAGACTCGATATCCGACTTCACCCAATCTAGTGATGAACTGTGGCGATAACGCTGACATTCGAAAACTCCTGCGTACTGCCTTGTAGCCGCCGTCAATCTCTACAACCGATCCTGCCTGGATTAATTCGTTGAGCATCTGGCGAGGCGCCATATCACCGCTGTACTGCTTCACAAGCGTAACGAAACTGATTCCGTCCGGCTCTAGACTATCGTATGGCAACTCCAGCGGAATCCCGTATGGCCCTATGTAATTCGGATCGGAGTACCACCCTGCCAAAACTCGTTCCGGCCGCGAGTACTTCCTGTCTGAGGCGGATTCCGCGAGATTGCGATCGATTACGTGTTTGACCTCCTTTCTTGTCAGCCCTGTCAGGATTGCGACGCGAGACTTGTTTACTCGATCACCGTCCTCAAAATGCCGCAAGGCCGTTTCTACGTAGACTTCTTTGGCAGTTTCGGCAAACTCTGCATGCGTGACACCTTGTGCAATTAGTAGCCGAATGAACGGCTTTAGCATCAACGATAGAGCTCGCCTTAGGTGGTCTTTTACTTCTTGCCCCATTAAGGCCACTTCTCCTGCGCAATATGTAAAGTATATTGTGCCTGCAAACTATGCAACGATTTCACCCCGTTCATACTTGGGGTATTCGCACCAACTGCATCAAACAACGATATTATGTCAAGGACTTGGCGGTTAACCTTATCCTCTATTGGAAGCTGCGTTATGTAAGATTCTGATATATATGACTTTTAGTGAGGAATATCTCGAGACTTAAGCCCCATTGTTGAATCCTCATAGAAGTGTGGATCAGTTAGAGCGAAATGCTACCGAATTGACCCAGGATGGGGCAATTTCAAGGAATCTTTTGAGATCGCGCAAATAGTGACTTTGAATTCGGCCTAGACGGCACTATTGAAGAAGCCGCAGCAAGCGGATACCGGACGACCTGTTAGCGCGACTTCTGGGCCAAATCGTCTTCGAAGCATCGGGCAGGGCTTCATCCTACCACTCGTATTTCGCGTCCTTATCTTGCTCCTCAAAGTAGAAGACGCCGACAGCTACTGGAGCGCCCTTGTCATCACCTTCTCCATTGTGAAGCGCCTCGTAGGCGATGAAGAGATCATCTACGGCTTCCGCAAAATCACTTATTCGATCCCGAGCTATTCGTCGCAGCTGCCCAGAATCGCTCTTTTGGAGATTCGTTGTGTGAGCAATTCGGCTGGCCCACTTCGAATCGACGTTTTCCGGATTTGTGTTATGGGCAATGTTGCTTAGCACCGCGTAAGCGCCATGCACTAGAGTCGTTATAAGGTTGTCGTGGTCGGCCTCTGGAATCAAGACTCGAGTTACGGCAACGAGATTGCCGTCGCTGTCTTCTTCTACCGCACCAACTCGCTTGAGTTCGGTTCTCATCGCACCCGCGGGGACGTCGCCGCCAAACGCCTTGACGAGACTTGAAAAAGAGACTTTCTCACCCGCAAAAGGGAGCTTTGCCGGTTTCCCGTTGCTGTCGGTGTATTCGGGTTGCGCGTGCCAATGATGCAGAACATCTACGAGCGGCGTCGTCTTCACGGAAATCGTCGTATCCCCACTCGCGATTTTGTCTCGCAGGCGCTTGACTTCCTTGCGAGTGAGCCCGGTCATCACCGCCACCCGGGAAATATTGGTGGGGCGACCGCGGAGGCCGTAGTCTGATGAAGCAACGTCGACGTAGGCTGTCTTTGCGACCTCGACGAACTCCCTGTAACCGATGCCGTACCTGAGAAGAATTCTTGTAACTGGACGCAAAACCAGCAGGAATGCGTTCAGTACTTGTTGCTTCAGTGAATCTTGCATGGAGCGCAATATATTGATCCGTCAGCCAAATCTCTAGCGAAATAGGTATTCTGGGAAAAATCGCCCAAGTGGTCACATACTCGGCCGGCGAATGCCAGATGTGTTTCTCAGCAGACCAACTAGAAATGCCTCGGGCGCAGAATTTCTGGGCGGCGAATTCGCCGCGATTAGCTGTGGATGAGACGGCGAAAAGCATCCATATCGAGTACCTCGATACCGAGTGATTCGGCTTTCGCAAGTTTCGATCCGGCTTTGTCGCCGGCAAGCAGATAGCTGGTCTTCGTGGATACGCTGCCAGTAACTTTGCCGCCATGCTTCAGAATCATTGCCTTGGCATCATCACGGGTCATGCCCGGCAGCGTTCCGGTAATCACGAACGTCTTGCCCGTCAACGGACCTTCTTTGTCAGTTTGCATCGGCTCAACGTCCTGCCAATGCACGCCCAGAAGCTGTAGTTCCTTAATGACATCGAGATTGTGTTGCTCGTCGAGAAAGTCGCGGATGCGTTTGGCGACTTTCGGACCAACATCGGGAACTCCCAAGAGTTCTTCCTCATCGGCCTGGAGTAGCGCAGGCAGACTGCCAAAGTGTGCGGCGAGATTGGCCGCGGTAGCCTCACCGACTTCGCGTATGCCCAGCGCAAACAAGAAGCGCGCCAGTGTCGTCGACTTGCTGGCTTCGATAGCGCTTACCAGGTTCTCTGCAGATTTCTCACCCATGCGATCGCGCTCGGCAATTTCATCCTTCTCGAGCCGGTAGATGTCCGCCGGGTTGCTCACGCTGTCTTCATCGACGAATTGCTGTATCAGCTTGGCGCCCAACCCGTCGATATCCATAGCCCTTCGAGACACGAAGTGCTTCAGCGCTTCCGTGCGTTGCGCCTTGCAATACAGGCCACCGGTGCATCGAGCAACGGCCTCGCCATCTTCTCGAACGACGCGCGACCCGCACACAGGGCAACTCGTCGGTAACTGAACTTCCACGGTGTTTCGCGGGCGCCGTCTCTTGACCACCTTGACCACTTCGGGGATCACGTCTCCAGCCCGGCGGACGATTACGGTATCGCCCACCCTCACGTCCTTGCGATGCAGTTCGTCAATGTTGTGCAGCGTCACGTTGCTGACGGTGACGCCGCCAACAAACACCGGCTCAAGGCGCGCCACCGGAGTCAGTGCGCCCGTTCGGCCGACCTGGAAGTCGATTCCCTCGACCGTGGTCAGTTCCTCTTCCGCCGGAAACTTGTGCGCGACTGCCCATCGAGGCTCACGTGAGCGGTAGCCCAGCTCCTGTTGCATCGCAATGCTGTCTACCTTGTAGACCACGCCGTCGATTTCATAGGGCAGCGCATCGCGCTTGCGCTGAATGTCGTCATAGAACGACAGGCAGCCTGCGACGCCGATAACGACGCGCCGTTCAGGACAGACTTTGAGCCCCCACTCCTGCAACTGATCGAGAATCTCGCTGTGATGATCAGGTAACCGGCCGTCCTCCACGAGGCCAACCGAATACGCATACATATCCAGCGGCCGCTCGGCAGCCAGCTTTGGATCGAGTTGCCGGAGACTGCCGGCCGCAGCGTTGCGAGGGTTGACAAAGGTCTTCTCTCCGGCCGCGGCAGCCTTCTTGTTGAAGGCTTCGAAACCGGCACGCGGCATGAACACCTCGCCTCGTACCTCCAGGACTCCCGGATAGCCGTCACCGAGTAGCCGTAAAGGCACCGATGCAATCGTTCGCACGTTATGCGTGATGTCTTCGCCCGTCGTACCATCACCGCGGGTTGCGGCGCGAACAAAGACGCCGTCTTCGAACATCAGGCTGACAGCAAGCCCATCAAGTTTGGGTTCGGCGGCGTACTGAAGCGACTCCGCGCCGTCTTCGAATTCGAGTTTCTCAGCGACTCGCTCGTGGAATTCCAGCAACTCCTCTTCCGCGAACACGTTGCCGAGCGAAAGCATAGGCACACGATGGGTGACCTTGACCAATGCTTCGCTAGGCTCTGCACCGACACGCTGCGTCGGCGAGTCTGGTGTAACCAGCTCGGGGTGTTCTGCTTCGAGCCGCTGCAGTTCGCGCACGAGTCGATCGTATTCGGCGTCCGGAACCTCAATGTCGTCCAGAGTGTGGTAGCGGTAGTTGTGGTACCGAATCTCGTCCCGCAGGGATTCGATTTTCTTCCGGACGTCAGACACTGAGCTGAAACTGGATGATCTCTTCGCGCAGGTAGCGTTCCCTCTGAATACTCAAGGTGCTGCCCGACTCGTCCAGCAGTTCGCCATCCAGTGACTGTGCCAGCGCACGCGCCGCCGCCATCATCATGTCGAATGCCTCGACGTTCTCTACCGGCCCCGGCAACACGAGGAAGAGACTGATGCCGGGAATCTGCTGATCCTTGATATTCGTGAGATCGAAACTGCCTGGCTCGACGAGGCTGGCTGCACTGAAGACCGTCCGGCTCTCGTCATTGCCGTCGTAGCGATGGAAAATGCCGAACTTGCCATGGCGCAGTCCGATGCCGCGCATACTCAGAATCAGTTCGTCGCCCTGGAATAGCTTCTTGTCGCGGCCAACCAATCGCAACGTGACGATCTTCTGTGGCGGGTCGTCAGCAGGCGCATCATCGGCGGTATCGTCAATCTCGGGCGACTCGAAGCCGCTATCGAGATCCTCAACGACGATGGACTCACTGCCGTCCAGCGTCGGCTCGCGCCGTTCCGAAACGGCATCGCTGTCATCAACCTTGGGCTTTTTCTCGCGACGACTGTAGACATAGACGCCAGCGATCACCAGCAGTCCAAAGAACAACAGCAACCAGCGCAGACCGTCCATTTTCCCGACTCACTACCGGCGCTAGCTCGCCGCCATACTGACTGCCGCATCAAGATCGACCGATACAAGGCGGGACACGCCCGGCTCCTGCATCGTGACGCCGGACAATTGTCGAGCGAGTTCCATCGTTATCTTGTTGTGCGTGATAAATACGAATTGCACCTGCTGCGACATCTCTCGAACGATATCGCAGAAGCGTCCAACGTTTGCATCGTCGAGCGGCGCGTCGACCTCGTCGAGCATACAGAACGGCGCAGGATTCAATTCGAAGATAGCGAACACGAGCGCTACCGCCGTCAACGCTTTTTCACCGCCCGACAGCAAGTGGATCGTGCTGTTGCGCTTGCCCGGCGGACGCGCCATGACCGTGATACCTGCCGACAACAGGTCGTCGCCGGTCAGTTCGAGGTAAGCGTGACCACCGCCAAAAAGTTTCGGGAACAGCTTCTTGAAGCCGTCATTGATGTTGTTGTACGTCTCGCGGAAACGTGTACGCGTCTCACGATCGATCTTGCGAATCGCGCCTTCGAGCGTCGACAGTGCATCATTGAGATCGGCCAGCTGCGAGTCAAGGTACTCCTTGCGCTCCGACTGTTCCTTGAACTCGTCGATAGCCGCAAGGTTGATAGGACCGAGCCGGTCGATACGTCGACGGACCTTCTCGAGGTTCTCGTCCCAGGAATCGATCGTCGCCGCCTCATCGATCTCGGCGAGAAGCGTGTCGAGTGTGAAGTCCGTCTGCGCGAGTTGCTCGGCAAACCCCTCACGACGGACTCGCAATTCCTGCACCGCCATTTCCGCCTCGCTGACCTTGATGCGCACGTCGTCGACCGACTGATCGACTTGAAGGCGGGACTGGTCCAGCTCGCGAAGTTCGTTTTCTATTGCCTCAACCTTCTTGCGAGCCGCTGCCAGTTCCTCTTCGACCTGGATACGTGACTCCAGAAGCTGTTCGAGCCGCGCCTTGTCGTCCTTTATCGGCTCCTGACTGCCTTCGAGCTGCTGCAGAATCTCTTTTTCGCGCGCATTAAACTGCGTCAATTGACTCTGCATACGCTCAAGGTTCTGAGCGGCCGATTCCTTACTCGTGCGTCGACTCTCGTACTGGATTGTGATGCTCTGGACGGTCTGTCGATCTTCGTCCGCTTGGGCGCGCACGCGCTGCAGCTCGGTGCGCAGTTCCTCTCGTTGGGCATTCAGACTATCGCGACGCGCAACGAGTTGGTCGAGCGACTCGACTGCCTGCACGTGCAGGCGTTGCGACTCGCGCAGCTGCTCTTCAGCAGAGATTTTTTCGTTGTCGAGCTCGGAGGCTTCCTCAGCGAGAGCCGCATTGCGCGCGTTCGCCTGGTCAACCTTGTAGCGCGCTGACTCGAGCTCCGCCTTAATCTCCGAATACTCGTTCAGAAGGGACCCCGCATCCGATTGCATGGACTCGCGGCGCTCCTCGAGCTGATTCAGTCGGAAGCGGCCGTCCTTGAGCAGCTTGCGGGCGCTGTCGAAACGCGCCTGCATTTCACGAATCTCACCCTTGAGACGACGCATGTCGTGCTCGCGTGCCAGAACGCCAGCCTTGCCTTCCTTGTCGCGTGACACGCGAAGCCAGTTCTTACCCAGCCAGATGCCTTCCGACGTGATGACCGATTCGTCATCAGCAAGTTGCTCTCGCAGTGCCAGTGCGTTGCCAATCGTCTCCGCAACCTTGACTCGGGCCATCAGGTTTTGCACTGACGCCGGTGCGCCACTCACCTTCAACGCGAGCGAGTTGTCCATGTTGTGAATGACGCTGTCTTTCGATTCCTCGCGAAGCACGGTCAAGGCGCCGGAGCGCAGGCTCGCAATGCCCTCGGTGACCGGGGTGATATCGGTAACGCAGACGGCCTGGAGGTAATCACCGAGCACCGTCTCAACGGCCTTCTCCCAGCCACTATCGACATCGAGCTTCTGCGCAACGCGCTTGTTGCTGTCAAGACCGGCGCCTTCCAGCCACTCGTGAATGCCGTCGTCACCCTCACCCATAGCCGCCTGTTGCAGCGCCTCGAGCGAAGCGTACTTGCCCTGTGCTTGCTGCAGGGCCGCACGCCGATCATCGACGAGGCGCGTCAGCTTTTGGTCCTGATCGCGCAGCTTGCGGATATTCTCCGCAATGTCGGTGAGATGACGATCGAATTCGTCGCGTGCCTGTCGCTTGCGTTGCTCCTGCTCGGTCAGTTCGTCATGTCGTGACTGGAGTTCCTCGGGACTCGCGCTCGACTGGGCTTGCTCAATCTTCCTGTGGCGATCGGCGAAACTTTGCAGGCGTGACTCGATTTGCTCGGCTCGCGTCTGCTCGATGCTCTGCTGCTGCATCGCCTCGCTGTAGCTGGCGGCATGCTCATCCCACTGCTGTTGCCAGTCCGCCAACGCTTCTTCTGCTCGATGCAGCGATGTCGAAGATGCCTGTTCGCTTTGCTTGGCCTGCTCGAGACCGGGCACCAGTTCGCTTAGGGTCAGCTCCAGCTGCTCGATCTCGGTACGGTCCTGATCGATGTGGTCAGCGATCTCCTTGGCGCCCTGGATCGCCTGTTCCAGATCCTGTTGCCGTCGCTCGCGTAGTTCCCGTGCGTGTTCGATCGACTGTTCGAGGCGGGCGATCTCGCCGCCCACCTTGTAGTAACGGCCCTGGACCTCATTGAAATCATCGGTTTGCTCGCTCTGCCGAACGCGAGTGTCCTCCAGCGCCGCCTCCAGGCTGCGTTGCTTGGCAATCGCAGCTTCGAGCTCCGTCTTGCGCTCTTCCAGCAGCGCGCGAGACTCCGCGCCGCGGTCGTCGAGATCCCGAGTTCGCAACGCGAGAAGCTCGGCCGCCGTACGGCGCTCCTCCTCCTTGTACCTGCCGTAGCGCTCGGCCGTCTTGGCCTGGCGGTCAAGGTGCTTGATTTGCTTCTCGACCTCCTCGAGCACATCGAGCAAGCGATCGAGATTCTCCTTCGTGTGCTTGATCCGGTTCGAGGTCTCGCGACGACGCTCCTTGTATTTGGAGATCCCTGCCGCTTCCTCAACGAACACCCGCATCTCTTCGGGCTTGGCCTCGATCAGGCGCGAGATCATGCCTTGCTCGATAATCGAATAGCTTCGAGGACCCAGACCCGTGCCGAGAAACACGCCGGTAATGTCCTTGCGGCGGCACTTGGTGCCATTCAGGAAATAACTCGAAATGCCGTCCCGACTCACCTCGCGACGAATCGAGATTTCCGCATACTTGGCGTACTGGCCTTCGAGCGTCGTTTCGCTGTTGTCGAACAGGAGCTCAACCGATGCGGCGCCGACGGGCTTTCGGGAGCTGGATCCGTTGAAGATCACGTCTGTAATCGAATCGCCACGCAGGCGGCTCGCAGAGCTCTCCCCCATCACCCAGCGCACGGCGTCGATCACGTTCGACTTGCCACAACCGTTGGGCCCGACAACACCGACAAGGCTGCTGGGAAACGTGATCGTTGTGGGGTCGACGAAGGATTTGAAGCCGGCGAGCTTGATCTTGCTGAGACGCATCGGTTGTCTGGGCCAATATCCCGTCAATAAAGTTGGGCTAGTGTAAAGGAATCGGGGGGCGATTTCCCCAGAAAAATAGGGCTTCCCTGCCGCCCCAGTCAATGTATAATCCCCGCCTTTTCTTTCCCCGGCAGGAGTCGAAAA
>JAAUYD010155941.1_pt1 | contig 20381 bp, 16 predicted proteins | sample 7278101 | NCBI WGS metagenome assembly JAAUYD01 (sample SAMN14350128, study PRJNA611818) | marine sediment metagenome | isolation source: surface marine sediment (0.6m) | place: French Polynesia: Moorea | collected 2018-08
CGGTCGAGCCGGCTCGACCGCGAGCGCGGTGCGGTCACGCCGCCCGGCGGCGGGGGTCTGCCGGCTCCGTCCCGAACGGTGTGGACGGCCCGGGTCTGCGTGTCTCGGGGTGACGAGGTCGATCGATGAACCGTGCGACGATGGCGCCGTGGCGCGGTTGCTGATCATCCACCACACCCCGTCGCCGGCGATGCACATGCTCTTCGAGGCCGTGCGCGACGGGACGGCTGCGGACGGGATCGACGGTGTCCAGGTCGTGTGCCGCGCCGCCCTCGCGACCACAGCGGCCGACGTGCTCGCATCTGACGGCTACGTGCTGGGGACGCCCGCCAACCTGGGCACGATGAGCGGCGCCCTCAAGCACTGCTTCGACACGATCTACTACCCGTGCCTCGACGACACCCGAGGGCGACCGGTGGGTGTGTACGTGCACGGCAACAACGATGTCGACGGCGCGCTGCGCGACATCGCCAAGATCACCACCGGGCTCGACTGGCGCGAGACACAGGCGCCGTTGCGGGTCATCGGCGAACCGACCCGCGACGACCTCACCGCCTGCTGGGAGCTCGGGGCCGCGCTGGCAGCCGGCCTCATGTCCTGACTCCGCTCGGTTCCAGGCGGGCGAACGAACTCGGATGCGAGGGACTGCCGGACCGAACGGCGCGTCAGCCCGGTGATGGGATGGGTTCGAGCTCGTGCTGGTCCCACTTGGTGTTCTTGACGTCGTCCCATCCGAAGACCTGTCCGCCGCCGGCGACCGCGAACGCGATCTTGTTGAAGTAGAACGCGACCTCCTCGGTGGGGCGATCGTCCGCGTCGCCGCTCGTCGACCAGCTCTTCACGAAGCAGCGGTCGAGCTTGTAGCGAAGGTAGACCGTCGGCTTCTGGTCGCCGCCGGCCATCTGCAGGAAGTCGATCTGGGCGCCGCCTGCGCTGTTGCCGTTGACGGCGTACTGGGCGAGCACCGCCGACGCGGCATCCATCGACTTCGAGATGGTGCACTCCTGCAGCTCGCCGACGCCGATGTTGATGTCCTCGGTGCCGCCCTTCTCGCCCGACTCCTTCATCTCGCGTTCGACCCCGAACGAGAACGAGTCGGCGGTGAACCAGTCGCCGTCGCCGTAGCCCGCGATGATGGCGTCGCCGTGGCCGTTGAGACCGTCGATCTTCACCAGGATGGGCATGAGATGCTCCTTTGGTCGTCTCGCCGTCAGTCGTGACATCAACGTACCAAGCGGCTGCAGGGGGCCGTTTCCCGAACGTGTCGGCGTGGGGGCGGGCCGGTGGCGCTGCGGCGAGCAGTACCGTTCCGACATGTCGAGCAGGCTCGAGGAGGCCCGTCGCCGGTTCCGGTCGAACCTGACCGAGCGGCAGCAACGGGGCGTGAGGGTGCTGACGTGGGCGTCGATCGTCTGTCTCGTCGGGGTGTCGGTCACCGGCGCGTGGCAGTTCGTGACGCACGAGTCCGACCCCGGTTGGTACGGGTACGAACCCGGGAGCGACGTGCGCGTGGCGGCATCGCCGTCCGAGGGCGTCGCCGAGCTGCACGGCCTCTTCGCCGCAGGTGTCGCAGTCGTCGCGCTGGTCGGCGGTGCGTGGTTCGCGTACCGGGTCCTGTACGACATCCCGTGGCCGGCCGTGGTCGCGCTCCTGGGGGCGCTGGCCGGCCTGATCACCGGCTCGGTGATCCGCTTCAACCTCGTGAAGTTGCAGGACCGGGAGTACGACGACGCCGGTCGTGGGTACGCGCAGCTGTTCGGCGGCGACGTCGAGTTCGTGGTGACCGACCGGTGGGAGCTGGGGCCGATGGCGATCCGCTTGTGGACGATCGGTCACGTCCTCACGCTGCCGATCCTCCTGGCCGTGATCTGGTTCGGCCTGCCGCATGCCGACGGAGCGGAGTCCTGAGCCGCAGGCCGAAGCGACGGACGCGAACCGGTGGTGCCTGATCCACCGGCGCGGCGTGCGACACTCGGCGGGTGGAGCCGGCGACGTCGACGTACGTGGAGCGCCCGCCGACAACAGGGGGCGTGTTCGTCGGCGTCTTCTGGCGCGCGTGGTTGGTCACGATCGCCGGCGGCTTCGCCGTCGGCACGGTCGCCAACTTCGGGTTGATGACGATCGAGGACAGCCTGTCGGTCGGCTCGGCGTCCGCGTTCGGGCGGGTCGGGGCGCTCTTCGGCGCCTTCACCGGACCGTTCCTCGCGTTCGCCGTCGCCGGCGTGGTGGCGCTCTACGCAGTGCCCTACGAGGGTGAGGACGCGACGGTGCGCACCGTGCGCCGGGTCGCGACCGTGCTGGCGGGCTTGTGGGGCGGCGGGTTGCTCGCGCTGTTCTTCGGGTGGGTCGGCTTCCTGTCGGGGGCGCCGCCGTCGCTGATCGTCGCCTGGTGGTCGGCGCCGCTGACGGTCAAGTGGTACGTCGACCGCAACGAGGCCTGGAACGCGTCGATCGGCCGGAACTGACGGGTGTGGCTCGGGTCACCGTCGCCCGGGCATCGCGGCGGGGCGTCGACGAGGGTGTCGAGGCGGGCGGTCCCGGTCGAACAGCGGGGAGCCTGCGGGTGCCCCGAACGGGCGGCAGGTAGAGTTCGCCGCCATGGAGCCCGCAGGGTCGAAGAGCGGGTTGGCCGCACTGGCGCCGTTCCTGCCTCGCAACCATCGCTCGCTCGGTCTCGGTCTCGTGGTCATCGGCGGCGTGGCGGGTGTCCTCGAGGCCGGCGTGCTCGCATCGATCGGCTCGCTCGCCGCCAGCGTCGAATCGGGCGGCGACAACGGTGCCGCCGACCTGCCGGTGCTCGGCAGCCGCTCGGTGGCGGCGCTCGTCATCGGCGGGCTCGTGGCGACGGCCGCGGTGATCGTGCTGCGCATCGTCGAGGCACGCGTGATCTCACGGATGGGTGCGTTCCCGATCTCCTGCGTGCGTGATCGCCTGACCCGCGGCTACCTCGACGCCTCGTTCACCCGGCAGCAGAGCGAGCCGGTCGGGCTGACGCAGGACCTGTTGATGACGCATGCAATTCGGGTCGGGCTGGTCGGATACTCCGCCGCCAACGCGATCTCCTCGATCACGATGCTGCTCGTGCTCGCTGTCGCCGCCGCGGTGGTGGACGCCGTGGCGTTCGTGGCGATCGGCCTGATCGCCGGCGTCTTCCTGTTGTTGATGTTGCCCGTGCAGCGGATGGCGCAGCGGATCGGACACGAGCAGGGACAAGCGAGCCTCGACTACGGGCGGAACTCGAACGAGATGTTGAACGCGGCGAAGGAGTACCGCTTCTTCGGCACCGTCGACGACGCTGCGGCTCGCCTCGAGGTCGAGGCCGAACGCGTGTCGCACCTCGCGTACCGGGGCTGGGTGCTGAAGCTGACGACGCCGACCCTGTACCGGTCGCTGGTGTTCGCCGTCCTGCTCGGGGGGCTCGGCGCGTTGCTGACCTGGGGCGACATCCGTCTCGCCGCCGCCACGACGGTCGTGCTGCTGATGGTCCGCGCGCTCCTCGAGAGCCGGACGATCCACGCCTCGGCGCTCGCCGTCCAGGAGTCGCTCCCGTTCGTCCACGAGGTGAACGCACGGCTCGAGCACTACCGGCAGAGCCGGTTCGTCACCGGCGACGTCGAGCTCGCACCTGTCGAGCGGGTCGAGCTCGAGGCGGTCCAGTTCCGCTACGACGCCGCTCAGCCCCCGATCTTCGATCGCGTCGATCTCGTCGTCGGCGCGGGCGAGAAGGTCGGCATCGTCGGGCCGTCCGGCGCCGGCAAGTCGACCGTGCTGGCGATCCTGCTCGGACTGCTCGAACCCGAGGCGGGGCGGGTCACCGTCAACGGCCACGAGTCGACCGACTTCTCGCTGGCATCGTGGTCACGCCAGGTGGCGGCCGTCCCGCAGACGCCGGTGCTGATCACGGCGACCGTGCGCGAGAACATCCGCCTGTTCCGGACGCACGTGACCGACGAATCGATCGAGGAGGCCGCGGCGGCCGTCGGCATCCACGACGAGATCATGTCGTGGCCGCAGGGGTACGAGACGGTCGTCGGCGATCGCGGGGTCCGGGCGCTGTCGGGTGGGCAACGCCAGCGCGTGTGCATCGCCCGAGCGCTGGCCGGTCGCCCGTCGCTGCTGGTGATGGACGAGCCGACCAGCGCACTCGACCGTGCCGCGGAGGAAGTGGTCACGAAGACGATCGACGCGCTCGGTGAGTCGTGCGCGGCGATCGTCGTGTCGCACCGCGAGTCCGCGCTCGCAGCCTGTCCTCGCCTCGTGCGCCTCGAGGACGGCCTCCTGGTCGGCTGACCCTCGCTGTCACGGGCACGCATAGGGTCTGGCCCGTGATGGCGCCGCAGGCGGCCGGCCTGCTCGACGACGACGTGGTGGAGGTCTGGTTGGCGCGTCCCGGCGAGTTCTCCGACCGCGTCGAGCTCGCGGCTCTCGAGCGGTTGCTCGCCGACGACGAACGAGAGCGCCACCGGCGGTTCCGCCGCGAACAGGACCGGCACACGTTTCTCGTCGCCCACGCCCTCGTTCGCACGGTGCTCGGGCGATACACGTCCGTCGAGCCCGCCGAGCTCCGCTTCGTGCTGGAGGAGCACGGTCGCCCGCAACTCGCGCCCGAGCACGGCGGCTCGGTGCGGTTCAACCTCTCTCACACCGATGGGATGGTCGCCTGCGCCGTCACGGTCGGCCGTTCGGTCGGCGTCGACGTGCAGGTCGTCGACGACCGGGTCGCCACGATGGAGGTCGCCCGGCGGGTGTTCGCGCCGACCGAGCTGGCCGATGTCGGCGCGCTGACCGGTGCCGATCGTCGCGAGCGCTTCTTCCGCTACTGGACGCTGAAGGAGGCGTACATCAAGGCCACCGGGCTCGGGTTGTCGACCCCGCTCGACCGGTTCGCCTTCGATCTCGCTGACCCGATCTCGGTGGCGTTCGCCGCCGAGCTCGACGACGATCCGCGTTGCTGGCAGTTCGCCCAGTCGTGGCCCACCGACCGCCACTGCCTGGCGGTCGCCGTGCGCCGTTCGGGTGCTGACGTCGCGCTCCGCGTCCGGGACGCGGCCGCGCTCACGAGCTGAGGGACTCCTCGAGCGGGCGGAGTGGGTGTTCTCTCCCACGAGATTCGCACGAGAGTCGACACCGATGCGACACTGCCTCGCGGATGTGGCAGCTTTCTCGGTTGTCGAGGCGGTCGGCCCCTCCGACCAAAGGATGTGAGGAATGGACTTCGGCTGGACGGAGGAACAAGAGCAGCGGCGCCGCGAGGCGGTCGAGTTCGCCGAGACCCATCTCAACGACGCTTTGATCGCCCGCAACCGCGACGGTGAGTGGTCGTGGGAGGCCTGGCGTGCATGCGCCGAGTTCGGGCTGCTCGGGCTCGCCGTCCCCGAGGCCTACGGGGGCACCGACACCGACATCATGACGACGATCCTCGTCATGGAGGGCATCGGGTACGGCTGCCGTGAGAACGGCCTGCCGTTCGCGCTCAACTCGTTGATGTGGAGCGTGCAGCCCGCGCTCGTGACGTTCGGGACCCCCGAGCAGAACAGCACGTACCTCCCCCGGCTCGTCACGGGCGAGTGCGTCGGAGCGTTCGCCATCAGCGAGCCCGAGACCGGCTCCGACTCGTACGCCATGGCCACCACTGCCGAACGCGTCGACGGCGGCTACGTGTTGAACGGCCAGAAGGCCTACATCACGTTCGCGCCGATCGCCGAGTTCGCGATCGTCTTCGCGTCGACGGCGCCCGAGCTGGGCTCGTGGGGGATCTCGGCCTTCATCGTCGACCGGAGCACCGAGGGCTACACCGCCGAACCCGTCGAGGAGAAGATGGGCCTGCGCACGACGCCGTTCGGCAAGCTGACGTTCGACGGCTGCTTCGTGCCCGAGGAGAACCGCCTCGGGCCCGAGGGTGGCGGTGTCGCCATGTTCACGCGGGCGATGGAGTCGGAGCGGAGCTACGTGCTGGCGAGCCAGCTCGGCCGCATGGAGCGCCAGCTCGACGCGTGCGTCGAGTACGCCCGCGAGCGGCAGGCGTTCGGGCAGTCGATCGGCAAGTTCCAGGCCGTCTCGCACCGCATCGCCGACATGACGGTCCGCCTCGAGACGGCGCGGCACCTGCTCTACAAGGTCGCCTGGCTCGAACAGCAGGGCAAGCCGCTCCTGAAGGAAGCCGCGATGGCCAAGCTCCACATCAGCGAGTGCTTCGTCGAGTCCAGCCTCGACGCGATCAGGATCCACGGGGCGAAGGGCTACGCCACCGAGTTCGAGGTCGAACGAGACCTCCGTGACGGGGTCGGCGGGTTGCTCTACTCCGGCACGTCCGACATCCAGCGCAACATCGTCTCGCACATCACCGGACTCTGAGGGATGGCGGCGGCCCACCTTCCCCAGGTCATCGACGAGTCGGCCGAGCGCAACGCCGACGCGGTCGCCTTCCGCTACGCGGACGAATCGATCACCTACGGCGAGCTGGTTCGCAGGTCGAACCAGCTCGCGAACGTGCTGGTCGCCTCCGGCCTGCGTCCGGGCGAGCTGGCCGGGATCTACATGGACAAGTCGCTCGACACCGCCGTCGCGGTCTTCGGCATCCAGAAGGCCGGCGGTGCGTACGTGCCGCTCGACGTCGAGGCCCCGCCGGCGCGAACGGGCCACCTCGTCCGGGAGTGCCGCCTGCGGCACATCGTCAGCGACGGCCGCAACGTCGACCGGTTGCTCGACGTCGTCGACGGTGTCGACGGCATCGACGCGCCGGTGCACGTCATCGGCCCGGAGACGGCGTCCGTCGGCTCGTCCACGGTGATCGGCTGGAGCGAGGTCGCCCGTGCGGCCGAGACGGCCCCGTCAGCCGGCCCCACCGCCGACGGCCCGGCCTACGTCATCTTCACGTCGGGGTCGACGGGTGTGCCGAAGGGGATCGTGCACACCCACGAGTCGGGCCTGGCGTACGCACGGATGTCGGCCGAGCTCTACGGGTTGCATGCCGGCGACCGGCTGAGCAACTTTCCCCCGCTCCACTTCGACCAGTCGACGTTCGACTTCTTCGCGGGCCCGCTCGTCGGCGCGACGACGGTCATCATCGGCAAGGAGCACCAGCTCGTGCCGGCCAGCCTGTCGGCGCTGATCGAGCGCGAGCGGCTGACGATCTGGTACTCGGTCCCCTTCGCACTGATACGACTGCTGCAGTTCGGGGTGCTCGCCGAACGCGACCTCAGCGCGCTGCGGTGGGTCATCTACGGCGGCGAGCCGTTCCCGCTGAAGTACCTCGCCGAACTGATGGAGCTGTGGCCACACGCCCGGTTCAGCAACTGCTACGGCCCCGCCGAGACGAACCAGTGCACGTACCACCACGTCGATCCGCTGACCGCGCAGGAGCTCGACGCCGACACCGGCGTCCCGATCGGGCGCGGCTGCCCCGGGGTCGAGCTGCGCGTCGTCGATCTCGACGACGACGAGGTCGCACCCGGTGAGCCGGGCGAGCTCCTGATCAGCGCGCCCACGACGATGCAGGGATACTGGGAGGCCCCCGACCTCACCGCCGAGGCGTTCAGGTACCGGCCGGCCAGCACCGAAGCGCCGGACCGTCGCTTCTATCGCTCGGGCGACCTCGTACGTCGAGGGGCCGACGGGCTCCTGGAGTTCGTCGGCCGGGTCGATCGCCAGGTCAAGTCGCGCGGGTTCCGGGTCGAGCTCGGCGAGGTCGAAGCGGTGTTGTTCTCGCACCCCGACGTCACCGAAGTTGCGGTGTATCCGCTGGTGATCGATCATGTCACCATGATCCAGGCCGACCTCGTCCTCCGCGCCGGTGGAGACGTCGATCACATCCGACGACACGCTGCGAGCCGGCTGCCCGCCTACGCGGTGCCGGCCCAGCTCGGCGTCCGCGATCGGCTGCCGCGCTCGCCGAACGGCAAGGTCGACTATCGGGCACTCGCCGCCGGTGCGGCGGGATGAGCCGGCAGGACGCACTCATCGGGTTCATCCGCGAGGCGCTCCTCGGCGGAGCGTCCGATGACGCCGTGACGGCCGACGCCGAGCTGTTGACCACGGGGTTGATCGACTCGCTCGGGTTGATGCGCCTGATCGCCTTCATCCGCAAGGAGTTCGGCACCGACGTGCCCTACGAGGACATCCTCATCGAGAACTTCCGCACGGTGCGCTGCATCGACGACTATCTGACGAACCGACCTGCCGGCGTCGCCGGCTGACGAACAGGGGCAACAACCGTGGCACATGTGGTGATCATCGGAGGCGGACCGGCCGGTTCGGCGCTCGGGAGCTACCTCTCGCTGGCAGGCATCGACAACACCATCCTCGAGCGTGCGATCCACCCCCGGCCGCACGTCGGCGAGTCGATGGTCACGGCGTCGACGAGGATCTTCAACGAGATCGGGTTCTGGGAGACGTTCGACAACGCCGGGTTCGTTCGCAAGTACGGCGCCGCGTGGCACCCGCCGACGGGCCGGGGCGAGTTCGACATCGCCTTCGCGGAGTTCCCGCAAGAGGGCGTCGACGTCGACTACACGTACCACGTCGATCGCAGCAAGTTCGATCTGATGCTCCTGAAGCACGCCGAATCGCTCGGGTCGCGGATCCACCAGGGCGTGGCGGCGCAGCGGGTCGTGTTCGAGGACGGCTTCGCCAGGGGCGTCGAGGTCTGCATCGGCGACCAGCCCGTCACCATCCAGGCCGACGCGGTGGTCGACGCCAGCGGCCGCGACACGTTGCTCGGACGCCAGCTCGGCATCAAGAACCGGGATCCGATCTTCAACCAGTTCGCGATCCACGCGTGGTTCGAGAACGTCGACCGGGGCGTCGAGCGCACCGCCGACTACATCCGCGTCTACTTCCTACCGCTCGAGCGGAGCTGGGTCTGGCAGATCCCGATCACCCCCGAGATCACGTCGGTCGGCGTCGTCGTCCATCGCGACGTGTTCCGCGCCTCCGAGCTGGGCATCGAGGATTTCTTCGCCGAGCAGCTCGGGTCGACGCCCGAGCTGCGCGCCGCGATGGGCAACGCCAGGCGTGTCAACGACGTCAAATCCGAGGGCGACTACAGCTACTCGATGGAGCACTTCGTCGGCAACGGGTACCTCCTCGCCGGCGACGCGGCGCGCTTCGTCGATCCGATCTTCTCGTCGGGCGTCAGCGTGGCGCTCAGCAGCGCCAAGCTCGCGAGCGAGGCGCTGGTCGCCGGGTTCGCCAAGGGCGACGTCAGCGCCGAGTCGCTCCGCGGCTACGAGACCACGCTGCGGGGCGGCGTCGAGATCTGGTACGAGTTCATCCGCCTCTACTACAAGCTGATGCACACGTTCACGTACTTCATCCAGGAGCCCGAGCACCGGCTGCAGGTGCTCGAACTGCTCCAGGGACAGGTGTACGACCGCGACGAGGTGCCCGTGCTGCAGAAGATGCGCGACTTCATCGACGCGGTCGAGCGCTCGGACGGCCACCTCCTCAAGGCCCACCTGACCGACATGCCGATCGGATGACGTCGTTCCTGGATCGGACGGCGACCCAGGATCGATCGCCGAACGCAACCGAGATGGATCCCGTGCGGCCGTTGAGCAGTCGCCAGCGGATGATCTGGACCGCGCAGCAGCTCGATCCCGGCGTCCCGCTGTTCAACATGATCAGGACGTTCACGATCAACGCCGAGCTCGATGTCGACGCGTTCCGCGCTGCGTTCGGGGCACTCGTCGACCGGTGCGACGCGTTGCGAACGGTCATCGACGAGCGTGACGGCACGCCGGTTCAACGCGTCGTCGGCCGGTACGAACGGGAGCTGCCGCTCGTCGATCTCAGCGGCGCGGACGATCCCGAGCTCGCGCTCGCCGAACAGATCGCGGAGCGTGGCGACCACATGTTCGAGCCGGGGGACCTGCTGTTCGACACGGTGCTGTTCAGGCTCGGCCCGGCGCGGTTCGTGTGGTTCCTCAACCAACATCACCTGATCGCCGATGCCTGGTCGGCGTCGCTCCTGCTCCGGTACCAGGCCGACCTCTACGAGCGGGCTCGGGACGGGCGTCTCGACGAGGCGCCGACGTTGCCGTCGTACGGCGACTTCCTGGCTGCCGAGGACGAGACCCTCTCGTCGGACGAGTACGCCGAGGCAGCACAGGCCTGGAGCGACAAGCTGCAGGAGCCGTTCGAGCCGCTGTCGTTCTACGGGCGAGCCTCGGCCGATGCGGGTCCTGCGACGGTTCGCATCGAGGCGGGCATCGACGGGGACCGAGCCGAGCGGCTCGCACGGTTCATGCAACGCCCCGACATCGCCGCGCTCTCGCCCGAGCTGACCGGTCTCCGAATCTTCCACACCGTGCTGTTCGGGCTGCTCCACCGGCTCACCGGTCACGATCGCCTCGCGATCGGCACGCCGTTCCACAACCGGCTGAACGAGCAGTTCCGGCACACGGTCGGCCTGTTCATGAACCTCTTCCCGCTGACCGTCGACGTGCGACCCGACGAGACGATGGCGTCGCTCATGCAGCAGGTCGGGCGGGAGGCGTTCGAGGGCATGCAGCGCGCCCGGTTCCCGGTCTCGGCGGCACACGAGGCGAACGCGTTCGAGGTCGTGCTCAACTACATCCACGCGCCGTTCGAGCGGTTCGGCGACCTCCCGGCCGAGGCACGGTGGCACCATTGCGGCTACGGCGACCCGGCACACGCGATCCGGGTGCAGGTGCTTCCCGACGCCGACCCCGGATCGTTCCGGCTGTATTTCGATCTCAAGGACGGCGTGTTCGACGACGAGCAGCGCGGGCTGATCGTCGATCACTTCTTCCGGGTGCTCGACGCTTGGTTGGACGACCCCGGGACGTCGCTGACGGCGATCGAGCTGCCGACCGGTGACGAGCGGGCGCGGATCCTGGCGAGCAGCACTGTCGACGGTCCCGCGGCGTCCGACACGATCCCGAGCCGATTCGCCGAGCAGCTTGCGCAGCACGCCGAACGGATCGCAGTGGCCGACGACGAGCAGAGCCTGACCTACGCGGAGCTCGACGCACGGGCCGAGCTGCTCGCCGACCGGCTCACGGCGCTCGGCGCAGGGCCCGATCGGGTCGTGGCGCTGTGCTCCGCGCGGACCGTCGACATGATCGTCGGGATGCTCGGCATCCAGAAGGCAGGGGCGGCCTACATGCCGCTGGCGCCCAACGACCCACCGGATCGACGCCGCCGCATGGTGGCGTCGTCGAATTCGGTGGCGGTGGTCGTCCACGAACCGACGGCACACGTGGTGGCCGGACTCGACCTGCCGATCGTGCGGATCGACGACCCGGAACACGGTGCATCTGCAGCGGCTCCACGGTCCGAACTGCGGCCGCACCACCTCGCATACGTCCTCTTCACGTCCGGGACCACCGGCGAGCCGAAGGCCACGATGATCGAGCACCGCAACGTGGTCAATCTCGTCGGCGGGTTGCACGAGCGGGTGTACGGACCGTGCGTTCCGACCGCCGGCGAGGGCCTCCGGGTTGCGCTCGTCGCGCCCTACGTCTTCGATCCGTCGGTCCAGCAGATCTTCGCTGCACTGCTCGGCGGCCACACGCTCGTCATCGTGCCCGACGAGGCGCGGACCGATGGCGATCGGCTCCGGTCGTTCCTCGAGGCGCACCGCATCGATGTGAGCGATGGGACGCCCGGACACGTGATGATGCTCGCCGGTGCCGGAGCGGGTGACCTCGCGTCGCTCCCGGTCCAGCACTTCATCATCGGTGGCGAGGCGCTCGCCAAACCGCTGGTGCGTCGGTTCTTCGACCGGTTCACGACACGGGTACCGGCCCTCACCAACGCGTACGGACCCGCCGAGTGTTGCGTCGACAGCGTCACGTGGAGCGTGACACCCGACAATCTCGACGACTTCGACACCGTACCGATCGGGCGGCCGATGCCGGGAGCATCGGTCTACGTCCTCGATCCCCACGGCAACCTGCAGCCGTTCGGTGTCGCGGGCGAGTTGTGCATCGGCGGGTCCGGCGTCGGTCGTGGCTACGTCGACGGGGACGAGGCCTCCGACGAGCGGTTCGTCGACAACCCGTTCGGGCCCGGCCGGCTGTACCGAACCGGCGACCTCGCCCGCCAGTCGGCCGACGGCGTGATCGAGTTCCTCGGTCGGCGCGACTCGCAGGTGAAGGTCCGGGGCCACCGCCTCGAGGTCGAGGAGGTCGAAGCAGCGTTGCGGCGCTTCCGCGTGCGGCGAACCCACGTCCCGGTCACGAGCGCCGCCCCGGCGGCGCCCGTTCGGTGCAGCGAGTGCCTGCTGTCGGAGCAGCACCCCGGCGTGGTTCTGGACGAGGCGGGCGTGTGCAGCGTCTGCCACGAGTTCGTCGAGGTCGGATCGGAGGCGGGGCGGTACTTCGGCACGATCGACGATCTCGCCGGACGACTCGCCCGTGCGGCGGACCGCGGAGCGGGTGAGCACGATTGCCTCCTCCTGTACAGCGGCGGCAAGGACAGCTCCTACGTCCTGCACCGACTCGTCGAGATGGGTCTGCGGGTGCTCGCCTACACGTTCGACAACGGCCACATCTCACCGGCGGCGTTCCGCAACATCGAGCGGCAGACCGCTCGGCTCGGCGTCGAGAGCGTCGTGACGGCCGAGGCGCGGATGGACGACATCTTCGTCGAGAGCCTGAACGACGACAGCACGGTCTGCTCCGGCTGCTTCAAGGCGCTGACGACGGCGAGCACCCGGCTCGCCCACGAGCGCGGCATCAACGCGGTCGTCACCGGTCTCTCACGCGGCCAGATCTTCGACACGAAGGTCGCGGGGTTGCTCGGCCAGGGTGTGCGAGACGTCGGCGAGATCGAGGAGAAGCTGCGGCTCTTCCGCATGGCGTACCACGCGAACCGGGATCGCACCGCCGCCCTGCTCGACGTCGATGTCGAAGGCATCGATCTCGACGAGATCGATTTCGTCGACTTCTTCCGCTACGACGACATCGCGACCGGTGGGGTGCGGGCGTACCTGCAAGAACGCGACGCGTACTGGCGGCAGCCCGATGACACGGGCTTCTGCTCGTCGAACTGCAGGATGAACGACATCGGGATCGCCGTGCACTCGGCGGACGAGGGCTACCACAATTACGAGGCCCCGCTCAGCTGGGACATCAGGTTGGGTGTCACCACACGCGAGCAGGCTCTCGAGGAAGTCACCCCGGTGACCAACGTCCGTCACGTCAATCGCGTGCTGGACCGCATCGGGTACTCCGTGCGCGAGATCCACGACGCGGCGGTCGTCGCCCACCCCGACCCGTCCGGCAACCTGCAGCTGTGGGCGTACTTCGTCGCCAGTCAATCGCTGTCGGTCGCGGAGTTGCGGTCGCACCTGGCGCGCGCCCTGCCCGAGTACGCGATCCCCGCGCGGTTCGTCCAGGTCGATCAGATGCCGCTCAACGAGAACGGGAAGATCGACAAGGCGCGCTTGCGGCCCGACGACGATCGACCGACCCTCGGTCACCGACCGGTCCAGCCGAAGACGCCCGCGGAACGGGAGCTCGCAGCGGTCTGGTCCGACGTGCTCGGCATCGACGCCGTCGGCGTCCACGACAACTACTTCGAGCTCGGCGGCGACTCGATCAACGCCATCCAGATCGTCGCGCGGGCGGGTGCGGTCGGATGGCAGATCGCGCCGCGCCAGATCTTCGAGCAGCAGACCGTCCACGGACTCGCCTCGGTCGCCACGCCCGTCGCCGACGACGAGGACTCGCCGGACGACCGTCACGAACCCGAGCCCTTCTCGATGGTCTCGCTCGCGCCCGAAGAGCTCGAACGCCTGGGGAGCCTCTTCGATGAGTGAGCATCAGCTCGACGGCGTCGCCGACATCTACCCGATGGCGCCGACGCAGGCCGGCATGGTGTTCCACACCGTCGCCGACCCCGAGCGGAGCGCCTACACCGTCCAGGTCGTGACGACCCTGCGCGGCCCGATCGTGGTCACCGCGCTCGAGCGCGCATGGCAGTCGATGATCGACCGCCACGACATCTTGCGGACGGCGTTCGTCTGGGAGCGGATCGGTCAACCACTCCAGGTCGTGCGGCGAACCGCCACCGTCGACTTCGCGATCGTCGAGTTGGCCGCGAACGACGAGGCCGGCCGGACCGCTGAGCTCGAGCGTCTGCTCGAGGCCGACCGCCGGCGGGGTTTCGATCTGGATTCGGTTCCGTCGTCCCGGGTCAGGCTGGTGACATCGGGGGCCGACGACCCGACGATGGTGTGGAGCTTCCACCACGCGATGCTCGACGGTTGGTCGGCACAGATCGTCCTCTCCGAGTTGCTCGACGCCTACGGCGCGATCCTCGAGGACCGCGAGTGGACGGCGCCGACGGGTCGACCGTTCAAGGATTTCGTCGCGTGGCTGGAACGCCGCGACCTGGCCTCGTCGGAGTCGTTCTGGCGAGATGAGCTCGCCGGGTTCACGACGCCGACCGCATTGCCGATCCGGCGGTTCCGACGCGAACGTGCCGGACCTGGCGGAGCGCAGCGGCGCACCACGATGCGACAGCTGCCGACCGAGACGGGCGATCGGCTCACGGAGTTCGCCCGGCGGCATCGCCTCACGCTCGCCACGGTCGTGCAGGGCGCGTGGAGTCTGGTCCTGAGCCGGTACAGCGGTGCCCGCGACGTCGTGTTCGGCGCGACGTCGTCCGGGCGGCCGATGGACCTGCCGGGCGTCGAGCAGATCGTCGGCATGTTCCTGACGACCGTGCCCGTCCGGTCGACGGTCGATCCGGCTGACGGCGTGGTTCCGTGGCTGGCACGCATGCAGGCGCACCAGCTCGAGATCGCCGACCACGAGCACACGTCGCTGGTCGAGATCCAGCGATGGTCAGACGTACCGGCCGGCGTCGACCTCTTCGACAGCATCGTCGTCGTCGAGAACGTGCCGAGCGATGTCGCGACGAGCGGCATGGTCGGTGGAACGCGCTACCTCGATGACAGCAACTTCCCGCTCGCACTGATCGTCCTCCCGAGGGACGTGCTCACCTTCAAGCTCGTGAGCGATCCGACGCTGTTCGCGTCCGGTGCGATCGACGCGCTGTTCGGCCACTTGCTCAACGTGCTCGGGGAGATCCTGCAGCACCCCGACGCCACACTCGGCGAGTTGGGCATGGTCTCCGAGAGTGAGCGAGACCGCATCGGCCGGTGGAACGACACCGGGATGACTGCCGATCCCGTGCCATTGGTGCACGAGATGATCGAACGGGAGGCGGCGGCCCGTCCTGAGCGCCTCGCAGTCGCGTGCGCCGGCAGCTCGGTGACGTACGGCGAGCTGGCGCGACGGGCTGACGCGTGTGCACGGGCACTGCGCGAGGCCGGCGTCCGCCCGGGGAGTGCGGTCGTGGTCCACCTGGAGCGCTCGGTCGAGCTCATCGTGTCGATCGTCGGTGTCCTGCAGGCCGGCGGTGCGTACGTCCCCGTGGACCCTGCCTACCCGTCGCGGCAGCTGCGAGAGATGGTCGAGGACTCCGAGGCGGCGTTGATCGTCACGTCGCCGAGCACGGACGGTCGAGACGTGTTCGGCGACACGGAGCTCGTCACCGAGCTGTCCGACGAGTCCGTCCTCCTGCGGACCGGCCCACCGCCGCCCTCCGGCGAGCGGCGACTCGTGACGGTCGACGACCTCGCCTACATGATCTACACGTCCGGTTCCACCGGTCGACCGAACGGCGTGCCGATCGATCACCGCAACCTCCTCCATTCGATGAACGCGCGGTTCGCCTACTACGAGGAGGCGCCCGACGTCTTCCTGTTGTTGTCCTCGCTCTCGTTCGACAGCTCGGTGGTGGGCGTGTTCTGGACGCTGACGACCGGAGGAACGCTCGTCGTGCCGACCCATGAGCAGCAACTCGACGTTCGTTCGTTGCAGCGGCTCATCCAGGGTCACCGGGTGACCCACACGCTGTGCCTGCCGTCGATCTACCAACTCCTGCTCGATCACGTCGACGCCGACAGCCGTGCCTCGCTTCGCACTGTCATCGTGGCGGGGGAGGCGTGTCCGACCGAGCTCGTCGATCAACACGCCAGGTCCAACCCGGGCGCGGCGCTCTTCAACGAGTACGGGCCGACCGAGGCGAGCGTGTGGGCGACCGTCCACCGATGCGACAGCGCCCACGAGCCAGATCGCGTCCCGATCGGGCGGCCGATCGCGAACACCCAGGTCGTGCTGCTCGACAGCGCACAGCAGCTGGTTCCTGTCGGCGTGCCCGGCGAGATCTACATCGGTGGCGGGGGGCTCGCACGCGGGTACCACCGGCGTCCCGAGATGACGGCGGCCAGGTTCGTCGACGTACCGTCCAGCCGGCTCCCACCGACGGTCGCCGCGCCGGGGGAGATGACCCGGCTGTTCCGAACGGGCGACATCGGGCAGTACCGGCCCGACGGTCTCATCGACTTCCACGGCCGGATGGACGAGCAGGTGAAGGTGCGGGGACACCGGGTCGAGCTCGGAGGGATCGAGGAGATGCTCGTGCGCCGACCCGACGTCGTCACGAGTGCCGTCGTCGCACGCAGCAACGACGCCGGGACGTACCTCGTGGCCTATGTCGAGGGCGCGAGTGCCGTTGACGGCCGCGAGCTCCTCGACCATCTGCGAAGCCGACTGCCCGCCTACATGGTGCCGAGCTCGGTGCTCGTCCTGGACTCGCTGCCCCGACTCCCCAACGGAAAGGTCGACCGGTCGGCCCTGCCGGAGGCGGCACCGCCGGCGTCGGCGCCGCCGCTCGGGCCGCGCGACGAGCTCGAACGGACGCTGCATGCCATCTGGAGCGAGGTGCTGCCGGACGCGAACTTCGGCGTCGACGACGACTTCTTCGAGGCCGGTGGCCACTCGATCGTCGCAGTTTCGCTCGTCGAGAGGATCCGCCAGGCGACCGGTCGGGAGCTCCCGTTGGCATCGCTGCTCGAGGACCCGACGATCACCGGCCAGGCGAGGCTGCTCCGGGACGAGGAGCCACCGGCCGACCCGGGTTCGGTGGTGGCGCTCAACCCGGAGGGCTCGCTGCCGCCGCTGTTCCTCGTCCCGCCGGCCGGTGCCACCGCGTTGATCTTCAGGGAGCTCGCACGGCACATCGGCACCGAGCAGCCGCTGTACGCCTTCCAACCACTCGGCATCGACGGCGACGCCGGACCCGAATCGTCGATCGCCGAGATGGCTGCCCGCTACCTCTCCGACATGCGCTCGGTCGAGCCGGCCGGCCCGTACCGGGTCGGCGGGATGTGCATGGGCGCACACGTCGCCTGGGAGATGGCCGACCTGCTCGCCCGGGACGGAGCCGACGTCGACAGCGTGGTCGTGCTCGATTCGACGGCCCCGGACAACGGGCCGGACTGGACGAGGGCTCGTGGCCGCCCGATTCCGATCCGCCTCGTGCGATTCGCAGTACGCGGCGTCCGGAGCGGCACGCTGGTCCGAAAGATTCGTGCCCGTCTGCGGCGTCGAGTGGTCGATCGCCGGGTCGACAGGGCGTTCATCGCCCATCGGAACGCGCAACGTGTCTACGAGGCGCGACCGCTCGACGTCGATCTGCTCCTTGTGCAGAGCGAGGAGTTGGCCGCGGATCCGGACACCCAACAGCGCTGGCGCCGGCTGGCTCGGGGGCGCGTCGAGCAGTTGGTGGTCCACGACACCACGCACTCGGGCCTCCTCTGGCAGGAGCCGCGGGAGATCGAGCGGCTGGGCGTGCGCCTCAAGTCCCACCTGGGCGACGGCCGTGTGGTGCGTGGCGCGACCGACGGATCGGTGCCCGACCGCGAGCTCGCCGAGTCGAGGCGCGGCTCACCGTAGGCCGGGCCCGACGGACTCGCCGGCCACGATCGATCGCATCGTGCACGCGCTCGACGTCCCCGGCCGCGGCGGGCGGCGACTCATCCAACCGCGCCATGCGGTGGGTTCGGCGGGCGCGGCGCAGGTCGCTGCTCGTCGAGACGTCCGGCCCTGGTGAGGACCGGGCCGTTCAGTGCACCATCGAGGGGTGCGAGCGATCTTCGCAACCGCAGCCGCCGTCGTCGTCTCGCTGGCGGTGCTCGTGTGGACGGCTGGGGCGCTCGGCGCGGCGAGTGCCTGGTTCGCGTTCCTGGTGGTCTGGGTGCCGATGGTCGCGGTCGGGCTGCTCAGCCGTGTGGCGCAGTTGCGTCTGCCCGAGCGCTATCACGCGCTCCGACCGTTCGAGCGCGACGGGCGCGTGTACGAACGTGTCGGCGTGCGCCTCGCGAAGTCGGTGTTGCGCAGGGGCCCGTTGGCCGTCTTCAACCCCAAGTTGCACCTGCCGGCTGAACGGACGCCGGCCGAGCTCTCCCGCCTGGCCCAGCGCATGCGCGACGCCGAGGCGAGCCATGCCGTGCTGTTCGTCGCGGAACTGGCGGTGGTGGGGCACGCACTCGCCCGTGGTTGGTGGACGGCGGCGGCGCTCACACTGCTCTTCGACGTGCTGATGAACCTGTACCCCGTGATGCTGCAGCGGTACAACCGGGCCAGGCTGGCCGAGCGGTTCCAGCTCGCGGCGGCCTGAGCGTGTCGCCGCTGGCGCCGTCGCCGTCGCCGAGGCGTCGTTCGGGGCGTCGTTCGACATCTCGACGAGGCTGGATCGGGATCTCCGAGCCTGCCGGACGGCGGACGTGCGATCGGTGCCCGACATGGTGGCGACCACACCTCGCAACTCGTGCGGGGCGTGGCCGTCGGTCGGGCAGGGCCGTTGGCGGCCGGTCCGGGTCGCCGGTGACGACTCCGAGGTGATCTCGATGTCGTCGGCGTGTGCGGGGTCGTCTCCGGCTGCGTCGCCGGCGTCGCGCCGGCCTCCTCCGCGGGGTCCCCGTCCGACACCTTCGAGGCGACGTCCGGGTCTCGACCTCAGGGTCGGCCGGCGGTCAGCAGCCGGGCCGGCAGGGTGATGACGGCCCGGAGCGTCTCGAGGATGCCGCTCACCGAGATCCCGACGATCCGGAACGGGAGCAGCAGCAACCACGCGAGCGGGTAGACGATCAGGACGAGCAGTGCCAGCGGCCATGCGAGCACCAGCAGGATGAGCCACAGGATGATGGTCATGTCGGTCTCCGTTTCCGTGACGTCTCAGGCGGCCTGCCCGGCGACGTCGTCGTCGCCGGCATCGGTCGAGTCGGCGGTCGGGCCAGCGGTCGAGTCGGCGGTCGAGTCGGTGGTCGAGCCGCCGGAGCCCTCGTCCTCCCAGGCGCCTGCGGGGGCGGGGTCGACGAGCCACCAGAGGAGCAGGTAGGCGACGAGCGATCCGCCGCCGAACACGAGGGCGGCGACGAACGCCACGCGAACGAGCACCGGGTCGACGTCGAAGTAGCGGGCGAGGCCCGAGCAGACGCCGCCGATCTTCTTGTCGTCGGTGTCGCGGTAGAGGGTCCGGTCGCGGCGTGCCATGGGGGTTCCTTTGTTCGTGACCGGCCTTGCCGGTCGTGTCGATCTCTGTGCGTCGATGGTCGCGCCGCCGGCACGCCGGCACCATGGGGCTACCCGGAAGATCGATGGTCGGGTGCGCCGGACCCGCACGCGTGCTCGGCGACCGTGACGCTGGACGCGGACCCGGGCGAGTCAGTCCTCGGCCACGAGCTGATGGTCGGGGAGGACGAGTTCGGACGGGGTCGCGACGCGGCGCGCGACCTCGGAGATGAGGTGATGGTCACCCCCGATGTACAGGGACCAGAAGTCGACGTCGGTGGCGACGAACCATCGACGGTCGTCGGGCCAGAACAGGTCGGGGCGTTGCCACCTCTCGGGGGACCCAGGTGTGCGCAGCCGTGTCGCCGCGGCGACCGGGCCCGTCACGAGGTAGTAGCTGCGATCCGGCAGCGCGAATCGTGGGACTTCACGCAACGCAGCGCGGGTCGCGGCGTTCCGCCGTTCGTCGTCCTCGCGCAGCCTCGCGCGCTCGCGCTCGAGCGCCTGGCGAGCTGCCTCGTCGAGTGGCCCGGGCAACGCCACGCGCGTTGCGATCCTGTCGAAGCCGTGCCCCTCCCACACGGCGAACCAGGCTCGGTCGGCGTTGGAGGTGTGCCGCTCACCGACCGACGCGATGATCTGGAAGAGGCGCCGATACGCCGACCACCAGTCCTCGATGTCCGGCTCCGGCGCGTCGACGTGGAGGATCGACGCGTAGTGGTTCGGCACGAGCGCGCCGACGGTGCCCCACGATCCCCGGCACGCTGGCGCGAGCCACTCGGAGGCCGCGACCGAGACCGGGGAGACGACGTCATCGCCGAAGATCACCCTGACAAGTTCGCGCGCCGGGGCCGCCGTCGACGCCGTGGTTTCGCATGCGTTCGGTCCGTCGATTGACGAGTGGCTGCTCGGTGGCTAATGTACAACCGAATGGTTGTACGCACCGAACCGCCAGCGCTGTCGGACGCCGAGGTCGACCGCATCTTCCGC
>JAAUYD010280163.1_pt1 | contig 20366 bp, 18 predicted proteins | sample 7278101 | NCBI WGS metagenome assembly JAAUYD01 (sample SAMN14350128, study PRJNA611818) | marine sediment metagenome | isolation source: surface marine sediment (0.6m) | place: French Polynesia: Moorea | collected 2018-08
AAAGTTAAATAATCCTATTTTTAAGTTTTTTTCCTCCCTTCTGCCTCCTGCCCCCTGCCTTCTGCCTCTAATTATTAAGTATTTTTGTTCTGATGCAAGATGTGAGCATAAACTAAAAAGGGTGCGTTGACAAATCGACAACACCACCCAGTCTAGCGACTAAACGCAACTTATAGAACTTGTGATCTTAACCAAGCAATAGGAAGATAAAGCATTTTCTTGGGAGTTCGTACAAAAGCGCGCTGATTAAACACATCATAATCATTCGCTTCGATCACATCGAGAATTCCTTGATACAACATTAAAGCAGCCCAAACTGGCCAACGAGAGTCCTTTGAGAGAATACGAATACCCCGTTCTGCATCTTTATAATACTGTCGCGCCCTTTTAATCTGAAAACGCATCAACTCACGCCAACGATCATCAATTACCCCTTTAAATAAATCTGTTTCTGTATAATTAAAGCGATCTAAATCTTCTAAAGGTAAATAAATGCGTCCCCGTTGAGCATCTTCTCCCACATCCCGTAAGATGTTAGTTAATTGATTCGCAATACCCAAAGCGATGGCTTCTTCTTTGGGAATATAGGTTTCGAGTTGTTTATTCCAAGGCCCGACAGACGGGTGTTTTTCCACCCCTAAGACGGCATTAGACATTAACCCTACAGTTCCAGCGACCCGATAACAGTAAAGCTTCAGGTCTTCAAACGTCTCATAACGGTTACGATACAAGTCCATTTGTTGTCCTGCAATCATGTCCTCAAAGGGTTCTATTTCCACAGGAAACCGTTGTAAGGTATCCACGAGGGCAACATCTTCATCATCCAGAGGATGACCTTTAAAGAGGTATTCGAGATGATCTTGCCACTGTTGTAAGGTTTCTGGGGTGGTAAATTTAGCTTGGGGCCCATCGACTAATTCATCGGTACGGCGACACCAAACATAAATCGCCCAGATTGCCCGTCGTTTCTCTGGTGGCATTAACAGGGTTCCCAGATAAAAGGTTTTAGAATATTTCTGGGTAATTTGACGACAGCGTTCGTAGGACTCTTCTACAGAGGCCAGCATTTTGGGGGGTTGGGGGGGTTTAGGCAATTGTAGCATTCAGCACAAGCAGAATGGTTTTCTATAGTAATCAGGATGTAATGGAGTTGTTTGACCGTTAGACTTTTAGCATTGTCCCATTCATTGACCGTTTCGTCATTATTTCGGGTCAAGTTCTCGGTCACTAACCGTTAAAAGATTAGACTAAAGAGGCTTCTTTGGTCACTTCAGGGGTTGATGGGGACATCTTAGCCGGATAATCTTGCGCTAGGGTTTGCGCTGCTAGTTTCCCTGATAATACAGCCCCTTCCATGCTTCCTAGATATTTTTGCATGGTAAAGTCTCCTGCTAAATAAAAGTTAGCAATGGGAGTCTTTTGGGAGGGACGATAAGCTTGTCTTCCAGGGGTCGCTTTGTAAACAGAACGAGGGGTTTTCACCACGTGATATTTGAGCAGGTTTGCTTTATTTTCCCCGCTAAAGTGTTGGGGGAAGAGTTTTTCGATTTCAGCCATCGTCGCTTCAATAATAGCTTCATCGGAGGCTGTGATCCAATCTTCTGCTGGGGCTAACACCAACTCTAACATGGAGCGATCGGGGTTAGCATATTCCTTACAGGTGTTACTCATATCCGCATAGACGCTAAGTAAATCGGAACGGGAGAATAGTAAGTGATCGATATCGGTGAGTTTGCGATCGAACCAAAGATGAAGGTTAATCACCGGAACCCCCTCTAACCCTTCTAATTTCTTAAATTCGTCTAGTTGTCGCCAGGGTTTAGGTAAAATGACCTTTAAGGGATCAACCGGCAGAGCAGAGATATATAAGTCTGCTTCAAACACTTGGTCTGGTTGGCCATTAAGTCCCCTCAGCACAAACCCTTTCACTGTATTATCGTCGTTGAGTAATATTTCTTTTAAAGGAGCATTTAATCTCACTTCTCCGCCCCTTTCCCTAATGTAATCAACTAAAGGTTGGCACAGTCTTTCGGTGGGGGAACCATCGAGAAAGGCCATTTTGGAACCATTTTTCTCTTGTAAAAAACGGTTAAGGGCGGTTAGTAGAATAGTAGCGGAAATTTCATCGGGGTTAATGAAGTTTAGAGCCTTGGACATGGCGATAAAGACTTCTTTTTCCACTCTAGCAGGAATATTCTGCTTTTTCAGCCATTCAGACCAAGAATAGCGGTCCATCTCTTCAACGTAGCTTTGTCCTCGTACAATGGCGGGAAGTAACCCTAACCCGAATTTAATTTTTTCTTCCCAGCTCAACATATCGTTATTGCGTAAAATAGCGACAATCCCGTTAACTGGGGCAGGAATATCAGGGAAATCAAACCGTGAATAAGTTCCAGGGTTATTCGGTTGGTTGAAGATCATGGTGTGTTCTTTCCACTGTAAGCGATCTTCAATGCCTAATTCTTTAAATAATTGCAACATATTGGGATAGGCCCCAAAAAAAATATGGAGTCCCGTTTCGTACCAGTCTCCATCTTCATCTTTCCAGGCGGCCACTTTGCCACCGAGGACATCTCTTCTTTCTAAGACAATGGGGGTGTGTCCCGCATCAACGAGATATTTGGCACATGAAAGGCCCGCTAAACCGGCACCAGCGATCGCAACTCGCATCTATTTCTCTTCTCTGTAAGGGTTTATGTCTTACTCATTATACTTTGCATTTCGTAACATTTTGTTGAGAGTGGGAAATTTTCTGAATACCTTAGGGGTCAAAAAAGCGACAAAATTTCAGAATAAGACTTATAATTAAATCAGGTCGGTCTGTAGGTTATTGTCCTATCGCCGTTAACGGTCGAGCCAGAAAACGTTTCACCGTAAATCCCTGAACTATATAGTAGATAAAATTTTTGACCCAATCTTCAAGGCTATGATTCAATCGCGATCGCTAGATTATAGGATATTCAGTAAGCGTCCCTCAGAAATTTACGCCGCCCCCGAAAACGTGGTGCCAATGGTCGTAGAACAGTCTGGCGTAGGGGAGAGAGCCTTTGATATTTATTCAAGACTACTACGGGAGAGAATTGTCTTTCTGGGAACCCCGGTAGATGATCAAGTAGCTGACTCCATTGTGGCTCAACTCTTATTTTTGGATGCAGAAGATCCAGAAAAAGACATTCAACTCTACATCAACTCTCCAGGGGGTTCAGTCTATGCAGGATTGGCGATCTATGATACCATGCAGCAAATTCGCCCTGATGTGGTCACCATTTGCTTTGGATTGGCTGCGAGTATGGGGGCTTTCCTCTTGTCAGGAGGCACCCAAGGGAAACGCATGGCTTTACCCAGTTCTCGCATTATGATTCATCAACCCCTGGGTGGCGCACAAGGCCAAGCAGTGGAGATAGAAATTCAAGCTAAAGAGATCCTCTACATTAAAAAACGACTCAATGATATGCTGGCTGAGCATACAGGACAACCCTTTGAAACAATTTCCGCTGATACGGAACGAGACTTTTTTATGTCAGCCCAAGAAGCAGTGGATTATGGTTTGATTGATAAAGTCATTTCTCGGTCAAATTTGTCCGATCCTACTGTCCCTGTAACCTCACTCAACTAACTCAACCTCAACCGCTTATGTCTAAATACGACTCCCACCTAAAATGTTCATTTTGTGGAAAATCCCAGGAGCAAGTACGAAAGCTAATCGCTGGCCCGGGAGTCTACATCTGCGATGAATGTGTCGAGCTTTGTAACGAAATTCTAGATGAAGAATTAATGGGAACATCAGGTGCTATTACAGACAATACTGGTAGCCCTCATCCTCCCAAACGTCGTTCTTCAAAAAATGGGACTTCCCTCAAAGAACTACCTAAACCCATGGAGATCAAAGACTATCTTGACGAGTATGTGATTGGTCAAGATGAGGCTAAAAAAGTGCTTTCCGTGGCTGTTTACAACCACTATAAACGTTTGAGTCTAGTTCAAGGGAAAAAAGCAGACCCTGATGAAGACAACATTGAACTGCAAAAATCCAACATCTTGCTCATGGGTCCAACCGGTTCGGGAAAAACCCTTCTCGCTCAAACCCTAGCCCAAGTCTTAGAAGTTCCTTTTGCCGTAGCGGATGCCACCACGTTAACAGAAGCCGGTTATGTGGGGGAAGATGTGGAAAATATACTGCTGAGATTGCTACAGGTGGCGGACCTGGATGTGGAAGAAGCCCAAAGGGGAATTATTTATATCGATGAGATCGACAAAATTGCCCGTAAAAGCGAAAATCCCTCCATCACTCGCGATGTATCTGGGGAAGGAGTTCAACAAGCCCTTCTGAAAATGCTAGAAGGAACGGTCGCCAATGTTCCCCCTCAAGGGGGGCGGAAACACCCTTATCAAGATTGTATTCAAATCGATACCAGCAACATTTTATTTATTTGTGGTGGGGCGTTTGTCGGTTTAGAACGGGTGATAGAACAACGCATTGGCAAGAAGTCTATGGGGTTCATTCGTCCAGGAGAAGGACAGTCTAAAGAAAAACGGACAGCTGATCTAATGCAGCGAGTAGAACCAGATGATTTGGTCAAATTTGGCATGATTCCCGAATTTGTGGGAAGAATCCCTGTGATGGCTGCCTTAAATCCCTTAACGGAAGAAACCCTAATTGCCATTTTAACCAAGCCTCGTAATGCGTTGGTTAAACAGTATCAGAAGTTATTAAACATGGACAATGTGGAATTAGAATTTAGTCAAGAGGCAGTTCGAGCGATCGCACAAGAAGCCTATCGACGGAAAACCGGTGCTAGGGCCTTGCGAGGGATTGTTGAAGAATTGATGTTAGATGTGATGTATGAGTTACCCTCCCGCAAAGATGTTCAGAAGTGCATGATCACTAAGGAAATGGTAGAAAAACGCTCAACCTCCGAGTTGTTGGTACATCCATCCTCTTTGGTGACTCCTGAATCGGCTTAAAAACCTAAAAACTTTTGAGAGGATTAACGAAGTCAGAAGTTCCTCACTACTACCATGCGCTATCGCACAGAAGTTGTTTTTGTAACGAGGATTTATTCCTCGCTCCAAAAACTTTTCGCTTTAAAAAGCCAGGTTTTAGACCCTATTATCTCGATAAGTTACGCCCGTTACTATTAACTAAACTTAGATAAGTTTAGCTGATGCTCCCTTAAATGCTACTAATTTTAGCTACTACTGACATCTTGCAGCTTCAAACTCAATCCTAATTTTGTCTGAGGCAGGAGTGGAAAGGCAGTAGGCAGGAGGTTTAATATATAGCAGAAGAGTGAAATTATCGATAATAAGGCATTTAAAAGTTAAATAATCCTATTTTTAAGTTTTTTCCTCCCTTCTGCCTCCTGCCCCCTGCCTTCTGCCTCTAATCATTAAGTATTTTTGTTCTGATGCAAGATGTGAGTACTACATAGCTAAACCAACTTCTACAATTTGACTCAATAATTGTGCTTCCGTTGTGGCCGGTTCTAAACAAGATAAACCTTGACAGACTAAACCGATAGAATGGTTAGGTAAATTATCATCGAAGCGATAAACAGTGGTCGGAAAATATTGAGTAATTAACTTAGGTAATAGGGTTTGATTTGTTCTCACTAAACAGCCGAAATGATACCAATCTAATGCTGTTAATAAACTCGGACAAGCGCGAGGAGATTGACTTAAAATATGACTAAAGGCTTGTAACCCTTGCTCTGCTTTATCTAAATAGTCTAAATTATCTGTTAATCTGGCTAATCGAACTAAATTACTAATAGCAATCCCATTGGCCGAAGGGGTAGCATTATCGATATAACTACGTTCACGAACTAATAAATCATTACTATTATCGGCCGCATTGTTATAGTAACCTCCCATTTCTACACTCCAAAATAATTCATCAAATTCTCGTTGAATTTCTATAGCTTTGTCTAACCATTGAGTGTCTTGAGGGTTAGCTGCTTGTAAATCTAAGAGGGCTTTAAGGAAAAAAGCATAGTCTTCTGATTGGGCTAAAATTGAGGGATTTCCTTCATAATTAAGACGGTAAAATCGTCCGTTTATCCATTGTTTTTCTAATATAAATTGGGTTGCTTTCAGAGCTAATTGCCAATATAAAGACTGTTTAAATACACCGTAAGCCCTGGCTAAACCAGAAATCATTAACCCATTCCAAGCCACAATCATTTTAGTGTCTGTCACCGCAGGAATGCGCCCTGGCCAGTTAATTGTTTTCGCTTCTTGGTTATTTTTAGCTGGTTTAAATGTATCTAAATTGTTTCTAGAAGTGCCGTATCTTTCTCTAAATAGTTTGTCTAAAATGGTTTCAATACTATCAGAAAGTTGACCTTTGTTACGCCGTTGCAAAACATTTTTTCCTTCAAAGTTACCCTCTGTTGTAATAGTAAATACCTCGGTTAATTCTTCTAATTCCCTTGGGGTTAATAGTTGTTCCAACTGTTGGTATTCCCAGACATAAAAAGCCCCTTCTTCTGGTTCTTTGTCTTCTTTGGTTGCAAAACTATCTGCATCTTGGGCTGCATAAAAATAACCTTCAGGGGACATCATTTCCCGTTGTAACCATTGTACCGTTAAAGCGATCGCCCGTTCAAAGGCAGGTTCTTGTTGTCCATTACTGCAAAGATTGGCTAAATATTCCACAATTTGCCCATTATCGTAGAGCATTTTTTCAAAATGGGGAACAGTCCAGGTTGAATCTACGGTATAACGGTGAAATCCACCCCCTACATGATCGAAAATTCCCCCTAAAGCTAAATCGAGTCCCCTTTGTGTCACTAATTTTTGTCTTTCTTCAGGTTCTCCAAATGAAAAGCGAGTTCCTTCTAAGGCTAAGTTACTATAAGGAATCATGGGAAAACAAGGACGGCCAAAATCATCAGCTGTCACTTGAATAACTTTAGTGTTAATATCAACGCCCCGATAAATTAATTGAGCATTATTAACATCAATATCACTAATCGGTAACATAACGGATTGTTGTAAGCCTTTTAAGATTTCTTGTTTAAATCCGTTTAATTTTTCTTTTTCGACATCATAAAAACGACGAATCGATTGTAACACTTGCAGAAAACCTGGACGGCCGTAACGAGGTTCAACGGGGAAATAAGTTCCTCCATAAAAAGGAACTAAGTCTCCTGGTGTAAGAAAAATATTTAACGGCCAACCCCCTTGTATTCCCATCATTTGTAGAGAACTCATGTAAATACTATCGAGGTCTGGACGTTCTTCGCGGTCGACTTTTATGGGGAGAAAATTCTCATTGAGATAAGTAGCGATGGCTAGATCACAAAAAGCTTCTCCTTCCATTACTGTACACCAGTGACAGCTAGAATAGCCAATGGAGAGAAAAACGGGTTTATTTTCGTTTTTTGCCATTTCTAGGGCTTCTTCGCACCAATACCACCAATCTATCGGATTTTCAGCGTGTTTACGAAGGTAAAGACTTTGGGTATTGGCCAGACGGTTGGGCATAATTTCTCTAGAAAAATCTAACTTTTTTTATCGTACCATCTTCCCTGTACTCAACTTAGTGCCTGTGCAAGTTTGTTTATGCAATACTCAAAGGTAAATTGTTGAAGTTTAAAGGGAAAAGTAGGAGAAAACCCTATTTTCCCTTTTAAATTATTTTTCGTGAAGACAGAAGCGAATATTCGCTTTAGGAGTATTTCCTTTGACTGAAATGGTGTGTTTTTCTTGGACTTTTGTATGATAAAACCACTGGGAACTCATCGGTTGATTGGCTGAGTCTACTTGATAAGGTGTAATGACATTTCCTTGATGACTAACAGCAACCTTTAGATAATCATTCGCTTGAATTGTTAATTTATCTTCTTGATTAACCCAGAGGACAAATTTATGCTCATTATAAATTCTTCCTTGATAAACTGCACAAAAATTCTTATTAGGAAGATATAAACTGGAACGGGTTACAGCTAAACTGGGTAAAGTCATTAAACAAAAAGCAACTAAATAAGAAGGAGTAAAAAATGATTGTATAATTTTCATAAAAATTGGTGACATAAGTGAGGAACAAGTTATTACAAACAAGCTTGTTTTCTCAAGACGCAGAAAGAGTCAATATGTTGCCAATTTATTTAAAAATGAGTTCAACAAAGCTTCATAATCTGTGCAAGGGAAGGATGGTGAGTAAAAGAATCAATTGATTTTTTGTTATATGACTCCTGATTCTAAATAATTAATAGTTCCCATGTTAGCGTTAATTTCCACTTCTACCCCCATAGGAAAGGTTAAAATCGGTTCAATATGGCCAATTTGTGCGCTTATCCATGCAGGGATTCCTAATGGTTTAATATGATCATTTAAAACTTGTTCTAAAGTCAAAGAAGCATAACCCCCATCTGGTAAACAGTTGGTACATTGTCCAAAAATAAAGCCAGATATTTTATCCAAAATTCCAGCTACTTCTAAATGAGTAATCATGCGATCAATACGGTAAATATTTTCCCCAACATCTTCAATAAATAAAATGTGTCCTGTAAAATCTGGAACATAAGGAGAACCAACAATAGCTGATAAAACTGATAAATTTCCCCCAATTAATTTGCCCCTAGCGGTTCCTGGGTTGATGGTTTGAATCCGATTTTTTACCTGCATTAAGCGGTTATTATCATCAGTATCTTTTTCATTTTTAAAGCTGATCTTTTCTTCAGTAAATAAAGCTTGTTTAAAAGAGTTGACTTGTTTTGTCCGCCACGATGTCATCCCATTAGGACCATGAAATGTTACTAAACCTGATTGTGTATAAATTGCCATTAATAAGGCTGTTAAATCACTGAAACCAATAATAATTTTTGGGTTATTTTTAATTAACTTATAATCTAAATAAGGCAAAATACGAGCGCATCCCCAACCCCCACGAATGGGTAATAATAGATCAATTTTTGGGTCAGCGAAAAACCGATTAATATCATTTGCTCTATCTTGATCCTTTCCTGCTAAATAACCGTATTGATCTAAAATATGAGGGGCTAAATAAGGTATTAATCCCAACGCTTTGACGGCATCTTGTACAATATTAATATCTTCTGTGATAAACGTTGTTCCCGCCGGACTGACTAACCCAACCCCTGAACCTACTTTAAGTTTTCGAGGTTTAATCACAGAAGAATTTTGAGCGGATGCAGTAGAATAAATAGAAGTTAAAAGGGTTAAACTTCCAAGAGATGCAGTTAAAAATTGACGACGATTAAAAGACATTGTCAGAATTGATAATGTAAAATTATTTGTTAAATACCTAATTTCCCGTATTGTCTATCTAGTTTTCAACATCTCAATGATCTTTGTATTCGCTTTTGGAAAAGGAAATTGCTCAATTTCTTCTAAACTTACCCAACGGATTTCTTGGCATTCAATGGGTTTAGGTTCTCCTGTTAAATAGCGACAGAGATGAACATATAAAGTTACTTTAAAATGGGTGTAAGCATGATCTAAAGTCAGTAAATTTTCTCCTACTTCGATTTCAATATCAATCTCTTCTTTAATCTCTCGTTGGATACAGTCTTCTACCGTTTCATCGGGTTCTATTTTTCCCCCTGGAAACTCCCATAACCCTCCTAATAAACCCTTGTCAGGACGGCGATCGATTAAGATTAAACCAGCGTCATTATAAATAACCGCAACGCCAATTTTTTTATGAGGAAGGGGTTTAGCAGTTTCAGTCATGGGAAGTTGATTTTGTTGACCTTGTTGATAAGCTTGACAGTGAGATGTCCAGGGACACAGTAAACATCTAGGCTTAGTTTTAACACAAATTTCTGCCCCTAAATCCATCAAAGCTTGATTGAAGTCTCTGGGGTTATCGGGATCGAGGATCAGATCCGATAGTTGCCATAAAAATTGTAGCCCTTTTTTCGGGGGAACTGGCAAGGCCATTAAACGGGATAACACTCGCTTTACATTCCCGTCTAAAATAGACACAGGTTGGTTAAAAGCTGCGCTAAGAATACCTCCGGCGGTGGTGCGTCCAATACCGGGTAATTTTAGGACATCGGGGAGTTGTTGCGGAAAGACCCCATGATACTCATTAAAAACGATTTGAGCAGCTTTGTGGAGGTTTCTGGCTCTTGTATAGTATCCTAACCCTTCCCATGCCTTTAAGACCCCTTGTTGATTGGCTGTGGCTAAACTTTCGAGGGTGGGAAAGCTGTCTAACCACCGTTGATAGTAGGGAAGAACGGTTTTGACCTGGGTTTGTTGTAACATAATCTCAGACACCCAAATCAAGTAAGGATCTCTGGTATCTCGCCAAGGTAACTGTCGTCCCTGTTCCTTGTACCAAGTTAACAGAGATTGCCTGAGATGAGGTAAATTAAAAACTGGCAACATTATCTCATTAGTTACCAGTTCACTTTCATTTTTCAAAGTAATCTTTTGTTGATTCGTCAAAAACCATGATTACTAGGAATTAATAATAACGACCATTATCGGCTTTACGGCAGTGTATGACACAACTCTTAAAATGTTCTTCAGTTGGGTTGCTGACGATTTTCGTGAAACCTCTAGATTTGCAACCTTCATAACGATCAGCATCAAAAGAATACACTTCAACCACAGGGAACAAGCTATCTGACACCTCTGTTGTTGCTGTTTGTAACGTAGAACCAGTCAATGGTCCTATCTCTACCTCAGAAAAGTCCGGCTGTCCTTCTATGGTAACTTTGTAGAAATTCTCCCTATTCTCGTAAGCATAGGGATCATATCGGTAAGAATATCGACTATAGGGATCAATCTCTTGATCATCAAGACGTAGGAATTCTATGGTATCAGTTTCACCAGAAACTCCCAGAAATTCTAATCCAGAATCTCCTTTAAGAACACATTGTCCCCCACATTGATACTCACCTTCAATGTCGTTTATGTAGTTGCAATCACTGGCCATAGCATCCAGTCGTGAGTTAGGAAAGCCTCCCAATGTTAGCACAGTTACCAGCACAGCGAGAATGATTAGTCTCAGTTGAGACTTACACAAACTAACGATATTGATCATAATAACCCCGTCAATTACTTTCTTGGAATTAGTACAAAATCCTCACTAGACCAACTAATTGGTTCACATCATCTTTGTGATTAATTGTATACTGTTTGGGGTTATAAGATCGGATAAATTAAAAACTGGCAACGTTATTTCATTGGCTACCAGTTTGCTTTGATTTTTCACAAATATTGTGCTTTATTCGTCTTCTTGGGTACTACTATTAATAGCTTGTAGGGACTTTTCAAAGTTGAGTCTTTGTTCTGCATTGCGTAAGAAGTAACCACTCATCATGGCTGAGGCCAATAATTTTCCTAAATGATCCCGACTGGTACTCACAGTAACACCAAAATGTTCAGAGGGAAGATTACCTAATAAACCGATAATATTGCGTTCCATCACTTGAAAAACTTCCTGAGAGTCAGGTTTAGACAATTGAGAGATGGTTTCAGGACTAAGGGATTGAACATATTTCCACAAGCTTTCCCCTGTCTCATTTTCATTGTTAAAAAAGTTCTGGGAACGGTTTAATTCATTATTCACTGTTGGCCTCCTGTGGATTTTACCTGTTTATGTCGCTTTTAAGGGAATTAATGCTATTTAGTTAATTATCTTTCTCCTCTACTGTAACAAGTTTCTTAATAAAATAGTGGTCGGTAGAACCGAACCGTAAATTCCGATCCTCCGACCCCATCATACTTTTTCCCGAATTAACTGGCTAAATATTCTTGAATATTGGCCTTACGTTTTCTCAGTTTGGATAACGCTTCTCTCTCAATTTGTCTAACCCGTTCCCGACTAATATTAAGACGAGAACCAATTTTAGCCAGGGTTAAAGGTTGTCCATCCAGAAGTCCAAACCGCAAAGCAATGACTTCTTTTTGCTGAGTGGTTAAGTCCTCCATCAGCCTTTCTAAGTCAAACTGTAAGGAGGAGTGGGTGGCAAAGTCTTCAGGAGACTGTCCGTCATCTTCCAGGAGATCCCCTAATTCGGTGTCCTGGTTATCCCCCACCCGTAAATCTAAGGAAAGGGGTTGACGAGACCTTTCTAGATAGTCCCTGACTTGTTTGGGGGTTAAGTCCAGTTCTTCGGCGAGTTCAACGATGGTGGCTGCCCGGCCTTTTTGTTGGGAGAGTTCCCGTTGGGCTTTTTTGATTTTATTGAGTTTTTCGGTGATATGAATAGGAAGGCGAATGGTTCGGCTTTTTTCGGCGATCGCGCGGGTAATAGCCTGACGTATCCACCAGTAAGCATAGGTTGAGAAACGATAGCCTTTGGTGGGGTCAAATTTCTCTACCCCTCGCTGCATCCCAATCGTTCCTTCTTGGACCAGATCCAACAAATCCAAGTTTCGTTTGAGGTACTTTTTGGCTACAGATACCACTAAGCGAAGGTTGGCTTCTACCATTTTTCGCTTGGCTGCTTCTCCTGCTTCGATGACGGAACGAAATTCTTTTTTAGACAGTTTAGCCGCTTTAGCCCACTGGCTGTCGGTGGGTTCTTGGCCAGTTTTCTCAATGATCTCCTTTCGCAGTTTCTCTAAATTAACTAATCGTTGGACTCGCTTGGCATAAAGAATCTCTTCTTCATGGGTTAGCAAGGGGACACGACCAATTTCTTTGAGATAAGCCCGAACAGGATCAGGATTACTTTTAGTTAGCTTCATAAGAGATTTTTTATTTGGTAGTTTACTGTCAGGTAATGAAGAGTAAGTAATAGTGATATATAAAAGGGAAAGCCTATCGTAACAAAATTTTGACTATGGTTGCTGTTTTGTTTGGTTTTTGTTAAGAAATCATGGGTTTGACTCTCAAGGTAGATAATGTCAACAGGGCTGTTATCTGGCAATACATCTTTATTTAGGTATGAACCCCTAGTTTTTCGGTTGGTTCCTTAACAATACTACATGATTGTGTTAATTTTTGTAAACTTTATGATTATTTTCAAATTCCCTAGGAATATATACTTAGGGTTCTAGTATAACGGAAGTCATCACTGTTTAGTCAGTTTAGTCATGGGTTTTCAATAATTACGTTAATTATTAATCCTATTTCTTGTATTTTTTTGTTATTATTGATACGAAAAAATCAGGTCGTCTAGTTGGGCATAGTCGGGTAAGGTAGTCTGGATCAATTTACCTTTTCTGATGACTTGGCGATCGCTTTGAGGGCGAGAAAATAATTCACTAAAATAACGGGCTTTAAAGATCACTAAATCTGCATTTAATCCGATTGCTATTTTGCCTAAGTTGGGTAAATTCATTAACTGTGCAGGGATTTTATTAACAGTAGCAACCCAGTTATCATAAGGGGTATCTAAATGACCAATTCTTACTGATTCTTTTAACACTTCTAACCCATCATGATCCCCAAAACCATAAAAAGGATCTCGACAATTATCACTGGCAAAAGCCACGGAAATTTCTTGTTTTTTCAGGGCATGAATATCGGTAATACCTCGCCATTTTGGGGTATCGTTTGGGTTTCTATCTTGCAGATATAAGTTACACATCGGTAAACTAATAATATTAATATTGGCTTCTTTTACTAAGTTAATTATTTCTTTTTTTAACTCAGAATTTTGTTGAGATAAACTACAACAATGACCACAGGTAATTCGATTGTTAAATTGATGTTTGATCGCTGTTTCTGCAATCTTTTTTAAACAGATAGAATTGGGATCAAGGGTTTCATCTGCATGAAAATCTAAGTCTAAATTTCTTTCTTTTGCTAAAGTAAAAACTCGATCTAATTCCTGAGCAAGTTGAGGATTCATGTAAGCAACTCCCCCTAATATTTGTCCATAATTAGTTACTAAATTAGCTAATTTTTCTCCTTCTTCGGTTAAAAAATAATCAATAGAAACTAAAGAAACTGCTTGTAAAATTAATTTATTTTGCCACTTATCTTTTAATTGTTGAAACACATCAAAACTAATATTGGCTTGTTCTCCAAAAGCGTCTAAATGGGTTCTTATAGCAATAGTTCCTTGAGCATAACTACATTGTAAACCAAACTCCATGCGCCGATAAACATCTTCAGATTTCCAGTGTTTTTGAGCATCTTTTTTGACAGTATGTAAAGCTTCTTCAAAAGTTCCTGATAGATTCGGCGATCGCTCCCAAATATGGCCTTTATCTAAATGGGTATGACTATCAATAAAACAGGGAAAAATAATTCCTTTTTTAACATCAATATAGGGAGATTCAGGAACATTAGAAGTGTGAGGAATAATTGAGGTAATTTTTCCTTGATCTATTTCCAAATCTACATGACATAATTGTTCTCTTGTCTGAGGTTTGATAGCAACGTTTTCTAAGAGACAGAGAGGAATATGAGCATTCTTTAGCCAAAAGCGATCGTTATCAGTTATCAGTGAATAGTTATCAGTCATCAGTTTTTTTCAGTTATTAGTTTTTGGTATTTTTAATTACTTGAATCGATTCAAGTAGAGGGTGAATTTTATTAGTTACGATATCCCAAATAATCTCATCATCACTGCATCATAAGTTCTTTGATCAGCAATAAAGTCTTGATAAGTCATAGCTTGAGTATAGCTCAAAATCTTATTACCACTAATCATAATATCTTCTAAATAGAGACGAATGCTACGAGACATAAATGGCCTCTTTTTGAACGGTTTGACGAATTTGAGATTTTAGCATCTTGTGAGTGACTAAATCAACTTTAGTCCCTAAACAATCTTCTAAATAAAATTTTAACTCCATATATCGGTCAAAAGTAGGTTTATCAATAAACTCCACTAAAATATCAACATCACTATTAGTAGTTGCTTCATTTCTAGCAACTGATCCAAAAATAGCTAACGACTTAATTCCATAACTTTGTATCGTTTTTTCATTAATCTTTAAGATACTAATTATTGGCTCTCGTTCCATAACAGTTAGATTCTCCATATTCATCTTATTTTTAAGCATTGAGATAGCTTTCACTATATTATTATGCTCCTAAATTATTATAATATTATTTATGAGTTTAACACTCTTAAATCCTATTTCGATAAATATTTTAACCTAACCTATCCAATAAACAGAGATGACTGAACTATTCTTAGATAAAATCCTCAAAAAATACCAAAATTATTTTATTCAAAAATCTTATTCAGAAGAAAATAATAGCAGTGATATCTTAATGGATGTGTTTGGTTTATCTGCTGAACTAAAACAAGAACATAAGCAATATTGGGGTCGTGAATTGGGTATGTGTTGGCAATTATTAATTGTCGAAATATGTAAAACATTTTGTTCTAATTTTCAACCAGCTTTTAAAATAGGCAAAGATGAACCTTTGTTCATAGTCTAAAATATTCTCACGGTTTCTTTGATACCATTTCTTATTACGAACTCCCCCGGCTAAACCACTACCATAAGGTATATTTTTAACTAATGTTTTGCTGTTTTTATTATTAACTCTTTTCATCCGTCTTTGAATTTCTGAATTATCCCATTTATGACCAATAAATTCATAATTATAGGGAGGATCAGTAATACAAGCGGATATATAGTTATCGGGAACTGTTTTCATTACTTCTCTACAATCACCCAGTAATACAGTATTGGCTAATTCTTGTGACGTAACTTCACTCATTTTTTGATATAAATAGTATAATAGTATTTATTGTAGCAGAAACTTACTTGAAATCAGGCTTATCATAACCTCTCTTAAAATAGTTTGGAAGATCAAATTCTGTATAAGTTTCTAGTAGTTTCTTTTGTAAAGTGAGTAAATCTTTAATGACTCATTCTCAACACTAATCAAGATTGGGTTGCAAATCTTGATTAACCCAAGCAACTAACAATTCATAACCCAAACTAAGAATAACTGGGCCAATAAATAACCCTAAAATTCCGTGGACTAAGGTTCCTCCTAAAACACCGATTAAAATGACAATGGTAGGAACTGGTAAACCTTTAGACATTAATATCGGTTTGAGGATATTATCAACCAAAGTACAAGGAACCATCCATATAGTAAATAGTAATGCAGTCAGGGTTCCCATAGTAGACCAGGCAAAAATAATTGCCGGAAAAACGACTAAACCTGGCCCAATTTGAATAATGGCCAAAACTAAGCATAATAGGGTCAATAAACCAGCAAAAGGAATTCCTGCTATCATTAAACCCATACCAATGAGAAGACTTTGCAGGACAGAAACCCCGATAATACCCCGTGTTACCCCTCGAATAGTAGCGGTAGCGAGTTGTAAAAATCCTTGGCCCTGTTGGGGTGTTATACGCAGAAAAACTTGTCTCAAACGAGAACTTAATTTCTCTGAATTAATGATTAAAATTCCGGCAATAATAATAGAAACAATAAACTTGAGTAACACTACCCCAATATTAGCAGCCAAAAATAATAACTTTTTTGTTAATGCTTCTAATTGTGGTTGAAATTGACTTAATACTGATGCTAGATTAACCGATGATAATTTCCAAATTTTATTAATCCTCTCTCCGATAATTGGCCATTGTTCAATTCCTTCTGGGGGAGGGGGAACAGTTAAATTACCCGAAGCAAGATTATCAGCAAAGGTTTGAACATTATTGACGAAAATAGTAGCAATGACACTTACTGGTCCAATAATAACGGCAACCCCTAATAAAGTAAGAAGAACTCCTGCTAATTTTCCTCGTCCTCCTAAACGGTTTTTTGACCATAAAAACAGAGGGAATATGGCAATCGCCAAAATAATTCCCCACAGCATAATACCAATAAAAGGACGAATGAGTAGAAAACACCAAGCTAATAATAATCCAATCAGGAATAGTCTGATGATCAGATCAACAATTTCAATGACTTTAAAACGATTGTTCATGGATTAATTCATCATTATTAAAATATCAGCCGGTGTTACGCATTCCTGCAGCAATCCCATTAATGGTTAACAATGCACCCCTTAATAATTCTTCTTTGGAATAACGGAAGTGAATGACCCCAGACTCTGCTTGACGGGTGTATTGACGTAACCGTTTGAGAAGAGAAACTTGCAAGAAACCCAGAGGAACAATGGTTCCATTTCTTAACTGTACCGAACGCTGTAAACTGCTATCCCCTTCTAATAATTTGGGTTGTCCAGTAATGCTTAAGATGATGTCGCGGGTACGATAATATTCTTGACAAATGCGCTCAAAAACCTTGTTAAATCGTTCTATATCTTCGGGTTGGGAGAGTTCTTGAACATAGTGGTGAGCAATTTGTAAATCCACTTTAGAAAGGGTCATTTCTACTTTGGAAACGACCATTTTAAAGAACGGCCATTTCAAGTAAAAATATTTAAACAACTTTAAATTTTCTTCTGGTTCCTGTTGTAAAAAGCCGTCTAATGCGGTTCCTACTCCATACCAAGCTGGCAAAAGAAAACGACTTTGGGTCCAACTAAACACCCAAGGAATAGCCCGTAACGTACTCAAATCTTTTTTACCACTTTTCCGTCTGGCGGGCCGAGAACTAATCTGTAATTGGCTAATTTCGGGGATAGGAGTGACGGATAGGAAGAAGTCTAAGAAGTCGGGTTGTTCATAAATTAAACTTCTGTATGCTCTTCTGGCACTACTGGCCAATTCTTCCATGATTTCGTTCCAAGGGACAATATCATCGAACCCACTCCCCAGTAAACTAGCTTGGATCACTGCTGTGGTGGCGGTTTCTAGGTTATATAAAGCCAGTTCCGGTAGGGAGTATTTAGAGGCTAACACTTCTCCTTGTTCGGTGATTTTGATGCGTCCGTTAATGGTGCCGGTGGGTTGGGCTAAAATAGCAGCATAGGCCGGCCCCCCGCCTCGTCCCACGGAACCTCCACGACCATGAAAGAGTCTTAAATCGAGATGATAGGGTTTAGCAACTTTGTGTAGGGATTTTTGAGCCTTATGAATTTCCCAGTTACTGCTCAGAAAACCTGAGTCTTTGTTACTGTCTGAATAACCCACCATGATCTCTTGTAGGTTAGCCGGTTGTAATTCAGGGGGGGGTAATTGTTCTTTTTTGGCTTCGTCTAAGTAGTCGTATCCTCCGGCTAAAGCTGCCCGATATAAGGGTAACTTAAACAAAGCATCCATGATTTCTGGGGCCCGTTTTAAGTCGTCTACGGTTTCAAACAGGGGAACAATGCGAATGGTGGTGGTACTGGTTCCGGGGTCGTAGAGTCCTGCCTCTTTGGCTAATAACAATACTTCTAGCACGTCACTGACATCGTTAGTCATGCTAATGATGTAGGTTTGACAAATTTCGATGCCAAATTCCTGTTGGAGATAGCGCAGCATCCGCATGGTTTCTACCGTTTCGATGGTTTTTTCATCAAAAGGCATTTCCATGGGAATCAGAGGACGACGGGTTTGTAGTTCCCCGACCAACCAGTTTACCTTTTCTGCTTCGGATAGTTCTCCGTAAGGACGGGGTAAGATGTTTAAATAATTGGCAATTTTTTCGATGGTTTCAGAGTGACGGGACGATTCTTGGCGAAAATCTAACTGAGTGAGGGTAAAACCAAACATTTCTGCCTGAAAAATCAGATTTTCTAGGGCTTGACATCTTAAGCCCGTTTCTTCTAAATTTCGTTTAATGAGTTGTAATTCGGCTTCAAATTCTGCCCCGGAGTGGTAGATATTTTGGGGGGTTTCTTCGCTTAAGATTTGTCGTTTTTCTGGGTTGGCCAAATGGTTGTTGCGATCGCGGGTATTTTCTAGGCGTTTTTCAATATAAGCTAATTTCAGGCGGTAGGGTTCTTGACGATAACGGATGGCCAGTTCATCATAAATTTCAGGCATGGCCACGCGATCACGTTCTAAGGAGTCTAAAAGATCCTGAGAAACGTTACTCCAATGTAAGGATGAGCTTAAAATCTCGGTTAAATCTTCGACAGCCACTAAATATTTTTCTAAAATTAAGTTGCGTTGATAACAAGCCGTTCGCCAGGTCAAGTCCGGGGTAACAAAGGGATTGCCATCGCGATCGCCCCCTACCCACGAACCAAACCGACAGAAAGTATTACGAGGGGGTTTAATTCTGGGAAAATTCGCGTTTAGGGCCTGTTGTAGTCGTTGAGAGAGTTGGGGAAGGGACTCACATAAGACTTCATCGAAGTAGTGTAGGGTATAGTCTACTTCATCGAGGACACTCGGTTTAAACTGATGCAGTTCATCGGTGCGCCACCAAAGACGAATCTCTTCGTTGAGTTGTTCAATAATTGATTCTGCTTCCCAGGAACTACTTAACCCCATGCCCCGAAACGCCTCTTCTGCGCTGTCTAAGCGTCTGAGCAACGTGGCGATGCGTCTTTGTTTGAGGCGAATGGTATGACGAACAATTTCTGTGGGGTGAGCGGTAAAAACGAGGCGGATGTCTAATTGTTCTAATAACCGTTGAATTTGTTGGGGGGGGACATTTAATCGTTTTAATTGCGGGAATAACCAATGAAAGGTTCCCCCTTTTTCTTGACTTTTTGTTTCCCCGACTAAGGCTTTTTCTAATAAATCGGCTCCCACCGAACCATTAGTGGGCTTTTCTCCTTTTTGATAGTTGTTTCTAGCTTTTTCTGATTCTTGATAGCTTGCACGTCGGTTCAGTTGCTGATCTCTTTGTTCGTAATGTTGTTCAACAATATTAATTAATTGAAAATAGAGGGCAAAGGCTCTAGCTGCGCGAATCGCTTCGTTGAGTTCTAACCCTTCTATGAGTTCATTGATAGAAGTTTTCGGTTTATCCGTCACTTGCCCTTCTGGTGAGCAGATTTTCCGTAATTTTTCCAATAAGTCCACTAATTCTTGACCACATTCAGCCTTTAATACTGATTCCCATAAACTTTCCACTAATTTGAGACGCTGACGTAAGAAGAGATCAGATGTTGAAAAAATATTACTCTCTTCAACTGTGGACTGTAATGATTCAACAAGCATAACCAGTAGCAACCTCGAAGGACTGTTTGCGATTCAAAGGTAATGTTAAATAACAAAACCCACCGAAACTCTGATAATGCCAGTGTCATTTTCTAGATTTCTCTGACATTGATGGGTAAACTCAACAAAGGGGTTGATTCCCTTAGATTAGAATATCGTTATTAACTACCAACCCCCCTTATTTTATCGGTTCTTTTCTCATTTGGGCTAAGTTCTCACTAAGTTATGAGGAAATTTTAAGGATGCTTTAAGGGTTGTCTTGTTGCAAGAGAAAATTAACTGTCTCCGTTGTTACAGAAAACCTTGTTTCCTTATCCTTAGATTTAATTTTGTAGTTTATCCTAATGTCGCCAGAATACCCTAAAGTTCTACAACTTAGGGATGAATGGCGACCAATAAATAAATTGACCGAAGGGAATCCATACAGAAAAATCTAGTGGCAATTG
>JAAUYD010124291.1_pt1 | contig 20363 bp, 17 predicted proteins | sample 7278101 | NCBI WGS metagenome assembly JAAUYD01 (sample SAMN14350128, study PRJNA611818) | marine sediment metagenome | isolation source: surface marine sediment (0.6m) | place: French Polynesia: Moorea | collected 2018-08
GCGCTTGGGGCGCGAGCTCAACGATCTGCGCATCGATCGGCGCATCTACGACTACGTGGTGGCGATGCTGTGAGCGCCGCACACCTGAGCCGCGACCGCGTCGACACCGAGGCGTTCGCCCGTGCTGTGACCACCACGGCACGATCCGAGCGCGCCGCAGCGCCGAGCTCGTACGAGCAGGCCGGCTACGCGGTCCACCGGGGCGTCCTCGACACCGAACTGGTCGCCCGCGCCGACCGGCACGTCGACTGGCTGCTCGCGAGCAACCCGGAGCTCCGTCCGGACCAACTCGGCCATCGCCTCGCTCGCACCGACCCCTTCTGGTACGAGCTGGTCGCCGACGACCGCCTGCTCGACGTCGCCGAGGAGTACATCGGACCCGACATCGCCCTGTTCGCGACGCACTACATCTGCAAGGAGCCGCGGACCGGGCGCCGCGTCCCGTGGCACCACGACGCCGGCTTCTGGCCTCTCGACCCGATGGACGTCGTCACCCTCTGGCTCGCGATCACCGAGTCGACCCCCGACAACGGCTGCCTCGGCGTCGTCCCCGGCAGCCACCGCTCGCCCCCGGTCGAGCTCGTCGAGAGCGGACGCGACGAGGTGCTCGGCAGAGAGGTGCCCGTCGACGTCGATCCGTCGACCGTCGTCTTGCTCACGATGGCGCCAGGCGACGTCTCGGTGCACCATCCCGCCATCATCCACGGTTCCGAGCCGAACCGGTCGGACCGGTGGCGGCGCGGCCTGACGATCCGGTACATCCCGACCACGACCCGGATCCTCGACGACGACGCAGCCGCGCCCTTCCTCCTGCGCGGCACCGGCGACGAACGCAACACCTACCTGCCGGTGCCGTCGCCCGATCGCGACCAGGCCGAGCACCTCGGCCACGACCCGTGCGAAGGCGGCATCGGATGACCAAGATCACGCTGATCGGGGCGGGCAGCACCGTCTTCGCCAAGAACCTGATCACCGACGTCCTGCTGATGCCCGAGTTGGCCGATGCGACGATCGCGCTCCACGACATCGACGAGGCGCGCCTCGCGACGTCCGAGATCGTCGCTGCGAAGACCGCCGCCGCGGTCGGCGCGTCACCCCGCATCGATGCGACCACCGACCGTCGCCGGGCGCTGGCCGACGCCGACTACGTCGTCACGACGTTCCAGGTCGGAGGCTACCGCCCGGCGACGGTCACCGACTTCGAGATCCCCAAGCGGTTCGGCCTCCGGCAGACCATCGGCGACACGGTCGGCATGGGCGGCATCATGCGCGGCCTGCGAACGATCCCGGTGCTGCTCGACGTCTGCCGCGACATCGAGGAGGTCGCCGGACACGCCGTGCTCCTGAACTACGTCAACCCGATGGCGATGCTGTGCTGGGCCGTGTCGAGGGCGTCGACGGTGCCCACCGTCGGCCTCTGCCACAGCGTGCAGCACACGGCGGCGCAACTCGCCGGCGACCTCGGGGTGCCCGTCGACGAGCTCCGGTACCGCTGCGCCGGCATCAACCACATGGCGTTCTACCTGGACCTCGAGCAGGCGACCGCCGACGGTCCGATCGACCTCTATCCGGCACTGGTCGAGCGGGCGGCGCATCCCGCGCCGTTCCGCGGCGACGCGGCCCGCAGCGACGGTGGCATCGCGGGTCTCTCCGATGCCGTCCGGTACGACGTGTTCCGGCGACTCGGCTACTTCGTGACCGAGTCGAGCGAGCACTTCAGCGAGTTCGTGCCGTGGTTCATCAAGCGCGACCGCCCCGACCTGATCGACCGGTTCGGGGTGCCGCTCGACGAGTACCCGCGGCGGTGCGAGCGGCAGATCGCCGGATGGGAGGAGCTGCGTCGCGACCTCGAGGACCCGACGTCGACGATCGACGTCCGGCCCAGCGACGAGTACGGGGCAGGCATCATCCACTCGATCGAGACGGGCCAGCCGAGGGTCGTGTACGGCAACGTCCCGAACACCGGCCTGATCACGAACCTGCCGGAGGGGTGCTGCGTCGAGGTCCCCTGCCTCGTCGACGGGAACGGCGTCCAGCCGACCCGCATCGGCGAGCTCCCGCCCCAGCTGGCGGCGATGATGCAGTCGAGCGTCAACGTCCAGGCGCTGACCGTCGAGGCAGCACTCACGGGTCGACGCGACCACGTCTACCACGCGGCGATGATGGACCCGCACAGCGGCGCCGAGCTCGACCTCGAGCAGATCTGGGAGCTGGTCGACGAGCTGCTCGAGGCGCACCGGCCCTACCTGCCCGACGAGCTGCTCGAACCGGCCCGGCCCGCACCTGCGCCACGAGAGGAGCAACCGTGACCGCCGTCGATGCTGCCCGGGCGACGCGACGGCGGGTGTTGACGCTGCTGTACGGCGAGCGCGCCGAGGAGGTCGACGACGAGGTCCAGCGGCGCATCGACGCGACGACGGCACCCCGGCCCGTGTCGTGCTGGGACGAGCGCGCGGCGTGGATGATCTCCTACCCGAACCAGTTCCGGTCGAGCGACGAATCGCCGCTGCGCACCCTGCGCCGAGCGCTCACCGAGCACCTCCAACCCGAGATCACCGGCGTGCACGTGCTGCCCTTCCACCCCTGGTCGAGCGACGGCGGGTTCAGCGTCACGTCGTTCGCCGACGTCGACCCCGCGCACGGCACCTGGGAGGACATCGCCGAGCTCGCCGCCACGACCGATCTGATGGCCGACGCCGTCATCAACCACGCCTCGGCGCAGGGCGACTGGTTCCGTGGGTTCCTCGCCGGCGACCCCGCCTTCGGGGGCTTCTTCCGCGAAGTCGATGCCGACGCCGACCTGACCGACGTCGTCCGACCGAGGTCGACGCCGATCCCCGCCGAGTTCACGCGCGACGACGGGACGCCGGTCACGGTCTGGACCACGTTCTCCCGCGACCAGATCGACCTCGACTACGGCAACCCCGCCGTGCTGCTGGCCGCGACCGACGTGGTGCTGTTGTATGTCGCCGCCGGCGCGCGTGCGATCCGGCTCGACGCAGTGGCGTTCGTCTGGAAGCAGGAGGGGACCTCGTCGATCCACCTGCCCGAGACGCACGCGATCGTCCAGTTCCTCCGTGCGTGCCTCGACGAGGTCGACCCGCACATCGCACTCATCACCGAGACCAACGTCCCCCACGGCGAGAACATCAGCTACTTCGGACCGCCCGGCGTCCGCGAGGCGCAGGCCGTGTACCAGTTCCCGCTGCCGCCGCTCACCCTCCACTCGTTCCTGAGCGGCTCGGCCGTCGCCCTGCGCGACTGGGCGCGGTCACTCACGTTCGACCGCGACGACACCACGTTCCTCAACTTCCTGGCCTCGCACGACGGCGTCGGGCTCCGTCCGGTCGAGGGGCTGCTCGGTGCGGCGGATCGGCAGCGGCTCGAGGACACGTGCGCACGAGCCGGCGGCGTCGTCAACCGGCGCCGGTTGCCCGACGGCACCGAGGCCGGGTACGAGCTGACCGGCACGTGGTTCTCGATGCTCGCCGCCGACCACTCCGACGAGGAGGCGCTCGAGCGCCACGTCGCCTCCCACGCGATCCCGCTCGCGCTCCGTGGCCTACCCCTCCTCTACGTGCACTCACTCACGGCATCGTCGAACGACCGCGACGCGTACCTCGCGAGCGGGCAGGGGCGGGACCTGAACCGCGCCACGTTCGACATCGACCAGATCGGGCGCGCGCTCACCGATCCTTCGGCACGGGCATCCCGAACGTGGTCGCGGCTACGCACGTTGTTGCGCTCGCGTGCCTCGTCGCCGGCCTTCCATCCGGACGCCGAGCAGCTCCTACTGGACGCTCCGGACGAGCTGTTCGTGGTGCAGCGAACGGGCAGAGGGGGCGGCGAGGCACTCGTCGTCGTCAACGTGTCGGGCCGGCAGGTGTCCTACGACCTACCGGGCGGCACGTGGGAGCAGATCGACGGTGGGCAGGTCGTCGGCCCGTCCATCGACCTGCCACGATGGCACCATGCCTGGCTCCGCAGAGCCGACCGCTGAGCGCGGCCTTCGCCGGCCCCCGACGACCTCCCGGACCCGTTGGCACGTGGCGGATGACAGACGACCGGGTCGCCGATGATCGTCGGTGTCGTCGCCACCCGCCTCGCCGGCACCGACGGCGTCAGCCTCGAGTCGGCCAAGTTGACGGCCGTCCTCGAGCGACGGGGTCATCGCGTCGTCCACTGCGCCGGCGCGCTCGGACCCGGGTTGCACGGGACGGTCGTACCGGCGATGCACTTCGAGGATCCCGTCGCAGCCGACCACGTCCACCGGGCGTTCGGCACCGGCGAGAACGCACCCGACCCCGCGCTGGCGGCCGAGATCGAGGAGCACGCCGGCGAGCTGTCCCACCACCTCCGCTCGTTCCTCGACGACTTCGCCGTCGACATGGTGATCGTCCAGCAGGCGCTCGCGCTCCCGATGCACCTCTCGCTCGGTGTGGCGCTGACGAGGGTGATCACCGAGCGGGGCCTGCCGACCTTGGCGCACCATCACGACTTCGGATGGGAACGCGAACGATTCGCGACCAGCACCGTGCCCGGCGTCGTCGACGAGTGCTTCCCGCCGGTGCTCCCGAACGTCACGCACGCGGTCATCAACTCCATCGCACGGCGCGAGCTCGCTGCCCGACAGGGCGTCGACTCGATCCTGCTTCCCAACGTGTTCGACTTCGCAACGCCGCCACCCGGCATCGACGACTTCAACCGCGATTTCCGGCAGGCGGTCGGGGTGGCGCCCGACGACCTCCTCGTCCTGCAGCCGACGAGGGTCGTCCCGCGGAAGCGGATCGACCTCGCGATCGAGCTCGCCGCTCGCATCGACGCGGCCGGCGTCAAGTTGGTGATCCCCCACGACGCCGGCGACGAGGGGATGGAGTACCTCGCCGAGCTCCGCGGTCTCGCCGAGCGCGCCGGTGTCGACCTCCTGCACATCGCCGACCGGGTCGCGGCGGCGCGCGCCGTCGCACCGGACGGCACGAAGACGTTCGCGCTCTGGGACGTCTACCCGCACGCCGACTTCGTGACGTACCCGAGCGAGATCGAGGGATTCGGCAACGCGCTGCTCGAGACCGTGTACTTCGAGAAGCCGGCGCTGGTGAACCGCTATCCGGTCTACGACGCCGACATCGGGCCGTTGGGGTTCCGGTTCGTCGAGTGCCGGGGTGAGATCACCGACGCCGTCGTCGAGGCGGTCGAGGCCGCGCTGGCGTCGCCCGCACTCGTCCGCGAGATGACCGAGCACAACTACGGGCTCGGCGCCGAGCACTTCAGCCTCGAGGCGCTCGAGCGGATCCTCGCCGCCGCGCTCCCGATCTGACGCAGTCGCCGGGGGGTGCCGTCACACGAGCCGGCCGCCGTCGAGGCGCAGCGTCCTCGTGATCCGGACGCGGTCGAGCAGCTCGCGGTCGTGCGTGACCAGCAGCACGGTGCCCTCGAACGTGTCGAGCGCCTGCTCGAGCTGCTCGATCGCCGGCAGGTCGAGGTGGTTGGTCGGTTCGTCGAGCACGAGCAGGTTGGCGCCGGTGGCCATCAGCAGCGCGAGCGAGGCCCGGGTCCGCTCGCCCGGCGACAGCGACGCCGTCGGACGCTCGACGTGGGCGCCGACGAGGCCGAACTTCGCGAGCAGCGTCCTGACGTCGCCGATCGTCATGCCGGTCGCGTCGACGAACGAGCGCAGCAGCGTGCCCGCGCCGTCGAGCTGCCGTCGCACCTGTTCGATCTCGCCCACGACGACACCGGCACCCAGCCTCGCGGTCCCCGCACTCGGCTCGATCCTCCCGAGCCCGAGATCGATGAGCGTCGTCTTGCCGGCGCCGTTCCCGCCCACGAGAGCGACCCGCTCGCCGTATGCGATCAGGACGTCGATCGGACCGAGCACGAAATCGCCCCGCTCGACCGTCGCACCGAGCAGGCGGATGACGATGTCGCCGCTGCGCCCGGCATCGGGCACGTCGAGGCGGAGCTGCCACGGCTCCCTCGGCTTGTCGACGGCCTCCAGCCGGTCGAGCACCCGCTTCGTCTGCGCCGCCTTGCCGGCGAGCTGCTCGGTCTGGTCGATCTTGAACGCCCGGATGAACTTGTCGGTCTCGCCCGAGCGGCGGACCTTGGCCCGTCCCTGTTGCGCCCACTCACGCTGGCGCTGCGCCCTGGCGGCGAGCGAGCGGCGCTCGGTGTCGTACGCCTCGAAGCGCTCCCACGCATGCCGGCGGGTGCGCTCGCGCTCGTCGAGGTAGGCGGCCCATCCACCGCCGAACAGGATCAGCCGGTGGGAGAACTCGTCGATCTCGGCGACGTCGGTGACGACGCGGTCGAGGAACCGCCGGTCGTGGCTGACGAGCAGCATCGGCGCCGGCGTGCCCAGCACCCACCGTTCGAGCCGGTCGAGGCCGTCGAGATCGAGGTCGTTCGTCGGTTCGTCCAGGAGGTAGACGTCGAACCGCGAGAGGAGCAGCGCCGCCAGCCCGACCCTCGCGTTCTCGCCGCCGGACAGATCCCGCGTCGGCTGGTCGAGCAGCTGCTCGCCGAGCCCGACCTCCGCGGCGACGACGCCCATCCGCGCATCGAGGTCGGCCGCCCCCAGCGCCAGCCACCGCTGCAGCGCGACGTCGTAGCGTTCGGCCGAGCCCGGCTCACCCGCCGCGACGGCCTCGGACGCGGTGTCGAGCTCGGCCTGCGCACCCGTCACGCCGGTTCGCCGGGCGAGGAGCGCCCGCACGGTCTCGCCGGTTCGCTCGGGTTCCTGGTGGAGCCAACCGACGGTCGCGGCCGGCGGCACGAGCCGCACCGCCCCGGCGTCGGGTGCGATCGCACCGGCGCACGCCGCGAGCAGCGTGCTCTTGCCGACGCCGTTCGGCCCGACGACGCCGATGCGCCTCCCGGGGGCGACGGTGAGGTCGACGCGGTCGAGGACGGGCTGCGCGCCACGAGTGACGGTCAGGTCGTGAACGGACAGGTTTGCTGACATGGGGAGCTCTTTCGAGGAGTCGGGTCGGGCCGGGCTCACCGCATGCGCATCGGATCAGTCTGGCAGGTTGGTGGCGGTCGTGCCACCGGCCAGAATCGGGCACCCCGCCATGAGCTCGTTCACCCTCCGCCCATGGCAGCGCGCCGCCTTCGATCGCTTCCGGGCCGGGGACGCTGCCGACTTCCTCGCCGTGGCGACACCGGGCGCCGGCAAGACCACGTTCGCACTGACCTGCGCCCGCGCGACGCTCGCCGAGTGGGCGGCCGGCGGGCACCGGCGGCACCTGATCGTCGTCGCGCCGACGAGCCACCTCAAGGTGCAGTGGTCGTTGGCCGCCCACCGGATGGGCCTCCAGCTCGACCCCGATTGGGCACCAGGCCAGGGTCTCGCCCGCGACGTGCACGGCCTGGTGACGACGTTCCAGCAGGTGGCGATGGGGCCGGCCGCGGCCAGGCTGCGCGGGTTCGCGGCGGACGGCATGGTGATCCTCGACGAGGTCCACCACGCCGGCGACGAGCGGGCGTGGGGCGACGGCATCCAGCAGGCGTTCGAGCTCGCCGCTAAGCGCCTCTCGCTGTCGGGCACGCCGTTCCGCAGCGACAGCGCCCGAATCCCCTTCGTCCGGTACGACGTGACCGCCGAGGGAGATCTGGCGCACGCCGACTACACCTACGGCTACGACGACGCGTTGCGCGACGGCGGTGTGGTCCGGCCGGTGTACTTCCCCCGGGTCGACGGCCAGATGGAGTGGAGCACGCCGTCGGGCGACGTGCTGCGGGCGAGCTTCGCCGACGAATTGGCGCGCGATCAGGTGTCGGCCCGGCTACGCACCGCGCTGAGCCTCGACGGCGACTGGCTCCCGACCGTGCTCACCCAAGCGCACGACCGCCTCAAACAGATCCGGCGCGAGCAACCCGACGCAGGTGGTCTGGTCATCGCCACCGACCAGGACCACGCGCAAGGCATCGCCCGCCTCCTGCGCGACCGACTGCGCACCGCCGCCGACGTCGTCGTGAGCGACGACCCGACGGCGTCGAGACGGATCGCCGAGTTCGCGGACAACGACCGGCCGTGGCTGGTGGCGGTGCGGATGGTGTCGGAGGGCGTCGACATCCCGCGGCTGCGGGTCGGCGTCTACTCGACCACCACGGCGACCGAGCTGTTCTTCCGCCAGGCGGTCGGCCGCTTCGTGCGCTGGCAGGCCGGGCGGCCGAGCCAGAAGGCGTACGTCTACGTGCCCGACGATCCGCGGCTACGGGCACACGCCTTCGCGATCGCCGAGGCGCGCCGGCACGTGCTCCGCCCACCCGGAGAGGCCGCCGAGCACACCGGCGATCAGCTCGACCGGCAGGTGCCCGAGGAGGACGCGCTCGTCGAGCAGCTGTCGTTGTTCAGCGTCGTCTCGTCGACGGCGACCGGCGTCACGTTCCACGCGGTGACCGAGGACGGCGTCCAGCACATCGACGCGAGCCACGTCGATTCGACGCTCGTGGAGCACCCGGGCGGGTTCGGCACCGACCGTCTCGACGCGACCCGGTTCGACGCGGAGCCCGATGTGCCCGAGCCGTCGTTCGCGGACGACGCATCCTTGACGATCGATCTGCCCGACGTCCCGACCGAGGCGGGCGTCGTTCCGTGGGGTTCGATGAGCGTGGCCGAACAGAAGGACGACCTGCGAACCCGCAACGCGGACATCGCCAAGCGCCTCGTCGACATCACCGGCTGGAACCACGCCAGGGTGCAGGGCGAGATGAACCGCCTCGCCGGGGTCACCAAGGTGTCGACGGCGACGATCGAGCAACTCGACCGTCGCCTCCGCCACGGCGAGAGCTGGCTCCGGCGGCTGAAGCGCGGCTGACGGCGAAGGCGATCGGTGTCGCCGCCGCAAACAATCGTCAACCTATGTGTTGACGATTGACCGTCGTCGTCGTACGGTCGCGGCCGTGACATCACCGACGCTGGACCGCACGTTCGAGGCGCTCGCCAGCCCGCATCGGCGGGCCATCGTCGAGTGCCTGGCGCGGGGACCGATGACGACGCCCGAGCTGGGCAGACAGTTCCCGTTCAGCAAGCAAGCCCTCAGCCGCCACGTCGCGCTGCTCGAGCGCGCCCATCTGGTTCAGCGGACGCCGCACGGCAGGGTCCACGAACTGCGGCTGACCTCGGATCCGCTCGACGCCGTGACCGACTGGGTGGCACTGCGCCGAGCCGCCTGGGAAGCCAGCCTCGACCGACTCGACGACGTCCTGCACGACGATCCTCAGGAGGAACCGCGATGACCCGACGACTCGAACTCGAACGGCGGTACGCCGCCTCGCCCGACCGCGTCTTCGACGCCTGGACCGACACCGCGCTGCTCACGCAGTGGTGGGGGTGTGCGCCCGACATGCTCTGGACCGTGCACACCTGGGACGTCCGGGTGGGCGGTCAGATCCTCGTCAGCATGGACATCGACGGCACGCCGTTCGAGATGCGTGGCGAGTTCGAGGTCGTCGACCGCCCCAACCACCTGCGGTACCGCTGGGGCGAGACCGAGACGGTCGACGTGCGGATCGAGGCCGACGGCGATGGCGCCCATCTTCGCCTGACGCACGATGGCCTGCCCTCCGACGAGCAACTCGGCATCGTCGACGGCGGCTGGACGCACGCCGTCGACCTGCTGGGCGAGCGCCTGACGACCACCCGCACGACCTGACTGGCTCGCCGCACGCCCGGCCGGCCGCCCCGCCGCGGCCCGTGGGGTCGTCGCGACCGGGTTCGGCCGCCGGGGTGGGCAGTCTGCGGGTGGACCGTAGAGTGCCCCCGTGCCCATGGTGCAGCGGCCACAGACGGAACGCCCCGGAGCGGACGGCCCGTGACCCGTCTCGTCGCCGTGGTGGTCGGGGCCGTGGTCGCTGCGTCCGCACTCGCCGCCTGCGGGACGACGTACGTCGACTCGTCGGTCACGACGCCACCGGCCGCCTCCGCCGGGTCGACGACGCTGCCACCGGTCGCCACCGACGCCCCCGTCGCCGAGCTGCTCGACGAGATCGAGACCCTCATGTTCGACCTCGACGAGCGGATCATCGAGCAGGACGGCCACGTGTCGACGCTCGCGCGCATCGAGGACCTGTGGTTCGCAGCCGAGCTGCAGATCCGCAGCGAGGATCCCGACGACGTGTTCAACTTCGAGCAGGCGATCGAGCTCGCCCAGACGGGTGTGACCCGCCTGCGCCCGGCGGACGCCAGCAAGGGCTACAAGATCCTCAACGACGTGATCGACGCCTACCTCGAACGCTGACGACGCCGAGACACGCCGTCGGCCGGCAGCGGCTACGGTTCGGCCATGGGCCGCGTCGACGGGGTGCCCGACCGACAGCCGATCGACCACATCGAGGTGTTCGGGACCGGCTCGACGATCGTGCACGACGACGCTGCGGGCGACGCTCCACTGAGCGACCTCCTCCGGGGCGGGAACGCCGCGCTGACGGTCGGGTTCGAGCATGCCCGCGACTTCCACGCCAAGGCCGGGCACCGGCCCGGCGCGGCGGCACCACCCCTCTCCGGCGTGGCGAGCGGGCGGCGCGGCGGCGGCACCGACATCGTGCGACCCGTGCTCATCAGCCCGGTCCTCGCCAGCGAGCTGGCGACGTCCGGGCGCTTGTTCGACGAGCCGCTCGCCGACCTGACCATCGACCACGACCGCGACGCCGACGGTGAGCGCAAGTACCTCGTGTGGAACGCGGCGGTGCGCGTCGGCCGGCGAGCCCAGCGGGACGCCACGCTCCACCTCCTCGCCTCACCCAGCATGCTGGTGACGATCCTCGAGCTCGTCCCCGCCAGGACCATCCGGTGGCGCCCCGGCCGCTTCGTCCGCGACGGCGTCCGGGCGATGGAAGGCCTCGCGGCCCGCCTCCAGGCAGCTGCGCGTTGACCGCCCGACCCACGGTCGCGCTCGTCCCCTCCGGCGGTGGCGTCATCGCCGGCGAGCCGGCAGCGATCGAGATCGCGTGAGTCGCCGCGCCCGACCTCGAGTCAGCGCAACGGTTCGGGCAGCGCGTCTTCGTGCACGATCGACAGGCGCTGGGTGCTCCGGGTGAGGGCGACGTAGAGCGATCGCATCCCGTGCTGGTGGCCGTTGGCCACCCGCGACGGCTCGACCACCACCACGGCGTCGAGCTCGAGACCCTTGACGACGCTGACCGCGACGACCGTCAACGACTGATCGAGACCGGCCGAGCTGGCGCGACCGTGATCGAGGCCGGCAGCCGTGAACGCGGCCGAGATGTCGTCACACAGCTCGTCGGGTGCGACCACGGCGATGCTGCCGCTGCTCATGTCGTCGCGAAGGAACCGGACCTCGTCGATGATGCCGTCGACCAGCGAGTCGCTCGCGACCACCCTGGGGCTGGTCTCGCCGACGCGCACCGACTCGGGCATGCGGAGGCCAGGGGTGGCGACGGCCATGACCTTGTTGGCGAGATCCATGATCTGGGCCGGGATGCGATAGCCGACCGACAGCCCGATCACCCGCGGCGGCTTGCGCTCGGGCAGGTGCTCGAGCACCTCGTCCCAGCCGTCGGGCGCCATCGGACCGGTCGCCTGGGCGATGTCGCCCACCACGGTCATCGACCCGTTGAGCGACCGTCGCGTCGCCATCTTGAGCTGCATCGGGGTCAGGTCCTGCACCTCGTCGATGACGATGTGGCCGTACGTGCGGATCTCGTCGGACTCGTCGACCTTGCCGCCCTTGCCGGGCTGCGGGCCGAGCACCTCACGGGCATCGTCGAGCAGGGCGACGTCGGACGGGGTCCACCGCACGTCGTCGACCGATTCGCTGCGGGGCCGGTGCAGCGCCTTGTACTCGCGCTCTTCGAACACGTCACCGGCAGCCAGCCGGAGGAGCGCCATCGAGCCGAAGAGGTCGTGCAGCAGCTGGGCCGGGGTCAGGACGGGCCACATGCGCTCGAGCGCTTCGCGGACCTCGGGGAGGCTGCGGACGTCGGCACGCACCTCACCGGGGGTCGCATCGCCGCCTCGCCACGTGGCGGCCATCGCGGCCCACACCTCGCCCTCGACCCAGCGGCGCGCGCTGTTGTGACGGCGGAACCGACGCCGACCCTGCTTGACGATGCGAGCGCTCTCGTCGACGCGGAGTCGCACGTAGCCCGACCGGAACGGGACGACGAGGTCGTCGCGCAGGGGCCGCTCACGGTCGTTGACGGCGTGATCGATCACGTCGCTCATGCGCGCGTCGCCCTTGATCCGCTCGGCCAGCGGGCTGTCGGTCGCCGTGCCACGCGGGGCGAACGTCACGTCGGGGATCAGGTCACCGAGCACCACCTGCTCGATGCCGGCTTCGCCGAGCGACGGCAGGACCTGCTCGATGTACTTGAGGAACACGCGGTTCGGCCCGATCACGAGCACGCCCTGGTCCTCGAGCGGGAAGCGGTGCGTGTAGAGCAGGTAGGCGGCGCGGTGCAACGCCACCACCGTCTTGCCCGTACCCGGCCCGCCCTGCACGACGAGCACGCCGGCCTGCGGCGAACGGATGATCTCGTCCTGCTCGGCCTGGATGGTGGCGACGATGTCGCCGAGGGTGCCGGTACGGCCCCGTTCGAGCGATGCGATCAGCGTGCTGTACCCGCGCAGCGAACCCTCACCCGTCGACTCGGCGAGGCCCTCGTCGTGACCGAGCCCCAGGTGCCCCTCGCCGAACAGCTCGTCCTCGATGCCGAGCAGCGTCCGACCCTCGACCGCGAAGTGCCGCCGGCGTGCGAGGCCCATCGAGTCGCGCCCCGTCGCACGGTAGAACGGCTCGGCGACCGGAGCGCGCCAGTCGACCACGACGGGCTCGGCATCTTCGTCGGCGACGGCGAGACGGCCGATGTGGAAGCCCTCGATGTTGTCGGGGTCGCCCTCGTCGGGCGCCCCGTCGTCGCCGTTTCGATACCGGTCGATGCGCCCGAACACCAGCGCCGCGTCGCCCAGGTCGAGGTCGGTCAGCCGCTTGACCAGCGCCTCGTCGAACGCATTCCGCTCGAATCGCGCCTGGAAGGTGCCGCCGAGGTCGGCCTCGTTGAGGTCACGCAGCTTCCAGGCCGCCTCACGACTCTGCTCGAGGCACTCGTAGGCGTGGTCGATGTAGGCCTGTTCGTCGGCGAGATCGGGATGGTGTTGCGTCATCGATGTCGTGGTGATGGGCCGTCTCGGTGGCCATCTCGCGACCACCGAATTGGGGGTCGAGATACTCTATCGGGCCAGGTAGCGTCCTCCCCCAGATGTCGTCCACTTCCGACACGCAGGGCGACGAGGCCCCCTTCCTCGCAGCGGCCTTCGGCCGCCGTGCACCGCACACCCCGGTCTGGTTCATGCGGCAGGCCGGCCGCAGCCTGCCCGAGTACCGGGCGGTCCGCGGCGAGGGTTCGATCCTCGATGCCATCAAGCAGCCCGAGCTGTCGGCCGAGATCACGATGCAGCCGGTCAGGCGGTACGGCGTCGACGCCGCGGTCCTGTACAGCGACATCGTCGTGCCACCCCACGCCGTCGGGTTCGGCGTCGATGTCGCGCCCGGCACCGGGCCCGTCGCCGACCAGCCGTTCCGGCGTGCCGTCGACCTCGACCGGCTGCGGCCGCTCGCCGCGTCCGACGTGGGCTACGTCGCCGACACGGTCGACCTGCTGCTGGCCGAGCTCGACGTGCCGCTGCTCGCCTTTGCGGGTGCCCCGTTCACCGTCGGCAGCTACCTGATCGAGGGCGCGCCGAGCCGGACGTACCGGTACACGAAGGCGATGATGCACACCGACCCGACGCTGTGGCACGCGCTGATGGATCGTCTCGCCGCCAGCGCGGTCACGTTCATCGACGTCCAGCTGTCGCATGGCGCTGCGGCGTTCCAGCTCTTCGACTCGTGGGCCGGGTCGCTGTCGCTCGCCGACTACGACGAGTTCGTCCTCCCGCACTCGCAACGGGTCTTCGCCGAGCTCGCCGAGCGGCACCCCGGCGTGCCGGGCATCCACTTCGGCATCGGATGCGACCACCTGCTCGAGCGCATGTTCGACGCCGGGCCGCAGGTGATCGGCCTCGACTGGCGGAGCTCGATCGCCCGAGCGCGGCGTCGCCTCGGGGCGGGCACGGTCGTGCAGGGCAACCTCGACCCCGCTCTGGTGCTCGCCGGCGCCGATGTCGCGCTCGCTGGGGCACGCCGGGTGCTCGCCGACAACGATGGCCACCCCGGGCACATCTTCAACCTCGGCCACGGCGTCCAGCCCGACACCGATCCGGGTGTGCTCGCAGCCGTCGTCGACCTCGTCCACGAAGCGACGACCGACACGCCGAACGGCGACGAACCCATCGATCCCCACGACACCGCGAGCACATGACCAGCGATCCCAGCAGCAACACCGGCGACGCGACCGTCGGCACCACCCCCCACCCCGACACGCCCGACACGCCCGCCACGGCCGAGGCCGGAGCGCAGCGGATCGCCGTCGTGCTCATGGCGTACGGCACGCCGCGCTCGCGCGACGAGATCCTCCCGTACTACACCGACATCCGGCGCGGGCGGGCGCCGTCGCCCGAGCAGCTCGCCGACCTGACGGCGCGGTACGAGGCGATCGGCGGCGTCTCGCCCCTTACCCAGCTGACCGAAGCCCAGCGCGACGCACTCCAAGCAGCGCTCGACGCGCTCGCGCCCGGCACGTACGAGGTCCTGCTCGGCCTGAAGCACGCCGATCCCACGATCGAGCACGCGGTCGACGAGATCGCCGCCCGGGGGTTCCGCCGTGCCGTGGGTCTCGTGCTGGCCCCGCACTACTCGTCGTACTCGATCGGCCAGTACCTCGGGCGCACCCGTGACGCCGCCGAACCCCACGGCATGGCCGTGAACGGCGTCGACAGCTGGGCGGTCGAGCCGGCGTTCGTCGACTTCATCGCCACCGACCTCGCGCGACGGCTGACGGGCATGCCCGACCGGACGCGCGTGCTGTTCACCGCGCACTCGCTGCCCGAGCGGATCATCGCCGCCGGCGATCCGTATCCCGACGAGCTCCGCGCCACCGCCGAAGCCGTCGCCGGCCGGCTCGGGCTGACCGAGGGTCGTGACTGGCAGATCGCATGGCAGAGCGCCGGTCGCACCCCCGAACCGTGGATCGGCCCCGACGTGCTCGACGTCATCGACGAGCTCGCCGGCGCCTCCCCGGTCGGAGCCGAGCGCGACGCGGATGGTGTGATCGTCTCGGCGGTGGGCTTCGTCGCCGATCATCTCGAGGTCCTGTACGACCTCGACATCGAAGCCCGCCAGCGCGCCGAGGAGCTGGGGCTCGAGTTCGACCGGACCGCATGCGTCAACGATGACGCCGCCGTCATCGGCGCGCTCGCCCGTCGCGTCCACGCGGCGGCGCAGGCCGCCGAGGAGCCCGCCTCCTCGTGAGCCGCGGCGACCGCACGCCGCGCCTGCTCGTCGTCGGGGGTGGCATCACGGGCCTCGCAGCCGCCGTCGAGCTCGCCGGGCGTCTCGATGACCTGCACGGCGAGGGCGCGGCCGGCGGCGTCGAGGTGTGGGAAGCAGCGACGCGCCTCGGCGGCAAGATCGCCACGTCCCCGTTCGCCGGCATCGACCACGTCGACGAGGGCGCCGACGCGTTCCTCACGCGCGTGCCGCACGCCGTCGAGTTCGCTCGACGGGTCGGGCTCGACGACGCGTCGATGACGTCGCCGACCGGCGCCGGCGCGGCGGTGTGGCACGGCCGGCTGCACGACATCCCCGGCGGGATCCTGCTCGGGGTTCCCGCCTCGGTGGCACCGTTCGTCACGACCTCGCTGCTGAGCTGGCGTGGCAAGCTCCGGGCCGCGGTCGAGCCGTTCCTGCCGCGAACCGACCCCGACGACTCGATCGGCGCCCTGATCCGGGCCCGCTTCGGCGACGAGGTTCACGATCGCCTCGTCGACTCGCTGGTCGGCAGCATCTATGCCACCGACACCGATCGTTCGAGCCTCGCCGCCGTCCCGCAGCTCGCGGCGTTGGCCTCGGGGCACCGCAGCCTGCTCCTCGGCGGCCGTGCGGCCCGCAAACGCGCCCCGGTCACCGACGCGCCGATCTTCTCGGCGCCGCGTACCGGCATCGGGGGTCTCGTCGACGCCGCTGCAGGCTGGCTCGGCCGGCGCGGCGTGAAGGTGCGGACGTCCAAGCCGGTCGCGGAGATCGAGCCGGACGCCGGCGGGTGGCGCGCCGACGGCGAGCGATTCGACGCGATCGTGCTCGCTGCCCCGGCCCGCGCGACGGCCCCGATGGTCGCGGCCGTCGCACCCGAGGCTGCCGGCGTCCTCGCCGCGACCGAGTACGCCGACGTCATCATGGTTCGCCTCGCCGTGCCCGGCGACCAGTGGCCCGATCGCTTGTCCGGTCGCAGCGGCTACCTGGTCCCCAAGTCGCAGCAGCGCCTCGTCACGGCGGCGTCGTTCGCGTCGCAGAAGTGGGCGCACTGGCAGGGGGCACACGGCGAGCAGGTCATCAGAGCCTCACTCGGCCGGGACGGCCTCCCCGTCATGCACCTCGACGACGACGCCGTCCTCGACGCGACACTGACCGAGATGAGCGGCCACCTCGGCATCGACCTGCAGCCGAGTGAGATCTCGATCACGCGCTGGCACGACGCGTTCGCCCAGTACCGCCCTCACCATCACGAGCGGGTCGCGACCATCGAGGAGCGGATGCCTGCGACGCTCGCGATCGCCGGCGCCAGCTACCGGGGCATCGGCCTGCCGGCCTGCATCGCCGACGGACAACGCGCCGCCCGTTCCGTCCTCGAACAGGTCGTCGGCGACGTCAAGGAATCGACCGGACCTGCCGATGGGTTTTTGACATGATGAGGGTGATGGATTCGCGCGGCCTCAGAGCCCTCGACGCCACGAGCGGGCGGGTGATCCGCACCGGCGCGATCACGCTCGCCGGCGTCCTCCTCCTCGCCGCGTGCAGCGGAGACGTCGAGCCCGAGGCCGAGGCGGCCGCACCGGTGACCGCGGCACCCACCACCACGGCCGCCCCCACCACCACCGCCGCCCCGACCACCACCGCCGTCCCCACCACGACGGCCGCCCCGACCACCACGGCCGCCCCGACCACCACGGCCGCCCCGACCACGACGGCGGCGCCGACCACGTCGACCACGGTCGCTCCGACCACCACGACCATCACCGAGCCGATCCCCCCGCCGGCTGACGCCTACGCCGAGGAGCCGGTGATCGAGATGGGGTCGATCAAGATCCCGAAGCTCGACGTCGACATGACGATGTACGAGGGGATCCGCCTGACCACGCTCGACTACGGCCCCGGGCACTGGCCAGGCACGGCCGAGCCGGGCCAGGTCGGCAACGTCGTCGTCGCCGGTCACCGGACGAGCAACCACAAGGTCTTCCGCCACGTCGACCAGCTCGACCCCGGTGACGAGATCATCTTCAGCGACGACGATGGCGACCACGTGTACGCGGTCAACAAGGTCGAGATCGTCCCGCCCGATGCGCTGTGGATCGTCGATCAGACCGACACCGCGACGGCGACGCTCTTCGCCTGCCACCCTCCTGGCTCCACCGCCCAACGCATCGTCGTCTTCGCCGATCTCGTCGACGGATGACCGACGCGAACCCGGGCTCGGCCCGGTTCGCGCGCCCGGCGCTCGCCCTGTTCGGCGGCTTCCTCGTCGCGTTGTCGCTGCCCCCGTGGGGGTTCTGGCCGCTCGCGTTCCTGGGCGTCGTCGCGTTCGAGATCGCGCTGGGCGCACGACCGACGCGGCGGCAGCGCGCCGGCTACGGGTTCGCGTTCGGGGTCCCGTGGTTCTTCATGGGGATGGGGTGGATGTGGTTCCTGACCGTGCCCGGCTACCTGGTCGCGGCTGCGATGTTCGCCGGCCTCCACGCCGGCGCTGCGCTCGTCGCCCCGACCGGGCCGTGGCGCACCATCGGACGCCCAGCCGCTCACACCCTCGTCGAGACGGTTCGGCTGGCCGTCCCGTTCGGCGGCGTGCCCGTCGCGACGCTCGGCATCGCCCAGGCGGGAGGTCCGCTCCTGGGTGTCGCCCGGGTCGGCGGCGTGATCGTGCTGACGTGGATCGTGTTCCAGGTCGGGTTCGCGCTGGCAGGTCCCGCCCCACGAGCACCCGGCTTCGTCCGTTCCCGACGCGCCACGCGGCCCGGGCAACCGCACGGTCTCGTCGCGCTGCTCGTAGCGGTCGTCGTCATCGGGCTCGCGGCCGTCGCACCAGCGGGATCCGAGGTCGACGCCGAGCCGCTGACGATCGCGGCCGTGCAGGGTGGCGGCGAGCAGGGCACCCGGGCCATCGACGTGCCGAGCAGCAGGGTGACACGGGCGCACCTCGACGCGACGGCGACGATCGAGCCGGACCCCGGGCTCGACCTCGTGGTGTGGCCCGAGAACGGCATCGACGTCGACGACGAGCCGTTCGAGGACAGCGACGCCTACGCCGCGATCCTCGGCGAGGTCGACCGGCTCGGTGTGCCGGTCTCGGTGGGTGTCACGCTCGACTCGGAGTTCTCGAAGTACCCGAGCGACGGCTCGTTCGTCAACGAGCAGGTGGTGATCGGGACCGATGGCGCCGTGGTCAGCCGCTACGAGAAGGTGCGGATCGTGCCGTTCGGCGAGTACGTGCCGCTGCGCGGGTTGCTCGAAGCACTCGGTGCGCCTCTCGATCAGATCCCGTCGGACGCCGTCGCCGGTCGTGACCCGGCGATCATCGAGCTCGCCGACGGCACCGAGCTCGGGGTGATGATCTCGTGGGAGGTCTTCTTCGGCGGGCGCGGCCGCGACGCTGGCGACGGCGCGATCCTGCTCAACCCGACCAACGGCGCCAGCTACACCGGCACGATCCTGCAGACCCAGCAGGTCGCGTCGAGCAAGCTGCGCGCCACCGAGACCGGACGGTGGGTCGTGCAGGTGTCGCCGACCGGCTTCAGCGCGTTCGTGTCACCGTCGGGCGACGTGCTCCAGCGCACCGCGGTGAGCGAGCGGAAGGTGATCACGATGGACGTGCCGCTGCGCGACGGCACCACCTGGTACGGCGCCCTCGGCGACTGGCCGTGGTTCTTCGCGGCCCTGGCCGTGCTCGGCGTCGCGTTGTGGTTCGGCGAGCTCCGCGAGCGGTTCGGAGCGACGAACCAGGCCGCGTCTCGACCGGCCTGATCGTCGACGCGACCCCGACCCTCATGCCTCCCGGGGCGGCTCGGGCGGGATCGAGCCGATCAGGCGTCGCAGGTCATCGTCGCCGAACGGTTGCGCCACCGCCAGCGCCCAGTCGAAGCCGTCGGCGGTCCATCGATGGACGTGGTGACTCTCGGAGTACGAGTCGAGCGCGGGATGGGGCTCCCCTCCCGCGGGCCATCGCGCGAAGACGGCGACGCTCGAAACACCGTGCAGGAAGCCGATGAACGCGCCGGTCGAGTCGTCCGCGTCGAGCAGGTCCAGCTCGACGCCAGGCGGCCAGTAGCGCGGTGCCGGCCACTCACGCTCGCGCCCGAGCCGGTCGACCTCTCGGCGGTGGCGCCGCTCGTCCTCCCAATCGGTCGCGATCGGACCGTCGTATTCGAACCGCGCGTCGTCGATGTCCGCGTCGGGGAGGAAGCCGATCAGGGTCGTGTGCGCATCGAGCACGGTCGAGCGCATCTCGAGCACGACGCCCGTCTCGTCGTCGACGACCACGGCGAGCGGGTGGTGCTTGAGCGGGGGCGGTTCGAGCACGACGCGCCATCCGGCGCGCCCGCCGACGACCGCCGCCGTCGGCGGACCGGACGGCACCGAGTAGTCGTTGGAGGACGTCAGCGAGTCGACGAGGTCGCGGCCGGAGAGCAGCTGCCTCGGGTCGCCCGGCCCCGACCAGTTCATCCCACCGGTGAGGCGCTGCATGCGGCCCTGACCGTCTCGGAACCACACGGTCTCGTCGCGGCGGACGTACCGGACACCGTCGCCGTCCTCGATCCGCCACGAGTCGGGATGCCGGAACCAGAAACGGAGCTCGCCCGAACGATCGGCGTCCTCCTGCTCGTCGGGATCTCGGTACGAGATCGTTCCGGTCGCGGTCCTGAACGAGACCGCCGCCATCCGGCCGAGCAGCTCGGTCCAGGTCGGCGTGCGGCCGGCTGCTCCATCGCTGGTCACGACGCGCTTACCTCGAGCATCAGGGTCACCGGGCCGTCGTTGACGATCTCGACGCGCATTTTGGTGCGGAACCGACCGGTCGCCACCGTCGCCCCGAGCTCGCTCAGGCGGGCCACCAGCGAGTCGACGAGCGGCTCCGCGTGTTCGGGACGGGCGGCATCGATCCAGCTCGGCCGGCGGCCCTTGGCGGTGTCGGCGTACAACGTGAACTGGCTCACGACGAGCACCTCGGCTGGCAGACCGGCCTCGAACCGA
>JAAUYD010071058.1_pt1 | contig 20353 bp, 18 predicted proteins | sample 7278101 | NCBI WGS metagenome assembly JAAUYD01 (sample SAMN14350128, study PRJNA611818) | marine sediment metagenome | isolation source: surface marine sediment (0.6m) | place: French Polynesia: Moorea | collected 2018-08
ACCGAAGAATTGCCACTCGCTACGAAAAACACGCTGTAAACTACCTCGGGTTTGTCCACTTCGCTTGTATCAGATTATGGCTCGCATGAATTTGAAGACAGGCCCTAATCTACTCTGACATTAACTTGGTTTCATGCACCCTTACCGAAGGTACACATAATATCCACTGAGATCTTCAGAAATCCCAAAACAGTCCCGTTAGTATCGCATCGGGATTTCGTTAAATAAACTGTGTCCCCAATTCTCCTGTCCCCAATTCTCCCCAACGCGCTGGGTTTATAAAGGAATGGCATTAGATAAGCCCCGTAGGGGCGTCCCATTGAATAGAGAGGGCAGTGTGGGGCAAACGGCAAACCATAAGCCGATGGAGCGCCCATACAGGGCTTTGTTTTTTGGTTTGTTTCATTCCCCAGGGCGTCGCGGCCTGCGGCCGGCTTTGCCCTGGGCTGGGTATGGAGCACCCCTTTGGGGTAACAATTCGTTCATTATCCTATACCCTCGGTGTGCAGCGTGTTAATGGGTCAGCTTTTCGAAGGGGCGTTTATGCTGCTTAACTTACACTTGTCGGAGCACTGGATTATGCTCCGAGCGCGTTCCAGACCCCCTTCGTCACTTCGTCAACTTCGTCCATGCTTGGTGGGAAGACGTGAAGAGCTCGAGAACAGCGGTTCGATAGAATAAATCGTTCTCAACGATGGAACCCAGGACGTAAAACTACTCGAAGGGTAGAAGGTTTCCTGCATACTCCGCTCGACGGAGAATGTAGAGATCGGTCACTCCTGGATCGCCATCTTGGCTCCCAGCGCTGATTCGTAACTCCTCGTCAATGTAGAGATTCCAAAGCTCACCAGTGATTCCAATGGGGCCAGGTACAGGGATCGAAGCAATGCTTCGTGAGTCGACGCGATCTGCGAGCTCGTCTAGTGGTATATCCCTAGGAAGCCGACCGAGCCGGAGCCTGTTGTCCACGAACTCAAGGTCGACAACGTTCAACCGGGGCTGTCCAACGTTTGTATCATCTGCGGCATCGATGATCTGGTAGTCGCCACGAAGATACGAATTGACAGGAATCGTCACTCGATCGCCAAACAGACGAATGCTGTTTTCCGAGACATTGTAGTAGTAGCCATCTTCAATGACCTGGTAGATATTGTTCCGGTCAAGGTCGAAAAAGTCGCTTGGTCCACCGATATCCTTATCATCGAACCATATATTTTTCCATATTCCTCGAGTGATGTCGATTTCATCTGCTGGACGATTCTCGTTGAAGTAGAGCCCAAGCTCATCAATGAGTGGTTCGAGCTCTGCTCGGACATCATCGATATTGTCGAGACGATCCGTGTTATCCTCCGCGATCGTCACGATTTGCCTTCTCAACTCGTCGACCCTATCTTCCATCAAAGCGTTGTCTATCTGTCCATACTCACTCGTTTCCTGATCGCTACAACCACTGAGGATCACCAAAACCGGAACAACGAGAATCAAAACATATCCCTTGTGCAAAAAATTCATATCAAACCTCTCTCTTCCTGTCCCTCGACGGTTGATCGTGGTCGATGACGGGCTTTAAGTCTCATACGTCCCGCCATCATATATGAAGAAAGGGTAAGTCCCGGCTCTCTTGTGTCAAGGTTTAAACGATATATAGAGGATAAGGGGACGTACCATTCCTATTGAGCTGAATCCATTCCCAAACCCGACCACAGTCGTAGGTACTCGGATTCTGTCGCAGTTTCATCAGAAGCGGTAAAAGATTCAGGGGAGTTGGTCATCTCTGTCTCCGTGTGCGATAATTAATGATTTTTGACTGCGCGGTTCTGTCTTTTAATAGGCTCTATAACACAAACTTATATGTTTGGTTTTAAAAATAGCGATTGCTCTAAACTCGCGTTTATGAAGAGCCTTGAGACTGATGAAATTTTGTTCGATATCGGCCGCAGAATTGCCGAGCTAAGAACAGAAAGAGAGCTGACTCAAGAGCAACTCGCTGAGCTGGCTGGAATCACAGCACAATATCTTCAGCGCGTAGAAGGTGGTCGAGAGAATCTGACTATTCGTTCGTTAGTCCGTTTCGCGAACTTGCTTGAAGTCCAACTTCAAGACCTACTCACCCCACCAAAGGAACGCGAAATACGTATCAGCCGACCAAGAAGGACGTCGGACTGATTGACGAAAAGCCCCAATCCGTCAATCAGGTCGCGTCCGATGCCCGTTCTCATGTTCAGATGTGGTGTAAAGTTGTTGGGATTTACTAACGGATCGGCTTTGCGTCTCTGACAGGATAGTAGGGCTTGGATGGACGATCCTTTAAGGTTCGAATGTGGTGTGCAGTGAGCAGTATGTCCAACGGGCTCAAGGTGGCTGCTAACGGCAGCATCAGGTCGCCACCGGTTTTGACGTGCTCGAACAACTCTCTGTCGGTCTTTGATTGGATGTCCGGGCTTCTGAGATCCGGTGGCTTGAACTCGTGGCTCTCTCCCACGATGATCCGGCCGTCACCGTTTTTTCCGTGACAGTGGTGGCAGTAGCGACGATAGGCCGTTAACGCTCGGCTCGGGAGGTCATTGGCTTTTATCTCTTTTAGGTGCTGTTGACCCACTTGGAAGCTGAATCGATCCTCTGTGGGGACGGTGCCGGGTACGAGCTCGGGCATGGGATCTTCGTAAGGGCGCACTGCGTCTGTGGCCCACATGTCCCAGCCGTTGACAAGGGCTCGCAATCCCCGCTCTACTGGCCCTAACCAGTCCCCCTCTTCGCAGGCGACGATCATAAAACTCAATGCAAGGGCAAGGAAAACTCTCACGGCTTATTCCTCTTTTTTGGGCGCGTCGTCCACTGGGCTGTAATAGCCGTTGGCGTACGTCGAGCTGGCCGGTACAAACGGCACATTGCCCATGTCCCAGGACGGCGGCGGCGGGGTGCGGTTGGTCTTTAGGGTGAACGCGAAAAAAATTACCACCGCCGCTGATACAAGCGCCAGCAAGATCCATGCGTTGCGATAGGCGCGCTTTAGTGCTGTGGTGCTAGAGCCCATGTTTCCCCGAAAAAATAGTGTATCCCACGGCCCAGGCCAGAAACCCAATCCCCACGAGCCAGATGAACACAGGTACAGGCCTGTTTTGTTCGGACACAATACCTGCGAAGTGATGGGTTTCGTTTTCTAATGCTTCTTCTGTTTGCTTGCGCATGGAAAAGCTCATCACCGCGCTCGACCTGGCCAGTATGATCGCAAGCGTAATGATAAAACCGCCGCCAAATACCCACCAGGTGTTTTCGAGATGTATCCAATCATAAGGTGGCATTGCCCGCTCCTTTATTAATTAATAAAACCCTTCACGGTTAGTATAAGGGCGGCGCCCATGGCTGCCACGCCCATGGCGACCACGGCCCACATGCCCGCGTAATGCGCCCAAAACCGTTGGCTCGGCCGACGGGTCAACGCCTCGTGGTCGAGCCCACGGAGAGGAATGAACCGCGCCCGTTGCTGATCTTCGAACTGGTTGGTGCGCACGGCCCACACCACCGTGGCAACAGCCATGATGAGACCAGTTGCCAGAAAGATCAGCCACAACGGAACAAACACAGGCCTATTCTCCTTTGACCGGGACCGGGGGCTCGAACGCAGCGTCGATGCCCCTCGGTTCAGTATTCGCGTCCACGAGCCCGATAAACTGCTCGGCCACGTAGTTGGATACATCCCAGATCTTTTCGCTCTCCAGCTCCCGCTTGAAGTAGGGCATGGCCGTGCCAGTAATGCCGTTCATGATTTGGTAGTATAGCATGCCGCCAGTGGCGCCCCCTTCAAGGCCGTGGCGCCTGAGGGTGGTAAAGTTAAACGGCGGGGGATAAATAAACGCCACCGCAGGTCCTTGGCCATCTCCCACCGGGCCGTGGCACCCCAGGCAGTGGCGTTGGTAGACGGTCGCCCCGCGAAGCCGGCTCACTTCAGTGATGGGATAGGGATTGGGGACGTTTAGCCAGCCCTCTGGCACGTGCCGGTGAAGCCATTCGATATTTTTATCCACCCCAGATTCATAGGCTGCGATGGCCGGGTCGCGCCATTTGTACTGCCGGGCCATGCGGAAATCAGCCATCTTTCCCCCAAGGCTCTGTACGTATGCGGTGATCTCCTGGCGTTCCTGGTCAGTAAAATACGGAAACGGGGGCATAAATGATTCGGGTCGGGTCCACCGGGGATTGTAGAAGTGGGCCGCATGCCAATCATTGGTGTGTTCCCCGCCTTGCTGGGATAGATCCGGGCCGTTGCGAATCGACCCGAGCTGGGGGGCGGTCTCCCCGGCATAGTCGCCGGCTTCAGCCAGGCGCTCTGCGCCGAGCCCCCAATCCACGGTGCGAATGTACTGGGAATGGCAGTACTGGCACCCATGGGTGATGTAGATCTCTCGACCCCGCTCTTCTTGTTCTGTCCGCGGCCGATAATTGGCTGACTGGACGTGGGATTCGGGATTGGTATAGGTGGGAGCGACCACCACGAGGACAAAGATGAGCGCCACGAGCAGAGAGGTGCCGATGCCCACGACCTTTGCGTTCATGTGGATCATGCGGTCACCTCGCGCTCAGCCCGGCCTTCGGCCCCTTTTTCTTGAGGATTGCTCGCGAGAACCGTGCGCAGCACGTTGTACACAAAGAGCAGGGCGCCTACGATAATGAGCACGCCCGACATGCCCCTGACGATGAAGTAGGTATCCAAGGCGCTGAGCACCCGATACACGGTCTCCCCGTTTCGCCAGGCCTCTCCTTGAATCAGCCCGGCCGCGGTCAGGGACGCAAAAATCCCCATGCCGCCCACCAGGGTCAGCCAGAAGTGGACGTCGGCCAGGCGCTCGGAATAGAGTTTTCGCCCAGTGACCACCGGGAGGATAAAATAGGCACCCCCAATGGCGATGGACCCGGCAAACCCGAGCAGGGCCATGTGGGCATGTGCCACGACCCACTGGGTGAAGTGGGTAATCTTTTGTACGCTGGGCAGGGAGTGAAACGGTCCCTGCAGGCAGGTGAGAAAGTACCACACCGTGCCTGCAAATGCGAATTTAGCCCCTGGGTTTTCAAATATCCGTGTGAGATTTCCCCGCACGGTGAGCCAAATATTGGTGAGAAATGCAAACACTGGAATGATGAGCGCGATCGAATTGACGATGGATATCACCTTGAGCCATTCAGGCGCAGGCGCCTGGATCAGATGATGGGTGCCTACGTGGGTGTACATGACGATGAGCGCCCAAAACCCGATGAGCGACAGGGTATGGCTGTAAAGGGGCTTTCCCATGGCTCGGGGTAGGATGTAGTAGGCCAGTGCCACGGCCTGGGGTGTAATCACCAGACCGACCACGTTATGCCCGTAGAACCAAAGTAAGATTTGGTCGTTCATGCCGAGCCACGATCCCGTGCTGGGTTCCCAGACCACGTTGCCCGTGGCGTACACGAAGAATGTCCACAGCAGGCCGCCTCCGGTGTACCAGACGCTTACGTACAATAGCTTTTCTGTGCGCCGGGCCACGGTGCCGAACACGAGCACGGCGAGCACAGCCACTGCAGCGAGCACGGCCACGTCCAATATCCACGGCAACTCAGCGTATTCCCGACCCTGGGTAAAGCCATGGGGCAGGGCATAGACAATGCCGATGACAATCGCGTTCCAAAACCACACGGCAAAATTGGCCAGTCGTTCGGAAAAGAGCGGCGTTCTGCACACTGCCGGCACCACGTAGAGGAACCCGCCAAAATAACCAGAGAGCAAAAATCCAAAGACAACCAGGTTGATATGGGTCGGCCGCATGCGGCCAAAGGTGAGCCTCGCGTCTGCCGGCAAGAGATCAGGGGCGATCAACTCGGTTGCCGCGATGAGCGCTACGGCGATACCCACAAAGAGCCACAGAGCCGATGAAATAAAAAATCTTTTGCTCGCGCTTCCCGGGTCGTTGGGCAGGAGTATGTTGACGATTCCCAGCATCTTACCTCGCTCTTGGCCTCATTGATGGCACGCCGTGCATTCCAAGGACGCGTTTTTCTCCTGGTGGCAATCGATGCAAAAGCCCATATAAAACGTGACCTGGTGCAGCCTGTCAGCCCGCTCCAGCTCGCCGTGGCACTCTGTGCACGCCACGTTCTTCTTTAGGTGCCTGAAATGGGGAAAGTACACGTGGTCTGGATTGTAGTAGACCCGCTGCCACGGTATGAGCTCATCTTCTTCGCGGTACTGCTTAAGTTTCAAAATCTCTTCGTGTTCGGGAATGATATATTCGTGACACCCCAGGCATTTGTCAACCGAGGGCAGTCCTGCGTTGAGAGAGCGCTCTCCATAGGGATGGCAGTAATAGCAGTCGATTTCCTTGTCTGTAACGTGCAGTCGATGGGAAAACGCAATGGGCTGTTCCAGGCGGGGGCCGAACATGGCTTGATTGAACCGCACCCCATGGCCGTAGGTCCGGCCGTGATGGATCGGATAGCGGTAGATGCCGTAGAGCATGGCCAGCACCGTGCCCGCGAACAGGATCACCATGAGGGGACCCCACGCACCGCCCCGGAGTCGACGCGCCTTTATTGTCCCGGCACTGATCCTCATGGGCCTGCCTCCTCGGTGAATTCGCGAATAAAGACGTCGTCATTCACGGGCATCACAGGCACGGCGACGAGCCATTTTTTGTAGAGCAACAGGCCCGCACCCAGCAGTCCGAGCAATATCAACGCGGTCGCGGCCAGGGGCCCGACAACAGCGCTATTGCCGCTCAATGGACCGTCTCGCAAGAGGGGTGGGGCTATCTCGATGAAACGGGCTAAGAGCACGCCAACAATGGCGATAAGCGAAATTGCAGACAGGATGAGCGGATGTATTTTTACCTTGCGGATGAGCAGGGCGAGAAACGGTATCAGAAAAAACGCGGCCAAGGAGACAAAGGAGAGATACCGCCACGGCAGGGTTTGATCCACGGTCCGCTCGATCAGGTAGAAGGTCTCTTCTGGCAGATTGGCATACCAAATAGTCAAATACTGATTCCAAAAAAAGTCCACATTGATCAGACAAAACGCGAGCAGCAGGGTTGCCATATCTCCCTGACGCGCTGGCGTGAAAAAGCGGCTCAGGCCGGTCTTGCGCACATATGCTGCGCTACCGATCGCCAGCAGGGCCAGGCCGAAGAACACATTGCCGATAAAGTACCACGCGCCAAACAGGGTCGAGAACCAATCCGGCTCGAGCGCCATGATGAGGTCGATACCGAGCATGGAAAAACAAGCCCCATAAACAATAACCACGATAGGGGAGAGCACGGCCAGGTTTTTAGTACACCGCGCTTTTTCTGCTTCGGCATTGGCGTTGGTAATGCCTCGGGAGAAAAACCCAGCAATCCGGCCAGTGATTCGGTCCCGGACCTCTTTTAGGCAGTAATCCCGCCGCACGGACAGGCGCACCTGGGCGAGACCCACGGCATAGACCGCGATGAGCAACCCGAGCACCCGGGCGTCCCAAAATCCCCGGGTGAGCCAGATGGCCTTGCCCCCAACGTGCGGGTGCTCGTGAACCCAGGGGAGATACGCGTTCCCTCCGGCCATGAGCGCGACCAGGGCAATGAGGCCCACAGGCATGAGCACCACACTGCCCTCTGCCAAACGCAGGTATACCCGGCCCCATTTTGCGCCGGTCATTTGAAAGATGGCCGAAAGCAAGGGCCCCACTGCTGCCAGGCCGATAACCAAAACCGTGGCGGTGAGCAGACCTGCCCAGCCAGCACCGGGATCTCCTACGCCGACAAACCCAAGGCCGAGCCCAATCGCGCCCGCGATTGCGAGCCCCACGGCCAACCGGGTGGTCGTCTTTGCCTGTTCGGGCGCGTGCCCGTCCAAGACAGCTGAAACCAGGGACCCTCGGGTCATCTCGCCGCTCCTTTTTCGTCGTCTAAGCGGCGAACGCCCACCGCGCCCATGTCGGTCAAAAATGCGGTCACGTCGTCGACTTCGTTCGATCGGCACCCCACGCAGAGGCCGAATCGGTCCAAGGAAAACTCGCTCTGATAGGCCTTGCCCGGAAACTTTGTAAACGGCAGGCGACCGAAAAGTAGCAGCGCGGCAAACGTGGCCAGGGCGCCCAAGAGGATCATGCCCTCAAAGGCCACCACCACGAACGGCACGTGGCTGGTCACTGGTTTGCCCCCCACCACGATGTTCCAAATCATCGCGGTCAATATGCCGAGGGCCAGCCCGCCGACCAGCCCGGAAAGCCCGCCCAAAAAGGTGACAAACCGCACTGGGCTCTTTTTGGGGGAGATCAGGTGGGCGATGGATTCCACCGGCACCGGGCTGAACACATCCACCACATCGAGGCGGCGCGCCTTGGCCTTTTTAACCGCTTCGACGAGAAGGTCCACGTGGGCGAACGTGCCCACCACACCGCTGGATATGTCGGCACCTGACCTCATCAGTGGCCCTCTTTTGTCGCCATTTTTGTCGGATGAGGCATGGACTCCTTGACCTCGGCCACTGAGATGGCGGGCAGTACTTTAATGAAGGACAAATACAATAAAAAGAAAAGGCCAAAAGATCCGGCCAAGATGGCGTATTCCACCCAGGTCATGCTGTAGTTGCCCCAGGTATGGGGCATGAACTCGTGGCTTAAGGACGTCACAATGATGTTGAAGCGCTCGAACCACATGCCCACGTTGACCAGCAGGGCCACGCAAAACAGGCCGGCGAGACTCGTGCGCACCTTTTTGAACAGGTAAAACAGCGGCACCACCACGTTGCACACCACCATGATCCAGAATTGCACGGCATAGTCGCCAGTGGGCCGATCGATAAAGATGGCCTGCTCAAACGGGTTGCCCGCGTACCAAGCGATAAAAAACTCGACCCCATAGGCATACCCCACGATCATGGACACGGCGATGAGCAGCTTTGCCATGCCCTCCAGGTGGTACATGCGGATGAGGTGCTCGACTTTGAACACGCGCCTGACCGGGATCAGGATGCAGATAACCATGGCCAGGCCCGAGAGAATGGCACCTGCTACAAAATAGGGGGCAAAGATAGTGGTGTGCCACCCGGGTACCGAGCTCATGGCAAAATCCCAGGAGACCACCGAGTGCACCGAGACCACCAGGGGCGTGGCAAGTGCAGCGAACAGCACGTAGGCCGCGCCATAGTGCTTCCACTGGCGAACCGATCCCAGCCATCCGAGGGACAGGATTTTTAATAGCCATTTCTTATACCCAGGCTTGGCCCGATCCCTGGCAGCGGCAATATCCGGCACCAGACCCACGTAGAAGAACACCGCGCTCACCGTGAGGTAAGTGGTCAGGGCGATCACGTCCCAAACGAGGGGGGATCGAAAATTTGGCCACAGCTCCCGGCCGTTTGGATAGGGCAGGGTGTAGTAGACGGTCCAAAACCGACCCATGTGAATCAGGGGAAAGATCCCGGCCGTGGCCACGGCAAAGATAGTGGATGCCTCAGCCGCGCGAAAAATAGCGGTTCGCCACGGCACTCGCAAGAGGAACAGCACCGCTGAAATGAGCGTGCCCGCGTGGCCAATACCCACCCAGAACACGAATGTGGTGATAAACGATCCCCAGGCCACGGGATTGTTGACGCCAGAGACGCCCATGCCCGTGTAGACGAGATGGACCCAGGCCACCCCTCCCAGGGCAGTGAGACCCAAACAAAAAAGAATGAGTGCGAAATAGGCCTTGCCAGGCATGCCCAAGGTGCCGAGCACATCCCGGTCCACCTTGGCATAGGAAAACTTACCGAGATCTGCCGTGTGGGTTTGGCTCATCCGTTTTTGACCCCAGTTGCATCTGTATCGACCTTGCGCAGATAAACCACACCGGGTCGCGTGTTGACCATGTAGTCGAGCAGGCGATATCCGCGGGGATCCCGCGCGAGCACAGACATACGCCACTCCTGCTGCTTAAAATCCCCAAAGGTCAACGCCTTTGTCGGACAGGTCTGCACGCACGCCGGCACAATATCGCCATCTTTTAATGGCGTGCCCATTGCCTTGCGCTGATTTTGCACCTCTCGAATCCGCTGGATGCAGAACGTGCATTTTTCCATTACCCCTCGGGATCGCACGGTAACATCCGGGTTCAGCTGCTGGTTGGCTGGTTTTTCCCGGGGATAGTCAAAGTAGTTGAACCGGCGAACCTTGTAGGGGCAGTTGTTCGAGCAATAGCGCGTGCCAATGCACCGGTTGTAGATTTGGGCGTTGAGTCCGTCGGTGGTATGGGATGCGGCAAATACTGGACAGACCGTCTCACACGGCGCATTGTCGCACTGCTGGCACATCACCGGCAGAAATCGCACCTGTTCCCCCTGGCCCTGGCCAAAGACGTGCTTTTCGATGCGAATCCAGGAAAGCTCCCTGCCATAGGCCACTTCTTCCTTGCCCACGACCGGGATGTTGTTCTCTGCATAGCAGGCCACGGCACAGGCATTGCACCCGGTGCACCGATCCAGGTCCACTACCAGGCCCCAGCGGTGGTCTGCGTGTTCCATGAGGGAGTACATGTTATCTGCCGGCCGCGTGCCGCCCTTTTCCTCGTGGGGCATGGGCAGGGCATGTGTATTATTGGGGTCGCCGGCCTTGTCCGCCGACACTTCTCCGTGGCGCGTGAGGATGGGAAACCGGCCCTTTTTGTAGTTGTCGAGCCCCATGGAAAGGGCGAGCAGGCGACCTTCAGACCGGGGACTGCCCATAACGCTGGTGAGCGCACCCGATGCCTGCCGGCGGATCGAAACCCGCGTTCCGATCCGCGCGAGCTCGCCGGATATCGGGTCAAAAACCCTGGACAAAAGTGCGAGGGCGTTTCCGGTTGCTTCGGCGTATCGCGCCCGGGCTTGTCCACCGCCAAGCCTGAGGGCCACTGTACCTGCTATCAAACCAGATGTGACGATGACCGGGCCTGCCAAGCTGCCGTGCGCACTTTCGAGAGTAATGACATCCCCATCTCCCAGGCCATGCTTCTCTGCCACGTCAGGTGACACTTCGATTGGGATCTCCCAGGCTGTTTGGGTCAGGGCGTCTGGCACTTCCTGCAGCCAATCCAATATGGCGCCCCGGCCGTCGTACAGGGCTGGGGAAAGGGGAGCGATAAGGTCATAGGGGCGATCTTTGTCGACTTTAGGGGTTGAACGCGCGGGAAGCGCGGCCCCAGGGGCGAGTGCGACCGGGTCGCTTGGCTGGGATGTTTTTTCAAACAGGCCCCCGTCCACGAGCATCTGCTCCCATCGGTCTTTACTGAGCTGGGCAATGGGGCGACTGGCTGGACTGGGGCTGGATATGTCCACACCGGCGTCTGGGCGGTCTACTTCGGGTCCAGGATCGAGCGCTTGGTCCCGAACTGATATCTCTTTTGACCATCTCGAGACCAGGTAATCTTTGTATGTGCCCTTTGCAACGGGCCGCCCGGCGCGCGCTGCCACATCGAGGAGCACATCCCCAAGGTGACGACTGTTCATCAGGGGCGCCCGCACGGGTTGCATCAGGCCGACGATATTGCGGGTCAGGGCGTAATCCCCCCAGGACTCCAGGGGATGATGCACGGGTAATACAACGTCGGCCGCATCTGTGATCTCATCCCCAGTGTGGGACAAGGCGACCACAAATTTTGTCTTTTTGAGTGCCTGAGCCGTGCCCAAGGGATCCGGCAGTGTGCGGATTGGATTTGCACCGGCCACCAACAACACCTCGGGCGACCCGCTGGCGCTTTTTTCCAGCTCCTGGGCTATCTGCTGTTCAGGATGCACATGCCCAAGGGCGTAATCCAGGCCATAGTTCAGGGCGGTCCCGATATTTCCGAGCAGGTAGTTCGCGAGCAAAACAATGGCGTGGGTATGGGTGGCGTTCGCCCCCAGTGCCTCGGCCCCACCAAACAGCACCAGGCCCTTTTTGGCGCGCACCAGCCGATCGATAGCGGGTTTCAACACCTGATCGGCAAGGGGGCTGTCTTTGGGCAGGGGCCGGATTTTGTCCATCAGGGAACCTGCAATGCCTGCCTCAGGACCGGCCAAGGCGCGTCCTTTACTGGCAAAGACACTTGCGAGTACGCGGGCTGCCACGTCCCCAATATCCGCGCTGCTTACCTGATGAAACCTATCAGCAGACGTGGCTGTCAGATTGCGCCGCGGCCCCAGGTAATCCATCTGCAGCCGGCGATTTGCCGATACGGAATGGCCCTCGGCCCATTGGTAGGAGAGCTCGACCGGGGATATCCAAGTATCCAAGAAATCAGCACCCAAAGAGAGGACGTAATCCACCTCGCTCAAATCGACTCGAGGCACTTCAAGGCGATTAAAAAGCGCTTTTGACGCCTGAGCCAGCGATGTCTGGGCCATGGGTTCGTGAATCAGGTGGGCGTTGCCCGACCCATGACCTAAAAAATCTCTTATCAATACGTCTAGGGTGCCGCGTTCGAGTCCGGTCAAGCATCCCACGGACCGGGCGGTCTTTAGTCGGGACGCAACAAGGGTCAGGGCTGTATCCCACGAGGCGTTGACCAGCGCGTCTTTTTCCCTGACAAGGGGGGTCTTGATGCGGTGTCTGCCGTAGAGCTCCTGGATATGGGCTTGACCTCGGGCGCACAGGGCGCCGTGATTGATGGGGTGCACCGGGTTGCCCTCGAGCTTGATCGGGCGCCCTTCCCGCGTTTTGACCCAAATACCGCATCCGGCCGGACACGCCCGGCACACGGTCGCGTAAAACGCGGATCTACCGGGAACCATCTCTACCGGTGGCGTCAAATAGGCGGTGAGTTGCTCCTCGGGCGCCATCGCGTTGCACGAGACAGCGGCAGCGCCCCCGATGATACCCACTGACTTTAGAAACTCTCGCCGATCCAGAATCACGCGCCTATCACCTCTTTTAATTTATTACTCACTAAATTATTGGCCTAGAGAGTATGACGATATGCGGGTTAGTCAAGGGGCATCTCGCCATAAATGTAAACCCGCGCCTATTGCTGAAATCGATATCCAACCCCCCTGATGGTCAGAAAGTGTTTTGGATTATCCGGATCTACTTCAAATTTCTGGCGTAATCGGTTGATGAAATTATCCACGGTCCTGTCTGTACCGTAGTAATCAAACCCCCACACCGCGTTGATAATCTGCTGACGCGTGACCGCTTGACCTTCTTTTGAGACAAAAAAATGAATCAGATCAAGCTCTCGCTTTGTAGCTGGTATCGGGTCCCCCCTCACGCTAACGGTACGCGCGGTAAAATCCACTGAAACATCCCCGAAGCACGTCGACGCGACCTGGTTGTCGTACCGGCGCTTTCGCCGCAGCACCGAGTTGATACGGGCGAGCAATTCGCTGAGCCCAAAGGGCTTAGGCACGTAGTCGTCTGCGCCGAGCTCCAGGCCCCGAACAACATCGATCTCCCCGCCCTTGGCTGAGAGCACAATCACAGGTGTTTCCTGGTCCAGGCGCCGCAATTCCCGGAGCACCTCGAATCCATTCATTTTGGGCAGCATAACGTCTAGCAGAATGAGATCCGGCTGTTTGGAGCGGGCCAGATCAAGGCCTTCGATGCCGTCTGAGGCCAGATGCACCTCATACCCCTCGAACCGCAGATTATGACGCAATCCCTTTGCGATATCGCGGTCGTCCTCAATGACCAAGATTTTCTCCTGCATTGTCCCTCCAGCGGGAAGCGCAATCGGATTTTATAATCTTCGTTGTAGCAAGGGTAAATTGATATCGCTACTTTGCTGCGTTGTGGATACTTGCTGCATGGGGTGTATTGCACCTATGTCAGAGAGGGAGTGTGCGCGACCGGGTGATTCGCGAACCTGGGGGATTCAGGGCGCGACTTATACTTGGCAGTGTTATAGGACATATTTGGCGATGAAGATGTCATATCCGCCAGCTGAAGTGAGCTGAGTTTCGTTTTTTTCACCCTTACCAAAGACCGCCACGTCGCTAAAATATCCAGTAACCACTACTTCGCCGGATCGGCTCAAGCCGATCGCAAGGCCCATGTCCTTTTTCTGGTAAATTACGGATTCAGCTGCGGTCTGCGACCAGGCAACCTCGCCGCTTGGGGTGAATTTGACCGTGTAGTATGCTGAATCACGAGGGGGAGACAGGCTGTCGGCGATAGTTTTGACGTGGTTGGTCTCGTACCATCCAGTAGCAACTACCGAGCCGTCCTCGGCTTCGGCCAGTGCGCGGAGATAGCATTGAAATGACTTCTCTTCTATTGCCCCACAGGCAGTGCGTGCCCACAGCAGCGCGCCCTTGTTGTTGAACTTAGCGATATACCCGTGGCTGGACTTTTGAGGAGCAGTTAAAGAGATTTCGTTGGGGGTGTCCTTGCCGAACACTGTCTCACCGGAAAAGGCGCCGCTAATTATAACCCCATTGTCGACCGATGCGGATAGGTCATAGACAGGCGTATTGTACCCACAGATCTTTTCAATATGACCGAGCAGGAGCGCGCGAACCAAATGGCCATCTAGGGCGAACTCGGCCAAGATCACGCCGCAGGAGTTACCGGGATCCAGTGTCGTTTCGTTTGGCTCGCCCTGGCCAAAGGTGGTAGCTCCGAAAATGAGTCCGGCAACCAGGATGGATCCGGTTTTGGTCAGGCTCAACGGGCGGGTTACACTTACCTCTAGCTGCTTGATCCAACGCAAGGTGCCGTCAGGCCCATAAAGGCCTAGGTTTTGGGTCGGACCGCTTCTTTGCGCTCTGTTGTCCGGGTTTGGTTCTACTAATCCGAGCACTACTGTGGAGCCATCTGCCAATAGCTCTATCGCTTTTCCATAATCCGATGAGTCTCCGCCTGCACCTGCTGCGTGGAGCAAGGTGCCATCTGATCGAAACCGCGCCATAAAGAGATCCCCACATGTCGGGTGTTCCTCCGCTTCAGTCGCGCATGGATATTCGGTCAACAGCGTTTGTCCGGACTCCCCTATCCCAAACGCAGCTACATTTCTAAAGCTGCCGGTGATCACCGAGGTGCCATCAGCCATCACCTCAGCTGCAAAGGCAACGTCGTCGCCAGGGGTTCCACCTGCTTCGGTTTCAAGTTGGCCCGCTCGTTTGACCCAGTCGAGTATGCCGTCAGCTCTGTATTTTGCAACAAAGATGTCATTTCCCTGGGAATCGACGATGGTTTCATTGGGTTCGCCTTCACCAAAGATCGCTTCTACTCCTACGCTGCCGGTAACCACTGCGACCCCTCCGGGCAACACCGCAAGGCCGTGTCCAACATCGTACCCCCCCCAGCCACCCGCTCGTTTTGCCCAAAGTAGCGTTCCCTGGGGGAGGGGGTATTCAGAATCTGATGCAGAATCCGAATCCAATTCATCGTCTGAACTATTACTGCCTCCAGCGTCGCTTCCCGATATGTTCTGAGATGAGAAACAGCCACTGAGTTGAACCACGACTATCACCATTGATAGGCCTGAGAATGCATTCTTTATTAATAGATATTGTGGCATTTACTGAGTATATCACAATTAATCAGGTTAAAAAATTTTTTAGAGCGTGCTAATTTCATAATAAAATAGTGCGGGCACAAGGGAAGCGCTAGCGGATTTTTCTACTTTCGTTGTAGCAAGGGTAAACTGATATCGCCAATTTGCGGTGTCGTGGACGCTACCTAACAATTGCGATGGCTGATCAGTTGAGCTTGAATAGGGTTTTCATTATCGAAAACCTGCTTCTAGGATAGCCAGATAGAAAGAATTTTCGGCTTGCCAGATGCTTCAGGAAAATCTACCCTTCGTTTCGATAATCTGGAAACGTTTGCCGCATATCGACCGACAGAGAGGTAAAGAGCGTGGTGATTTGGTTTGCAAATGAATCAGAGAGGAGAAAGAAAATGATGTCGGCAAAGTTAGGTAAATTGCTAATCTTGGGCTTTTTTTACACAAATGCTTTAATGATAGGGTGTCTAAGGGAGAATCCTAACTACAATGATGAGACCGATACGGGCTCTGAAATTGACACTAACGCCGAGTCAGACACCGCTACGAGTACAAGTTCAGACAACGACACGGACACGGATACCGACATAGATACTGATGCCGATACTGACGCCGACACGGATACCGACACTGATGCTGACACTGATACTGACACGGACACTGATACTGACACGGACACTGATACTGACACGGACACAGACACAGACACAGACACTGATACCGATACAGATACAGACACAGACACTGATACTGATACCGACACAGACACAGACACTGATACCGATACAGATACCGATACAGACACTGATACTGATACCGACACAGACACAGACACTGATACCGATACAGATACCGATACAGACACTGATACCGGCTCGGAAACTGAATCAGACTTAGCTAACGGATCCCCATGTACCTACAACAGTGATTGTATTTCGAATCACTGCGAAAATGGCGTTTGTTGCGACGCAGGTATTTGTTGCAATCAAAATAAAAAGTCTCACTGTGAGCCGTTTAACTGCAACATCAGTAACGATATTTATCAGTGTTACTCGGATTGTGGCTCATTTCCAGAAGACAATGCCAAATGCGCAGCAGGCCATCACTGCGACGCGTCAAACTGTGTTGAAGACGAAGCCGACGGCTCTTTCTGCAATGAAATGGATGATTGCATCTCTAGATACTGCAATAACAATGTGTGCTGTACCAGTCCGGGTCAAGACGACAGGTGCTGCCAGAACGAATCGGGATGCAATATCCCCAATCAGATCTGTTCGGCCGAGTTTACCTGTAGGCCGTGTGACGCAGACGCCCAATGTTCGACACAATACCCATCTACGCCAAGGTGCGATGAACCAAATGGTGTTTGCGTAGAATGCCTCGAAAATGCTCATTGCCGGGATGCGACCGCCCCATTTCAATCTCCACTCGGAATCTGCACACCTCAAAATATCTGCACATGTTACGTTGAAACGGAAACATGGGGCTGTAGCCAACAAAGTGAATGTCCATCCGGGTTTGTGTGCGCAGAAGATACTATACATGTAATGCAAACAAATATCGATCACTACGTCTGCTTACGCCCCTGCGACAATGACCAGTATCTGGTTGACGGCATTGCATGTGAATCGCGGAAAATTCCAAGTCAAAACAGCACACTGGTTTGGGCACCAATGACCACATGTTACGCGTTCGAGCAGTTTGGAAGATCTTGCTCAGCTGAGAATGATATATGCAATGTAGTGACACCGGCATCGGAAATGATACCTGCAGACGGTATTTGCTCTTACGATAAGTGCGTTTATAGATGTGTTCAAGATGGAGATCACTGGTGCCCATCAGATGCATCGTGCAAATTATTCAATACAATCTATTTTTGCGCGCACTAGAGAGATACGCTTCGTGTCTTGGAGTTCGGCTGTCAGGCCATCCATTTAAGACTTGCGTCTGAATACGGCAGACGTTGCTTATGTAGTTTAAGTCGCGATTGGCAGGTCGAATCAGGTGGTTTCCGGTAGGATTCCCTTCTCTCTGAGCTCCTTGATTTTCCAGCGTTTGGTATAGGAGACCTGCTTTTTTACCATTTCAAGAATCTCGAAAATAATATCAAGAATAATGGGGTGTAAAGAGCTGTCTTCTTCTTTTCGCTCTATCGCGCCCAAGACTATCTCTGTGGCTCCGACGACCAAAGCGCGATTGCGCGGTGAGGCCAGGTCGCGCATCGAAGTGTCGGCAATGTTGTACACGATGTCTACGATGGCTTTCTCCAGCGTCGACGTGAGGGCCTTGCCGGCCATGGGGATCTGCTCCAACCTGCTGACGTTTTTGTTTCGGCTGAACGCATCTGAGATCAGGTGTTGGAGGTAGTCTCTGATATCTCCCTTTTGCTGCTCAAAGCTCAGCTCAACTCCCTGCCTCAACTGCTCCGAGGCCCATTCGACAATCAGCCCTTGCTTGGGGCGTAGAACCTCTTTTACGACTTTGTCCAGGGTTGGACCGGCTTCCTTTACTTCGGCCTGGGCCTGGTCGATGATGTTTTCCACCACGCGGTCCGAGATTTCTTCCAAGATAATTTCGGAGTACTTTTTTGCTTTTCGATAGAGATATGTCTTTTCAAGCGGAAACACGCGCAGCTGGTGCAGTCGGTACGTGATTGTTATGATTCTGAGAAGCCTCGCCACGCGAAACGCGTTGAGAGGTATGCACCCGAGCAAATCGTACCAATGGATAAACGGATAGAAAAACCACCTGTGGTACGTGTGCCTAACTGAAGCTACAATCCAACTGATGGTAAACTCTGTAAGGAATATCGCGACGAACACCAGGTCGATCGTCAGAAAATGGTCGTGAACATTCGAATTATAGAACCTGAAAAAAACAGGCGTTTGACTTGCGAAAAATCGATTTACTTCCTCAAGGCTGAACATCCAATCAAAGGATATCAGGAGGAGATTGACAATCAAAAGAGCTACCATCGCCAGATCGATGACTAGCATAGCCTTGTTTTCGGATTTTCTGGGCATCATGAGACCTCTCCTAGCGTCATAGGTTTCGTACTAATTGACAATTTCTCCATATCCACGCCGCTCCTGCCAGCTGGGCAACGCTTACGATACACCAGAATCAGCAAACGAACAGCGCCATGACAAAGTAAACCCCTATGATGCAACAGGAACGAAATTCGTGGTAATAGATCCATAACATGGCCTGAGGAGGTATGGCTCCCATGATGGATCTGGAAACTGCGAAAAATACCCTCGGTGAGGAGTTCTCTTTTTTCTGCGACCTCTTTATGGAGCAGCTCGAGGCGCTCGCGCTGCCGACCCATGCGCGGATTCTCGACGTGGGTACCGGCATGGGCCGCGCCGCAATCACCCTGGCGCTGAGCGGCTACCAGGTATTGACTGGAGAGCCGGCCCAGGATCACTCTGAGTATGCCAAGCAGCCCTGGTTCACGGACGCGCAAAAAGTGGGCGCTGATCACTCGATTACCTATGAGCCGTTCGACGCGACCGCACTGCCCTTTGGCGACGGCGCTTTTGACGCCGTCTTCATGATGGGGGCCCTGCACCACGTGGACGATCCGGCCGCTGCAGTACGCGAGTGTCTCCGCGTGATCGCACCGGCCGGGGTCCTGTGCATCCTGGAGCCAACTCCCAAGCTCGTGTCCATGGCACGGGAGAGCCACCCGGATCATCCCGATCCCACAGATCCAACCCGTTTGGTTCAGGGAATGGATGTGCAGAAGAAGCCGGGCCAGATGTTCGACACCTACCTCATCCGGCCGTCGTCTGATAGTTGACAATTAGATAGACAGCCGCCATCACCGAGGCATCCGCTATCATGTGCGTGAGCCACGGTAGGGCGAGCCCGCCCGTCGATCTCGCAACGTTTCTCCATATCCATGCTGCTCCAGCCAGCAGGGCAAAACTCACGATGTTCCAGAACCAAGAAACGAACAGCGCCATGACAAGAACGTGGTAGCCGCTGAAGAGCAGGTCTCCAAGCGACGGTCGTTTTGCAGTATCCATTAAAGAGCCCCGCCAGAATACCTCCTCCAGAGTAGCGTTTACCATGCAGTAGTAGGTAATGAATCCCCACATCCTGCCTGGGTCCAGACCAAACGCGCGAAGGCGATCCGCGAGAACCACGTGATCCAGCTTAGCCACGGGCCAAACGTAATAAAGGATGACGCCTACAGACAGGTACACTGGCATCAGCAAAACAAAGCGACGGCCTTTGAACCCGCTGAGCAATGACTTGACCGCTGCCCAATCGCGGTATGCTGCCAAGGCGAGACAAATACCAACATGATAGACGAGCATGGCAATCCATGCGCTTTTGAGCATATAAAGGCCAATCGCCACCGAAAAATAGGGAATGAGAGCCGCTATAATTTTGCGCTTAGATCCTGCGTTCCTTCTGGCTTGCTCCATCATTTCACCGTTCATGGAGATCTATGGGTTTCGATCCAATCTGCATCAAGCATGACTTCGGGTCAAAAGGTGTCAACCCCCTGCCTATTCCTTTAAACCGTAAATTGCTAAATTAAATTTAAATTGGGGACACAGTCTATTTAATGAAATTCCGATTCGATACCACCTAGGAGCAACTCCTGCTTGTAACGAGCCGTTCAAACAGCCGTTTCACGCGATCGACGTCTAGCTCGAAGGTATAAGCCACTGGCCTGCCAGTGGTATGAACGTGCGCCGGGCATGGCACGCACGCCGAAAGGAGAAGGTTCACCGAGGTCGGACGGAAGAACGACGCCGACAAGGCAAGGGCATAACCGGAGACGGGATGTCTGAAGGAAGCATGAGGCAGAACTCGTGTACGTAGCGAACAGCGAACCAGCTATATGGGTGTGCGGAGAGGGCCAAGCAGGCGTGGCAGAGCGAGTCCCG
>JAAUYD010012692.1_pt1 | contig 20348 bp, 7 predicted proteins | sample 7278101 | NCBI WGS metagenome assembly JAAUYD01 (sample SAMN14350128, study PRJNA611818) | marine sediment metagenome | isolation source: surface marine sediment (0.6m) | place: French Polynesia: Moorea | collected 2018-08
CCGGGATTTCCAGGCGGGTGGCGTGTTCAACCACCGCCGACAACACGTTACGGCGGTCCTGGTCATCGATTGAGCCCTGGACCAGCGCCGGTGTCCGTGGGAGTTCGTTTAATGGGAAGTTCTCGATCTGGGGCTTGGCGAAAATCGCCCCGCCGTACTCCAGCGCCACGGAACAGCCGCGGATGGACAAGCGCGTCAGAGAACTGAGCACCGGAACCAGGTGCCGATGCGCCTCTACCTCGCTGATCTCGATGGTGAGCTGGCTGAGCAGGAAACGATTCTCCCGGCACAGCTTTTCCAGTCGATCCGGGAAGTCCGGCGCTCCCAGGGTCTCAGCGCTCAGGTTGAAGGACATGGGCAGGCGGTGCCCCTGCTCTTCCATTCTCATGGCGTCGTGAATCGCCCCGGTGAGCAGTGTCTCTTCAATCTTTTCGGTCGCCTGCAGACGCCGGGCCCAGCGGAAAAGCTCGCCCGGGGGAATCACACCACTGACCGGGTGATGGAAGCGCGCCAGTGCCTCCATCCGGATCACCCGGTTGAGCTGGCTGTCAATAATCGGCTGGTAGTGATTGATGATGCGGCCAGAGTCCATCAGCCGCTTGAGTTCGACCGAACCTTTTTCGTGTTTCCGCAGGGAATCGGTCAGCTTCATCACATCGTCCTTGTAGAAGGGCTTGCGGAGGAAGCCGATCACTTCGAATCCCAGCAGCTTGGCCACCGATTGGGCAGATCGAAGGACCGCTGGCCCGCACATGCTGACGATCAGCATGGGGCAGCGGATTTCCACCTTGGACAGCCGGTGCAACACCTGGATTCCATCCCGGCCCGGCATCAGCAGGTCCACCACGATCAGGTCCGGATGCTGCGCCAGCGCGGCATCCAGGTCGTCGTAGGGGCGGCATATCAGAAGGTCGAACCCGCAGTCCTGAAACACCACAGAGGCGTACTCGAGAACATCTGGATCGTCATCGAGTATCAGGACCTTTCTCTTGCGTTGTTGCTCGCTCATTTGCCGCTGATGTCCCCGAAGTTCAAAAATGCGGCCCGGCCGGGTAGAGGGGGAGGCAGAACCCAAGCCGGGACCGCGGTGCGGCAGCGCCGCAATAAAACGCCCAAAGTCATTCCGTGAATTGCGTTGTTCCCTGTCACGGTCTCCCGCGACTCGGTATTGAGCCTACACCCCATCTATTAGCTGACAAAGGTATCCGCGGGATGTTTAAAGATTGTTGACAAATTTTTTGACCCGCCCCGCAGCCCCTCCCAAAGGTCTGCCGCGCCAGGCAAAAGCCCAGCCTGCCGTCCGATCAGCCGCGTCAGGCGGGCGTCGGCTGTGCTCCAGCCCGAAATGAACCAGATTACGCAGCTGGTGCGAGCGAGGGGGTACCCACTCGTGTCGCACACCGGAAAATATTCGGAAATGTGAGTCATTCAGCCCCGGAATTGGGCCTGATTTTTAACGAATGTTACGCCGCGTAAAACAACTGTTACCGAATCGACACAAACCGTTTCAGCTTCGATATGCTTTGTCTCAACCTCCGGCGCAATGCTGCCGGGTCCACTGAGGAAAGGAGACAGATCATGTTTGAAGGATGGTTGATTATCGCTAGCTGCGCAGCGGGAGTACTGGCTTACGGTTCACTGGTTTTCCTGGTCACCAAGCACGCAAAGTAAACCCGTTGACGGGGTCCGATTGACACCCGGACCACAAAAGACTCGGCACTGACCGAGTCAATCAGACAATACAGCCCCGGCACAGGGATGTGCCGGGGCTTTTTTTTGGCGAGCAACGCAAGCGTTTTTCCCGCTTCAGTTCACCCTGGACTTGAGCGATGGCCGGACTTCGCCAGCCCGCGCCCAGTAGACCTGGGCTTCTGACAACAGTTCGTTCTGCTCCAGCCACAGGGCAAAAACCACCAGTCGGGACACGCTGGCATCGTCGCCGGGGCGAATATCGTTGACCCGGGTTTTCAGCGCTTCATCAGCAACGCTGAAACTGGCCCAGCTGGAAAACTTCCGTCCGTCGGGAAGCCGCGTCTCCAGCGACCAGGTGTAATACTCCCCGGGCTTCAGGTCGATATGGGCCGGAAGCTGCAGGCTGGTCCCGTTGACAATGGATTCCAGCAGGCTGCGGCCCTCGCCGTCGGTCAGCTCGAAGGCGTAACCAATGCCAGCCGCCAGTTCCGCCCAGCTGAAGCTTGCAGGTGCCTCCAGCAGCATGGTTTCAACCGGAAAGTTCAGCTCCAGTCGTGCTTCGTTGGGTGCGGCGCGCATGACCATGGCGGCCTGGGCCAGTCCAACCGTGGAAATGGAACCTTCGCCTTCGGGCATCATGGACTGGCTGTTGGGTTCAGCCCCCGACAGCGTCTTTGGCTCTGCCGGCCCCACTTCGAACTCTGCCGGCCCACGAAAAACGAATTCCCGCGATTCCGCGTAATACACCACGTGCACCACGGACTGCTCGGATACCGCAACCACGTCACCCACCCCCAGGTCCGACAGAATTGACAGGCTCTCACCACCGCGCTGAGCGTCGCCGGTAAGGTCGGTCACCATGGCCACAGGCTCAGCCCACGCCGGGCTCCAGGCCACTGCGGCCAGCAGCGACAGCATGAATATGCCATTGAATTTTCCAATCATCATTATCACTCTCAACTTGCTTCAACTGCGGTTTGCGGTGTTGACACGGACTGGTCGTTCAGTCCCCAGCCATACACCTCAACCGGCGCATGCCCCTTGATCTGCTGCATGCCAAAGGCAATCAGCTCCCTCCGTTCGGTCTCGTCCAGCTGCTCGGCCACGCTTTCTGTCAGGGCGATCCTGCAATCCAGCGGACGCGTCAGTCCCTCGATTCGAGCAGCCACGTTGACCGCATCCCCGATAGCGGAATACTCGAACCGGGATTGCGCGCCGACGTGCCCTACGATGGCGTTGCCCAATCCCAGACCGACACCAATCTGCAGTGGCGCATGACCTTCGGCAACCAGTTCCCGGTTGAGTTCAGCCAGACCCTCGTGCATTTTGCAGGCTGCCTGGAACGCTGCGTGGCCTGGCCGATCCATTTCCTGAGGTGCGCCAAAAAACGCCATGATCCCGTCACCCATGTACTTGTCCAGGGTGCCGCCGTACTCGTGGATGGCGGGCGTCACGCGGTCGAAGTAGCGGTTGAGCAGTCCCAGAACATGCTCTGCGTCGTTGGTCTCACTGAGGGTGGTGAAGCCGCAGATGTCAGCGAACAGCAGGCAGATGCGGCGACTTTCGCCTCCCAGTTCCGGAGAAATGGAGCCGGCCATGATTTCCTTCAGGATCTGGGGGCTCACGTAACCACCGAAGGCATCCCGCATCCTCTGTTTCTCCCGGATGTTGCTCCAGGCATCCAGGGCCGCACGCACGAGCCAGCCCAGCAGCGCGGTCATAAGGACAGGCGCGATTCCCAGCCGCCAGCCCTGAACAAACAACGCGGTTGACCCGGCCACCACCGCAGCTGAATACAACAGCAGTACCATCGCGGCCAGCAGCGGGCGGTTGCCCAGGAAAACCAGGGCTGCCGCCAGGCCCAGCAGCAGGGCGTCAACCCACGCCGGCACCGGATCCAGCATTCGGTCCGCACTCAAAGCGCGGTACACCTGCATATGGAGCAGTACGCCTGGCGCGTAAGGATTTGGAGGATTCTCCCAATTGGCTAAAACCACCGGCTGAAAATGGCGGTCAACGAAAGGCAGAACACCGCCGACAAAAACCGCCTTGCCGGCAAAGGCCCGCTGCAGGCGTTCACTGTCGCCGTCGCGATACCACTCCAGGACGTCAATCAGGGAGGTGTAGCCGATATCGGGACCAACGCTGAAATCGATCCAGCCGCTGCGGTCGGTGATGTCGGTCTTGCGCGCCATCTGCCCCGCAAGGGTGTGCAGTCCGGTCACTTCCTGGAATCGGTCGTGGTAAAACTGCCGCACCACCCCGTCAGACTCCTGGAACTGGTTCACCATACCGAATCCGTCCTGCCCCATGATGGCGACAAACTTGGGGAACATGGGCAGCAACTGGCCGGACTCGTTAACGGTTCGACCAAATATCACCGGCATACCGGCCCGACGGGCCGCCAGCATACCGGTCAGCAGCGAGCGATCATGGTCGCGTTGCAGGAAATCGTTGAACGAGCGATCCGGCAGAATCAGGTCGACACCCACAATCCTGGCGCCGGCCTGGGACATGGCCAGGATCAGCTCGCCCAGCTCTGCGTGCCACAGGGCCATGGGTGGCGTGATGGATTCCACGGTGCGTTCGTCAATGCCCACCAGGGCAACCGGCGCGCCCTCCGGGCGATGGTCGGAATCACGCAGCAGCTGCAGCTGGCTGTCGTACAGCTGCAGGTCAACCCTTTCAACAGTTTCGGATCGCCCCAGCAGCAACCCGATCATCAGCACCGCCAGCCAGGTCAGGGCAAGTCGCACCAGGTTCATGGGTTTTGCGTTGGCGACCACGGGTTCAGAACAACCGGTAGGTCAGGGAGACGTGGATGCCGTTGTCCTGGGGATCTTCATCAGCGAACTCGACGTCTTCGAATCCATGGGCCAGATAGACCTCGGCTTTCAGCCCTGGTATTGGCGTCCACAGGAATCCGCCACCCGCACTGGCGATGCTCTTCGGCTCCGGCGTATCGAACTCGTAGTTCCAGCCCCGCCCGGCGTCCAGAAACACCGCCCACTGGAAACTGCTGCGACCGTCCGCCGAGTGGAACGCGGGGATGCGGTACTCCGCCGAGACAATCCAGCCATTGTCCCGCACCATCAGGTTCTGCCGATAACCACGCACACTGTTGAGACCGCCAATGGACATCTTCTCCAGCGGCAGCAGGCCATCGAAGGTTTTCTGCAGGTCAGCCCGAACAATCAGCTGGTGGTCGTTGTCGCCAAAGCGCCGGGCCCATTGTGCCTGGCCCAGGAAGGTGACGAATTCGCTGTCCGGGAGGTCAATACCGTTGGGATTTTCCGGGTTGATGGTTGCGCTCATGCCGTCAAAGCCCACGGACACGCGCCCGCGCAGGGCAATCACCTGGCGCGCCTGGCGATCGGTCCAGTCACCGGTCAGGCGCAGCGCGGATATCTGGGCATTGCCGTTCTGGACGCCCGGGGAAAAAGAAAACGGTACCCCCAACAGCGAGGTGTTACTCTCGCGGCTCTCCAGGGACGCGGTGAAGGTCAGGCTGCGTGACTGACTGCGGTACCAGGGGTAGACGAAATCCACCGCCCACTCTTCCGCTTCACTGCGGATGTCGATGCGGTCGAAGGGCTCTTCCACCACCTGGGCTTCGCTGTTGGCGTAGCTGAAGCCCAGGGTGGCGCCGCGGCCAGTGACCGGGAACGCATAGGTCAGCTGATAATCGTCCAGCCCGTCCGCGGTGCCGTAACGCAGGTAGGCGCGGTCGGCAAATCCCAGCAGATTGCGATGGACAAATGAGAGTTCGGCCCACTCGGAACCCACGCTGGGGGCCCGGTCGTTGCGCACGGAAAAGTCCAGCTCGTAGGCTCTCGCTTCCTGCACCGCCACCTGCAGGCGCGCCCTGCCCCGGTCACGGGTCGGCAGCAGTCGACTGTCCAGCCGCTGAATCAGTGGATCCTGGTGCAGGCTGCGCAGCTCTTCCCGCAGGCGCTCCACGTTGAGCGGTCCGTCACCGTCAACGCTTTCCAGGCGGCTGCGCACGTAAGATCCCCGCAGGCGCCCATCGGTAGACACCTCTACTTCGGCCAGTCTCCCCTCCACCGCCTGGTAACTGATGGTGCCGTCAGCGACCCGCTGGTCTGGCAGCAGAACCCCCGAGGTGATGTAGCCCTGGTCGATGTACAGGCGCGACAGATCCGCTCGCAGGGCCTGAAGTTCGTCAGCGGTGACGTGGCGATCAACGTAGGGCGCCACCGCCTTTCCCACGCTGTCAGCGTTCAGCACCGTGGAGTCGGTCACCAGCACCCGTTTCAGATAAAGCGATGGAGCCGCTGCCAGGCCCGCCCTGGGCAGCTCCAGGTTGTCCACCTCCGGCAGCGCCAGGGGAACGTCCTGCTCCTCCTCGTAGTCAGGCAGTTCGGGACGGTCGGTCTGGACGCCCGGGCGCCGCTGCAGTCCGCGCTCTACCTCATCGGGCTCCACCTCGTCCCGGTCCTGGGCCGGGGCTTCAGGTGGTACGGCCGCCAGCAGTAGAACCAGGAGTGCAAGGATCCCTGCTTTAGTCATCACTTTCCCCTGCTTTCCCTCTGGACCCCCGCGCCGCGCGGTTGGCCGATTCTGCAGTAATCATCTGAACCTGGACCATGGCCAGTATATCTGCTCTGGCCACAAGCATTTGCTTGAAACGCTCCAGGTCTTCCTGGCCGGGCTCCATGGTCTGGAAGAAGTAGCGCTTGATACCGGCCAGCGGTGATCGATAGGACACTGCGACAATGCGATCCACCCCAAACGGCGGCACCACTTCGATGCCGGGCACCGACACCACTTCCCTCGCGGCGACCCGGCGGGCTTCCCCCTCGGTGGAGGGATAAATCAGGCTGATGCCGCCCTGGGCATTGAGATTGAATACCAGCAGGTAACCCGCCCGGTCCGCCTGGACCGAGAATCCAACGTCGTCACCCCGCACCGCGGTGGCACCCATGGCATCTTCCATGAACTGCAGCGTGATCAGCGCCTGCTGGCGATCAGCCGCTACGGATTCCAGCAGCCGCAGCCACACCTCGGAACGAATACGTTCCCAGGCGGCATCGCTGCCGGCGTCGGAGTCCCGCAGGATGATATCTCCGGCGGCGTTGACCAGACGCGCACCCTCATTGTCCCGGAGCAGGATCAGGTCGGCGTCTGTCTCCACCAGCTCCAACTGTTCAATGTTATCCGCCAGTTGCTGATCGCTGGCGTTGGGCCCGATCAGTCGCAGCCGGACCGGCCGGGCCCGGGGCTGCTGTGCCAGGGCCTCGATGGCGCCCGGAGCGTCAAACAGAATCTGCTGGGTCAGGTCCACCTGGGCTTCGTCGATAGTGGGAAGGAACTGGGGGCTCTGCTGGTAGCCACGCTCGTCCATGAATCCGCGAACGGCATTGAACAGCTCCAGGTAGGTGATGTTGCCATCTCCGTTGGCGTCGGTTCCCGGGGTCAGGCCCTTCATCGCCCGCAGCAGCGCATCGGTGAAGGCCCCGTGGGGCTTGCCGTCGAAGGTCGGGTACCACTTGAGCAGCTGGTCATCGATTTCCCCGGCCGGCTCGTGTTCCCCCGCAGCGGAAAGGTAAAACACCTCACGGTAGGGATACGGGTCCTTGCCGCCCTGCTTAGCCGGGCGCTGGCGGGTTTCCGTGCCCGCCGGCAGCAGGTCTGCCGACCGCACCCGCAGCGGCGGTCTGCCGGTGAGTGCGCTGTTGGCACCGCGCACGGTGTTACCGGAATAACAGGCGTCCACGGCAACAAAAACCGTGCGGCCGTTGCGGTCCAGATTCTCCAGGATAGGTCGGATATCTCGCCGGCCGACGACCAGGGAGTTGGAAATCTCCTGTGGCGAACCGTGCTTGTCGAAATCCGCGGGGATCAATGCGCCGGAGGTGTGCGGGAGGGCCGCCGCCACGTTGACGTCCAGAGCACTGGTGCCGTGGCCGGCATAGTAGATGAAGATGAAATCGCCTTCTTCGGACACGACCTCCAGCTGCCGCAACGCATCGATGATGCCCTTTTTGCTGGCCTCGCCGTCCAGCAGCTTGAAAATCCGGTCCCGCTCGAAACCCCACTGCTCCACCAGGGTCTGCTCCACCGCTGATACGTCGAATGACGGGGCCAGCAGAGCGGATACGGGATTGTCATAGTTTCCCACGCCGATCAGCAGGGCATGCCGGGTGGCGGCATTGCCGGCGGCGGCCTGCAGCAGCAAAAGGACGCTCAGCAGTAGACCGGCCCCGTTGCCGGCAAACCTGCACGGACCCGGGGGTGAACCCCACCACCACCGGAGCGGGCCGATCAAGCCCGCCATGCTTTGTCCAGCACCTGCCAATCCTGCTCCCATGCTCTAGCGCCAGGTTTTGCCCCCATTCACCGTCACTATAGCCCGGTCGCCGTCGGTGACCGATAGGGCGAATGGCGCACCCGACGTAGGAAACCCCCTATATTTTCCTATAAAATCAAACAAATTCAGTCGATTATAATATTTTTCTAAACTAATTACTTAACTCAGGGAGCCGGGTTTTCGAATCCACTGGCATAAATCAGGTCCACGCCCCGGCAATACTCCAGGATCGCGTCGACGGTGGCCCCCTGTTCAGCGCTGCCAGGAACCGCCGCCAGCGGAAACCCCAGGTAGAGCGTGCGATACGCGGGCATGGCTTTCTGCACGCCAGCGGAACCCGCGCTTCCGGTGAACGCCGTGTCGCCGTCAGCCGACGGATCGAGCACATCGGTTGCCGGGGTCAGGCCCGGGGAGACAAAATCCAGCACGTAGGAACCGCTCGCCGGCAGCCCGCCAAAGTCCGGCGGTTCGCCGACGACGCCGGTCTGGGGTTGATCGGACACCCCGCTGGCGATGCCCAGGTGATTCAGCATCAGAGGTGTGGGTGTGTCGGTGCCTTGCCCACGAGCCAGCAGATAGTCCTGGGAGCTGACTACCAGGCAGCCGCCGCTGTCCAGGTACTGGGCCAGGTGGTCTTCGCTGTCGGCGCTGGGACCGGTACTGGCGCCGCTGGCGTTGCCGGTAAACCAGATCACCGTGTCATAGGCGGCCAGATCGCCGGTGCCGGGTTCCTGGTCGCTGACGTCGGTATTCCACAACTGGTAGGCAAATCCCAGCGCCTCCAGCGCGCCGGTGAAAACCGGGCGCACATCAGGACCATTGTCGTCGTCATCCACCAGCAGGATTCGGTCGCAGGGGTTGGTGCGGAAGGTCTGGTCTCCGCCAAATCCGGTCTGTTCATCGGCGTTGGTTGCTTCAACCTGGTAGTGATACTCGCTGTCGCAAGCCAGCCCGCCCAGGTTCGCCGATACGTCCTGGCTGGCGGTTCCGCTCAGGCTGCCCTCCACCGGCAGTGTGTCGGTATACACGGTGGTGGCCCCATAGCGAAAAACGACGGTGGTATCGCTGTCGTTGGGGTCAACCGTACCCTGCAGAATGGCGCTGCCCTGGGTAACAGCGGTGGGCGCCAGGGTGACGGCCTCGGGGAAAGCCTCCGGACAGGTTCCGGAGGTGAACACCTGCTCGGAAGACGTGGTCGTGCCACCGCTGTTGCTGGCCTGGAAGGAGAACGCGTAGTCGCGGCCGCACTGGAGATCCGATCGCTGCACCATCAGGTCGGTCAGTTCGGAGATGCCCTGCATCACCGATAGCCAGGGGCCCAGTGGTTCGCCAACAGCCTGGAGACGGTAAAAAACGTCGGTACCATCGCCGTTGGGATCCACCCGAGCCGACAGGTCAACCGACGTGTCGGTGATATTGCCCGCCAGGACCGCGCTGAGCTCTGGCGGCTCCTGGGGACAGGGCATGGTGCTGAAACCGCCAATGCCGCTTTCGGCGGTGCCGCCGCCGTTCCCGGCCTGCACCTGAAACTCGTAACTGGTCTCGCAGACCAGTCCGCCCAGCGGAAAATCGATCTGCTGGTCGCCACTGCCGGTCGCCTGCATGGAGGCTTCCTCGTAAGGACTGAAGACTCCTCCGACCGGACGGTTGCGGAATGCCACCGTGGTGTCGGACCCGCTCGGATCAACCGTGGCCTGCAGCAGTGTGGACGTGTCCGTGGTGGAGGCCACCTGGATCGACCGGATCACCGGCAGCGGCGTGCAGTCCGCTGCGCTGAATGAGATGACCTGTCCGGTGGAGGTCCCGCTGTCGTTGGCGGCTCGCACGCGAAACTCGTAGTCCAGGCCACAATCCAGGTCCGCCGGCACGCTGACGTCAGACTGGGGAGCGCTGGCGGGCAGATCGTCATCGTCGATGGTCACGAAAGCGCCGGGCGGATTGCGGATCTGGAAGCTGACCTGGGTCAGCTGGGCGTTGGGAGCAACAACGCCATTGAGCACCGTCGATTCCTGCATCACCGCGGTGGCCTGAGTGGTTTGAACGTCCGGCGCCAGGGCGCTGGGCGTGACCTCGAACAGTCGCCAGGTGGTCTGGCTTTCCACCACCGGCACGCCGCTGTCATCCAGCGGATCATAGCCGGCAGGCGGCGTCACGTTGATGGTGTAGGTTCCCGGGTTTTCCACCAGCTGGAACTCCCCCAGCAGGTTGGATACCGAGGTCACGTTGGCCCCGGTGGTAATGAACGCGCCAGCAACCGGATTGCCGGTCAGGGCGTCAACCACGGCGCCCGTCAGCAGACCGGTCTGGGCCACGTCGGGACGAAACACCCGCAGCTCGTAGCGGCCCAGCTGAGTGGGATCCTGGGCGCGGACCTGGACGAAGTATTCGCCTTCTCCATAGTCATAAGGGGCCATGGCCGACGGCCAGGTCAGCGTCAGGCTACCGCTGATTCCGCCGCTGGTGGTGGCGATGGGCGTGCCCATGGCGTCGGCATGGTGCAGCTCGATGACCACATTGAATGCCGTGCCGCTGTAGTCGTCGATATCGGCCACCTGGATCTCATAGGTCTGGGGCTGACCCATCTCGTCGAGGTCGGCAACAAACACGCTCCAGTCCCGATCTCCGTTGTCGTGGAGATTGTGGGGTGTTGCCTGCTCGTCGTCCACGTAAAGAATTGAAGCGCCGAGTCTGCTGTCATCGCCCTCCCAGCCGTCGCGTCCGATGGTCTGCTCCACGGTCACGTTCTGCTGAAAGGAAATGTTGCCGCGATCGTCCCGGGCATAAACGGACACCGTGTAGCGTCCGGACGCATAGTCGCCGGTGGGTAATGGCCCGAAGCCGTCAAAACTGCCGGCATAACTGCCGTTGTCTGCGGCTTTTACCACCACCTTGCTGAGGGGAAAGAAGCGGTTGAAGCGCTGGGGCGGGGGCGAGGTGACGATGCCAAACACCTGCTGCAGCGTCCCGGTACTGATCACGTCGTCCACCTGGATGGTGGCGGTAGTGCCGCCGTCGGTCAGCTGGAGGTCCGGATTGATATCCCCGATGGTGGGCAGGTTGGCGTCCTGCACCACCCCGGAGCCGATGGCATAAGCCTGGGCCAGCAGCCCGTCTTCTGAATCGTTGCCCTCGCCATTGCCGTTGTCGTCCAGTTGGGGGACCTGCTGCCCGGTGACAAAAGAGATGCTGTCCCGGGCCGAATCAAATGCGTCCAGCACCGTATTGCCGTTGAGCACGCCGTTCCAGAAAAACTGAGCAAAGCTCAGTGCGCCATCCAGCAGGAACGACGCCTGCTGGGACGGTGCCGTACTGGCCACAATAATGCGCCGGCCGGGCTGGTCCGGTTTGAGGCGACGTACAAATGCACCGGAGCGGTCCCCTTCGTAGACCACGGCCAGGGTACCGCTGATGGAAGACTCCAGGGTGTCCAGCAGGCCGTCCAGCTGGGCCGCGGTAAGGCGTTCGCTGCCATTGAGCCGGAGGGCGCCGCTGCGCACTCCACCAACCAGGAACACCACCACGTCCCGGGCATTGGTCCCCGCCCAGCTGAAAGCGTTCTGCAACTCGGTCAGGTTGGCGTTGCCATCTACACCGGCGGCGCCGCCGTTGCTCAGGTAGCGAATTTCTTCAATGGCATCGTCCTGGTACCCCTGGGACAGCAAGGCTGTGTAGGCAAAGCTGCCGTTCAGGCTGTAAGCATCCCACTGCTTGTCGCTGGTCCTGCCGCCCACGACAATAATCGCCTTGCGCAGCTGCGGGTTACCCACGGTCACGGTGGTGGAGCTGGGCGTGGACAGGTTGCCGAACCGGTCCTGGGCGTAAAAATTGACGATATAAATCCCCTCGCTGGAAAACCCGGTGTAGTCCGCCTGGTAATCGCTGCTGCCTCCCACCTGTTCCAGCTCGAGCTGGGGAAAACTCTGCACCGGCTTGTCCGGGTCCAGGTCTTCGTAGTCCGGCGGAATGATTTCCACGTAGACCCGGCCGATGCCGTCCGGGTCGGACACGCCCAGGGCCTCCAGCGTGGCGCTGTTGCCGCTGGCCAGGTCTATGGGGTCGCTGACCGCGGCGATGGTGGGTGAGCCCGGATCGAAGTCTGTGCCCGCCCCGATGAACTGGTCGTCCAGGGCTGCCAGGTCATCGGTCGGTTCATTGGTTTGCAGGTCGCCGTCCACGTCCAGCTGGGGCGTCTGGTCGCTGAATGAGGCCGTCATGATCTGGGAGGCCAGGGCATAGGCGTCCCCCAGATCAGCGCCCACAAAAATCTGGCTCCAGAACTGGTTGGAAAAACTGAGAATACCGTCCGAGACAAACTTGGCGCTCTGGTCCTCGGCGGCGCTGGTGATCACCACCCGATTGAAGGCGGGGTTGCTGACATCGTCCATAAAGCTGCCGGACCGGCAGGCATCGTAGACCAGGGTCACCTGGGAAACGCCGGAAGGCCCGCCCTGGGCCGTATCCAGGGCCGCGGCCAGGTCTGCCGCGTTGAGTGCGCTGGCCGGGTTCAGGCGGAACGCATCGTTGGAGCCGTGGTCAGCCAGGTACACCACCAGGTGGTCGGCGTCGCCCCCCCAGACGGTGATCGCATCCAGCAGATTGCCCTGGGTGGCTGCTGCGTCCACGTCGGACACGCCGTTGCCGTCCAGGTCCTCGGACAGGTTGGACGACAGGTACATGATGTCGTCGCCGGTGAATCCCTGGTATGCCAGGCTCAGGTAAGCATAGTTGGTCAGGCTCTGGGTCGTTTCCCACAGGTTGTTGCCAGGATAGGGACCGCCGCCGGCAACGATGATGACTTTGGTGTTCTCGGGCGTCAGCACCGGGTTCAGAACCTGGACGTTGTCATTATCCCGGTCCGTGACGTAAAGCTTGCCGTTGGGGGCAAAGTCCATGCCCGACGGCGCCGCGAATGAGCCCGGGAAGTAGCCGTACTGGCCGATGGACTGCAGCAGCATGCCGTCCTGGCTGAATATCTTGATCCGGGGAACGTCTGGAGCGATGTTCGGAATCTCACCCAGGATGATTTTTCCATCATCTGCAACGGTGAGGGAGGCTGGCGCATTGAATGATGCGGGCAGGAACGCCACCGGACTCCCTACACGGGTGAACAGGTCAAACCCGTCAGCCATCGGACCCTCGGAAACGAAGTAAAGCAGCCCATTTGGGGCCAGTGCCACCCGACTGAAGGCGCCACCAGGGCGACTCGGACCCCACTGGTGGTCCAGCTCGCCCTGGGGGGTCAGGCGCAGCGACATTCCGTCCCCGGTCACCAGGAATATGGACCCCAGCGTTCCAACCGCCATGTCCTGGTAATCCATCCCCGGGGGAGGCTGAATCTCATCCACCACGTTCAGGGCATTGTCGAACCGCTGGATGCGGTACTGCCCCGAGGATTCGTTTAGATCCAGTACAAGCAGCCGGAAACTGCCGCTGACGGACCCGGTATCCAGCGCGACCAGGGTGCCGAACTCGCCCGGGCCCGAACCCTCCTGGCCCACGCCGTTTTGCAGCCTGCCGTCCGGGCTGAATTTCTGAATCCGGTGGTTTTTGCGGTCAGCCACGTACAGGTTGCTGTTGGGGCCAGAGGCCACGTCGACTGGGTCTCGGAAGAACCCCGGGTCATCGTCCGAACTGGAGAACGGCGAGCGAAACCCCAGGGTAGCGCTGCCGCCGGCTGGGTCTCCCAACACCTTGAAGCGCATGATCTGGGCCAGGTCATTGGAAAAGAACCCTGATCCGTCCGGCCCCAGGGTGAGGCGGCGGGCGCGCTTCTCCGGATCGCCCGAGGCAATTTCCTGCAGGAACGAACCGCCGGCGGTAAACACCTGTATGCGGTTGGCGTCCACCACATAGACGTTGCCCTGCTCATCCAGGGCGACGTCGCCGGGCTGCTCGAACTGTCCGGGCCCGGTGCCGGTCCCGCCGAACTCGCCGACCAGCTGGGGAACCGCGCCCAGGGCCTGGTCGGGACCGTAGCGCAGGATGATCAGCTGGTCCTCAGCGGAATCGGTCAGATACACGTAACCATCGTCCGATGCGGCCAGGCCGCCAAGCTGCTGCACCGTGCCTCCACCGCAGGGCGGTCCGCCGTTGCATAAGCCGAAATCGCCCAGGTACTGCCCCGCGCCGGTGAAGCGCAGCACCCGATCGGGCTCACCCACAAAGACGCAGCCGCCAAATCTGCGGCAGCCGCGGTCAGTGACCGCCAGGAAACCGGGCACCTCGTCCAGCTGCGCGCCGCCGAAGCTCCCAAGCAGTTCACCGTTTGCGTTGAGGCGCTGTACCCGCATCCCGATGTCGGTGAGAACGTACACCGCGCCTTTCCCGCTGGCGGCAACTGCCACGGGTTTTCCGGTACTGCCGGGCCCTCCCGGCCCTTCCACGAAGTAGTTGGCGATGTGCAAACCGCCCGGGGTGAACAGCTGGACCCGTGAGAACGCATCGTTGGCCACATAAAGGATCTCGCCGTTGAACCAGACGTCGGGCGCATCACCCCCGAAGTACCATGGCTGCTGCAGCACGGGCCACAGCCGCTCGAAGCGAAAATCCGCCACCTCGTCATCGGCCACCACGAGCAGGAAGCTGTCCTGGTCGGACTGGCCGTCGGTATCGGTCACGGTGACGTCCACCTGGTAGGGACTGCCGGCTCCGTCGGTGATGGCGCCGGAAATCCGACCCGTCCCGGCATTGATGGACAGCGACGGCGGCAGGTTGGTGGCGGCGAAGGTCAGCATGTCGCCGTCGGGATCCACGAAGTTTGCCCCAAGGTCCATGAAAAAATTTGTGCCCAGGCTGGCGAACTGATCGGGTATCGGCTCCACCAGCGTCACGGGGGTATTACCCGAGATGCCGAAACACAGGCTTGTCTCCTGTGACACGCCGGTGGAACACTGCTCACGGGGCACCCAGTCCGGGCAGGATATGCTCGGACCGCCTACGTTGCCCATTTCCCGCATGACCCACGGCACCTTGCCGCCAGCCTGGGTCTGATCCCAGTGCCAGTACCGGCCCTGGGCCGGGTTGGGCCCCACCACGCCGTTGAACACGACCGAGATCCAGTACTCGCCCGGGGACAGGTCGACGGGCTCACAGGACCCCCCCGAGGACTGGGGGAACGCAATGTCGAAGTCCCCGTCATTCACGGCCGGGCCCAGCTGGTCGAAGTCAAAGGAACAGGTGCGAAACGGCGGCCCCGGCAGCCCGCCGTTGTTTGGAAACCAGCGGACAGTGACACCGCGCTCGGTGAGATTGCTGCCGTCGAATGTCCCACGCACGCTGAGAGATTCCAGCCGCCAGCCCGGCCCATCGGGCACGCGGAAGATATCGGCGCTGGACACGGCCTGGAAAAACCCTTCCTGGGCCACGTTGTGGCTAAGGCCCAGCAATGGGCTGGAAATACACTGGCTGGAGCGATCTACCAGGTTAAAGCTGTTTCCGGAAAACGCTGGCATAGCGGCCAGCAGCCCACCCGTCAGAAACGCCCGCATCCCGCGACTCATCGTCAAACGCCCTGGTCCCCGCTTCATCTTTCGCTCACCATCCAAGGCGTCAATGGACCGCAAGACTGGACACCCTCATTGCTCAAAACCGGACACGAAAATGTATTCGCTGCAGTCCAGGCTGCGATTGGCGGTGGTCGTGGCCGGCAGGGAGGTGTTGCCATCCCCGTCGATGGCGTATGCCGCCACGGTGTATTCGCCGGTCCCGGCGCACAGGCCCTGGACCCGGGCCCGATACAGCCCATCATCTTGTGTCAGCGTCTCGGTGACCAGATTGCCGCCGGGCTGGGTGATCACGGCGACCACGCTATCGATGGTGCCCGTGGTGGTCACACCGACGACCGTGATGGGTTCCAGGAATCCGTTGATAACTGCGTTTACCTGGACACTATCCACCAGCGGATCGTCCCCGGCCAGCAGTACCCCGGACCCGATGCTGTACCCCTGAGAATAGGCCCCGTCGAACAACTCGTTGGGGCTGGCGTTGCCGTTGTCGTCAAGCTGGGGCGTCTGACCCCGGGCACTGAAAGCAACGGCTGTCCGCGCCAGGTTAAACGCATCGCGCAGCGAGGCCCCGTTCAGCACCTGGTTCCAGAAGAACCGCGAAAAGCTCAAATTCCCACCCAGCAGGAATGCGGCCGTCTCACCGGTGTCCGCACTGCCCACGAGTACCCGGCGGCTGCTGGTCGGTGGCGCCAGCTGGCGAATGAATCCGCCGGCCCCGTCCCCGTCGACCACCACCGAGACGGTCCCCGGAATGGTCGCCTGGGCGGTATCCAGCAATCCGTCCAGGGCGCCGGCTTCCAGGCTCTCGGCGGCCGTCAGCCGGTAGTCGGGCCCGTCAGGTTCGGCGGCCAGGTAGATGGTCAGGTCCTGGACGCCGCCGGTCCCCCAGGATGCAATGGCGTCGGTGATGTTGGCCAGGGTCGGCGCCGCGTCGGACCCGGCGCCTCCGGCAGCGCTGAGATAACAGACGTTGTCACAGACCAGGTCACAGACGCTGCTGATGACGCCGCAGCTGGCCTGGGCCGTTCCGTAACCCTGCTGATCGAGCGCCCGGTAGGCCAGGTCGGTATTGACCGCCAGTGCATCGAACAGGGTGTCACCGGGCTGACCGCCTCCGATGATGATGGCCCGGCGATCCAGCGGATTGTCCACGGTTACCGAGGTGACCCGGGGCAGCGATGTGTTGCCCAGGTTGTCCAGGGCGTAGATGCTGACCTGGTAGGTTCCAACCTCGGCAAAACCGTTGAACGTCTCCTGGTAGTCATCGGATCCGCCCAGCGGCTCCAGATCGAACGTGGGGAGATCCTGCACCGGGTTGTCGGGTGACCCGGGATTAAAGCCCGGCGGGCGCAGCACGGCCCACACCCGGGCGACGCCGTCGGGATCGGTCACGCCGACTGCGTCAAGGGTGGCGCTGTTGCCGGATGCCACCGTCTGGGCAGCCGACACCGAGGCGATGGTCGGAGCATCGGCGGAGACGTCGGTGCCGTTGCCGATAAAGCTGGCGGCCACCCGGGCCAGGTCCTCAGGCGTATCAGCCGTGCCGTCACCGTTGGATTCAAGCAGTGGGTTCTGGGCCGGGAAGGCCGTGGAGGTGGCATCCCTGGCCAGCAGGTATGACTGCTCCACGGTCAGGCCATTAAACACGTGAGTCCAGAAGCTGGAGGAAAACGACAGGGTGCCCTGGGAGACAAAATAGGCGTTTTCGTCGGCGCCGGAGCTGGCAATGACCACCCGGTCGAAGACGTCGGACTGCAGCTCATCCACAAAGCTGCCGGACTGGCAGGCGTCATAGATCACCGTGACCCGGGCGCCCGGGTTGGCTGTCTGCCAGGCGTTCAGCCAGCCGTCCAGGGTACTGGCGTCCAGGATCTCGGATCCGCTCATGCGGAACGTGTCCAGGCCGCCGTGATCCACCATGTAAACCGTCAGGCTGTCAGCCCCGGCAGCAAAGTCTCCCGTGATGGCGTTCTGGAAGTTTGCGTTGGTGGCGTCGGCGTCGACGTCGTCAGCCTGGCCGTTCTGGTCCAGGTCCAGGTCGGTGTCAGCGCTGAGGTACTCGATGGTGCCTTTGACAAAACCCTGCTGGACCAGTGCCCGGTAGGCGAAGTTGGCATTGAGCTGGGTGGCCGGCCACAGCGCGTTCCCGGGATACGGTCCACCACCGGTCACCACAATGGCCCGGTTGTTGGCGCCCTGGGCTGCCGGCACAAAAACCTGGATCCGGTTGTTCAGACTGTCCGCCACGTAGGCCCGGCCGTCCGGTGCGAATGCCAGCCCGCCGGGGCTGCGCAGCTGTCCCGGGTTGGATCCGAACTCGCCGAAAAACGATATCTTGTTGCCTCCGTTGCCCACCTGGGCAACGAAGTGGCCGGTGTCGGAGCGCGTGTCACTGAACGGGATGACGTAGACGTTTCCGTTCGGGTCCACCGCCACGGACTCCGGGTTGGAATCCAGGTTGCGGATCTCCACCGCATCGCCGCCAGCAGTAAAAGCCTGCAGCCGCAGGTTGAAATGATCCGCCACCCAGATGATGTCCTGGCTGCCGGAGGTGTCCACCGCTATGTCCCTGGGCGAGTCAAAATCAGGTCGGAAAAGGCACTGGGTCGGCCGGTCGTTGCTGTCGAAACAGCCGCCAAAAAAGGCATCCAGCAAAGTGCCCTGGGCGCTGAACTTCTGCACGCGACTGCTGTTGACGAAGCCATCGTCGTCCGGGCTGAGGGCATTGACCACATAGACGTCACCGGCACGGTCGATGGCAAGATCCGTGGCGAACTCAAACTGGTCCGGCCCGGTGCCCGGGGCGCCGATCTGTCGCACGTGGTCCCCGACATCGGTAAACACCTGCACCCGCTGGTTGCCAAAATCCATCACGTAGACCAGCCCGTCAGGGCCGATGTCCACGTCGACCGGTTCGTTGAACTGCTCCGTGCCGGAGCCCAACGCACCCCACTGGTCCATGAGACTGCCGGTGGCGGAATAGACCTTGATTCGATGATTGGCCGAATCCGCCACGAAGACCCGCCCCAGACGGTCAACGTGGATTCCGAAGGGCGACTGCAGGCGGCGCTCGGCCACACCCCCGCTGGTCCACTGGCTCAGGAAAGTGCCGTCCGCCGTGAATTTCTGCACCCGGTGAATACCAAAGTCCGAGGTGCTGTTGGCGTCCACGGTGTAGACCAGGCCGGCGCTGTCCACGCCGATGCGCCACAGCAGCTGGAATTCACCCGGCCCGGTGCCCCCCTGCCCCCACTGGGCCACCGGTGTGCCGTCCAGCTCCAGCTTCTGCACCCGGTTATTGACCGCATCCGCCACCAGCAGTCGCTCCACCCCCGGGCCTTCACGAATCACCTCCAGGTCATTGATCAGACGGAACTCGCCGGGGTTGGGGCCGCTGCTGCCGAAGCGGGTGATGAAAGCCCCGCCCGCGTCGAACACCTGGATCTCATTGGGCGTGCCGCCGTCAGCCAGGTAAATGCGCCCCTGACTGTCCAGGGCAATGCCGGTGAGAAACTCGAATTCGCCCGGCGCCGTGGGGTTGGCGCCGCCGCTGCCGAATTCCGACAGGTAGTTGCCCTGGGGATCAAATTTCTGCACGCGGTTGTCACCGGTGACCAGCAGGTTGCCCTCGTCATCGACCACCATGTCCCAGGGGCTGAGCTGGGTGAACCCGCCGAACTGTCCGAACTGGCCGGGCCCGGCGCCAAATCCGCCGAAGCTGAGCAGATGCTCCCCTTCCCCGGAAAACTTCTGGATGCGGCGGAAGCCGCCTTCATCGGTTTCCGCCACAAAGATGTCGCCGTCAGCGGTGGTGGTGGCCACCAGCGGAAACATGAACTGACCGTCGTCGGCACCGAACTGGCCGAAGCGGGAGATCAGCTGCCCCTCCCGGGAGAAGCGGTGGACACGGTGATTAAAGCTGTCCACCACGATCACGTTGTTCTGGGGATCGATGGCGATGCCCCGGGTGTTGACGAAGTACCAGGGCTGCTGCAGCGACGGCCACAGCCGTTCAAACCGGTAGCTGATCGCCGTTCCAGCCAGCGCCGCCTGGGCCAGCCCCAACAGCAGCACCAACATTACAAGGACGGGTCGAATCATGGCCATGGCGTTACAGCACCACGCAGGTGGTTTTGTCGGTGGCTGCACGGCCGCGCTTTCCTGCCACAACCGGCGGGCCCTCAAAGCTTTCGCGAAGCAGCACTTCCGGGTCCGCTTCCACGATGACCGGCGCAAACCCGAAGCAGTTATTGCCGCTGTCGGATTCCCCGCCCACGGCGTCCACGCAGGCGCCGGTATAGAAGATACCCGCTTGGTAGGGGGCCTGGATCATGGCGGTCCCGGAGTACCGGGACCCGGCTGACAGGGCGGGTACCGGCTCCACCGCGACCAGGAGGTCCCCGAGGTCAACCACGGGATCGCTGGAGAACAGGTATTTCATGCTCGAACCGGGCGACGGCCCGTCTCCGTCGTTAATCGCGTTGGCCGTGATCGTCAGCGGGGTGCCCGCGGCCACGGTATTGGCGCTGGCGCCAGGCTGGCTGACCGTAAGGTCCGGACTGCCCGTGGCTACCGGGGTCAAGCTGATATCGCAGGTGGTGGTTTGCCGGGAAACCACCGTGTACTGGATCGTCGCATCCTGGTAACCCGGCGCGATCACGTCTGCCGTTGCATCGACCTGCGCGGTGTCGGAAGAGACGAACGTCCCGTCTGCCCGGTCGACAAAAGTAAAGATACCGTCCCCTGTAATCCGGGCGTCGCCGATCACCTGTCCACTGTCGGCGTCCCGTACCGTGCCCCGGACGATGCCCAGGTTGACC
>JAAUYD010287661.1_pt1 | contig 20342 bp, 21 predicted proteins | sample 7278101 | NCBI WGS metagenome assembly JAAUYD01 (sample SAMN14350128, study PRJNA611818) | marine sediment metagenome | isolation source: surface marine sediment (0.6m) | place: French Polynesia: Moorea | collected 2018-08
AAGAGAAGCCGACGATGTTCTCATGCAGGAGATCAAGGCGGCCGGCTACTACAAACGGTTGTGGCAGTCATTTGCGGTGCTGCTGCCGATTAAAAGCGTTGGCGTCATGGGGGATCAGCGCACGTATGAAAACATCCTGGCGGTGCGCGCCGTAACGAGTAAGGATGCCATGACGGCGGATTGGGCCCGGCTGCCGCACAAACTGCTCAGCCGCATCGCCAATCGCATTATCAATGAAGTTGACGGCGTCAATCGCGTCGTCTACGATATCAGTTCCAAACCGCCTAGCACGATTGAATGGGAATAGCCAAATGATGGAAGATGAAACTTCAAGTTTTCGCCTGGGTTCCGAACCGCTCGAGGAAGCGCCCACCAGCGCGGCACCGGATGAAGGCCTGCGTCAAATGGAATTAAAAAAAATGGCGCGGCGCAACCGGTTGGTCACGTTGCTTCTGCTGGGTCTGATGCTTCTCATGTTTGCTTGGGGCTACTGGGATCTCCTGGGTCGCTTCGACCGACAGGCCAACACCGGCAATCGTGAAATCAAGAATATCGCCGCCGTCTTCGAGGATCGGCTCAACGAACTCGACGGCAAGTTCGCGGGTATTGAAAAACAACTGGCGGAAAATGTCGCCAAATTCGACAAGCTGACCGTCAAATTGCAAGCCCAGGTCGGGGACCTGCAAAAAGGCATGGATGCCATCGATCTATCGGGGACGATGCGCAAAGAAAAAAAAGCCATGCTTGATCAGATGCAGAAGACATTTGCCCCCATCAAAGCAGATATCGACAGCCTGTCCAAAGACCTCGGTGCGTTCGACCAACGCATCCGCAATCAATTGCTCCCGCTGGAAAAACAGGTCGGTCAGACGCAGGAATCTCTGGCCTCACTCCAGAAAACCATCAAGGCCGATGCGGATGAACGATTGACCCGCGACGACATGGCGCTCGAATTGCTGAAAGTCAAGAAGAGCTACCAGCAGCAGATCAGTTCCGAAACCAGCGCCGTTCGTAAGCAGGTCAGTTTGCTCACGGAGCGACTGGAGCGTCTGGAATCCCGGATGCGCGCCGTCCGCACGATGGCTCCCTCCCCCGCTGCGCCGACTGGGGCCGGCGGCAACATCCAGGAGCAGAATCTGCCCTGAAGCGAACCTGAGCCGATTGTTCGTTCCCATCTCAAAGCACTTCTTGCACGGTTTTCCTGCGGGTGGGTGTTCGTCGACGATGCCGTCGAGCGGCTCGCGCCTGCCCGACATGGATCCGGTGACGTCCGTTCCATTCCTTTTCGGCTGCGGCCTCTGCGGTGGCCTGACGGTTCTTGCGGGTGTGCTCTACAGCTGAAATCCCAACGTGGCCATCGTCCATCGCGACAACGGGTTCGACGCCGGATGGTCGGCTGCGGTCATCAACCGCTCCTAACCCCGTCACCGTCTTTGATGCGCGACCGACGCGCTTCAAAATAACGCACAACCTCGGCTGCGTAAGCCCGGCAGAGCTTCTTGACTTCTTTTTTCATCAGTGGGTTCTCATCGATTTCATTCAGCTTCTTGATAATATTTTCCATGGGAGTCTTCCTGTTCACCGCATCTGTTTAGCGTTACGAACCGACTGCGTTCGCACGGTAACCGCAGCACGACTTCATCGCATCAATTGATCCAAACGCTCGCGGGAAGCGATGATTTCCCGTATGCGGATACCGTATTTATCGTTTTCCACCAGCACTTCGCCTTTGGCGATCAACCGGTTGTTGGCCCGGATGTCAAGGAGTTCGCCCTCCAGGTTCGCCAGGACGACCGCCGAGCCGTGTCCCAGCGCCATGACGTCCTTGATGGCCATGCGCCGCCGACCGAGTTCGACCGAGATGTGGACGGGGATGTCGCGAATAAAACCGACATCAAAGGGGAGCGCCGGTTTGTCAGCCGGCGTTTCCGCCCCGGCCGCTGACGCGACGGAATCGGGTTCGGCGTCAGGCAACGGTGTTGTTTGCGCGGTTGAGGTCTTGGTCTCCTCGGGCGACGCTGCCTGTTGTTCGCCGTCCGCCGAAACATCGGGGTTGGCCAGCAGGGCCTGGATCGCGTCATTGTCAAGCGTTTCACTGCCCCCGCCGTCATCCGCCGTGTTCTCTGTTTTGTCCTCTTCGGCGGCGGCCAGCATGTCTTGGATGGCGGCATCGTTCAATCGTTCATGCGCCGGGGCCGCAGCGGCAGAGGCTGGGGTGCCCTCACCTTCTTCGATCTTTACACAGACCTCAACGAGGATATCATGGTCGTTAAGCTTGAAAGCGAATTTCTCATAGCGATCCATGTTGAGGATTTCGATCTGAAAATCGATGCCGACGGTCAACGACGGCGTTGAAATCTGACAGGGCAAACCGGAGTCGCAGAAAGCGGCTTTCAGATTGCCGCCCAGAATATTCGTCATTTCGCCGATGACGTCCTTGACCGTCTCGATATCCTGGATCTGTTCAAGCTCCTCGCCCAATACGCCGGCAGCGATCATGCGGCCGAAGAGCTTGGGTACCTGAAATTGAATGCTGCCCTTCACGTTTCCGGTAAAATCAATGGCGCCCATCACCTTGAAATCTTCATAGTTGCAGAAGGGTTCGCGGTCGGATAGTTCGACGTCAAGTGAAAGCATGGTGTCGAACAGTTCGATGATCGAATCGCCCACCGAGGAGATGATGTCGAGCCGCTGAAATCTGTTGATGTCGATTTTTTTGAGTTGGAGGATGGACTTCAAGTCCTCTTCATCTTCCGCCACGAACTTGACGGCGACCTCCACATGGAAGAATTCATCACCGACGGCGAAGTTGAAACGCTCATAGCGTTCCATATTGAGCGTTTGGATCTGGAAATTGCTCCCCACCGTGATCGAGGGCGTGGAGATTTCGCAGGTCAGCCCGGCATCGCAGAAATTCGATTTAAGCCCGCCGGCCGTAATGTTACACACTTCGCGCAGCACGTCCCGCACTTCCTCGCCATCCTCGACCTCTTCGATTTCCATGCCCAGCATGCCGGCGCTCATGCGCAGCGCCATCGCCTGCGTCACACAGATGCTGACGCTGCCCTGCACCTTGCCCGCGAGGCTGAGGAAGCCGACCATGAGCTGGTCTTCATCTTCGCGGGGAGGCGGGTCGCTATCGGTGGGTTCAACCGCCATGGAAAGCATGGTGTCGAACAATTCGATTACCGCGTCCTTCACCTGGTAGATGATGTCGTTGCCTTGTTCGTTGGGCATCTTACTTGATCCTCATGCCGGGATGGCCCTGGTGGCAGGGCGCTGGTTGAGATATTCAGGCCGCCTTTGCGGTCGAGCGTGAATCCGCATCCATATCGAAGCAAAATAAGTGCCAGTCAGCGTCAGGCGCGCTGGAGAAGGATTAATGGCATATCAGTAAAGATATCAAACAGTAATATACTCAGCTCGACATCCACGTGGCGGGACGATTCGTGTGGGGAACGACAGTTTGTCGGTTCTTTGACGGGCAGCGGTGCGGCGTCAAATGTCGCGACACCGGCGATCCTGCAAAACAAACCACTGGCAGTTCATCTCCGGGGTGCTCCGGCGGACGACCCGACCGGGCAGCGTGCGGCTTTTGAACCCAAGCGCGCGGCAGCCGTATGGCCGGGCCGGATCCCAGGTGATGTAATAGTTTCGGCAGGACAGGCAATTGGGCCGGTTTTTGGCGCTGCTGGTTTTCATCACCTTGGCCGGCAGGGGTGTCGGGCGGCGACGGGTAAAATCACCGTCAAAACGCCGGATGGTAATCCAGGACGTTGGTCAGCGGCCGACATCGACTTCAATGTCCAAATTTCTGAGCATGTCCCAGGACCGGTAGTAATCCTCGTTCTTTCTTTCCCCCGCCACCTGAATAATGGCCTGAATGGCTTCTTCGCTCACCCCCGATTGTTTCAAGGCGATGATGTCATCGACGGAGGACAGCCGCAGGGGCCTGACGTCACGACCGTATACGATTGTCGGCGGCCGATTCATGAAGGAGCGCTCCTGGATCAGTATCTGGATGGTGCGCTCCTCAAACCCAGCTTTCTTGAGCATGATGAGTTCTTCGACCGTAAAGGCCACGGTCTCAATGACGCGTTCACGGTTGGCCATTTCGATGGTGGCGTCACTTAAACCGGCCTGTTTCAGTTCCACCATGGCTTTGACGGGCATGGCCAAGGCCGACCCCGGGGCCACGCTGACCAGCAGCAAGACGAATACGAGAATGTAAAGGTTCCGCCGCATCGTGGTTACCTCAGAAAATTCATTAATGTGGGTTGAACGATCCGGGCCGATGTGTTCAGGGCGATCTCGTAGGCCATCTCCTGGTTTTTAAGATTGATGATCGCCTCCTCCACACTGGCTTTTTCGGTGCGGTCCAGCAATTCTTCCACCGTCAACTTCAATTTGGCCATCTGGCTCTCGGAGAGCTCAAGCTGCTGGTAATGCGCACCGTTTTCGGAGCGCACTTCCTGCACCTGGGATTGCGCACCGATCAAGCGATCGATCTGGGCATCGATCAGGGTCACATCATCGGTCAGCAGACCGGTGATCAGATCGTCGAGCGCGCCGAAGACGTCCTCGGTCCCCTGGAAGACGCGCCCACCGTCGGCTTCGATCTGCATCTCGGCTCCGTCGCCGGGCAGCACGCTAAAATAACCGTTATCGCCGTTGTAGACGCCGCTGGCGTCAAACGCTGGGCCGTTAGTCTGAAAGCCCGCAAAAATGTAATTGCGCCCCATCTTGGAGTTGGCCAACTGGAGGATCTGTTCCCGAATATTTTGAACGCTACTGATGGCCGCCTCGCGATCGGCCGTCGCGGACCCGGCCTGGTTGACGGCCCAGTTCTTGGCGTCGACGATCAGCTCTTCAACGCCTTCCAGCGTCGTTTCCGTGAATTCGATGCGATTTTTTGCCTGTTGAATGTTGCGGTCATACTGTTCGAAGGAGGCCAAGGTCCGGCGATAATCCAGTACTTTGCCGATACCGACAGGATCATCCGAGGGGCGGTTGATGCGTTTGCCGGATGAAAGCACTTCCTGGCTGTGCAGCAGTTGTCCGGACTGTCTGAACACGTTGCGCTTGATATTGGCGGTCATCATTTTGTTGGTGATGCGCATAACATTTCCCTCCGGCTTGGCCGAACGCCCGTCACCGCCTGTTGTCGCGGCTGGACGGCGCGGTGGTTCGGGATCATACCATGTTCAGGACCGTATCCAGCATTTCGTCCACCGTGTTGATGACACGCGCGGCCGCCTCGTAAGCATGCTGATATTTGACCAGATTAATCATTTCCTCATCAAGCGACACCCCGGCGACCGATTCGCGATAGTTTTCCAGTTGGGTCACCATGGCCTCCTCGTAATCATGGTTGGCGGAAGCATGGCGCACATCGTTACCGACCCGTCCGACCAGGCCGCCGTAAAAATCGTCGAAAGTGGCCTTCCCGCCCGTCATGGTACCCTTCGACTGCAACGCCGCAATGGCCACGGCATTGCGGTTGTCGCCCGGAACGGTGGTCGCCGTGGTGGCGGCCGCGATGCGGTTGACATCCGTCAGGATATCGGAGTGAACGCTCATGCTGGCTGCTGTGACGCCGGATGCGGCAAAAAACTCCTGGCCCGTGACGGGCAATCCGGATACCGGATCGATCGAGAGGCCGAAACCGCTCTGGTGCAAGGTATTGACCTCGGTCACGATGGCCTCCGCCAGCATATCGAGTTCATTGAGGTAGTCGGCGGCATACCCGTCGCGCACATCGATCCAGCCCTTCAGTTGGCCGCCGTCGATGGCAGGGGTAATGTTGGTGGGGCTGCCGTCTCTATCGCGCCAAACCACGTCCTGCAGGCCGGAAGCATTCGTCTGGGTGCCCAACTCCCAGGCATAGGGACTTTGCACCAGCGGTTTGCCGTCCCCCACCAAAACGGTGATCTGGCCGGCATCGTTTTCAAAGGTGGTGACATCGATCAGGGTGGAGAGGTCCTTGAGCAGCAAATCGCGTTGATCGCGATAGTCGTTGGAATTCTGCCCCGCAACTTCGACCTGGCTGATTTTGTGATTCAAATCGGCGATTTGTGAGGCGATCGCGTTGATCTCGCCGACGGCGCCCGTGATGTTCGTGTCGTAAGCTTCCCGAATTTGCTGTAAATTGGATGACATATTGTTGATGGTCCGTGCAAGGGTCTGGCTTTTGGACGCCAAAACCGTCCGCTCGGAATAACCACTCGGATTGGAGACGAGATCCTGCCAGGCCGACCAGAATTCGTTCAGCGACTGGTTCAGTCCGACGCCGCTGGTCTCGTCAAATACGAGCTCGATTCGTTGAAGGGCGCCCTCGGCGGCTTCCCACTGCCCGAGATTCATGGATTCACGATTAATCTGCCCGCCGATGTACCGATCGTAAATTCGTTCGATTTCCGCCGCTTTGACGCCGGTGCCCATCTGACCCGGTTCGAAGGTAATGGGAGTATTTGGCTGCATCACCACCCGTTGACGTGAATAGCCCGGCGTATTGACGTTGGCAATATTCTGGCCGGTCACATCAATCGCTTTCTGCTGGGTGAGCAGCGAACGCGAGGCCGTGCTCAGGATTCCGTAAATATCAGGCATGGCAGATCACCTCCGGGCTTCAAGCGTTGCCGTTGCGCCCCAAAGCGTTGATGATGGCGCCGGGTATTCGCAGCAATGGCAGAACCTCCTCGACCGCGCCCACTTTGATAGCCTCCTTGGGCATGCCGAAGACGACGCAGCTGTTTTCGTCCTGGGCCAGGTTGTAAGCGCCCATCTCGCGCATCGCCAGCATTCCCTTGGCACCGTCGGCCCCCATGCCGGTAAGCATCACCCCAACGGCGTTGCGGCCGGCATGCTTGGCCACCGAGTGAAAGAGAACATCGACGCTGGGCCGCTGGTAGTGCACGCGCGGTCCGCCTTTGATGCGCACCAGATAATTGCCCCCACTGCGATGGAGCACCATATGGTGGTTTCCGGGAGCGATGAGCGCCAGTCCCGGAACGACATGATCATTGTCACGCGCCTCGCGCACCTCCAGTTGGCACAAACTGTTGAGGCGCTCCGCGAAGGTTCGCGTAAAGGTCTCCGGCATGTGCTGAACGATCACCGTTCCGGGTGAACTGGCCGGCATGGCCGTCAACACGGATTCGATGGCTTTGGTTCCCCCCGTGGAGGCACCGATGGCGATCACCTTATGGGTGGTCTTGGTCAACAGGCTACTGCTGATGGTCACCCGTTCCTGACGTCCGTCCGGCTTTGCCTTTCGCGGTGCGATGCGCGCTTTGGAAGCGGCTCGGATCGCCTGCACGAGGCTTAGGGATACATCCTGGGTCGAATAGGCCGAACCGGTTTTACACAGCACGTCGACCGCCCCGAGATCGAGCGCTTTCATGGCGGTCTCGCTGTTCTTGGGCGTCAGGGAACTCAGCACGATGACCGGCAGCGGGAAATGCTTCATGAGTTTGGACAAGAACGACAGGCCGTCCATGCGGGGCATTTCCAGGTCCAGGGTGATGACATCCGGCTTGCACTTAACGATTTTATCCCTGGCAACGTAAGGATCGACGGCGGTGCCTACGATTTCGATATCTTCGTAGCGCGAAAGTTCATCGCTTAGGATTTTACGGACGACGGCGGAGTCGTCAACGATTAGCACTTTGATCATGGCGCACTTCGATTCTATTTCCGGTCTGTTGGGCCATCTCCGCGCGTGGCCTTCACGCGTGATCAACGCCCGAGGGCTTTACGGCCCGTCGTAGCGCAGGTAAATGTGGCATTCGCCTTCGTCAAGGCTCAGGTAGGCGGCGCCGAATTCCGGGTGCGCGACCTTAAAGGCTTCAAGCCGGGTGCGTATTTCATCCCCGGGAAGAACGGATGGGGCCGATATGTCGAATACGGCTTCAACCCCTCCGATTCGAGGCAGCAGATTTCCACAAATCACATTCAAGGCCTCCCTGAGCGCGTCCTCCTGATGCTCCTGCGACGGCGCCTCCTCATCGTCCATGCCCAGCATGTTGGCCGCCAGTTCGGGCAGCACCGCGCTGTTGGCCGCCAGGAGGATTTCTCCCTGATGCGGTCCGTCGAAAGTCACGTGGCAGCCGGTGACCCCGTCTTCCCAGAGGGCGTTCTCGTCGAGTTCTTCGGAAAAGCTGAAGATAAATGCCAGCTGCTCGAGCGTATCGGCGGCGACTTCCGCAATAAGCTGCGAATATTTATGACTCATGGCCAGCTCCTATACCGGTCAGCGATTCGATCGATGCTTTGATAATCTCTGCTGTGAATGGTTTGTGGATAAAGGTGACACCCTTTTGTTGAAGTCTCTCAATCCGTGTCGCACTGCCTTCGGTGGAAATAACGATGGTGGGGATATCGGCGATCTCCGGGTCGGCCTTCATCGCGTCGATCATCTCTTCACCGTTCATGACCGGCATATTGATGTCGGCAATCACGAGATCGACCCAGTTGTCACGCGCCGCCTCCAGCCCCTCTTTCCCGTCAGCCGCCTGATAGACATCTCCCAGGTCAAGCCCGCTCATCCGGATGGTCTTGATGATCATGGCCCGCATCACACTGCTATCATCGACGACAAGCACGTTAAGCGACATTTTAAAACCCCTTGCAGTAGTTAAATTAGGCGGTTTCCGCCATGACGAAGATGTCCGCCAGCTCGCCCATGGTTTGAATGGTTTGGCTGGCCAGCTTTTCCAGGTGGAAAGGCTTGAGTCCGAGTCGACGGGTAACGACCGGTGAAGGCTGGTATTGCAATCCCTCACGCCCGACGCCGATGCCCAGCATCAGACAGAGCATGTTGGCGACGTGCACGATATCGGTCATCGGCAGGATATCGGCGGCCATCTCCGGGTTGTGGTGCCACCTTACGGCATGGACCAGTTCAGCGGGAAGCGACCACTGCTCAAGAATTCGAGCGCCAATGTCGGCATGATCGGTCCCCAGGACTTCCTTTTCCGCGCGTTCGAACGAAACGTTATTGCCGGCGGCGGCCTTGAAGGCGCCATAGTCGTCATCGATGAACTGCCCCAACACGAGCTTGCCCACGTCGTGCAGCAAGGCCGCCGTAAAGATATCGTCGCCGCTTTCAAGGTCCAGTTCGCGCACCAGCCCCTCGGCCGCCACCGATACCGCAATCGAGTGACGCCACAACTCGCCTGCCGGCAGATCGTATCCGGGAATGTCCTTGTCCATCACCGCGCTTACGCAGGAGGCCATGATCAACTGCTTGAGTTTTTTCAGCCCCAGCAGCATGACGGCGCGTTTCACCGAGCCGACCTTGGACGGGAGTCCAAAATAGGCCGAGTTGGTAAGTTTGAGCACATTGGCCGTCAGACCCGGATCCAGGCGCAGAACATCCTCGATATCCTGAATAGAGGCATCGGGCTGGTCCACCAGTTCGAGCAGCCGAAGCGCCGATCCGGGTATGCTCGGGAATGCTTCGACCTTGTCCATTATTTTTTGGAGAAATTCTGCCTTCATAACGGTTTCACGGCTCCATTGCTGGAAATTTGAACCTCGCCGGTGGAAACATCAAAATGCACCGTCCGTCCCGACGGTCCCCCTACGTCGGAGTTCTCCAAAAGAACATTGTTCTTCCATAGCAGCTTTTTCAGGACGGTGAAGTTGCGCTCACCGATCTTGAAAATTTCATTTTTGCCCAAGGGCTGGCCGCAGCCGGCGGCTTTGACCACCAGTCGCTGTTTTTCGCCGCCCAGGCGATAGATTTCCTTGAAAAGCACGGGGACGCCGGTATCGACGAACATGTAGGGATTGGCCGTCGCTTTTTCCGGGTTGATCTTGGATAGCGGCAGCATGGCGTGCAAAAGCCCGCCCACCTGGGCTTGGGGATCGAAGACCATCAGTCCCAGGCAACTGCCAAGGGCATGCGTGACAAGCACGTCTCCCTTCCGGCCCAGTTTCATATCTGCAACAACGGCAACATGTCTCATCGATATCATCCTAGCATGGAACCATTACTTTTTCTTGTAGACCGCCGGTTTCGTATACTGGAACCGGTGTTTGATGCCCGAGAGTCCTTCGGAATGACCGACGAACAGATATCCGCCCGGTGCCAGCAGGTCCCAGAAACGGTTGATGAGATTCTGCTGGGTCGGGCGGTCGAAATAAATCATCACATTGCGGCAGAAGATGGCATTGAAGGGGCCTTTCATTGGCCAGTGGCTCATCAGATTCAGGGCGCCGAAGCGTATCAGGCGCTTGAGATCGTTCGAAGCCTGGAGCCCGTCCTGACCGCTTGGGGTGCAGCGCTGGAAATATTTCTGGCGTAAAGCGCGGGGGATATCCGTCGTGCGTTCCGTCGAATAGGCCCCCTGCCGGGCAATCGTGAGCATTTCATTGGATATGTCGGTTGCCAGGATGAGAATGTCGGCACGGTCGATTTGCGGGATGCTTTCCCGTAAAACCATGGCCAGGGTGTACGGCTCCTCGCCCGACGAACACGCCGCGCTCCAGAACCGCATACGGCGCGAACGGATTTGGGGGATGACCTCGTCGGCGAGGAAGTCGAAATGAGCCGCTTCCCTGAAAAAGCTGGTCTTGTTGGTGGTCATCACATCGATCAAGGTGCCGATTTCGCGGTCGCCGTGATCGGAATCGAGAAAGGCCATGTACTCGTCAATCGTTTTCAGCTTCAATGCCCGCAGGCGCTTCATCAGGCGCGCCCGCACAAGGGCCTCTTTCCCCTTCTTGAGGCTGATCCCGCATTTCGTGTAGATCAGTTGGCTGATGGTATCGAATTGCCGATGATTCAGATCTGTCGTCATTAAGTTCATGCTCTCACCTGTGACCCGCCACCGATGGGGCGGCTGGAAGCGATCCCTTCCGCCTTAGGCCGCCATCGGCGGTTCGGCCTGGCGTTTGTCGCCGCCACCTTCCGCGCTTGCCTGGCTGGCGCGTTTCAAAAGGCTGCCGACATCCAGGATCAACCCGACGCGACCGTTGGGCATGATCGCGCTGCCGGATATGCCCGGTATGTTGCGCATGGTTTCGCCCAGGGTCTTGATCACCACCTGCTGACGGCCGAGAAGTTCATGGATGACCAGACCGGCCTGATGGTGTTCGTCTTCGACAATTACCACCAGACGGTTGGCTTCGAGGTGCTCATCCACCTCGAGATTGTAGAGCGCGGCCAGGCTGAAAAGGGGAATCAACTTCCCCTGGACCGAAATCATCTCACCCTTGCCGTAAACGGTCGCTATTTCGCCCTCTTCCGGTTTTATGGATTTGATGATCGAAACGGTCGGGATGACGTAAGTCTCCTGACCGACCTGCACCACCATTCCGTCGATGATGGCCAATGTCAGCGGCAGGCTCATCTTAAAGGTGCTGCCAACCCCTTTGACCGAATTGATTTCAACCTGCCCCCGCAGCGATTCGATGTTTTTTTTCACGACGTCCATGCCGACCCCCCGGCCGGAAACGTCGGTGACTTCAGTCGCGGTTGAAAACCCGGGCTCGAAGATGAGATTGAAGATCTCGCGGTCGCTCAGGTTGGCCCCTTCGCTGATCAACCCATTGTCGATGGCCTTTTTGAGGATGACATCCTTGTCGAGCCCTTTGCCGTTGTCCTTGATCTCGACCACGACATTGCCGGCCGAGTGGTAGGCGGACAGCTTGACCTCACCCGCCTCGGGTTTGCCGGCTTCCTGCCGGTCTCCGGGCATTTCGATCCCGTGATCGACCGCGTTGCGAATCATGTGCACCAGCGGATCGTTGATGATATCCACCAGGTTGCGGTCGATTTCCGTTTCCTCCCCCTCGGTCACCAGATTGACCTGCTTGCCGAGTTTGCGGGCCACATCGCGCACGAGACGCGTCATTTTGTTGAATGTCCCCTTGAGAGGCACCATCCGCAGGGACATGCTCATGTCCTGCAGCTCCCGCACGATTTTGCTGGTATGCCCGATTTTCTTGACCAGATCGTGATTCTGGCCCTCGGTGACCACTTCGTCCTGGGCCACCATCGAATGGGCGATGACCAGTTCGCCGACCATATCGATCAAACGGTCCAGGCGACTGGTGCTGACGCGCACGGAGGTATCCACGACCGTCTGGGTGTTTTTCATCCGTTTCTGGGTTCGCAGGGCCTGGCCCACATCCTTGACCGAGGCCTTCTGCTCCTGGACCATCTTGACCCCTATCGGGGCATCGCTCGGCGTTTTGTGGGCGGATTCGACACTCTCGCGTGTGGCGGTGCCCTGGGCCACCATGATGTCGCCCACACGCGGCGACGCGACCACCTGCTCCACGTCTTCGCGCGAAACCTTTCCTTGCGCCACAAGCAAATCACCAACCCGCGGCGGCGGACCGTCCTCTTGGTTTTCGGAAATGCCCGCCGCTTCCGGGTCGGACAGGATCTTCATCAGTTCGTCGTAGCCGTCGGGCTTGAGCAGCGGGCCGCCGCTCAAAGCGCCCTGGACGCGACCGATCAGTTCCTTGAGCATATCCAGCGCCCGCAGGGAAAGATCGGCATACCCGCCGCTGTAGCGGATTTCACGGTCGCGCACCCGGCTGAGAAGCGATTCGGCATGATGCCCCATGTCCGCGATGACGGCCAGTTCCAGAAACGCCGAGGTGCCTTTGATCGTGTGGAAAGCACGGAAAACCATGCCGACGGCGTCCATGTCCTCCGGGTCGGTTTCAAGTTTTAAAAGCGCCTCTTCGGCTTTGTAAATCAGGTCGTTGCCCTCATCGATGAATTCACCGATCAGTTCGAAGTCGGGATCGTCGGGCATGTGATCGGAATCGTTGGCGGTGTCAACGCCCTCGCCGTTGCCCCGGGCGACTGGGGATACTTCCTCGTCCGGTGGAGGGGACTGCGTGGTCACCGCTTCTTCGTCGACGGTTTCGTTTGCACCGCCGCTGCGATCTGCCCGCCTCGCCCCGCTTCCGCTCGCCGCCGGTTTGGCCTCGGCCGGCTGTTTATCCATTTCATGAACCGCCCGCATGGCCTCTTCGAGCAACTGACCGATCTTCTCCAGAAGCCCTTGGCCGGCCCCGTCGTCCGCACCCAGCGAGGCCTTGGCGGCCTGCTCGGCTTCGGCCAGATGAGCCCGAACCGCTTCAGTGTAGATCGGAGCAGCCACCAATTGATTCAGGGCGTTGGCAATGACCCGCATCTCGTCTCGACTCCCTGCATCCGCCTGGATTAACAGGGCGGCCAGATCATCGATGCTTTCGACCTTTAATTCCGGTAATGCGGTCTCGACTGCGCTGGCGTTCGCAGCAGGGATGGCCGGGACATTCACGTCGGGCAGCAGCGCGGTGATCCGATCCGTGGCTTTCTGAGCCAGTGTCCGACGGTCGGCGCCGTTGTTCACGTAGTGCTCCGCTGCCGTGAAGCCATCGGCAACCGCTTCGATGGCCGCCAGATAGTCGCTCAACGATTTCTCGGCAATGGCCTTGACCCCCTGTTCGCAGCATCCAAGCAGGGCGATCAGTGGTTTCATCTGTTTGGGGATATCATCGACGAGCGCTTTCACATCCGATGCCATTTTTAGCCAGGCATCGCGATCGTTCAGGCTGTAGCTGTCCAGGTCTTCAATTAACCTGTTCAGAAGCGGAATGACTTTTTCTGCTGTTTTGCTCATTTGCGTTTACCCAGAATTCCATCATTGGTGGTGCCCGTTCGCACGGAGGCTAAGCCGCACCTGAAAGCATGCGGCCAACCGGTCTGTCATGACCCAATTTGCCGGAGGGATGATAAACGAGGTCGGGATCAATCAGGTTCGTGATCATCCGGATCGACCCGTTGACAAACTGAAGGGCATGCAGGCACAAGGAACGATTGCGTTCGGAGGCCGTCTGGATGGCTGCGACCAGCGAATTAAGTTCGCGACCGGCCGATGCCAGTTCGGTGGCCCAGGGTTCCTCGATCAGGCTGCATAAGCAGGAAAGATTGACGCCCGGGCCATCGGCATGCAGGTGCTTTGCAAGCTGTTCGGTGATGTGGTGCCGTTTGACTTCCACCTTTCCAATATCCTGCAGGAGACGTTCCTTGTCGCCGACGATGCGGTTCAGCCGCTCGACGTCGGAGATCAGAATGGCTGACCGCTCCGCGGTGAAAAGGTCCAATAACGACTGGTACATCCGCTGCTGCTCGAGGATGCAATGCTTCAGCTCTTTCAACAATAACTCCATACCATTCTCCACGTAGGCGGGGCTTTTTCCCCCGAAGGTCTACAACCCCGAATGCAAACGCATCTCGGCGAGCATCCGCTCCGCGATTTGACCGCCGTCGATTCGATAGGTCCCCTTTTCGATCTGGTGCTGGATCTGCGCCACACGTTGCGTATCGATGTCGGGAAGCCCCGCCAGTTCCACACGTGCATCCTGAAGTTCTCTGGCTTTGGGCGACAAGACCACTTTGTCGGCGGAAGGCGGTGCGTTTTCGTTGCGGGCGTTGCCTTCAGCCTGATGAGCGGCATCCAGGGCCCTCTGGGTATGCGCTTCGAAATTGATGTGGGCGCTTTGATCGTTGATTTTCATTTAAAACCTCCAAACTGACCGACCCTCTCTTTAGGCATTCGGGACTGCCTTCGACCGGAATGCAACCTTGGCGATGCGGCGCGCGCGCCCTTGTCAAAGCGGGCCACCGCAAGGTGATTATCGGCCGGGCCAATACGGAGCTTTAGGATTTAGTCGTAATTCTCAATCATTTTGGATTTTTAGATCGTTCAACCGTCCAAGAATCTGAGCTTTCATGCGGTCCGAAAGACCCAACCCGCCTCGAAAAGCCATCTCTTCGGCGACCTTTTGATCCAGCATGCCGGTATAGATCGCTTCGGCCGATCCGCCGTCGATCAAACCGGATTTCGGGATCGAAGCCCGCATCGTCTGAAACAGTTTCTGAACCAGCAAAGCCTCGAATTCGGCGCAGGCTCTGTTGAGCCGCTCCGACGCCCCTCGCGTCCCGTTTTCTTTCCGGCCGATATTTTTGGCTCCCTCAGTACTGCCCGCAGTAAGTCTTCCTTCACCACCGGGGGTTGCCGCTGAGGAAATGGCGTCCATGGGCATGGTTTTCTACCTCCGTTGCCAATCGCCCTTCCGTGGGCGGTTTAAATGATTTCCAGTTCGGCCTGCAGGGCGCCGGCGGCCTTCAAAGCCTGAAAGATGGCGATCAGATCACGGGGCGTTACCCCCAGAGCATTCAAGGCTCGTACCACTTCGCCGATGCTGACGCCCGACTCCACCAGGAAAAGCGGGTTGGTCCCCTCCTCCACAATTAACTCCCGATCGTTGGTGACGACGGTTTCACCGCCACGTGAAAAGGGCAACGGCTGGGAAACGTTTTCGGTCGTGTTCACCTGGATGCTGAGGTTGCCGTGGGCAATGGCAATTGTGGCGATCCGTACGTTCTCGCCCATAATGACGGTGCCGGTCCGTTCGTTGATGATCACTTTAGAGATGTTGTCCGGCGTTACGCCGATGCCTTCAATCAGGGCGATCATCTCGACCATGCGCCCCTTGTAGAGCTCGGGTACACGCACCTCCACCGTCCCGGCATCCGCGGCCTGGGCCAGACTGTCGGCAAAGGTGCCGTTGATGGCCATGGCCATCCGCGTCGCGGTGGTGAAATCCGGTTTGTGCAAGGCCAGCGTCAAGGCTTCCCAGGTGCTCAGGCGGGTGCGGATCTCGCGCTCGATGGTCGCGCCGCCGACCACGCGCCCTGCGGTTGGAAAATTCTTCTGCACGCCGGTGCCCGACCCTTTACCATAAGAAAACCCCCCCGTGCTGACCGGTCCCTGGGCCATTGCATAGATTTTACCGTCCAGCCCCTTCATGGGGGTCAGCAACAAAGTGCCGCCCTGTAGATTCTTCGCATCGCCGATCGAACTGACCAGGACATCGATACGGCTGCCGCTGCGCGCGAACGGCGGAAGATCGGCCGTCACCATGACGGCCGCCACATTTTTGACCTTCAGGTCTTCCGGATCGACGGTGACGCCCATACGCTCCAGCAGGCTCGACAGCGACTGCTGCGTAAATTCGGATTGAGTGCTGTCACCGGAGCCGTCGAGACCGACCACCAGACCGTAGCCCACCATCTGGTTTTGACGCACACCGCGGATATTGGCGATATCCTTGATCCGGGCCGCCTCTGCCCGCCGGGGGGCCAGATCCACACCGCAAAGCAGAACGATCAAGATCATCGCTGTAAACAGGCGAATTCGCGCAGGTGCGGTCATCGAGCCCATCCTCGTTTCGGGTTGGCTGTTCATTTTAAAACGGCCAGATGGTGTTCAGGGTATTGGCCATCCAGCCCGGACGCTGGCGGTCGTCGACGATCCCAGCACCGCTGTAGGCAATGCGGGCATCGGAAACGAAGGAGGACAGCACCACGTTGTTCTTTGAAATGTCGCGGGGGCGCACGACACCATAAATCGTCATCAACTGCTTTTCGTTGTTGACCAGGATTTCCCGGGACCCGATCACCTTCAGGTTCCCGCCCGGCATGACTTCGACAACCCTCGCGGTGATGAAGGCTTTCAAATCGCCGCTGCGCGTGGTGCTTCCGCTGCCCTGAAATCCGCTTTCCATCCCGCCGCTGACGTTAAAATCGTCGAGTTTGTTCAAATCGGCACCAAAGAACTCTTTGATACCGGCTGTGAGATTCGATTCCCGGTCCGTGTCCGTCGATGCCGAATTCTTGGCACTCGATGATTCCGACACCTGGATGGTGACGATATCACCAATGCGGCGTGCCTTGGTATCGCTGAACAGATCGGTCATGATCGTGGTCTCCGACCAAAGCGACATTTCATCCGGCGGCATCGCGTTTTCCGGCTCTGCCGGGAGTGGTCCGGTTTGCCGGGACTGCAGCGGTGGCGGACCCACGGGTTCGATGGTCGGGTAGGCGGCGCAGCCGGCAATCAGCGTAAGACCCATAAATACCAGCGGTAGCAGCGTCAGGAAAAGGTTCCGTGGAATCATTGCTTTCGTGTTCATTTGGCCTCCTCAGAAGGACACGCGGACCGGGTGGCCGTCCACGTCCTGGGCCATGATGGATTTTTGGGAGTCCAGATTCAGCACCCTCACCTGCTGGCCCACTTTCCCGGTGGTTTTGACTTCGCCCGTGGTCGTGATACGCAAATGGCCCGATTCAGCGACAATTGTCACCCGGTCTCCCTTTTTGACCACCGGCGGCCATTCGATGAGTCCCGGATGCAATTCCGCCCCCATGCTGATCGCCCGGCGTGCACGTTTGCCCACGACCTCCTCGATGGAGCCGATCATGCGCTCGCCGCGTCCGATCACGTTGACCGGTCGCAGCGTGACGTCGTCGGGAGTGATGATCTTGAGGCGCGGAATCGGCCGACGGCTGACCACCACGGACTGGAGGACTTCAAGACTGACGAGGACCGGCACTTTTCGCTCCCGCCGACCGTCGACCTTGAAAATGATGGCCACTGGCAGCATGCGCGAAGGCGCACTCTGGTGGCCGCGTTCGACATCATGGCTGATTTCTCCTCGGGGCAGCAGGATGTCCTCCTTGATGCGCACCGCCGTAATATTCACCTGGGCCTCATCCGATGGCGCCGTGGTCAGAAAATGGTCGCGGACCATCATTTCCATCTCTTCGCGGGTAATGCGGATGGCGCTGCGCTGCACCTGTATTTTAGGCGGCAGGCGAATATCGAAGCCCTTATGATCAATCCCGCTCTGCCGAAGGCGCAGGAGGATGTAATCCCGGCTGATATTCCGGGCTTGTCCGGCGGCGGCGGCACGGCCGATCCGGATGGCGGCCAAGCGGGATTTCAGCGCCTCGGACGGCGTGCCGATGGTGACGATCTGCCCCAGCAGGATTTCCGCTGAATTCGTTTCGACCTTTTCGGCCGCATGCAAACTGACCGGAGATGAAACGCTTGATGCCGTTACCGGCAGCGCATACATGCTCAACGCGGCCATCAATGCGGCAAACGGTCGAAAAACCCTGGTCATGAATGACGGTTTGGTCTGCATTCTATTCCTCGACGTGAAAGATTACCGTTTGACCGTATTGGCCTGCTGCAGCATTTCATCCGCCGCCTGAATGGTCCGACTGTTGATTTCGTAGGCGCGTTGGGCGCTGATCATTTTGACCATTTCGTCCACCACGCTGACATTGGACATTTCAATGAACCCCTGGGCCAAGGTGCCCAGCCCGTCCAGACCGGCGGTGCCTTCAATGGCATCGCCGGAGGCGTTAGTCGGGATGAAGAGATTGCGCCCGATGCTGTGCAGACCCGCCGGATTGACGAAACGCGCCAGGGTGATGGTACCGATTTCGGTCGGTGCCGAGCTGCCGGCCTGGAGCACGGAGACCGTGCCGTCGATACCGATCGAGAGGGATATGCTATCGGTGGGTATCGTAATCTCGGGGGACAGGGCAAAACCGTCGGAAGTGACAATGCGCCCACTGGCGTCCATCTTGAAAGTGCCATCACGCGTGTAGGCGGTATCTCCGTTGGGCTGGGTGATTTGGAAAAAACCATTGCCCTCAATGGCGATATCCAGTTCGTTTTTGGTCTGCTGAAAGTCTCCCTGGGTAAACACCTTCTGGCTGGCTACCAGCCGGCTTCCATGACCGATCTGGATCCCCGTGGGCACTTCGCTGTTCTCGGAAGAAGATGTACCGGCCGGCCGAAGTGTTTCGTAGAGCAGGTCCTGAAAATCGGCCCGGCTGCGCTTGAAGCCGCTCGTATTTACATTGGCGAGATTGTTAGAAATAATATCGATATTAACGGCCTGGGATTTCATGCCCGAAGATGCGGTCCACAAACTGCGAATCATAATCTGCCTCCGATCGTCCTATTAGATCACGGTCAAGGGTTGCCGACGCCGGCAATCAACTTGGAAGAATTCTCGTCCAGCGTTCGAATGATTTTCTGATAGGATTCATAACCGCGCATGACCTCGATCAGATCTGTCATAATTTTGACACTGTTCACGTTGGATCCCTCTAAAAAACCCTGATGAACATTGGCATATTCAACCGGCTCTTCTTCGCCACGCGCCTCGTCGAGAACGAATAGGTTATAGCCTGCCTTGGTCAGGGCGGTTGGCTCGGAGATTTCAACGATGCGTAGTTTGTCGGTGATCTGTCCATCAACGATGACGTTGCCGTTACCATCGAATTCGACATCGGCACCGTCGATGGTGATTTCACCGCCCTCCCCCATGACCGCATATCCGTCCTGGGTTGATAGCCGTCCGTCTTCGCCCAGCGTGAAGGAGCCGTTGCGCGTGTAGCGTATGCCTTCGTCGGTTTGAATGCTGAAGAAGCCGTCGCCTTCAATGGCGAGATCCAGCGGGTTTCCGGTCGACTGGAGAAGCCCCTGGCTAAAATCGGTCCGTGTTGTCAGCGGTATGACGGGGAGCGTTGCCGATAGGGGCTTGTCTTCCTGTCCGCCACCGGCTTCGAGATCTTCGTCCTTGATACGAAAGACGGCCTCATCGGTCTTGTAACCCACGGTGTTCATATTCGCGAGGTTGTGGGTCAGGATATCCATTCGAACGCGTTGGACCTCAGACCCGGATGTTGCGGCGTAAATTGATCCGCTCATGATTTTTCCTCTTCTCTTATGATTGAACCTGAAAAACCTTCTTCGCGTTTGGTTTGGTCCAAAAATCTTTGCAAATTTCGGACCAACCACAAGAGTGTCGTTGGTTCAAAGCGATACGGCCTCATTCGCTCACTGTCGCTCGTGGATGACTATCGTGACGGCACAACGAAATGTGACGGGCAGCGGCAAAATTTGCCGCTGCCGCATCGGCAGGGATGATGGGGGCGATCCAATGGGAAACGACCTCTGACCTCCCGAAGCGGGGTTGAACACGCTGACACCCTTGGGCGGGAGCAGATCTCGTATCTTCAGGCGCGCTTGTGGTGCATGTAGATCATGAGGTCGATGGCGCTCCGCGCCACTCCGCAGCGCTCAGCAACGTCTTGCGGATCGGCGCCGTTGCGAATCAGGCGAAAAGCCTCGTCGTAGTGTCCTTCGCGCACTGGATTGACGACGGCCATGGGCGTTTGATCGGCAGAAGGGCACTCTTCTACAGCCATCGGGTCGCCACCGGTCATGCGTTGCAGAGCAGCGAATTCATCCCTTAGGGCCTGCTGAATGATGGTGTAGCTGCGCTGGGATTGCTGATTCAACATCTGAAGTTTGATCTGCGAGTGGAATGCGGGTTCGGTGCCGGGCCCGGCGACCATTCGGCCATAGCGCCGCCGGTTGACCACCAGTATGGCAATCAACACCAAACTGACGGACAAGGCCAGAAAGTCCATCAACACGCCATTGTTGATCTGATTGAGGGCG
>JAAUYD010139912.1_pt1 | contig 20333 bp, 17 predicted proteins | sample 7278101 | NCBI WGS metagenome assembly JAAUYD01 (sample SAMN14350128, study PRJNA611818) | marine sediment metagenome | isolation source: surface marine sediment (0.6m) | place: French Polynesia: Moorea | collected 2018-08
CAGGCCGAGATGCCTGCCGAGGCCGCGGTCGACAGCGGCAGCGTCACGATAGGGCCGATGCAGTTCGCGCCGGCACGGATCACGGTCACCAAGGGCGCGACCGTGACCTGGACGCAGCAGGACGGTATGCCGCACACGGTCACCGCGAGCAACGGAAGCTTCGCGTCGCCGACGCTCAACGGCGGGGGGACGTTCTCGCAGACCTTCGACAGCGCCGGCACCTACGGCTACTATTGCGAACTCCACCCGTCGATGCGTGGTGAAATCGTCGTCGTCGACGGCGCGGGCTGAGCCGCTGGTGGACACCGAGTCGCGCGGGGCCATGCGATGGCCCCGCCGTTACGCCGGCGGACGGTAGCCGAGTTTTGACGATATCGCGTCGCCGGCCGCGACCATGTCGTCGACCCAGGCCGTGCGGCGACGCTCGATCGGCGCCGAGACCGACAGTCCCGCGGCGACGTTGCCGGTGCCGTCGTGCAGCAGTACACCGATGCAACCGACATCGATCTCGGCCTCTTCGTTGTCGAGCGCGTAGCCGCGCGCGACGCTGTCGCGGCACTCCTCGATCAGGCGCGGCAGTGTCGTGATCGTGTTGCGCGTGTAGGCCGGCAGGTTGGTGCGCTCGGCATAGCCGCGGATCGCGTCCTCGCCGGCGGCGCCGAGCATCAGTTTGCCGACCGCGGTCACGTGCAGCGGCGCGCGACTGCCGACCAGCTGCTGCACATGCATCATGCGGTTCGGCGTCGCCTTTTCGATGTAGACGACCACGTCGCCCTCGCGCAGCGTCAGGTTCACCGATTCGCCGAACTTGTCGCGCAGCGCTTCCATGACCGGCAGCGCGACCGCGCGCAGATCGATGTTGCTGTGCAGGCGAGCGCCGAGCTGCAGCAGGCGCAATCCGAGCCGGTAGTGGCCGGCCCCGTCGCGCTCGACGAAGCCGTTGTCGACCAGCGAGCCGAGGATGCGATGCGCCGTCGACGCATGCAGGCTGGTCTCGGCGCTGAGCACCTTCAGGCTGACCGGGTCCGGATAGCGTGCGATCGCGTCGAGCAGCGCGGTGGCGCGGTCGATGACCTGGATGGCATTCGTGCGTCGTTTCTCGCTCATCGGCAACAGCTTACCACGATGTAAAAATTCTGTGGAAGCGTCGGCAGACGGCGCCCCCTGGCCAGCTCGACGGATGGAGCCGATGCCTTCTTCCACATTGCAAAAATTACCTAACACGTTATCGGGTAGTAGGAAAATCCCAACCCACTCAAGCGCTTGCTCGAGTGATTGGCATGTTGTCAACGAAATTGCACTATGCGAAATACATCGTATATTGCGGAAAACACAGGGCCCGCCTAGCTTTTCAGCATCGGACCTCAGACACCGCACAGGAGACACGCCATGCACACGGCCGCCGAACAGACGCTCGACAACATCCCCGCCTTCTGCGAAGGCGTGCTGCATCTCGCAGACGACGGCGCGGCCGCCGTGCCGGCGCCGGAGCCGGTCGTCGACGCCGCGACGGGCACGATCGCCGCGATCGACGACAGCGCCGTCGCGCAGACGCGGTCGATCGCCGATGCGCTGCGCTACACGACGCTACAGCTGTGTGCGGCCAAGGAGTCCGGTCACCCGGGCGGCTTCGCGAGCATTGCCGATGCCTATGCCGCACTGACGGTGCTCGGGCACACCAACATCGTCACCGAGGTCGGTCATCATGCGCCGGGGTTCTACAGCGCGATGTTTCTCGACGGCTCGCTCGAGGCCATGGGCATCCGCAACATGCGCCAGCTGCAGGCACGTTTCCGCGAGCGCGACGGCCTGCTCGGCCACCTGTCGGGGGCGATTCCCGGCCTGCTCGCGCCGGCCGGCCCGCTCGGTCAGGGGCAGCACTTCGCGATGGCCGGGGCCTACCTGAATCGTGACACCCTGTTCCCGTGCACGATCGGCGACGGTGGCCTCGGCGAGCCGTACATCCTGTCGGCGATCAAGCACTTTCATACCAGCTATCCGGACGTGACCAACTTCCTGCCGGTACTGGTCTGGAACGGGTTCAGCCAGGAGCACCACTCGATGGTGTCGCTGATGGACAACGCGCAGATGACCGCCTACTGGCGGGCGCACGACGTCGACAACGTCGTGCTCATCGACGCCAAGGACTTTGACGACAGCGGCCAGCCCGGTGCCTACGTCGACAGCACGCTGTTCGGCGACACGGCGCGCTCGGCATTCACGCGGGCGGTCCTCGAAGGCGCGCGTGCCGCCGCCGACGCGGCGCTGAACGGCACGTTGAGCGTGCTTATCATCAAGCAGCTCAAGGGCGCCGGCGTGCATGCGCACGGCGCCAAGGCGCACAACCTGTACCCGGGCGACAATCCCGACAAGCCGAATATCGCGTCGGCGCTGCAGCGCGGTGCGCTGTCGCCGCAGGCCTGGGCGCTGGTCCGCGAGAACATGCGGCGCGCCGGCGGTGGTCCGGCCGGTCACACCGTCGTCACCGAGTTCGAGCGTGCGCTGCCCGCGATCGGCGAGCTGCCGACCCACGACTACGCGCCCGGCGACAAGGCCGTGCCGGCGACGGCGATGGCGCACATGGTCGCCGAGCTGGGCCGCCGCGATCCGCAGTTCGTCGTCACCAACGCCGACGGCAACGAGGCCTCGAACATGAAGCCGATCAACGAGGCGCTGCAAATCCGCCACCCGACCGCCGATCCGCTGTACAACCAATCGCCGTCCGGGCAGGTCTACGAACCGCTCAGCGAGGACGCCTGTGCCGGCTTCGCTGCCGCCCTCGCGCTGTTCGGCGGACGCTCGCTGTGGCTGTCCTACGAGAGTTTTGCGATCAACGGCTGGCCGATCGTGCAGACCGTCGGCCAGGCGATGGCCGAGCTGCGCCGCAAGACGCCGGCCACGGTGTCGATGTTCACGGCCGGTGCGCTGGAGCAGGGCCGCAACGGCTGGACCCACCAGCGCCCGGAGATCGAGAACTACATCGGCGGCCAGATGCGCAACGGCAACGTCTACCTGCTGTATCCGGCCGACGCCAACATGATCCAGGCGGCTTACAGCTGGGCGATGGCGCAGTCGAACAAGGCGATCAGCATCGTCGCATCGAAATCGGCACTGCCGGTCTACACGACGCCGGCGCAGGCCGCCGACGCGATCGAGCACGGCGCCGTGACGTTGTACGAGTCGGCCGCGAGCGGCCGCGCGACGATCGTGTTCGCGGTCACCGGTGACATGGTCTATCAGCCGGTGTTCGCCGCCAGGGACCGCCTGGAGAGCCTCGGCTACCGCGTGCGCGTGGTCTGCGTCGCCAACCCGCGCCGCCTGTACCGGCCGCGTGACGTGGCGTGGCAGCACGCGGCCGAGGCCGACGGCAGATTCATCGACGATGCGACGTTCGCCGCGCTGTTCGACGGCGACGCGCTGATCGGGGTCAGCGGCGGCGGTACGAGCGGCCTGGAGCCGGTCATGCTGCGCAGTCGTGCCGCGGCGCGCGACCTGTTCGCGTGGCAGCGCGGCGAGACGACTGCGAGTCCCGCCGAGATCCTGGCATTCAACGGCATCACCGCCGAATCGCTCGCCGAGCGCGCGGTCGCGATGCTCGACGCCGGCGCGGCCGACAGCCGCGCGGCTTGAGGAGAACACGATGGAGCATCGCGAAACCACCAAGATCATTGCGATCGACGACGATCCAACCGGCTCGCAGACGGTGCACGGCTGCCTGCTGTTGACGCGCTGGGATCCGGACACGCTGATCGAGGGCCTGCGCGATCCGTCGCCGCTGTTGTTCGTGCTCGGCAACACGCGCGGTATGGACGCCGATCGGGCCGCCGCGGTAACCCGCGAGATCTGCGTCAACCTGCGCAGCGCGCTGGACCGGCTGGCGGCAAGCGGCGAGCGCATACGCCCGGTCATCGTCAGCCGCTCGGACTCGACCCTGCGCGGCCACTACCCGGTCGAGACCGACGTGATCGCCGAAGAACTCGGCCCGTTCGACGCGCACTTTCTCGTGCCGGCGTTCTTCGAGGGCGGGCGGGTCACGCGCGACGCCACGCACTACCTCGTCGTCGACGGCAACGAGGTGCCGGTCGACCAGACCGAGTTCGCCCGTGACTCGGTGTTCGGTTTCAGCACCGCGTACCTGCCCGCGTACGTGGCGGAAAAGACACGTGGGCGGATTGCGGCGGATCAGGTCGAGCATTTCTCTTTGCAGGACGTGCGCGGCGACATCGCATCGCGGCTGCGCGGGCTCGGCGGCAACCGCTGCTGTGTCGTCGATGCCGAACGCCAGTCCGACCTCGACAACTTCGCCCGGCAGGTGCTGCGTGCCGCCGCCGACGGGCAACGTTTCCTGTTCCGCAGCGCCGCGAGCCTGCTGACCGCGTTGGCCAACCTGCCGCCACAGCCGGTGGCGCCGGCCGCGATGGCGCAGTACGTGCGGCACGGTCGTCCCGGCGTCGTGGTTGTCGGATCGCACGTCGACAAGTCGACGCGCCAGCTCGAGCACCTGATCGCGGCGACCGATGTCGTGCCGCTGCACGTCGATCTCGATCGCCTGGCGGATGCCGCCGACGAGCTGTTCGACGCGCTCGTGCACGGGCTAGCCGATGCGCAGGCCGCCGGGCGCGGTGCCGTGCTGTTCACGAGCCGCGGCGAACGGACCTTCGCGTCGACCGCGCAACGCCTGGCGTTCGGCGAACGGGTATCGGCGTTCCTGATGCGCCTGGTACGCGAGCTGCCGGCGGACATCGGCTTCCTGATCAGCAAGGGTGGCATCACGTCGAACGACACGCTCAGCGATGGACTGGCGCTGCGCAGCGCGCGCGTCGTCGGCCAGGTGCGCGCGGGTTGCTCGATGGTCGTGTGCCCGGACGACCACCCGCGCTATCCGCGCCTGCCGGTCGTGATCTTTCCGGGCAATGTCGGTGACGACGCGGCGCTTACCGATGCCTATCGGACGCTGGCCGAGCGCGGGTGCGACAGGACCGCGGCCTGATCGTCGCCCGGTCGCGGCCCGATCGCGGAGATCGCGTTATGCTCGATCGCATGGACGGCGACCCGCTACGCGACAAATGGGACCGGCGCCACGCCGACGCCAGCGGCGCCGCGATGCCGCTCGAGGTACTGGTCGACAACGCCCACCTGTTGCCGGCGGCAGGCGACGCGCTGGATCTGGCGTGCGGGCTCGGCGGCAGCGCGCTGTTCCTCGCCGATCGCGGGTTTCGCGTGCGGGCGTGGGATATCTCGCCGGTCGCGGTGCAGCGGCTGCGCGAGCGCGCCGCAGGCCTGCCGCTGGTCGCCGAGGCGCGCGATGTCGTCGCCCGTCCGCCGCGCGCCGCCGCGTTCGATGTCGTCGTCGTCGGCCATTTCCTCGACCGCGGCCTGTGTGCAGCGCTGGCCGCGGCGTTGCGCCCGGGCGGCCTGTTGTTCTACCAGACCTTCAGCAGCGAGCGCGTCGACGACAGCGGCCCCGGCGACGGCCCGTATCGCCTGCAGCCCAACGAGCTGCTGCGCCTGTTCGCCGGACTGCGGGTGCGCTTCTACCGCGACGAGGGGCGCGCCGGGGACCTCGCCGCGGGGTTCCGCAATCGCGCGCAGCTGGTGGCTCAGCGCGCCGGCTGAAGCGCGCGCTTGGCGGCGGCGGGTGCCAGCAGGTCATCGACGTGACACAGCGTGCTGCCGTCGTCCAGCCGGCGTCGCGGGTCGCGGTAGTCGGCGAGGTCTATCGCGGCGACGCCGGGCGCCGGTGTCAGGCATGGGTAGTCGGGGAACGCCGACGCCGGCAGATGGCCGACCATGTGCGAGCGGTCGGAGCGGAACCGTGCCAGGTAGGCCGCCGCCGGGATGGATCGCACCTGCGCGCGCAGGCCGGCGGGCAGCGCTTGCTGGGCCGGGAACGTCGCGCGCAGGTAGCCGTCGGTGGCTTGCGGAAACGCCAGCCGGGTGTCGAGATCGAAGATGCGGTCGTGCTGCGCGTCGCGCGCGCGCAGTACAACGTGGTAGTCCCAGACGACCGGCATGCCCGGAGGTGCGGCGCGCTGCTCGAGCAGCAACACGCTCTGCGAGGTGTTGATGAAATAGAGCACCTCGAGCTCGCGTGGCGGCGTCCCCTGCGCGATGCCGGCGCCGGCCAGGTGCCAGATGTTCTCCTCACAGAAGTAGCGCGTGTAGCGACAGTCGGCGTGTTTGATGTCCATCATGCAGAAAGCTTACTCCCGGCGCATACAATCGTCGCCGCTGCCGCCAGCGGTGGCCGTCGATCGGTCGCCGCGTCGTCGCGCACACAAAGGCGCAGCGAGCCGATTCGGGATGATGTAAAACACCGGACGCTGCCCGGCGCGGGCGGCACCGACGAGGGAGAGCAATGGCAAAGACCGTGACGACGACCGACAACGACGCCGATCCGGCCGCCCGGCGGGCCGGCAAAAAGGCCACGACAAAGACCGCCAAGAAGACAGCAAAAAAGACGGCCGCGAAAGCGCCGGCTGCGAAGAAGGCGGCGGCGAAAAAGGCGGTTACCAAGAAGGCCGCGGCCAAGAAGGCGGTTACCAAGAAGGCGGCGGCCAAGAAGGCGGCGAGCAGGCGCAAGGCCACGCCGAAAAAGGCCCCGGCGCCGCCGGCCACCGGTCGGCGCAAGGCCCGCGCAGCGCACGCCGCGCCACGCAGCCTGTCGGCGGCGCAGCGCCACCAACTGATCGCCGAGGCGGCCTATCTGCGCAGCGAGGCGCAGGGTTTTCTCGGCGATGCGGGGCAGGACTGGCTGGTCGCCGAGGCGGAGATCGACGCGCGCCTGCGCAAGGCCAAGATCCGCATCGTCGATTGAAGCGCGGTCGGCGCAGCGGCCCGGCGACGCGCGCGGCCCATGCCGCATGACGCCGGCCCGACTATGACAGCAGGTGGCCGCCGGGGACCGACGGGATCAGCCGGTCCTTGAGCGGGTCAGCGTCGATGTAGCAGCCGGGGGCCGATGTGGCCGGGGTGTCGACCGGCCGGCCGCTGCGTACGTCGTCGAGGGCGTTGCGCAGGTAATGGGCGGTCGGGAAGTCGCGCGTGTAGCCGACGCCGAACTGGTCATCGACGGCGCCGCGATAACGCAGTCGGCGTGCGTCGTCGAGGACGAACACGTCACCGGTGCTGGCGACGCCCAACACCTCGGCAAGGACGAAACTGCCGCGCACGGCAAACTGGCCGGGCAGGCCGATCGCGCGCGCATCGTCGGCCCGCTCTTCGGCGGTCAGGTCGGTGCTGGGGTAGATGTACACGAAGCTGAAGTCGTCGCCGTAGCGCTCGGCGAGCTGCTTGATCCGCGGGCCGTAACGTTGCGACACCGGGCAGGCCGGGTCGCGCACGATGACGACGGTGCCGCGTCTGCCGGCGTCATCGAACAGACGGTGGGCACGGCCGTCGACGCCGGTGAAGGGGGTGTCCGGGATCTGCTTGCCGATCTGGTGCTCGGCCGGATCGAGCAGGCGTGGACCGAGGTGAACAGTGGGCGCGCGGCCGCTCGGCGGGCTGATCGCCTCCAGGGCCGGGACGCCATGCGCGCCGAGCATCAACATGGCTGCCGCGGCCGCCAAACCGAATTCGTGTGCGCGTCTGCCGAAAGCCATCGTCGGTACCTCCTTGATCACAGGACCACCGGGGATGGCATTGTATTTCAGCGATGTCAGGTGCCGTCCACGCTGGCCGCCTGCATTGCCCGATACGCCGGCTCGAAGAAGAACGCGGCATCGCCGAACGCCGGCTGCAGCTGGTCGAGCCAGGTGGCCCGTTCGTCGTAGCGGGCGAAGAACGGCCGCTGCACCCAGTCGGGATCGCGCCCCTGGATGAAGCGCAGCACGAACAGCTTCTCGCCGCCGATCTCGGTGACGCCCTGGATCTCGACTTTGCCCGGGCCGGCGCTCATGCTCGGTCCGCGCGCGGTGCGGCCGAGACCGGAGACCTGTTGCATGGCGTCGCGGTAGATGTTCCACGCGCGTGCCAGCGGCACTTCGAAGTAGTGGCGGGCGCCGGTGTCGCGCTCGACGAACATGTAATAGGGCACGATGCCGAGCCGTACCTGGGTCTTCCACAGGCGTGCCCAGTCGTCGGCGTTGTCGTTGATGTGTGCGAGCAGCGGCCCCTGGCTGCGGATCTCGGCGCCGCAGTCGCGCAGGCGCCGGACCGCCCGCTGGGCGATGTCGGTCGACAGCTCGCGCCAGTGGTTGTAGTGCGCCATGATCGCGACATGCTTGCCGGCCCGGACGAGGCGGGACAGCAGCGCCAACAGGTCGTCGGCGTCGTCGTCGGTGACGAAGCGCTGCGGCCAGAACGTCAGTGCCTTGGTGCCGATGCGGATCGTCTGGACGTGGTCGTATGCCGGGTCGAGCAGCGCTTCGAGGTAGCCCGCGAGGTGCTTGGTCTTCATGACCATCGGGTCGCCGCCGGTGATCAACAGGTCGCTGACCTCGCGATGGTCGCGCAGGTAGGCGTGCAGGCGCGTGGCCTCGGTCGACGCCATGCGCAGGGCCTTGTCGCCGACGAACTGCGCCCAGCGAAAGCAGAACGTGCAGTAGCTATGGCAGGTCTGGCCCTGGCTGGGGAAAAACAGCACGGTCTCGCGGTACTTGTGCTGCAGTCCGTTGAGGTCCTGGCCGTCGGCGTCGGTCGGCACGTTGAGCTGCAGCTGGCCGGCCGGGTGCGGATTGAGCTCGGCGCGCAGCTCGTGGGCGAGCGCCTGCAGCGTGGCCTTCGGGGCACCGGCATGCAGTGCCGCTGCCATCCGTGCGTACTGCCCGGGCGACAGCATGTCACGCTGCGGGAAGGTCAGCTGGTAGATCGGGTCGTCCGGCACCCGTGACCAGTCGATCAGCTCCTCGATGACGTAGGCGTTGACCCGGAACGGCAGCACCGACGCGACGACGCGCATGTCGAAACGCGTCTGTTCCGGCAGCTGTTCGAGCTGCTCGATGCGATCGAGGTCGCGTTGTGTGTAGACCTGGAAACGCCGTGCCGCGGCATCTGGCTTGGCCGCGCCGTCGTGCTGACGTCGCAGTGCTGAAATCGTGGACATATCCACCTCTCTCAGTATGCGGTCGCGCCAGTCTGGGCGCGGCCGAGGTTGTCTGGTGGGAACCGCGTTCTGGCGTCGGCGGTCTCCGCCCCGGGTGTCGGCTGGCAATCGGGGGATGTCGTCAAGAAGGCCGCGACGTTAACAGATTGCGTTACGTCCTTCAAAGGCGGACAAAATCGCAACGCCTTGTAAATTAAAGAAAACCTGGCTATATCAGGGGTCTTAGGGGGTGAACAGCGGGATCTGCCCGTGGCGCTGTGGCGGCACGAACAGGTCGCTGCGCAGCGCCGTCGGCGACTCGAACCCCAGCCTTTTGCCGGCCAGCGCGAAGCGCTGCGCGATCAGGTCGGCGTACGGGCCGCGGCCGCGCATGCGGTGGCCGAAGCGGGCGTCGTTGTCGTGGCCGCCGCGGGTGTCGCGCACGTGCCGCATGACCCGCTGTGCGGCATCGGGGTGGTGGGTCCGCAGCCAATCCCGGAACAAATCGGCAACCTCCAGCGGCAGCCGCAGCAACACGTAGCTGGCGCAGCGCGCGCCGGCGTCGCGCGCGGCCGTGAGCAGCGATTCGATCTCCGCTTCGGTCAGCACCGGGATCACCGGCGCCAGCATCACGCGCACCGGGATCCCGGCATCGGCGAGCGCGGCGATGGTCTGCAGGCGGCGCCGCGGACTCGCCGCGCGCGGCTCCAGCGTGCGCGCGATGCCGGGAGCCAGTGTGGTCAGCGAGATCGCGACCTCGAGCAGGCCGTCGGCGGCCATGTCACTGAGCACATCGATGTCGCGTTCGACCATCGCCGACTTGGTGATCAGCAGCGTCGGGTGGCGCGCCGCGGCCAGTATCTCGACGACGCGCCGGGTGATCGCATGGTGGCGTTCGATCGGCTGGTAGGCATCGGTGATCGCACCGATCGCGAGCGGCGCCGGGCGATAGTCCGGCGCGGCCAGTTCGTCGCGCAGCAGCTCCGGCAACCCGGGTCGGGCGAACAGCCGGCTCTCGAAGTCGAGGCCGGGCGACAGGTCGAGCCAGGCGTGGGTCGGCCGCGCGTAGCAATAGACGCACCCGTGTTCGCAGCCGCGGTAGGGGTTCACCGAACGGTCGAACGGTATGTCCGGGGAATCGTTGTAGCTGATCGCCCGGCGCGCCCGGTCGATGCCGACCGTGGTCCGCAGCGACGTCGGCGCAGCCGCGCCCCAGCCATCGTCGAACGGCGACGTCGCGTGCGCGCTGTAGCGGTTGCGCGGGTTGCTGCCGGCGCCGCGGCCGTGTCGATGGTGGCGCGATTCACCCATGCACGCGAATGCTAATCCCGATCGGCCCGCTGAGCGCATGGAAATGTTAAGAAAACTTTACGGTGTTGGGGCTGCCCAACAGATCGCGGGCCATGTCGGGGCCCGGTTAGGGAACGCGGACGCTGCTCGAACCATATGATATCGAAAGAGAAAATGACGATCCCCGCGGTCCTGCCCGGTTGGCGCTGGCACGCGAGATGCTTGGCGAATTACGACGCGTGATGGGCGCCGTCGCGGCAACGAACTGGGGGCAGAGATGCCGGGTGGTTATTGCACGAGCGGGATGATTCGCTGTCGCCGGCGGCGCGATACCCAGCGTCGCGCCGCCGGCCTGTGTCAGTGCGATCTGCGGGCGCAAAACGATGCGTTTGCCGGCACCGGCGGGGTCAGCGCCCACAACCGCGCCGCCGGTTTCGTGCCTGCCTACCAGAATACCGACACCGGCGAGACGCGGATCTCGCGCTTCGCCGACGGCCGTCCCGCCCCGGTCCATGTCCTGGACGGTCTGCCGGCACACTGGATCGGCGGGCGCGACGACCTCGGCGCGATCGTTCGCACGATCCCGGCCGTGATCGCCGGCTTCATGCGTAACGGACGTTTCTACACCCGCGAGGCGGCAGCCCGAGTGCTCGCCGGATCCACGGCAGCGCTGCCGGACGACGCCGCGCGCTGACACGACACGGCGGCGGGCGCCACCGGGGCTTGCTGCCGGCGCGCGGTCAGCCGACACTTGATCCCAGCAAACTGTGAACTGCGTCACTCAGCCGTCGCGCTGGGCCAGCGCGTCCCGGTGTTTAGGTAATATTTCGTCAAGATTCTCTAAGCCTTTGAGCTACCATATAATAAATCCCAAAAGAGGATGTCAGTGCCTGACGGTCCGCGACATGCATCGCGCGCGGTCGGGTTGTGGGCTTCGCCAGTCAGGGGGGCGGCCATGTACGAGACCTACTACAAGCTGAGCAACGACCCGTTTCGCTTGTTGCCCGACGCCGGGATCTGTTTCCCACACCGCAGCAACGCCCGCGCCTGGGCCTACCTGCGCTACGCGTTGCGCCGCGGCGAGGGCATCGTCGTCGTTACCGGGCCACCGGGTTCGGGCAAGACGACGTTGTCGCAGCGCCTGCTCGGCGAGACCAACCCGTCGAAGGTCATCAGCGTGCGCCTGGTCGCGAACGACCTGACGCCGATGGACCTGTTGCGCAAGCTCGCCTACGCGCTGGGACTGCCGGTCGAAGGCAAGGACCGGGCGATGCTGTCGTTGCTGATCGAACGTCACCTGGTCGAGGTCCAACTCACCCAGCGGCGGGTCCTGGTCGTCATCGACGAGGCGCAGACGCTGTCCCATCAGTCGCTCGAGGCGATGCGCCTGTTGACCGACCTGCAGTCGCAATCGCAGCCGGTCCTGCAACTGGTGCTGTTCGGCCAGCAGGAACTCGAGGGCGTCATGAGTGCCCCCGGCATGGAGCAGTTCCAGCACCGTGTGATCGCGAGCTGCCGCCTGCAGCCGATGGACCTGATGGAGACCAAGGCCTACCTCGAGTACCGCCTCGCGGCAGCCAACTGGCGCGGCGACCCGTCGATCAGCGGCCCGGCGGTCATGGCGATCTACCGCTACAGCCGCGGGGTACCGCGTCACGTCAACAAGATCGGCAGCCGCCTGATGCTGCACGGCAGCAGCGAAGAACGCCACGCGCTCGACGACTCCGACGTGAACGCGGTCGTTGGCGACCTGCGCAAGGAACTGCTGGCACCGCTCGGGCACGACAGTCTGCCGGAGATCGTCGACAACCAGCAGTTGCAGTCGGTCTACGAACTCGCGCTGGTGCCCAGTGCGATACCGCAGCCGCCGCCATCGGTCGCACGCGCGATGCGCGACGAACGCGACAGCGCGCCGTTGCCGGCGGAGCGCTCGGCGCCCGAGTCGCATGCCAGCAAACCGTACCGCGACGTCCGCGGCCACGACCGTTACCTGCTGCGCGTTGGCCGTCGTAGCGGTTCGCGTTCGCGCTACCGCGTGCGCCGCCGGCTGCGCCGCTACTGGACGCGGCTGCTGTACGCGCTTGCCGAGCTGCGCCAGGGCAGGTCGGGTGTCGTTGCCCGCCTGCGACACTGGCGCGGTGCCGTGACGTCAGCGCTCGGGCGCTCGGCGCAGACGCTGGGGCAGCGCGCAGCGGCGGCCGTCGCTGCGCTGCGCACGCAAGCACGGCGCCCGCTGTTCGGCTTCCCGACCGCGGCCGTCGCCGCGGCGGGTGTCGGTGTCGCCGTGCTCGGCGGCCTGCTACTCGCCGATCGTGGCGACGTCGGCGACGCTGTCATCGAGTCGTCGCGCCAGCTCGGCGATGCCGAAGCGCCGACCTACGTCGGCCCCGGCATCCTCGACGAGCACGGTGGTTTCGTGATCAGCGGCGCCGACGCCGGCGCGATCGCACCGGCGGTCGACACGCTGCAGGCGGTCATGCGTGGCGGCTTCCTGACAACGACCGGCATCGCTGGCGCGGCCATCGGCGAGCTACTCGGCGGCCAGCCGCTGGCGCCGGTCGTGGCACCGGCCGCGCGCGCTCGCCTGGCCCTCGACGGCAGCCCGGCGGACCGCACGCTGGTGACGGCGATCAGCGACGAGACCGCGGCCGGTCTGTTGAGCGCGACCGGGCGCTTCGACAGCAGTCTGACCGTCTGGACGATCGCGCGCGATCCTGACGCGGTGTCGCGCGAGGGCATCAATGTCTGGAGCCTGAACGGACGCGATCAGCGCACCGAGCTCACGGGCGTAATCATCCGGCCGCTCGAAGACACCGACAGCGAACCGGCCGATGTAACGGTGGTCGAGACCCCACCCGGACACGCCGATCGCGAACCCGCGCTCGCTGCTGCTGCGGACGCCGCGGCGCCGGCGTCGTTACCAGCGGCCGTGCGGTCCGGCGATGTGCACGCCGTGGTCGATGCCATCGAGGCATTGCCGACGACTGCCGCGGGGGTTCCGCCGCGCACGGCCGATGGCGCTGATGCCCCGGCATCCGGCGTGGCCGTGACGCCGATACTGGCAGCGCCGGTCCTGCCCGACGATGCACTGCCCGCCGCCACGGCGATCGGCGGTGACCCGCACGGCACCGCGCTCGCTGCAGCCGGCCCTGACGCCGGCCTCGATCCGGAGGCGGTCGGTACGAGCGCGGACGCTGCGCCCACCGAACCGGCTGCGGTCCGGACCGACATCGATACCGCCGTGGCATCGCCCGCCGGACAGGTCGCCGAGGGAACGGAGTTCGAGATCGCCGCCGACGTCGAGCAGGTGCAATCGCTGCCGGTCAGCGAGGCCCCGCTGCGGGTCGCGGCAATCGCGGCGCCCTCGCCCGACGTCGAGGCGCTGATCGCCAAGGCCGGTCGTGCCATCGCCGCAGACCGCCTGCTGATGCCGGAGGCACGCAGCGCCTACCGCTACCTCAGACAGGTCCTCGAGATCGACCCGGACAACGCCGACGCGCAGCGCGGCATCGAGCGCATCGTCGACCGCTACGCCAGGCTGGCGCTCAGGGCGCTGCGGGCGGAGGACTACGACAAGGCCGAGCGGTTTGCGAACCGTGGATTGCGCGTCAAGCCGGACAGCGCACGCATGCAGTCGATGCGCCGCGAGATCGTCGCAGCCCGGGACGAGGCCGAGGCCGTCGCGCTGGCCGAGGCGGAGATGGCTCGGCTGGCCGCCGAGGCCGCGGCAAGACCCAAGCCGAAGGCGCCGCCGCCGAAGAAGGCACCGCCGAGCACCTTCGAGCGGTTCCTGCAGCTCGTCGAGGGCATCTGACGGCGCTGTCGTCGGGACACACCGCGGTCGGCGGGCCCGGTGTCCGTGGTCAGCGAAGCGCTCCGCCGGTGCGATCAAGGCGCGCCGTTCGCGGCGAGCGCGCTTCGGCCGCGCTGCCCGCCGAAGCGCGGATCGTGCCGCTCCCCGATTACGGATACCGCTGATCCACGGCGTCACGCATTACCCAGTGGAAAGACAGTCGCCGGTGCGCCGCCGACGCTGCGGTCGGCGGCCCGGCCCGGGGCCACGTGATCGCGGTCGCCCGGCGCGCGGCGCGTGAACGCCGCGCGACTGCTCAGGTCTTGCCGGCCGCGCCCGCGGTCATGACGTCGAGCATCTGCTGGTTGACGCGGATGGCGGTCTCGACCACCTCGTTGGGCAGCAGCTTGCTGTTGATGAGCATATCGAGGTTGAGCATCATCAGCCACAGCTTGCCGTTGGCGTCCTCGACCATCGAGATACGGCACGGCATGTAGCTCGAGAACACCGGGTCGGCCATCACCATCAGGCGGGCGTCCAGCGGGTTACAGAACTGGAAGATCGACAGGTGCGGCATCTTCACGTCCTGGCGGGCGAGGAACTTCGACACCTTTTGTTGTGCGACCTTCTTCAGGCCGATCTCTTCGGCCTTCGCGATCATCGCCTCCTCGGCCATGTCGGTCGTCACGCCGTCCTCCAGGGCCATGCGCACGACCGTCTGCTTGATGTCGGTGATCTGGATGCTGTCGTCGAGTTCGGTCTGCGGTTTGCGCGCCAGGCTCGCGCGATAGACAGGTGCCTCGAACGCGTAACCCTCGACGATGCGCGCATCATCGAGTGTCGCCAGGTAGGCCGTGAGGTTGATGAAGTCGTTGTCCTTGTAGTCTTCGAAGGTGTCGTCTTCGTCGTCGTTGGCGTGCACGCGATGGCCTTCGGCGAAGCCGCGCATCGTCGTGTACAGGTACGCGGCGTGCTGGCCGGCCAGCGGCGGGGCCTCTTTCCTCGGCCTGCCGTAGCCGTCCTTGTTGTGGCAGGTCCGGCAGTCGCTCTTGTAGATCTTCCTGCCGGCCGCGGCGTCACCGAAGCTTGCCTGGATGTCGAACATCGCGTCGGAGCTGAGGTCGAGCGACGCCAGGTAGGTGGCGACGTCTTCGAAATCGCGTTCGGTGAACTTGTCGATCTGCGAGGTGCGTACCATCAGCGGGTAGACGCGGCGGCCTTCGACGTAGTCCTTCATGGTCTTGATGATGTATTCCTTGGGCAGGCCGGCGATGCGCGGCGACAGCTTGCCGGACGCGCCCTGGCCGTGTGCACCGTGACACAGTGCGCAGCTCTTGTTGATCCGTTGGCCGTTCGCCATGTCCGCGGACCAGCCCGGCAGGCTGACGGCGAGCAGGAACGCCACGGCCACCATCTTCTTGTACATGCTGAAACCCTCGTTCGCGTGTTGTTTGGGGTCTGCCCACGGTGCTGCCGGTAAGGTGGGAGATTTGTCGTCTCGAACGACAAATATAACTGTATTAGGGAACGATGAATTATGATTTAGAGCAATAAGGCGTCGAGTCGTGTGACGTTGCGATGCCTGAGGGCAGCGCCCTTCGGGCCCTTCGGAACGGGCTATCCGACGCTTCGCACGCTCCCCAAACGGGCGCTGAGCCGAGCGCCGAGCCGTTCCGCGGCATGCCTGACCTCGGCGTGGACCTGGTCGCTTGTCTGTATCGTGACGCCATAAATCTCGACACAGGCGGGCCGGCAGTCCAGGGCCTCGGCCAGCGCCAGCGTCTCGCTGATCGCGAGCTGGTGGCTGGTCAGCGGGCGCTGACCCGGCAGCAGGTCGGGGTCCAGCGCGACGACGCGCCCGGCGTCACCGCCGTCGACCAGCGCGTCGATCAGGATCACGTGGTTGCAGTCGCGAAACCAGTCGATCAGCGCGGCGCCGGGGCGGTCCAGCGTGACGATGTCGATACCCGAGAGGTTCTGTTCGCGCAGCCTGTCGGCGACCCACCAGCCGGCCTGATCGTCGCCGAACGGCGAGCCGAGTCCGATCACCCGGATCACCGGCGCTCGACGTCTAGCCGGAGGAAATGGGTCGCGCACGAGATGCACGGATCGTAGTTGCGGATCACGGTCTCGGCGCGCAGGCGCAGCGCGTCGTCGGCGTGGTCGAGACCGAACGCCAGCAGGCTGCGGCGCAGGTCGACCTCGATGCGTGCCTGGTTCTGGCTGGTCGGCGGCACGATGCGCGCACCGCGGACGATGCCGGCCGCGTCGACGACGTAGCGATGCCACAACAGGCCGCGTGGCGCCTCGGTCGCGCCGCAGCCGCTGCCGGCCATGACCGTCGGCTCGGCATAGGGGCTGTCGGGTACCCGGTAGTCCTCGAGCAGGCGGATCGCCTCGACCAGCGCGACGTGGATCTCGATCGTGCGCGCCAGCAGGCTGTGGAACATGTTGTCGCTCGGGAAGCGCACGCCGGTCGCGTCGAGCAGCGCGCGACTGCTGGCCGGCAGGCGGTCGAGGTTCAGGTTCAGGCGTGGCAACGGGCCGACCAGGTAGGGCTGGCCGTCGAGCAGCGAGAACAGCGCCGTCGACTGCGCGCGATGTTCCTCGACGAAGCGCGATTCGTAGTCGGCGACATCGATGTCGAGGCCGTTGTCGGCGACGATGCGGCCCTCGGTCATCGGGTAGTCGGTCGGGTGGCGCAGCGCCACGCTGACGAAATCCTGGGGGTCGTCGGGCATCGGCAGCGACGCCGCCCACGCGATCAGCGATTCGGCATCCGGCAGCGCGCCGCGCAGCTTGTCGAGCATCGCGTCGACCTCGGCCAGCGACGGTGCACGGTGGAAGCCGCCGACGCGCGCGCCGACCGGGTGCACCGAGCGCGCACCGAGCAGGCCGATCAGCCGGTTGCCGAGTCCCTGCAGGCGCAGGCCGCGTCTGACCTCGTCCGGGTACTTCTCGGCCATGCCGACGACGCTGTCGAAGCCGAGGAAATCCGGTGCCGCGAGCAGATGGACGTGCAGCGCATGGCTCTGCAGCCACTCGCCGCAGTAGAACACCCGGCGCATATCGCGCACCCAGTCGCTCGGCGTCATGCCGAACGCGTTCTCGAGCGCCTGTGCCGCGCTCATCTGGTAGGCGATCGGGCAGATGCCGCAGATGCGCGCGACGGTGTCGATGACCTCGTGGTGCCGGCGCCCTTCGAGGAACTTCTCGAAGTAGCGCGGCGGTTCGAAGATCGTCAGCGCCAGTTCCTCGATCTCGCCGTGCTCGATGCGCAGGCGCAGCGAGCCTTCGCCCTCGACCCGGGTCAACGCCGGGACATGGATGCTGACTTTGCGTTCAGTCATCGCCGAAATCGCTCCGGTAGTGCTTGCGCCCGGCCTCGAGGAATCCGGGGGCGTGGCTGTTGATGAACAGAAAGCGCCGCGCGATATCGGCCGGCGGCAGGCCGAGGCCGTCGAGCCGCGCGCCCATCGCGGCCGTGTTGGCGTTCTCGGCGGGGCCGAAGCACGCGTAGCAATCGCGGCCGAAGCGCGGACACAGCGCGCCGCAGCCGGTGCGGGTGACCGGGCCCATGCACGGCCTGCCGTCGGCGACCATCACGCACACGGCGTGCTGGCGCTTGCACTCATGGCACAGCTTGTCGCGCGGGTCGAGCGGGGTGACGCCGAACAAGAGCTGACGCACCGCGGCCAGCACCTGGCGGCCGTTGACCGGGCAGCCCCACAGCGCGAAGTCGACGTCGATGTGCGCGGCGACGGGTTCGGCGTGCTCGAGCGTGCCGATGAATTCGGGCTGCGCGTAGACGGCCTGCTTCCACGCGTCGTTGCGGCCGTCGAGGTTGCGCAGCGCCTGCAGGCCGCCGGCGGTCGCGCAGGCGCCGAGCGTGACGACCATGCCGCTGTTGGCGCGTACGCGCCGGATGCGCTCGACCTCCTCGGCGGTCGAGATGCTGCCTTCGACGAACGCGATGTCGACGCCGGCGTCCTCGTCGGCGACGCCGGCCTCGAGGAAGTGCCGGATGTCGACCAGGCCGGCGAGCTCGAGCAGGTCCTCGCCGGCGTTCAGGAACGCCAGCTGGCAGCCGTCGCACGACGAGAACTTGTGCACGGCGATCGTCGGTCGCGTCATGTCAGTAACCCCGTGTGCCGAGCAGCGGCCGGATCTCCGGCCACGCAAACACCGGCCCGTCCTTGCAGACGAATGAGCCGCCGAGCTGGCAGTGGCCGCAGTGGCCGACCGCGCATTGCATGTTGCGCTCCATGCTCAGGTAGATGCGGTCTTCGGCGAGCCCGATCGCGTGCAGGCCGTCGGCTGCGGCCCGCATCATGACCTCGGGGCCGCACAGCATCGCGATCGTGCGCGCCGGCTCCAGGCGCAGTTGATCGAACAGCGCCGTGACCAGGCCGACGTGGCCATGCCAGCCCGGTTCGGCGACGTCGGCGGCGAGCAGCACGTCGACGTCGGGCAGCTGCGCCCAGGCGTCGTACTGCGCGCGCCAGATCAGGTCGTCGGTGTGCTTGACGCCCTGCAGGATGCTCAGGTGGCCGTAGCCCCCGCGGTGGCCGAGTATGTGATGGATGATCGAGACCGACGGTGCACAGCCGAGACCGCCGGTCACGACCACCACGTCACGCCCCTCGGCTTGCGTCATCGGCCAGCCGCGGCCATACGGCCCGCGCAGGCCGATGCGGTCACCGACTTGGAGCTGTTCGAGGCCGCGCGTGATCCGCCCGACGGCACGCACGGTGTGGGTCAGGATATCGCTGTCCGGGTCGTCGGCGACCACCGAGATCGGCACCTCGCCGCAGCCGTGCAGGTACAGCATGTTGAACTGCCCGGGCGCGAAGTCGTAGGGCTCGCCGTCGGTCAGGCGCAGACCCAGGCTGAAGGTGTCGCCGGACTCGACGGTGCGCGACACGACCTCGGCCTGACGCGGCAGGTACGGGTTCATGCATTGCCTCCGTCGGCGTCGCCACAGATCGCCTGTGCTTCGACGGTGATGTCGATGCCGACCGGACACCAGGTGATACAGCGGCCGCAGCCGACACAGCCGCTGCGCCCGTACTGCTCGTGCCAGCTGCCGAGCTTGTGGGTCATCCACTGGCGGAAGCGATGGCGGATCTCGGGCCGGATCTGGAAACCGTGCAGGTAGCCGTGGCCCTCGCTGAAACACGAATCCCATTCGCGGACGTGTTCGCTGCTGGTGCCGTCGAGGCTCGGCACGTCCTGCTCGGCATGACAGAAGCAGGTTGGGCAGACGCTGGTGCAGTTGCCGCAGGCCAGGCAGCGGCCGGCGACGTCGTCCCAGCGCGCGTGCTCGAGCCGCGCGAACAGCGCCGCGCGCAGGTCGCGCGACGGCAGGTGGCGCGTCTGCCGCGCGGCGGCGCCGGCGATCTCGGCATCGGCCTGCGCGAGCTGTTCGCGACTCGCGGTCCGTGTCGGCAGCGCGTCGGCCACCGTCTGCCCAACGGCGCTGCCGGCGACGACGACGAAACCGTCGTCGAGTTCGCTGAGCGCGAGGTCGAATCCTTCGCCGGCGCGCGGGCCATCGCCGGTCGACGCGCAGAAGCAGGTCTCCGCCGGCTGGGTACAGTGCACCGCGACCGTGAACAGCCCGCGGCGGCGCGCCGCGTAGGCCGGGTCGGTCATGCCATCGACGAAATGCCGGTCCTGCAGGTGACAGGCGGCAAGGTCGCAGGCGCGCGCGCCGATGACCGCCAGCGGCCGCTCGTCGACCGGCGCTGCGGCGAAGCTCAGCCGGCCGTCGGCGCCACGGGTCGAGCACCACAGCGTCTCGCGCGCATGGAACAGCCAGGGCTTGAGCGCCTGAGGGCCGTTGGCCCACGCAAACAGGCGCGGCGACGTGCCGTCGTGCAGGCGGTAGCGGCCGGGCGACTGATGGTCGCCGGTCCCGGCGGGCAGCTGCGCGACGTCGTCGATGTCCAGGTACTGGATCGCACCGTCCTGAGCGCGCGGGCCGATCGTCCGGTAGCCACGATCCTGCAAGACGTCGATCAGCGATTGCAATGCGTCGCGGGGCAGGAAGCTGCTGCTGTTCATGCTGATACCAGGGTGCCGCACTACTGAGTTGAGGTTAGTCCAGACGCGACCCGTGCCCGTACAAGGAATTGCCGATTGCTTGACCTGATGCAGGCGTGCGCGGATTGACCGCGGCGGTCGTGGTCCCGTCGATTCGCCGCATCGAGCATGGCAGGGCCA
>JAAUYD010109871.1_pt1 | contig 20325 bp, 17 predicted proteins | sample 7278101 | NCBI WGS metagenome assembly JAAUYD01 (sample SAMN14350128, study PRJNA611818) | marine sediment metagenome | isolation source: surface marine sediment (0.6m) | place: French Polynesia: Moorea | collected 2018-08
CTTCGCCGACAGCGGTGTCGGCGAAGTCGGGATAGGGCTTGATGACGACCTCCGCCTTGGGCAGGCGGCCGAACGCTCTTGGCACGGCCGCTCTTGCCGCATCCAGCGCCCTCACTGAATAGTCGATCACCGCCTGCTCGCTGTCGAAGGTATAAGACGGGTCGGAATTGATGATCCTCAGCAGCTCCGGCGTCGGCAGGCCGTCAAAGTGTTCATCGATCACGTCGCGAAACTGCTGCTGGATAAGCGCCATCTGCTGCAGGCCGATCTCGTGAATCCTGTCAGCGTCCATGCCGACCGACGTGAACGAGCGGACGAGTGCCGGGTAACACTGTTCCCCGTTCGGGTTTGCCGCCAGCGATACGTCGGTACGAGCGGCCGGCAGGTACTCATCTTCGATGAACGTTGCGTAGCGCTCGATCGCCGGCGCAACGATGGTCTCGAAAACGTAGACGGCCATATCCGAAAAGTCTTTATCGCCTACGCGGGCGGCCATGCCCAGGAATGGGTTCTTCTCTTCCAGGAGCGAGCGAACCTGGGCGGGGACCTTTTCAACGGTCACGCGCGGTGCACTGTATCCCCGGCGCAGCCCCTCTCGAAGGTTGGCGATGTCCTGATCGATAAACGGACCCAGGGCCGTCAATCGATCGAGTGCGTCCTGGCGATTCTCCGCGGTGGTCAGCGGTTGATAGTCAAACAGGAAAGGTACGCTCGTATACCATGCAGTCGTCGTGCTCGCCGCCCAGAGATGAGACTGACAGAGACGCGTCTCTGCAGCATTCGTCAGCTCCTCATGCAATACGCCATAGGTCACCCAATCCCGGCTGCCGATCTCCTCCGGACGGCCGTTGGCTTCCAGCAGCTTGAGGATTGCATCCTGCTTGCGTCGCCACTCCGTGATCGCGTTCTGCGACATGTCAGTGAGGCGATTGTGGCGATAGCCGGACAGGCCAAGATAGGTCGCCTGCTCCGGAAAACGCTCCAGGTACACATTGATGTAGTTGTCGGCTATGTCCTCGATACTCGGCAGGGTATCGATCGTCTCATCAAGGGCTGCCGGATCCGGCGCCCTCTCGGAACAGGCGGTGAGTGCCACCAGGGCAATCAGCGCGAGACGCTTGATGGAATGAGCGCCGACCACGCTAGCGGAATGAGACCCTGAAGAACAACGAATAGAGCACGGGCACGACCAGCAGCGTCAGCATCGTCGCGAACGCGAGGCCGAATATGATCGTGATCGCCATCGGCACGAACATCGTTGTTCCTCCCCACAGCAGCGGCGTCATGCCGAGCACCGTCGTCGCCGTTGTCAGCAGGATCGGGCGAAGGCGCTGCTGGCAGGCGTGAATTACGGCGTCCTGTTGGCTGCGCCCGTACTTCTCGAGCTCGATGGCGATACGGTCCAGCAGCACGATCGCATTGTTGATGATGATGCCGGATAACGAGATCAGGCCGAGTATCGTGAAAAAGCCGAACGACGAATTTGCGATTAGCAGGCCGAAGGTAACGCCGATCAGGCCAAGCGGGATCGTGGACAGGATAATCGCCGGCTTCCTGAGCGAATTGAACTGACCGACGAGCAGCAACAGGATCAGCATGCCTGCCGTCGGCAGCTCGGCTGCGATCGACGCATTCGCGTCACCGGACTCTTCGAGCTCACCGCCAATCTCGAACGTGTGCCCCGCCGGCCATGACGACGCTTGCTCCTCGAGCCATGGCACCAGCTGCGTTGCAGCCTCGGCGGCGGTGCTGTCCGGCTGGAGCTGCACCTTCAGTGACAGCGTCCTGTCCCTGTCGCGCCGCTCGATGATGCCCGGCTCGAAGGTTAGCTCGACGTTGGCAACCTGTTTCAGCGGGATCGTGTCGTTCGTGCTTGGCGAGTAGACCGTCAGCCCATCAAGCTTGCTAAAGTCCTGCCGGTCCGCAGCGATTGTGCGCAGCGTTACCGGAATCAGCTGGTCGCCCTCGCGATACTGCGTCAGGTCGATGCCGGTCAGGCCGGCCTGCAGTGAATACGCGACATCCTCGCTGGTCACTCCCGAGCGGCGCGCCAGATCCTGGTCGACGTCAACAAGCAGCTTCTTGGTCTGCAAACCCCAGGAGTTAGTGACGTCAAAAATGTCAGGCTGTTGGTACAGGAACCCGGTCACCCCGTCGGCAATCGAGTACAGCGCATCAACGTCGGGTCCCGAAATTCGGACGATGATCGGGTAATCGACCGGCGGACCATTTTCCATGCGCTTGATCTGCCCGGAGAGATCCGGGTGCGCCACGCGAATATAGTTTTCGAGACCGGCGATGACTTCATCCACCTGTTCGCCAAAGTGCGTGTTGACGATGACGAAGCTGTTGGCCGGGTTAGGGCTAGGCGGGTTCAATGTCAGGCTGAATCGGGGACCACCGTCGCCGATGAACGTCAGCCAGCTCTTGACCGGTCCCTCTTCCGGCGTTGCACCGTAAAATGTCTCGCGAATGAAGTCGTCGACGTCGGCAATGACCGCCTGGCTGTTCTCGATTGACGTGCCCAACGGCATCTCGAGCTTCGCCGTGAAGACCGGGTCTTCGGACGGCGCAATGAACTCCTGACGTACGAGGCCCAGCCCGTTGATCGCGAGGAAGAAAATCACACCGACGCCGGCCATGAAAACACCACGGTGCCTGAGCGCCGCCGTCAGCGTGTTGCGGTACAGCGTGTACCACTTCCCGTCGTACAGCTCCTCTTTGGCCGCCTTCGTAATCTTCAACGTATTCGTCGTCACCATCGGCACAAAGGTCATCGCGAGAATCCACGACGACAACAGCGCGATCGAAACGACATAGAAGATATCGGCCGTGTACTCACCAACGGCTGACTTCGCCATCGCAATGGGCATGAACGCCGCCGCCGTGGTCAGTGACGAGATCAGCAGCGGCGTCTTCAGCTCCTTACCGGCGCCGATGGCGGCTTGAACCGGGTTTTCGCCGCGCTCACGCTTCACGATGATGGACTCGACCATGACGATTGCGTTGTCGACCAGCAGGCCGAGCGCGATGATCAATGCCGTCAAAGAGATCTGGTTGATCGTGATGTCGAAGATTTCCATGGCGAAAAACGACACCAGCATCGTCGCCGGAATCAGCGAGCCGACAACCAGGCCGGTGCGAATGCCGAGAAACCCGACCATGACGACGATGACGATCAGGATGGCCTGCAGCAGGCTGGACGTGAACGAATCCACAACGTCTTCGACAAGGTCCGCCTGGAACCAGACCTGCTCCATCGAGATACCCCAAGGGTACTTCGCGATCAGCTCGGGCATGAGGACCGTGAGCCGCTCTCCGAGCTTCAGGATGTCGCCACCCTCGCGCATCGATATCGCGATCGCGAGCGTAGGTTCGCCGTTGGAGCGGCTGATGTCGCGGGGCGGGTCCTTGTAACCACGATAAACGTTGACGATGTCTTCCAGATAAACGAGCGCACCACCGGGCAGCTGCAGCACCGTCCGCTGCAGGTCCTCGACGGACTCGAAATTGCCGGTGGGTTCGAGCGTGATGCGTTCGCGCCCACTCAAAATGTCGCCTCCGGACGAGACGATGTTGACGCTGGCCAGCGACGCGGATAGCTGCTGCGGGGAAAGTCCCAGCTCGGCAAGCCTCGCGTTGCTGTATTCGAGGAAGATGACTTCCTGCTGCTCGCCGTGGATGGTCACCTTCGCGATATCGGGCTCCTTCAGCAGCTCGTCGCGCAGCTCGTCGGCCACGGTTTTCAGCTCGGCGTAGGAGAAGCCGTCCCCGTACAGCGTGTAGACACTGCCGAACACGTCGCCGAACTCGTCGTTCACCTGGGGGATTCTCGAGCCCTGCGGCAAGTCCTCCACAACGGTGTCCACCTTGCGGCGCAGATCGTCGAAGATCGGCCGCATGACTTTGTAGGACTCCTTGAAGTTGGCGTAGATGACCGAGATGCCGGTGCGGGACTCGGACGTGATCGAATCGATCTCGGGCATCTCCTGGATCTTCTTCTCGATCTTGTCGGTGACCAGCAGCTCGACGCGCTCGGGGCTGGCGCCCGGGAAGCGTGTCGTAATGACAGCGGTCCGAACGACGAAACCCGGGTCCTGCGCCTTTGGTAGGCTCTGGAACGCAAAGATCCCCGCCAGAATCGCGAGCCCGACGACCGTGATCGTCACGCGGTTCAGGCGTATCGATAGCTCGGTCAGGTTCATAGATCGATCGGTGGCGTCAGAACGCGCTGGCCGTCACGAACTATGGAAATTCCTGCCGTGATCACGCGGTCTCCCGCACTCAGGCCGTCCGTGATCTCGATGCCGGACTGTGTCAGCTCGCCGAGCGTCACGGGCCGTTTCCGGACGACAGCCTTGTCGCCATCGTCCTCGGGCTCGGCCACGTAGACGAAGGTCCCGTCAGGGTCTCGTATGACGGCGGCCACCGGCAGCACGACTCGGCCGTTCGGCCCGTCACTGCTGTCGAATTGAAACGTCACGTCAGCCGCGAGGCCCGAGCGAAGCTCGGGATGGTCGCCGATGATCCGGATCACGACCGGAAAAGCCGCTGAACCGGCCGCCGACGCGACGGCGACTTCGGTCACTTCGCCGACAAACACCTCGCCGGGAATGGCGGAGAACTCAATGCTGACCGGCGTCCACTGGTCCACATTGCCGATCAGGCTCTCGGGAAGGTTCAGCGTAACTTCGTAGGTATCGCCACAGCTGACGACAGCAACCTGCTGGCCTGCCTGCACATTCTCATTGATCTCGACGTCCAACGAGGCGATGGAGCAATCCGCCTCGGACGCGAGTCTCGTGTAGGACACGTTCAGTTGGGCGATCTCCAGCGCCTTGTTTGCGGATGCGACCACGGCACTCGCCGACTCTGCCTGCGCCCGGGCGGCTTCGAGGTCGTTCAGCGACGCATTGTCGTTGGTGTAAAGACCCTTCGTCCTCTCGTAGTTGGCGCTGGCGCGGCGGTCGTTTGCCTGCGCCTCGATCAGCGACGCCTGCGCCTGTTGTTGCTGCAGCACGTAGCTGGCCGGGTCCAGCGCGGCGATCAGCTCGCCGGCCTGCAGGCGCTGACCGATCTGTACCGGGAGCTCAATGACGGTGCCGGACACTTTGAAGCTCAATCGCGACTCGAGACTGGACTTCGAGGCACCTGAGAAGCTTCGATCCCTGAACACATTGCGATCGTCGACCTCTACGTAACGAACCGGACGCAGCCGCTCCTCGGTCTCCATCGTCTGCTCGCTGCACGCCGTAAGGATCAGCGCGCAAGCGACGGTAGTCACTGTAAGGGCTTCTTTTCTCATTGCTTGGGTCCAAGTGTCTGTCGGAAGCGCTCTGCCTGGGCCTCGCGCTGTTCGGCAGGGAGCAGAAAATCGTGGGCACCGATCGCACGCTGCAGCCCCATGATCGTAATCAGGAAGTCGTACAATGAATCGGTGGCGGCCGCTGTGGCATTGAAGCTGGCTTCCTGAGCGTCCAGCAGTTCGATCACGTTCACCGTGCCGCTGGCGTAGGCTTCGCTGACAAGGTCGAAGTTCTTCTTCGAGGCATCCGCCGCCTCGGCCGCCAATTCGATGTTGACGTACTTCGCCTGCGCGTCGAGTAGCTGAATTCGGACCGCTTCCTCAACGCGTTCGGCAGTCGATGTCCTCAATGCCTGTAGCTGCCGAAGCTCGTAGCCCGCTCTCGAGACTCGCGCCCTGCGCTCGCCACCCGAGAATAGCGGCAGCGTCGCGCGGATCCCGACGTTCCAGTCGGACAGGCCCTCGCCCGTCGTGACGCCGGCGCCCGACTGGTTCAGGTTTTCCGTCAGCTGCGCGCCGACCGAAAACGTGGGCAACCAGAACGAACGCTGCTCGCTCTTGAGCTCACGCCGCTTCGCCGCGATCTGCGCATCGAGCTGCTCGAGCTCCGGCGCCTGGCTCAGCGCCTGCTTGATGTAGAAAGTAGAAAACGCCGAGTAGTCTGCCTGACTGCGAATCAGTCCGTCGAACTCTTCCTTGGTGAGCACGAATGGTTCGTTGAAGCTCGCCTCCCGTAGCGCGAGGCGCGATCCCTGCGGCCTGTGCAGGATCCGATTCAGCGTTTCCCATGACTGGTTAAGTGCGGCTCGCGCGTTGAACACGCGGATTTGCGCTTGCGCGACCTCTGCCTGCCATCGATAGAGGTCGGCTGCCGTCGACATACCCAGTTGCACGCGGTTCTGGGCCAGCTCGAGGTTGGCGCGAGTAATCCTCAGGTTGTTGTCCTGTACGCGTAGCTGCGAACGGGCGTTCAGCACCGTGTAGTAGGCGATCGTCGCCGCCTGCACCACGTCCAGCCGAAACTCCTCGAGACTCGCAAGGCGTGTCTTCTGCAGCTCCTTCTGAATTTTCAGGTTCGCGGACGCAGCATCCGAATAAATCAGCTGATCAACACTGAGCGCAGCGTCGTTGCTGCGTTCCGGAAAGAGGCCGGCGCTCACGGTCGGCGATACCTTGCGCGTTGTGTTGGTGACGGACGCATTCAGCTGCGGAAACAGGTTGGCTCGCGCACGCGCGATCTCCTCGAGGCCCGCCTTGACGCCAAAGGACTCGGCGATGAGGTCCTGGTTCTGCGCCATCGCCATGCGGGCAATCTCGACGAGCCCAATCTGGTCTCCGGCGAGTTCGGCATCCTGGTTCAGCAGCACAGCGTCACGCAGGACCTCGAAGCTCGGCGACAATCCGATCTTGCGCGCCGTCGCCATATTGATCGTTAACTGATCCTTGATCGGGAAATCGACAGGCTGGTCTTCGGCCCGCCCGCCGATCATAACCGCCTGCATGTTGAGCGCGTTGAGCCTCGCCTGTCGCGCGACGTCGCGGGGTTCGGTGTTGGTTACGAGCAGGCCTTGTTCGACGTCGCTGACGCCAGCAAAGCTGTAGCTCGGCAAGCCCGCGTCGTTAATCGAATCCACCAGCGCGGCGAATTCCTCTTCTGACATTCTCGCGAGACCGGCGACGAAAATCGCATCCGTCTCCGGCGGGATGCGCTCCACCAGGTCGTGGTTGACCCCGTCATGCGCCACCTCGTAGAGGTTCACCCCCATGGCCTCGCTGGCAGCAAGCGCGCGCTGCCTGAGGCCCGGTATCGACGAGGAGAGTACTTCGTCGACAAACAGCACGACATCTTCGTATGGCGTTATCGTGGCCAGCGTTTCGAGGTCGGTTGTGAAGTCCGCGTAGGTGCTCAGGTAGTTCAGGTTTGGGATACCTGACTTGCCGTCTTCAGGCGGCCTTATGAACAAGCCTGTGTCGATGATGATTGGAAGAAACGTCGGCTTCGGAAATGCCGCGCGCGTTGCGAGAATCTGGTTGGCGACAAAGCCGGTCACGAGCAGCATGTCGATCTCGTCATCCATGTAGGCCTGGTTCGCGGCAGCCTCGATCGATGGCCGAGTCCATGCGCCGGTGAATTTCCGTAGCTCGACATCGAACTCTCGCTCGGTCAGCGTCAGGAGTTCCTGCTGGATCGTTTCGCTCTGCCAGGTAAGCCGGTCACGAGGACCGTCATCGATGACGGCAATGACAAAACGCTGCTGGGCCTCGACACTGCCGGCGAGGATCAGAAAGATCGTTAGAATCAGGCAAGCCTGAAAACGGCGTAGCAGAAACACGCGTTGACGCTCCTCGTTGTCGCGCGGTGAAGATAGACGAAACGGACGTCGCGACATTGTAACCGTGTGGCGTCGTTTTTGTTCTGCCGACGGAAACTTTCTGTAACTGCGGTTTTTCTTGTTCGGCCGCTCAATAGCGCCGTCGGGGCACGATGCACTGCTTCGGTGCGGTCTGGCTGATTTCCGATGCGCTCTTGATCGCTGACCACCCCGCCCCTTTCGCCGGGGCAGGATGCTTGCCTGTCGTATACTGCGGCATCCACCTCCGGGGCATTGCATGCAGCAAAGCTCAGCTCTCAACAACAGAAACTTCCTGATCTACCTCGCAGGCAGCACGGTATCGCTGCACGGCCTGTGGATTTACCGGGTCGCCCTGGCCTGGTACGTCTGGCAGCTGACTGGCTCCGAGGCCTGGATCGGTATCATCGCGTTTGCGTTCTTTGCCCCGGCAATGATTTTCGGGCCGCTGTTCGGCGTGCTCGCTGACCGTTTCGAACGCCGCAAGGTCTCAATGCTGGTCAACTCGGGCAGCAGCCTCAACATGCTCGTACTCACGCTGCTGACGGTGACTGACAACCTCGGCATCGTTGCGGTGACGCTGTCATCGCTGGCGCAGGGGACGCTCGATGGCGCTCACACGCCGGTCCGCATGGCGCTGGTGCCCAGCATCGTAAAGCGCTCGCAACTGTCGAGCGCGATCGCGTCTAACTCAATCGCTTTTAACCTGTCGCGCGTGATCGGGCCTGCCATCAGCGGCTTCATCATCACGGCCTGCGGCGTCGCGACAGCGTTCGCGATCAACATGGTGACTTACATCGCCATCGTTGCAGCCGTTGGCGTTATTTCGATCAAGCCTCGGCCGGACCGCGGATCAGGACCGACGCGCATCATTGCGGAGATCCTCGAGAGTGTCCGCTATGTGCGGGGACACTTCATCATCCAGACGCTGATGGTCGCGATCACGATCAACACGGTGTTCGGTCGCGGTGTGCTGGAGATGATGCCCGCCGTTGCGGACGAGCTGCTGGGCAGTGACAGCACCGGATTCGCGATCATGACGGCCGCCGTTGGTGCGGGCGCCGTGCTGATCGGAATCGTACTTGCCCGCGGCACGAGCTGGTTGGGTCTGCACGCGCTGAAGCAATCGTTGGTTGTAACGAGCGTGCTTGCTTTCCTTTATGCACTCAGTACCAATCTTTATGCGACAACAGCCATTGTCTGCGCGATGGGTGCGATGCTGTCGCTCTGCGGCATCGGCTCGCAGATCCTAATCCAGACAAATGTCGATGACGAAGTCCGCGGTCGGGTCAGCAGCATCTGGGGCATGATCGCATTCGGCGGAACGGCACTGGGTAGCCTTGTCATCGGTATCGCCGCCGACCTGTTCGGCCTGCAGCAGACGCTCGTTGCGGCCGCAGCAGGTTGCCTTGTTGCGACGATGCTACTTAGGGTTCAGCCGAAGGAAGCCTGACTCGATGCGTCGTCGATAGTAGGCCCAGCGCCTTTGGCTCCGGAACCTTCTTAAAGTTTGCGCCGGCATCGAGGCTCCGGACCCCTGTGGACCGGCCGATCGCGAAGTTAATCCGCTGCCCGCTTCTACACTGGACGTCGCCAGGCCGTCGGGAGTTTCACTCTCTCAATAACAAGTGCACCGGGATGTGTGACACCAACATACGGGCTACAGCGGCAATCGCATGCCCTCGTGGGCCACTTTGAAGCCGCGCCGGATGACCTCGCCGTATTCATCGCTGTCCCGATCCAGTATCGGGTTGGTGTGGTTGATGTGAATGAAGATGACCCGCGAACGCTCTTCTGTTGTCAGCGATTTGAACCGCTCCATCGACTCAACAACGAAAGGATGCGGTATCTCGCTCATCGCACGTCCTGGAATCTCGCCGTCTGCGAAGAAGGTCGCGTCGAGTAACGCGTAATCGACATCGCGCACGAGTGCGACGATGTCCTCATCCCACACATGCCACTTGTCGATGTCAGGGATAAAGATCGCTGTCTTCTCTGGTCCCTCGATGCGATAGCCGACGGTCTCGGAGAACTCGTCCCGGTGTGGCACGAGAAACGGTGTGACGGTGACGTCGCCAGCCAGGTTCACGGCCTCACCGTCCGACAGCGGCTCAAGCACGATGTTTTGCAGCGAAACCAGCTGGCTCCACGGACCGTTCTCTTTGAGGAATGACGTCATCCTCGACATCGCGAAGACCGATACTGACTTGGCGCCCATGACCTCCCTGCCGAGGTGCATCAAACCGGTGTAGTGACCGATGTGCGCGTGCGTCAGAAAAAAACCGGCGAGGCTGTAACGATCCGACGGCGCCTCTCGTTCGAGACGGTATAGCTGGTCTGGCAAGTGCGGCGTGGCATCGAAGATGTGCGTCGTGTCGGATGACGGACTAACCAGTGCAATCGAACTGGCGGTCAGCCGGCGATCTTTTTGCTCCCACCCCGGCATGCAGTGTGGCCGATAGCATCCTGCCTGCGGGTAACCGGCGTCCTGCGTTATACCCAGCACGTACAGATATGGGCCGCCAGGCTCAGAGTGCGCTTGACTGCCAACAACGCTGGCGATCGCTGCCAGGAGGAGCAATACGGCGATCAAACGAGTATGTGAGGCGTGGCGCATGACTTGGATTTCCCGCGTGTTAGACTCCGGCGCTCCTGCTGCGCTTGCCCAAGAATAACCCCAAGAATAACAAACGATGACCGCAAAGAACCTGCTGGACTCGAAGCGGGGCCGCTTCCTTACGTTCGGCCTGATGTACATCTCGGAGGGCATTCCTTACGGCTTCACGTCTGCCGCAATGGTGGCCTTCATGCGGGCCGAGGGATTGTCTCTCGACCTGGTCGGGGTGTTCGTCGCAGCCTTGTTCGTCCCCTGGGGCTTCAAGTGGGCCTGGGCACCGCTGGTCGACATCTTTCGGTTCAATCGCTTCGGCGGTCGCAAAGCGTGGATCGTCTTCTGCACCAGCATGATCGTTGTCACGCTATCGGTGACGGCGGCACTCGATCTCGTCGACGACTTCAAGCTGCTCGTCGCGCTGATCGTGCTCAACAATTTCTTCTGCGCGACGCAGGACGTCGCCATCGACTCGCTCGCGGTCAGTGTTTTACGTGAGGATGAGCGCGGGCGTGGCAACGGCTTCATGTTCGGCGGCCAGTACACGGGCATCGCGATGGGGGGCGCCGGTGCGATCTTTGTCTCCGGCCTGTTCGGCTTCGACGCTGCGCTGTTCTACATCTGCGCGCTGATGATCCTGAACCTGTTGTTCATCCTGTTCTTCGTTCGGGACCCCGATGTCGACAAGGCGGACGATTCGACCTCCCTCGCGGAGACGCTCAAGACGTTCGGTCGCGAGCTCAAGATCGGGTTCGTAGATTCAGGATCGGGACCCAAGCTCGGGATCGTCTTCGCGCTCCTGCCTGTCGGCACGATGGCGCTGGCCTACGCGACCTTATCCACGATCCAGGTGGACTACGGCCTGACCGAAAACCAGATCGCCAAGGTCAGTGCGTCCAACACGATTACCGCAGCGATCGGGTGCATCCTTGGCGGACTCATTGCAGATCGATTCGGGCTGAAGAAGGTCGTCTTCCTCGGCTATGCGGCGACTGCGATTCCGACACTCGTACTCGCGTCTTATATCTCGTCATTGGGGCTGCACCAGGTTCCATACGACATCCTGTACGGCTGCATCGTAGCGCATGGCCTGTTCTACGGTGTCGCGTTCGGTGTTCGGGCCGCCGTCTTCATGGGGATGACCAACCCGGCCGTCGGCGCGACGATGTTCACCGGCTTCATGGCGATCAGCAACATCACGATCAGTTACACGAACTACTGGCAGGGGGCCGTTGCTGAGAGCTACGACTACTCGACGGTACTGTTTATTGAGGGATTGCTGATGCTGGTGTCGCTGGCTGTGATTCCGTTCCTGAAAAACCGGGAAGAAATGACCGATCGGCTGGCAGTGCAAGCAGTGTAATATCCGTAGCCGTATGACTCAGGATTCGTGGAACATCAACTATCGACTGCCGTCGCCGACGCCGTTGATGTTCACGCATTCCGCGAAAGCGGATAGCGAGTCAGGGCACCCATGAAGCCTGCGGATCTCCGATGGGTGTTCGGCTACGGCTCGTTGATCTGGAAACAGGATTTTCCATTCATTGAATCTCGCGACGGTTTTATCCAGGGCTGGTCACGACGGTTCTGGCAGGGCTCTCACGATCACCGCGGCACGCCGGTCAGCCCGGGCCGCGTGCTGACGCTCATCAAGACGCCTGGCCAGCGTTGCGCAGGCCGGGCATTTCTCGTCGAACCTGACGTATTTGGTCATCTCGACCATCGCGAGAAGAACGGCTACGAGCGAATCGCCGTCGATATCCATTTCAAGGACGGCATCGAGGAAGGTGTCGTCTACCGGGCTGAACCGAACAATCATGCGTTCCTCGGCGATGCCGCGCTCGATGAGATCGCCGAGCATATCGTTGTGAGTGAGGGCCCCAGCGGGCTGAACGCCGAGTACCTCGTCGAACTCGCGAAGGCCTTACGGGATATGGGCGAGTCTGACGGTCATGTCTTTTCGCTGGAGGCTCGGGTTCTAGCGCTGCTGAAGACCGGGCCTTAGTTTCTCGGCAAAAACTCGCGCGCGCTCTAGCTTGCCATCGGGGTCGAGGAGAATCCTCAGTCCGTCGTTGATGACGCCGGCCGTCTCCGGATCGATCGGCGGCGTGGCCCATGCCTCATCGGTGACGCCGAACTCGGCTTCCGTCGGTCCGTAGCGGACCCGGACGGACTGCACGAGCTTGTAATCCTCGACGGGCCCGATGATACGAGCATCGCAGCCCAACTCCGTAACCCATGACAAGTCTTCCAGCAGTGCTTCCGGCTCCGGCGTCAGGATGCAGAAATCGATGTCCGAGTCGGATCGCTGCTCGCCTCGCGCGTAGGAGCCACACAGGCCGAGTGCGATAACGCGGACTTCCTGTTCAGACCAGCGACATGCATTTCTAATCAGTTCGTCGGGGTTCATCTTCCGTGCGCCCGCGCGGCTATACGGCCGGGGCCCTCTGCTTGATCGGCCATCTTGCCATACCCACTCAGGCGTAGTGCGGGTAGACCGGCTTGAACATGTACGAACGGATGTCCTCGAGGATGTTTTTCGGGCGCTCTCGATCCGTCAGGCCGCGATCGTACGCGATACCGGCAACCTCCAGCGCGATGTGCGCCGACACTTCCCGAATCCGCGACAGCGACGGAAACAGCCGGCCGCGCTCGAGGTCGGACTCGGAGACCTGCGCCGCGAGAGTCTGCGCGGCGGAGAGGAACATCTCATCCGTAACACTACTCGCGCGACTGGCCACGACACCGAGGCCGACGCCGGGGAAAATATAGGCGTTGTTGCATTGGCCGGGCACGAAGGTCTTGTTGCCGAACTCGACCGGGCCGAACGGACTGCCGCTTGCAAAGACGGCACGACCGTCACTCCAGGTGTAAGCCTGCTCGGCGGTGCACTCGGCATTCGCCGTCGGGTTGGACAATGCGAAGATGATCGGTCGGTCGTTGATATTCGCCATCGTCTCGATGACCTGCTGCGTGAACAGGCCGGGCTGGCCGCTCAGGCCGATGATTGCCGTGGGTTTCAACGTCTTGACGGCCGCGAGAAAGTCGTCGGTCGCAGGGTGGTCATGCGCATAGGGCTGCTTGTGCACGGCGAGGTCTTGTCGGCCTGCGACAACCAGCCCCTGGCTGTCGAACATGAACGATCGCTTCCTTGCCTCCTCGAGCGGCATGCCTGTCTGGACCAACGCCTCGCAGAAGATGTCGGCCGTACCGATCGCTGCCTCGCCCGCGCCGAGGAACAGGAGTTTCTGCTTCGACAGATCGCCGCCGGTCAGTCGCATCGCGCTGATGACACCGGCGACAGTTACGGCCCCGGTGCCCTGGATATCGTCGTCGAACAGGCAGGTCTTGTTGCGATACTCGGCGAGCAGCCTGAAAGCATTCGTGTTGCCGAAGTCCTCGAGCTGGATGACGACGCCAGGGAAGACTTCGTTGGCTGCATCGATAAACTCGGCGAACAATTCGTCGTATTCCTGGCCTCTGACGCGCTTTCGCTCGATACCGTTGTATAACGGGTCGTCGAGCAGCGCGTTGTTGTTGGTGCCGACGTCAAACATGATCGGTATGCAGTGGGTCGGGTGTATTCCGGCGCAGGCTGTGTAGAGCGCGAGCTTGCCGATCGCGATGCCCATGCCGTCGGCGCCGAGATCGCCGAGACCGAGGATCCGTTCGCCGTCGGTCACGACGATCATGCGCGCGTCCTTGTGCGGCCAGTTCTGCATCAGCTCCCTGATGCGACCGCGGTCCTGGATGGACACGTACAGGCCGCGCGACTGCCTGAAGATATGCTGGAACTCCTGGCACGCCTTGCCGACCGTCGGCGTGTAGATCAGCGGCATGATCTCTTCGATGTTGTTCAGGACCACACGATAGAACAGCGTCTCGTTTCGATCCTGTAGTGCGACGAGATAGAGGTAACGCTCGAGATCCGTCGCCTTCTCGCGAATGTTGCTCAAGACCTTGAGCTCCTGCTCTGCGAGCGTATGCGTCCTCGGTGGCAACAAGCCTTTCAGGCCCAGCATGTCGCGTTCAGCCTCGGTAAATGCCGTGCCCTTGTTGCGAACCGGATCGTGCAGGATTTTGACGCCGCGATAGAGCGGGTTGGTGCTGTTGTCGGTCACCGATCACACCCCCATCTTTACCTGCTATGACCTTAATCCCGGCATGGCCGACCGATGAATGCCGGATTCTACTTAGGCCGTTGTTTCAACCGGCCGAATCGCAGCCACGGTCGAGCCTGAATCGGAGACCGGAAGGTCCGACCGTGCGCTGCCTAGCCGGATCGCCTCCTGGAAACCCACTCTCCGATTTCGATCGGCACTTCGGGCATTGATGATTCGAAAAAGCTCAACACGTCTTTCACGAGTTCCGGCTTGCCCAGGTTGAACTCGATGACCCGCCGGTCCTTAAGCTCTATAGCCACCCAGTACTGAGTGGAACCAGCCGCCATCGTATAGAAGTTGTGGACACGCACTGTAACGATATCTTGCGTCTCTACGACGGTTGTACTCAGGCTTACCCACCCGGAGAACGGCAGGATCCTAATATGACCGATCTCGAGGGACTCACCCTCTCTACTCAGTATGCAGACGCGCAGCTTTGGTCGAAGGAGCCTGAGAATGATGTCCAGGAAGACTAACGAGATTCCGGCCATCAGTAGTGGCACGAACAAGCCGTCAGTCTGCTCCCACAAATCGGAATCGAACGTGGACACAAAGGAAAGAACGACAAGCAGGCACCCGATCGCCAGGATTCGCGCGTCCCACTTCGAACCGCGTTCGAGTTCGGCATGTACTGTTTCCATACGGGACCTGCAGGAGTGAGCGCCTTCTGAGTCAATAAGCGTAGCGATGCACACGCCCTGCCAGCAAGGCTCCCGTCGCGTAGCTACGATGTCTCGGGGTCGGCCTGAACGAACGGTGCCGGCTGTGTAGTATTAGCGGTGCTGGACGAGAATGAACAAGAATCAAACTGTTTTCGAGGAGGCAAACATGGTTTCAAGACGCGCCCTTCTGACGACCGGGGCGGCATCCGTCGTTATTGCCGGCCTGGGTGGCACCTGGTGGGCAACGACCGGGCCCGCGGTGTCCGCACGCGAACCCTGGCGCCGCGCCTCGAAAGGTCTTGGCGATCCACGCCTTGATGTCCTGGCTTACGCCATCCTCGCGCCCAACCCGCATAACATGCAGCCCTGGCGCGTCGACCTCAACGAGGACCGTGGTTTTACCGTCTACTGCGACCTCGAACGGACGCTGCCGGAAACCGATCCGCCGAACCGGCAGATCACGATCGGATTCGGTTGTTTTCTTGAACTCTGTCGACAGGCGGCAGCCGCTTCCGGGTATCGCGCAGACATCGTTTATTTCCCTGAGGGTGAGCCGGAACCGTTGTTGGACAAGAGGCCGATCGCGACCGTCGAGCTTATCGAGGACGCATCCGTACAAGCAGATCCCCTGTTCGAAACGGTACTTGAGCGACGCACCAGCCGATTCGAGTACGACCTCACACGACCTGTCGAGGCGGACGTGCTTGAACAGCTTGAGGCCGCCTCTGTCGAGCGTGTTCGAGTTGCCACGACGGCAGAAGCCAGCATGGTCGAACAACTTAAGGCACTCTGTTCCGAAGCGTGGTCAGTCGAGTGGGCAACCGCAAGCACCCGGCACGAGAGCATTGAAGTCATGCACATCGGTCGGAGCGCCGTTCAGGAGCGGCCTTACGGTATCGCACTCGATGACCGAATCAACTCGACGCTGGGCAAGGCCGGCATGGTCGGCCCGGAGTCTCTCGACGATCCCGAATCGATGGCCTACCAGGAGTCGTTCAAGTTTTACGACAAAGCCTGCCGCTCCGCCGCGGCTTTTGCCTGGTCAACGACCGCGACGAATACCCGCAGCGATCAGCTAGTCGCGGGAAGAGCCTGGGTTCGTGTTCAGCTCGCGGCGAATGCCGCCGGACTGTCGTTTCACCCGCTTAGCCAGGCACTGCAGGAGTTCCCGGAGATGGCGGATCACTATCAGCGGGCACACGAGCTGCTGACCAGCGAAGAAGGGCAAACGGTGCAAATGCTGGCGAGGCTGGGCTACGGACCCGCGGTAGGCCCGTCGCCCAGAGAGAGCCTCGAGTCCAAGCTTACACTCCAATGAATTGAGTAGGCCGTACGAGCTCATTGTTCTGACAGCGGCTCCACCCTCGGCCCTGACCGACTGGGCCGAGACGATCGCTGTGTTCGAGCAAAGAGTAATGGCCCGACCAATGCGGGGGCATCGCCCTTACTGCGAAGGCATTTCCCAGATCACGTTCATGATCATCCACTTGCCACTTTCACGAGACAGGTGGATATAGTCGATACCCCAGGCGGCGTCCAGCTTGACGTTCGCGATCATGTCTGTGTGGTGGAGCACCTTCACTTTGCGAGGCGAAGTCTCGGGGTCGAACATGCCATCCTTGTTGATGTTTGCCGCCAGATCTTTTAGCTGGTCAAAGTTCATCCAGTCTTCGACCGGGCCTGAACCGTCCTCAGCAGGCATGTAGCCGACCTTCTGCAACTTGGGGCTGACGCTTTCGTCGATCAGCTCGGGCTTCATGTCATAGATCGCGCTGACATAGTTAAGGACTGCCTGCTTGATGGCTTTCTTCTCTTTGTCGTGTTCTCCCGCGGATGCCGTGTTGGTCAGGAACAGGCTCATGACCAGCACTGACACAACGGAGACTCGGATAAAATTTCGCATGTTCGGATCCCTCAGGTCGTTCTTCTTTTTGCTTACCTGATCGGAAGTTATCACAAACACAGGTCAGCAGGACGCAACCGTAGACAGCAGTTTTTCTGGCGATTACGCGTCGACTGGGGCTGACTATCGTAGGAGCGGCTTCCAGCCGTGATCGCGGCGTTGGCGATATACCAGCAGCAACGGGTCATAAGCCGTCATCCCGCCTCAAAACGTCTATGCGGCGACTTCGGGCAGGGGCAGCAGCTCGTTAGGGAATGCGGGGCTTGTCTCCATCCATCTCGACAAGTCCCATGGGGTTACCCGCCGGATCTTTGAAAAGGCCCAGAACGACGACACCGGGAACCTCGAAGCACGGTGCATCAACACTGCCCCCCTCCTTCTCAATTAACGACAGATGTGCAGCCACATCCGGAACACCGATGTAGACGCGTTTTTCTGCGGGGTCACGGCGGATCGCACACTGAATGGAGCTCGACACGGGGACCGCGAACTGGCCCTGGCGATCAATATCCCATTGAAAGACTGACGAATAGAAATTACTGAGGGCTGTATCGTCAGGACCAGCGAAGTCTATGAACACAATTGGAAATATCATCTTGTCATCGATTCCTTTGACGGCCTCTATGGATCACAAGCTTTCATTTAATCTCGGGATGCCGGAGCGGCTGGTTCAGGCCGGCAAGACATTTGAGTTTCGCAGCACGGCGGCCGAAATCAGCGAGATCAGCAATCCGACCGGGAAGATCTCCAGCAGCGTGATCGGCACTCGGAATAGCGGATTGGAGTAACGCTCCTTCATGACGTCCATTTCGGCCTGCAAGGCGGCCAACTCGGTATCGCTGGCGCCGGCAGCTGCCTCAGCCGCGATCAGCGACTCAGTGTAATCTTCCATAAACGCGTAGTCAGTAATTGCAAGGTTGATCTCCCAGGCGACCACGTAGATGACGCTGGCAACCAAAGTGACGCCGATGCCTATAGTGAACGCCGTACCGAAACGGATGACACCGCCCAGCTCCCGGTCCCGATACCCCTTAATGGCTACGAAAATCATGCTGAACGCGATGATCATGACCGCGTAACCCAGCCATTCCAGGCCAGCCAGGTGTTCGCTACTGGTATCGAACGCCAGGCTCAGAGCAACTACGAAAGCGATAATGGCGCCAGCGATCAGGCCGTAGGTGGTTATGGTTTTTTTCATGTCGGTCTCCTCACAGGCAATGTGTGTGACCGTAAAGCTACCCAGATCGTTGTTGCCAACCTATCACCCGAAAGGATGATTTGTTCAAAATCAACCGTTTGCACTAGCGCATCCGGTTAGATAATCAGCCTCAACTCTCGGGCCCGACTGACAGCCTGGGTCCGCCGAGAGACTTCAAGCTTGCGATACAGGCTGGCTAGATGCGTCTTTATCGTATTCGGGGATACAAACAGACGCGCGGCGATCTCCTGGTTGGAATGGCCTGCCGCCAGCAACTCCAGCACCTCGTATTCCTTACCGCTGATCTTCAGTGCATCCAGGGCCTTCTGGTTACGAGTGGGCGGTGCCTGTTTTGGTCCCCGGGTCAGTCGATGGCCGAGCCAGATACCGAGTACCGTAAAGCCCGCCGCGAGAATCAATATGTAAACCTCGAAAGACAACAGCTGCAGCGCGTACTGATGTTCTACCCACTGCAGAAGCAGCGCGCCGACGGCAAGCGCCAGTGCGTAGAGTACGACGGTCTTTTTCATTGGTACAGCGTAGCGCAAATGGCAGTGGGGGTGCAGGTCGCCGGTCCGCTCTCGTCGGCCATGCCTGTTATCGGTCAATTCGATGTTCATGGCGCCTGTGCAAAACTTGATGTTGTCCGTCTTATCCAGATATTGCCAAGCAGGTCGTGGCCGGGCCTCGAATCTCGTAGGAGCGGCACCTTGCCGCGATCGCGGCTGGAAGCCGCTCCTACATGGCTGGCGAAATAAACGCAGCAACGAGTCCGTAGCGGAAAGTACAGCCTTAAATGCTATGGCCAATGGTTATGGCCATTAGCGGCCATTGCCTCTACGTGCCAGCAGTCTTGATCCATCTTCGACGTACGATCGGAATCAGCAAGACCGTAACAAGATAGAACGTGGTGACAACCAGGGGAATTAACGTTAAGCGCGACTCCGGAAACAAAACCCATACCGCCGTAACTGATACGGTTCGCGCTGCTGCATGCAGCCCAAAAACAGCGGAGCCGAATGCCCAACTCATGACGTAGAAATCAATCGACAGAAGTATCGACATGGCGAGCAGCTGAATGTGCGGATTGTAAATCGCCGTAATGACGAATATCGGAAACGAGAGCGAAACGACACTCATATGCGTATAACCGACGAGCTGCCCGAGAGGGTTGTCATTGCAGAATGGATCGGCATGGATCAGTTTGGAGACGAGTACAGCGATAGGGAATACGCCGAAAGTCAGTGCAACCCAGATCATTCGTCCGGTTTCAATCGGGACCGTTAGGTTCGTTATAAGAATCCCAATCCACAACAGCATACCGGCGACGAAGAAACCTACATTCCAACCGCTTCGAGTGGCGAGGTCCATGCGCAGGTGCGATAGGTCTGACGTTATCTTCTCCATCCGGCTCCCTTTAGAGTACCGATAGGGAACGAAATTTCTGGGAAACGCTGAATGACCCGTTTTCCCTAGTTCGCGTCACCGAGTACGCGGTCTCTGTATTCTTGAAACCGCTCCCACCCGGCGTCTTGATCAGTGCAGTGATGAAGCCATTCGCCTTGAGAGGTATCGAGCACGTACCAATCGCGCTTCATTGCTAGTTTCAAAAGCTCGGAGACTGCCTCACCACCGCCGCGCACATGAACCATGAAGCCGGAACCATGGTCGTCTTTACCGATGTTGAATTCGTACAAGAATCCGGCTCCCTCATACTGACCCCAGGAGGGGTCGGACCAATCAGTATCTGGTAGGCACTCGGAGATCTGTTCACGAACCTCCTCAAGCGTTCCGAACTTGGTCCCTTTCCAATCAGGCGGCATTTCTTTTACCGGTGGCGGCGGCGAATCTGCTGCGAAGAATGATAGATCCCAACTCATAAAATCGCTGAAACGGCGAGCGTCTCCCCGGGGTCAGAAGACGTCATTCTAGCCCAAATCGCGCGGGCGGCCGGTCACGGCCATTAGGAGTCATTCGATCTTGAGGTCCTCAGATCGGAATCCACGAGCCCTCACGAGAATCCACAGTACAGCTTTAGTGCCGAAGAAGAAGAACAGCGGGCCGATACCTACAATGAAGATTGCTACCGCGAGAAATTCCTCAGAACTGTCCAAAGTACTTCGTGCATTGAC
>JAAUYD010046264.1_pt1 | contig 20323 bp, 19 predicted proteins | sample 7278101 | NCBI WGS metagenome assembly JAAUYD01 (sample SAMN14350128, study PRJNA611818) | marine sediment metagenome | isolation source: surface marine sediment (0.6m) | place: French Polynesia: Moorea | collected 2018-08
CAGCCCGGCCCGGACCAGGTCCTCATCGAGGTGCACGCCGCCGCCCTCGATCGCGGCACCGAGCACCTCATGACAGGGCGACCGTGGCTGGTGCGCCTGGCCGGCTACGGCCTGCTCCGTCCGAAGCAGCCGGTGCCCGGCTTCGACGTCGCCGGCATCGTGACGGCCGTTGGCGCCGACGTCACGCGCTTCGAGGTCGGCGACGAGGTGTTCGGCATCGCCGATGGTTCGTTCGCCGAGTTCGCCGTCGCCTCCGAGTCGAAGCTGGCGAGCAAGCCGGCGGGCCTCTCCTTCGAGCAGGCCGCCGCGTCCGCCGTGTCGGGCATCGCTGCGCTGCAGGCGCTCACCGACGTCGGTGGTCTCGAGCCTGGTCAGCGGGTGCTCGTGATCGGCGCGTCCGGCGGCGTCGGCACGTTCGCGGTGCAGCTCGCCCGGGCGCTCGGCGGTGTCGTCGACGGCGTCGCAGGAACTCAGAACCTCGAGCTCGTGTCGTCGCTCGGTGCCGACGTGGTGCACGACCACCGCACCACCGACATCGCCGACATCGACCAGCGCTACGACCTGATCCTCGACATCGGGGGCCGCAACCCGGTCCGCAAGCTGCGCCGCCTCCTCACGCCGACGGGCACCCTGGTCATCGTCGGCGGCGAGCACGGCAATCGCATCACGGGTGGCATCGGCCGGCAGCTGCGAGCCGTCGCGCTCTCACCCTTCGTCGGCCAACGGCTCGCCATGTTCGTCAGCACCGAACACCACTCGTTCATCGATCGCCTGGCGGTCCACCTCGACTCGGGCGACGTCGTCCCCGTCATCGGCAGCCGCTTCCCGCTCGACCAGGCCGCCGACGCCATGCTCCAGATGGAAGCCGGCCGGGCCAAGGGCAAGACTGTCATCGAGGTCACGGGAGCCCGCTCATGACCCCGGCGGCAGACGACACCGAGCGCGAGGAGCAGCACGGGAACGAACGCAACATCGGAGACGAGAGCCGCTTGCTGCAGCAGCGGTGGCACGGATGGGGGTCACCGGTCGGTCTGGGAGTCGGCCTGCTCAGCGTCGGCGGCTTCTTCGTGCTGTTGGCCGAGGGGCTCTCGATCCTCGCGTCGATCGACTAGCGAAACACCGACATGACGTTGTCGCTGAGCATCACGAGAGTGCTCCCATGTACACAGCTCAGGTCAAGGGAGAGGAAGCTTCGATGAGGAACGTCAAGGTCGAACGGATGGTGGCCGCACCGCGGTCCAGCGTGTGGGCCGTGTTGGCCGACTACCCCAACATCGTCGACTGGAACGACGGCATCGCGAACAGCTACGCCATCGGCGACGCCACCGAGGGCGTCGGTGCTCAACGGCAGTGCGAGCTGGCCCCGAACGGATCGATGCGAATGCGCGAGACCGTCGCCGAGTGGGTGCCGGAGGAGCGGATGGTGATCGACATCGACCAGATCGAGAAGATGCCCGTCAAGGCGGCCACCATGACGTTCACCATGTCCGACAGCGGTGACACCACGCCGTTCACGATGAGCTACGCCTACGAACCCAAGGGTGGACCGCTGGCCTTCATCTTCGGGCCCCTGCTCGACCGGCAGATGACGAAGGGCTTCAACGGGTTCGTCGACAGCCTCGAACCCGCGGCGCAGGCTCGCACCTCCGCCTGACGAGCGAGCGCCGTGGGCGACCGTCGTCGTCGTTGATCGACACGGTCCGCGCTCGTACACCGGCATCGGCCCAGCGTGGGCCGTGTCCGTCGCCCGGTCGATGCCGGGACCATCGCCTCTGGATGCTGGACCTGCGCCGACCTTGGATGGAGACGAAGGCAGACCGGAGACGCGCTCTCCGGACGGAGGTTTGCATGGCAGCGCACCGGATCGGCCCGGCGGTCGTCGTGTTCCGCGCCGCACGTGACGCGGCGGCGAGCATGATCGTGGTCGGGCAGTCGGCACATGTCGCCCACGAGGTCTGAGAGGCCTCGGCGGGCTGTGTGGGAGGCGTGACGGTGGGCATGGGGCCCCGAGCGCCGTGGTCGACACCGACCGACCACGTCACCGACGCCGTCGCCGCCGACCTCGCGCAGGGCCTGACCAGCGAGGAGGCCGCCGAGCGCCTCGAGCGCGACGGTCCGAACGAGATCGCGGCCGCACCCCCGACGCCGTGGTGGATCCGACTGGGTCGCCAGTTCACCGACCCGCTGGTGGTCCTGCTGCTGATCGCGATCGCGATCTCATTCGTGGCGTGGTGGAGCGAAGGTGCCGACGGGACCCCGCTCGAGGTGGTCGTCATCGCCGCGATCGTGATCCTCAACGCCGGCATCGGCTACTGGCAAGAAGCGAAGGCGATCGAGGCGGTCGCCGCCCTCCGCCGCCTCAGCGCCACCCACGCCACCGTGCTGCGCGACGGACAGGTGATGCACATCCCCACCGCCGACCTCGTCGTCGGCGATGTGGTCGCGCTCGCCGAAGGCGACGCCGTCGGCGCCGATTGCCGCCTGACGTCGGCGGCCTCGCTCCACATCGCCGAGGCGTCGCTCACCGGTGAGAGCACGCCCGTCGTGAAGGACACGGCGACGGTCGACACCGATGCCCCGCTCGCCGACCGCACCAACATGGCGTTCAGCGGCACCGCCGTCGTGCGTGGTCGCGGCGAGGCCCTTGTCGTCGCGACCGGCATGGACACCGAGATCGGCCGCATCGCGACCCTGATCGGCGAGCAGGAGGAAGGGGAGACGCCGCTCCAGCGACAGGTGTCCTGGCTCGGCCGCCAGCTCGGCATCACCGTCGTCGTGCTGTCCGCGATCGTCGTCGGCGCCGTGGTCATCACCGCCGAGTCGCGCACGTTCGACAGCATCGTCGACGCCGCCCTCGTCGGGGTCTCACTCGCCGTCGCCGCCGTGCCCGAGGGGCTCCCCGCCATCCTCTCGGTCGTGTTGGCGCTCGGCGTCCAGCGCATGGCCCGCGAGCGCGCGATCGTGAAACGCCTGTCCTCGGTCGAGACGCTCGGCTCCGCGTCGGTGATCTGCACCGACAAGACCGGCACACTGACCCGCAACGAGATGACCATCGTCCGCGTCGCCACCGGCGGCGGTCATGTCGACGTGACGGGGGTCGGCTACGAACCGGTCGGGCACGCGGCCGTCGACGGCAGTCCGGTGGAGCCCGGTGTGCTGCTCGACGACGTGGTCGCCCTGCTCACCGCCGGCAGCCTCGCCAACGATGCCTCGCTCCAGGAGGAGTCACCCGGGCGATGGACGGTGCATGGCGACCCCACCGAGGCGGCATTCCTCGTCGCCGAGGAGAAGATCGGTGACGGACACCGCCGAGCCGGCTACGAGCGCGTCATCGAGATCCCCTTCACCTCGGAGCGGCGACGGATGTCGACGGTCCACCGTGGCATCGCCGACGACGGGACGATCGAGTACGTGCTCTCCGCCAAGGGGGCGCCCGACGTCATCCTCGAGCGGTGCACCCACGAGCGCCGCAACGGCCACACCCTCCCACTCGACGCCGGCCGGCGCAACGAGCTGGAACAGGAGGCCGAGCTGCTGGCGGCCGACGCCCTCCGCACGATCGCGGTCGGTCACCGATGCCTCGACGAGCCACCCCGACTCGACGCACCGCTCGACGATGACGAGGAGCGCGATCTGGTGCACCTCGGCATCGTCGGCATCCTCGACCCGCCGCGTCCCGAGGTCGCCCACTCGATCGCCGAGGCCCACAACGCCGGGATCCGGATCATCATGATCACCGGCGACCATCCCACCACCGCGGCGCGGATCGGGGGCTCGCTCGGCATCGTGGCCGACGACGGGAGCGAGCGAGGAGTCACGGGCCGTGAGCTCGGCGAGTGTGACGACGACGCCCTGCAGGAGACGATTCGGGAGCGCGCGGTGTTCGCACGGGTCGAACCCGAGCACAAGCTCAAGATCGTCGAGGCGCTCCAGGCCGACGGCGAGATCGTCGCGATGACCGGCGACGGGGTGAACGACGCGCCCGCCCTGCGGCGGGCCGACATCGGTGTGGCGATGGGGATCACCGGCACCGAGGTCTCGAAGGAGGCGTCGGACATGATCCTCGCCGACGACAACTTCGCCACCATCCTGAGTGCCGTCCGCGAGGGTCGCGAGATCTTCGCCGACATCCGCAAGGTGCTGCGCTACCTCCTGGCGTCGAACGGCGGTGAGGTGCTGGTCATGTTCGTGGGCGTGCTGGCGGCCGGCCTGCTCGGACTCCGTGCGGCCGGTGCCGAGCAGGCGGTGCCGCTGCTCGCCACCCAGATCCTGTGGATCAACCTGCTGACGGACGGGGCGCTGGCGCTCGCGCTCGGCGTCGACCCCGCCGTCGACGACGCGATGACCCGGCCCCCGCGGCGGGTCGGCGATCGGATCATCGACCGCGACATGCTGAACCGCATCTTCCTGTTGGCGGTGGTGTCGGCGATCTCGGCCCTGGCTGCGCTCGATCTCGGCCTCGACGGAGGGCTGATCGGAGGCAGCGGCGACATCGACACGGCGCGCACGATGGCGTTCTCGACCCTCGTGCTCGGGCAGGTCTGCGATGCGTTCAACTCGCGCTCGCCCTGGTCGAGTGCGTTCGTGCGGCCGTTCGACAACCGGCTCCTGTGGGCCTCGGCGGTGGTCACGATCCTGCTCCAGGTCGCCGTCGTGCACCTGCCGTTCATGCAGACGGCCTTCGACACCGCCCCGCTCGGCTTCGGCGAGTGGGCGATCGTCATCGCGCTCGCGAGCACCGTGCTGTGGGCGGACGAGATCCGGAAGCTCGTGGTGCGCCGTCAGTCCCGCCGCACGAGCCCCACGATCTCGTCGGCGACGACCTCCGGCGCACTCCCGTCGGTGTCGACCTGACGCGACCGCCCTGAGAGAATGGCCGCCGACTGAGCAACGCCGGAGGGGCCCGCTCCCCGTGTTTCGCCGTTCGGCACAGCCAGTCGATACGGTCCGAACCAGCCGGCACGACGGTCTCGACGAGCTGTCGTGGACGAGCCGTACCGGCTCGGCAGCCTGGCGCACCGGCATCGACACGACACGAGAGGCGACGCATCATGAAGGGCGACATCATCGTTCTCGAAGAGCACCACAAGCGGGCAGCGCACCTCATCGTGCCCCACATCGTGGAGGCGATCCGGGCCAAGGCGGGGCGATACACGATCACGGTCGCCGGCGAGTCGGGGAGCGGGAAGTCGGAGACGGGCAAGGCGATCGCCGACGAGCTCGCCGCGCACGACATCGCCGCGGTCCTGCTCGGGCAGGACGACTACTTCGTGCTCCCGCCGAAGTCCAACGACGCCAAGCGCCGCGAGGACGACAGCTGGCTCGGCCCCCACGTCGAAGTGCACCTCGACGTCCTCGAACGGAACCTGATCGACGCCATCGACGGCGCCGACGAGATCGAGAAGCCGCTGATCGACTACGACGCGAACTCCGTCGAGGCCGAGACGATCGACCTCCGCGGCATCGACGTGGTGGTCGCGGAGGGCACGTACACCTCGCTGCTCAAGCACGTCGACACCAAGGTGTTCATCGCCCGCAACCGGCTGGACACCCTCGAGCACCGCCAGAAGCGGAACCGGGGCGACGAGGTCGGCGACCCGTTCATCGAGAACGTGTTGAAGATCGAGCACAAGATCATCGCCGGCCATCGCCAGCTCGCCGACTTCGTGATCACCCGCGACTACGACGTGATCGACGTCCGATGAAGGGCGGCCTCCCCAACGGCGTGATGCTCAACGCCTACCCCGACAGCTTGGGCGGCGATCTCGCCGCGACGGTGCGGATGCTGCAGCGCCCCGAGCTGGCCGACGTGTTCTCGCTGTTCTACGTGCTGCCCACCGTCTTCAACAGCGACCTCGACCGCGGCTTCTCGATCATCGACTACGACCTCAACGACGAGCTCGTGACCGCCGACGATCTCGCCGCGCTCGACCAGCTCGGGGTCGAGCTGAAGTTCGACCTCGTGCTCAACCACCTGTCGGTCGGATCGCCCCAGTTCCAGGACATGCTCGCCCGGGGCGACGAGTCCGAGTTCGCCGACTTCTTCATCGACTGGAACCGGTTCTGGGAGGGCGAGGGAGAGCTCCACGACGACGGCTACGTCGTCCCATCGCCCCACCATCTCGAGAAGCTGTTCATGAGGAAGCCCGGTCTGCCGATCCTCCGGGTGAGGTTCCCGGACGGCTCGGATCGCTTCTACTGGAACACCTTCTACCAGCAGGTCGACGTGGTCGACGGCGAGCGCACCTACCTCGGCCAGATGGACCTCAACGCCGAGTCCGAGCAGGTGTGGGAGTTCTACCGCGACACCGTGGCAAAGGTGCGCGACTTCGGCGCCACGATCCTGCGCCTCGACGCGTTCGCCTACCTCCACAAGGCGGTCGGCGAGCGCAACTTCTTCAACCGGCCCGGCACGTGGGACTACCTCGCACGGCTGCGAACCATCGCCGACGAGCACGGCCTGACGCTGCTGCCCGAGATCCACGCCGAGTACGGCGCGAAGCTCCACCTCGAGCTGTCGGAGCAGGGTTACCCGGTCTACGACTTCTTCCTCCCCGGCCTGGTGATCGACGCGATCGACAGCGGGAACAACCGCAACCTCCTGCGCTGGATCGGCGAGCTCCTCGAACACGAGATCGCCACCGTGAACATGCTGGGCTGCCACGACGGCATTCCCGTGCTCGACCTCCGGGGTGGCGGAGACGCCGACGGGTTGCTGCCCGACGCCGAGATCGAGGCGATCATCGAGCGGCTGCTCGAACGGGGTGGCCGGGTCAAGAACCTCTACGGTCCCGACGGCACGAAGATCTCGTACTACCAGGTGAACGCCACCTTCTTCAGCGCGCTCGGCGAGAGCGAGAACCGGCTGCGCCTCGCCCGTGCCATCCAGCTGTTCGTGCCGGGGACACCGCAGGTCTGGTACCTCGATCTCTTCGCCGGCGCCAACGACGACGAAGCGGCCGACCGGGGCGGTCCCGGCGGCCACAAGGAGATCAACCGCACGAACCTGACCGCAGCGGACATCGAGGCCGGGTTGACCCGCGCCGTCGTGTTGGACCAGCTCGAGATGATGCGACTCCGCAACACCTCGGATGCCTTCGACGGCCGGCTCGAGGTCCTCGCGACCGAACCGCACCGCCTCGCGCTGCGATGGACCAACGGCGCGACGCACGCCACGCTCGACGCCGACCTCGCCGCCGAGACCTTCACGATCACGCACGTCTCGGGCGGTAGCCAGACCGTCTACGACTACGGCTGACGTCAATCGACGAGATCAGCGGATCGTCGGGAGCGAGCGTCGCTCAGCTCTCGTTCGGCGTTGGCTCGTCGCGGACGAAGATCCTCGGGCCGCGCTCCTGGTTGCCGCGGTAGGCGGGCCAGCCGCCGACGACCACTGCGACGTACATCATCTTGCGCTTGAACCAGCCGGCGCCCTCGGCCACCAGGACCGCACGGAAGACGTTGTCTGCGTGCAACTTCCCGACACCCGGTTGGGCGTACAGCCAGTCGTGCACGATCCCGGCCCATCGCTGCGGGTCCTCCCAGGGTTCCCACCCGGTGATCCGCTGCGCCCATGCCGGGACCGACGCCCCGTCGGTGGTGAACCCGGTCGGGATCTCGATGCGTTCGTTGCGGGCCTGGACGACGAGCGGCTCGCCGAGGATCCAGAACCTCTCGTCGCCCGGCAGGATCTCCTCGCCGACGACTTCCTTGACGCGGTCGACCCGATCGAACCGTTCGGGCCTGACGGTGATGGTGGCGGTCAGCATCTCGGCTGCTCCCTTCGGGTGCCCACTTCGATGATGCACCCCGATGGAGGCACGGGTCCAGCGGTATTCCGCGCCATCGATGGCGTCGCGGGCCGGTGCTACCGTTCCGGCGATCACGACCTGGAGTGAGCCGATGACGACGACACCGATCGACCGCGAGTTCGCAGAGAAGTTCATGAAGTCGGTCGACGAACCGTTCAAGTACGGCGTGTACTGGCTCTTCCACGAGTGGTGGGACGAGGCGCCCGACCCGGCGATCGATGCGTACCGGGCCGAGCTGGGGTTGATCGAGGGCTCCGATTCGTTCCTCGCCGAGCGCTTCCTGCCCGAGCCGACGACGCTCGACCGGCTGGCGGAGTGCCCGCCCGAGTCGCTCGGCGCCTACTTCCGTCAGTTCGTCGTCGAGAACAACCTCGAGGCCGACCTCGCCCGCAACTACCGCGAGTACAACGAGGAGCTCACGCAGTCGGGCAAGCTCGATCGCCTGCCCGACGACCTCAGCTACATGATGCTGCGCGGCTTCCAGATCCACGACATCTTGCACGTGCTCACCGGCTACACGTCGCGCCCGATGGGCGAGCTCGGGCTGGCGGCGTTCTACCTCGCACAGCTCCGCTTCCCGTACCACGCGATGCGCATGGCGGTGACCGCCGCCCACGTCGCGTTCGTGAGCCCGGCGGGCATCACCAAGGCGATGGATGCGATCGCCGAGGGATGGCTGTACGGCCGGCGCACGCCGAACCTGAGCTTCCACCGCTGGGAGGACGAGCTCGACGCGCCCCTCCACGAGCTGCGCGAGCGGTTCGGCATCGAGACCGAGGCAATGGCCGTCTGAACCTGGCGCCGCTCAGTCGCGGCCGTTCAGGCCGAGCACGTCGATCGCGTTCTGCTTCATGATCAGCGGGCGGACCTCCGGCTTGATCTCGAGGTCGTCGAAGCTCGCGATCCACCGGTCGGGTGAGATCACCGGGTAGTCCGATCCGAACAGCACCTTCCGGCGCAGCGGACCGTTCGCGGCGCGGACGAGCTGCGCCGGGAAGTACTTGGGCAGCCAGCCGGACAGATCGATGTAGACGTTCGCCTTGTGGGTCGCCATCGAGATCGCAGCGTCCTGCCACGGCACCGACGGGTGGGCGAGGATGACGGTGAGCGTGGGGAAGTCGGCGGCGACGTCGTCGAGGAGCATCGGGTCGCTGTAGCGCAGCTTGATGCCCCGGCCGCCCGGCAGGCCGGCGCCGATGCCGGTCTGGCCGGTGTGGAACACGGTCGGCGCACCGGCCTCGGCGATCGCTTCGTAGATGGGGTAGTAGCGCTCGTCGTTCGGCTCGAACGCCTGCAGGCTCGGGTGGAACTTGAAGCCCTTCGCACCGTGTGCGACGAGTGATCGCACCCGGGCCGCAGCGTCGTCGGCGAGCGGGTCGACCGAGCCGAACGGGATGAGGATGTCGTCGTGCCGGGCCACGAGATCGATGATCTCCTCGCTCGACAGGGCGGGATGCCCCAGCGCCGTGGTGGCGTCGACGGTGAAGACGACGGCGCCGATCTGCCGCTCGCGGTAGTACGCGGCGAGGTCGGCGACGGTCGGCGTCCGGTTGTCGTCGCCCTTGAAGTACTTCGCCGACGCGTCGAGCAGCTCCTGATCGAGCGCGCAACACCCCTGCGAGTCCTGCTCGACGTGCACGTGGGTGTCGATGGCGACCAGTGCGTCGGGGTCGAAGCTCATGGTTGCGCCTGCAGGTGCCGCTCGATCCGGTCGAGCACCTCGTAGCAGGGGAGCACCTTCGCGACGCTCGCGTTCGGCTCGCGGCCCTCGGTGATCGCGGCGACGAACTCGCGGTCCTGGAGCTCGATGCCGTTCATCGACACGTCGACGTCGGAGACGTCGATCGGCTGCTCCTTGCCGTCGACGAGGTCGTCGTAGCGGGCGACGTAGGTGCCGGTGTCGCCGATGTACCGGAAGAACGTGCCGAACGGGCCCTCGTTGTTGAACGACAGGGCGAGCGTGCAGAGCTGGCCGGCCTCGGTGCGGAGTTGGATCGACATGTCCATCGCGATGCCGAGCTCGGGGTGGACCGGGCCCTGCATCGCTTGCGCCGCCACCACGGGCGAGCCGGTCTGGTACTGGAACAGGTCGACGGTGTGGGCGGCGTGGTGCCAGAGCAGGTGATCGGTCCAGCTGCGCGGCTCGCCGAGGGCGTTGGTGTTCGTGCGGCGGAAGAAGAACGTCTGCACGTCCATGTGCTGGATCGTGTACTCGCCCGACTCGATGCGCCGGCGCACCCACTCGTGGCTCGGGTTGAAGCGGCGCGTGTGGCCGCACATCGCGACGAGCCCACTGGCCTCCTGGGCCGCGACGACGGCGCGTCCGTCGGCCAGGTTGTCGCACAGCGGGATCTCGACCTCGACGTGCTTGCCGGCTTCGAGGCAGGCGATCGCCTGTGAGGCATGCACCGGCGTCGGTGTGGCGAGGATGACGGCGTCGACGTCGTCACGCGCCAGCACTGCGTCGAGCTCGGTCGCCACGTGTGGGATGCCGCGCGCCTCGGCGACCTTCTGGGCGTTCGCCGCGACCGGGTCGGCGATCGCGACGACCTCCGCGTCGTCGATCGCGGCCAGCCCGTCGAGGTGCTTGTTGCCGAAGGCGCCAGCGCCGGCGACGGCGATCCGGACGGTCACGAGGCCTCCTCGAGGATCAGCTGCCCGACTGCCGTGTTGCTCGCGGGCACGTGGTAGAGGCGGTGCGCCTCGGTGGGCGCAGCGCCTCCCGCCAGGTCTCCCATCGCGCCGCGGGCGATCAGCCACATGACCAGCTCGATGCCCTCGGAGCCGGCCTCGCGCACGTAGTCGACGTGCGGCATCCGCGCGACGTCGACCGGGTCGTCGATCATGCGCTCGAAGAACTCGTTGTCCCACGGTTGGTTGATGAGGCCGGCCCGCCGCCCCTGGAGCTGGTGGCTCATGCCGCCGGTGCCCCAGATCTGCACGTTCAGGTCGTCGTCGAACCCGTCGACGGCGCGCCGGATCGCCTGGCCGAGCGCCAGGCAGCGGTGTCCGGTGGGCACCGGGTACTGCACCACGTTGACCGCGAGCGGGATGACCTGGCACGGCCATGCGTCGGGTTGGCCGAACATCATCGACAGCGGCACGGTGCAGCCGTGGTCGACGGGCATCTTGTTGACGAGGGTGAGGTCGAACTCGTCGAGGATGACCGATTGTGCGATGTGCGCAGCCAGCTCGGGATGGCCGATCACGGTCGGAACGGGACGCGGGCCCCACCCCTCGTCGGCGGGCATGAAGCTCTCGCCGGTGCCGAAGGCGAAGGTGGGGATCAGGTCGAAGCTGAACGCGTTGCCGTGGTCGTTGTAGACGAGGATGACCACGTCGGGTGGGTGCTCGGCGATCCAGTCACGGGCGGGCTGGATCCCTTCGAACAGCGGCTTCCAGTACGGCTCGTCGGTGAGGCCCTCGTCGATCGCGGCGCCGATGGCGGGCACGTGCGACATGTAGAGGCTGGCGGTGATGCGGGCCATCAGCCGTCGCTTTCCTCGTCCTCCCCGCGACCCTCCCATTCGTGGAGGTAGCGGTTGCCGTCAGGCGAGCGTCCGCCCGCGAGCATCATCGCCTGGTGGCCGGCGGCATCGTTCTCGGTCATCGAGCTCACGATCTCGACGTAGGACAGGCCGTCGCACGCGCCGACCTTGGCGACGAAGTAGATGTTGCCGCCGAGCTCGAGGATGCGGTTGAAGTCGCGGTCGATCACCGCCTGCTTCTGATCGTCGGTCATGTCCCACTCGTCGAGGTAGGCGCGCTCGTCGGCCTTGAACCGCTCGCGGTTGCCGGCATCCATCAGCGACTTCGCGAACTGGTTGAGGTGGTACCCCTTCCGGGCCTGGTCGGCATCGAAGATCGTCGTGCCGGGGATGTCGAGATAGGGCTTGTCGAGCGGCATGCTGTCTCCTGGTCGGCGGGTCAGAGGTCGAGGCCGACGTACTGCTCGGCGACGTTGGTCTGGGACGCCTCCGAGGCGGCGAGGTGGGTGAGGTCCTCCTCCTGGATGCGCTGGTCGAACACCGTCTGGTCGGGGAAGCGGTGCAGCAGCGTTGTCATCCACCACGAGAACCGGACCGACGACCAGACGCGGTGCAGGGCGGTCGCCGAGTAGGCCGCGAGTGGCGCCGAATCGCCGGCGTAGTGCGCGGCGAGCGCCTCCGACAGGTAGTGCACGTCCGACACCGCGAGGTTGAGGCCCTTCGCGCCGGTCGGCGGGACGATGTGGGCTGCGTCGCCGGCGAGGAACAGCCGGCCGTGGCTCATCGGCTCGCAGACATAGCTGCGCAGCGGGGCGATCGACTTCTCGATCGATGGGCCGGTGACGAGCTGTTCGCCCTCGGAAACGGGTAGGCGGGCCAGCAGCTCGGTCCAGAAGCGATCGTCCGACCAGTCGTCGACCGTGTCGTCGAGCGGGCACTGCACGTAGTACCGGCTGAGCATCGGGTTGCGCTGCGAGCACAACGCGAAGCCGCGCTCGTGGTTGGCGTAGATCAGATGGGGGAGCGGTGGTGTCTCGGAGAGGATCCCGAGCCAGCCGAACGGGTACGCCTTCTCGTACTCGGTCTTGGCGTCGGCGGGAATCGTGGCGCGGCTGACGCCGTGGTAGCCGTCGCAGCCGGCGACGTAGTCGCAGTCGAGCCGGACCTGCTCGCCGTCGGCGGTGAACCTCACCCAGGGCTGGTCGGTCGTGACGTCGTGGATCTCGACGTCGGATGCGCCGAAGACGATGTTCGCGCCCTCGGCCTCGGCCGCCAGGTAGAGGTCCTCCTGGATCATCGTCTGGCCGTACGACATCATCGGCTTGCCGGTCAGGCGCTGGAAGTCGATCGAGAGGATCTCCTCGCCGCGCCACCCGATCTTCACGCTGTCGTGCACGTGCCCCTCGGCGTCGAGGCGATCGGCGAGGCCGGCTGCTCTCAGTAGCTCGACCGTCGTCCACTCGAGCACGCCGGCGCGGATGCGGCCGAGCACGTACTCCTTGGTCTGACGCTCGACGACGACCGACTCGATGCCGTGCCGGCGCAGCAGCAGCGACAGGAGCGATCCGGCCGGCCCGGCTCCGACGATCGCGACCTGGGTTCTCATCCGGCAGCCCCCTCGAGCACCTGCTCACTGTCGACAAGATTGTCGACAATCCGGTACCTTACTCGGGGCACCGACCCCTGCGTCAACGGGCGGTGCCGACGGAGGGACGTCACGTGCACCGGATCATCGATTGCCACGGCCACTACACCACCACACCGCCGGGCGTGGCTGCGTGGCGTGACGCACAGAAGGCCGCCGTGGCCGCCGACGCGGCGTTCGTGGGCGAGAAGGGCGCCCTGGCGGTCACCGACGACGAGATCCGCGAGAGCCTGGAGTCGGCACAGCTCGCGTTCCAGCGCGAACGAGGGTCCGACCTGACGATCTTCTCGCCGCGGGCGTCGTGGATGGCGCACCACATCGGCAACGAGCACACGTCCCGGTTCTGGACCGAGCACCAGAACGAACTGATCCGCCGCGTCTGCGACCTGTACCCGGACAACTTCGCACCCGCCTGCCAGCTGCCGCAGTCGCCCGGTGCGTCGATCGACGGGTCGGTCCATGAGCTCCGGCGCTGCATCGACGAGATGGGCTTCATCGGCTGCAACGTCAACCCCGACCCGAGTGGCGGCTTCTGGACCGGGCCGCCGCTGTTCGACCGATACTGGTGGCCGCTGTGGGAAGCGATGATCGAGCTCGACGTTCCTGCGATGATCCACGTGTCCGCGGCCTGCAACCGGAGCTTCCACACCACGGGTTCGCACTACCTCGGTGCCGACACGACCGCGTTCATGCAGGCGCTGGCGTCCGGGTTCATGGCCGACTTCCCGGGTCTCCGGTGGATCATTCCGCACGGCGGTGGTGCCGTGCCGTACCACTGGGGTCGCTTCACCGGCATGGCCGCCGACCAGGGATGGGACTTCGATGCGCTGCTCGACCACATCTGGTTCGACACGTGCGTGTACCACCAGCCCGGCATCGACCTGCTGCTCGACGTGGTGCCCACCGAGAACGTGCTGTTCGCCTCCGAGATGGTCGGCGCGGTGCGTGGCGTCAACCCCGACACGGGTCGACACTACGACGACACCAGGGTGTACCTCGACGCTTCGTCGCTCGACGACGACGGCCGACGGCTCGTCTTCGAAGAGAACGCCCGCAAGGTCTTCCCGAGATTGGAGCTGCCATGAACCAGCCTTCCCACGGCCGCCACGTGGTGGTCACCGAGATCGACCGGGCCGGCATCGCGACCGTCGACGGGCTTGCGTCGATGGGCACGGCGACGGTGCACGAGGCGATCGGGCGGCGCGGGTTCCTCGGCGCCGAGCTGCGCCCGATCCAGCAGGACGTGCGGGTCGGCGGCTCGGCGGTCACGGTGTCGAGCCACCCCGGCGACAACATGATGATCCACGCCGCGGTCGAGGTCTGCCGGCCGGGCGACGTCCTCGTCGTGACGACCACCGCACCGTCGACGCACGGCATGTTCGGCGAGCTGCTGGCGACGTCGCTGATGACGCGAGGCGTTCGAGGTCTCGTCATCGACGCCGGCGTGCGCGACACGTCCGAGCTGCGCGACATGGGCTTCCCGGTCTGGACGCGCCACGTGTCGTGCCAGGGGACGGTCAAGGCGACGCCGGGTTCGGTCAACGTGCCGGTATCGATCGGTGGGGTCGTCATCGAGCCGGGCGACGTGGTGTGCGCCGACGACGACGGCGTCGTGGTCGTGTCGCTCGGCGAGGCCGAGTGGGCGCTTGCGCAGTCGCAGGCCCGGCTCGACAAGGAGGCGGCAACCCGCGCCCGGCTCGATGCCGGTGAGCTGGGCCTCGACTTCTACGGCCTGCGCGACGAGCTCGCCGACCTCGGCGTCGAGTACGTCGACCGCCTCGACCCCTGACACGTCGCGAGTTGTGTCTGACGCAACTCGCGACTCAGGTGGGGCGGCGGGCGTCGCGCCAGCGGTGCAACACCTCGATCACCGACTGCAGGTGGTCGCGCATCGCAGCAGCTGCGGCGTGCTCGTCTCCGGCGACCACCGCTTCGACGATCGATGCGTGCTGCCCGAGCGACTCGCCGGGGCGCCCCGGCATCAGCGCGAGTCGATACTGATGATGTGCAGCGCGGTTGCGCAGGTTCGCGACGAGCTGACTCGCGATCGTGTGCCCACTCATCTCCCGCAGGCGGCGGTGGAGCAGGGCGTTGAGCTCGGAGTAGTCGCCGTCGCGATCCTCGGCGACCGCGGCGCGCATGTCGTCGACGATGCCGCGTAGCTCATCGCGCTCGTCGCTGGTGGCGTGATGCGCGGCCTGCGCTGCGATCAAGCCTTCGAGCGCGGCCCGGGCCTCGGTGATCTGGATCGCCTCCTCGATCGAGATCCGACGGACCGTTGCGCCCCGGTTCGCCTCCCGTTCGACCAGCCCCTCCGACGTCAGCTCGACGAGGGCCGACCGCACGGCGGCCCGCCCGCACCGGTACAGCTCGGCCAGTGGGACCTCGAGCAGCCGGTCGCCCGGCTCGAAGCGACCGGTGAGGATGTCCTGCCGGAGCTCGTCGGTCACGGAGCCTGTGGCCATGTCACGAGAAGTCATACAGCACCTGCGGGTTGTCGACCAGGATCCGATCCCTGCTGGCCTGATCGGGAGCGAACGCCGCGAGGAGGTCGAGCAGCCGGCCCTCGTCGGGCATGTCGACCAGGTTCGGGTGCGGCCAGTCGGTTCCCCAAAGCACACGATCCGGGGCGCACTCGACCAGGGCGCGCCCGAACGGCACCACGTCGTCGTACGGCGCGATGCGTCCTTCGGTCAGACGCTCGGCGCAGGAGACCTTCACCCAGCACCGCTCGTCGGACGCCAGCCGTTCGAGCAGGCGCTGGAACGGCTCCTGGTCGACGCCGTCGGCGGCGGGTACTCGCGCCATGTGGTCGATCACATAGGGCACGGGCATCGCGTCGAGCAGCCCCGAGTACGTGCCGAAGTCCCTCGCGTCGAGGTGGAGCACCACGTGCCAGCGCAGCGCCGCGACGCGATGGACGAGGTCCCGGAACTCGTCGAGGTCCGGGGCGCCGCCGAGATGGGCCACGAAGTTGAAGCGGATGCCGCGGACCTGATGCTCGTGCAGCTCGGCGAGGTCGTCGTCGGTGAACGACGGGTCGATCATGGCGACGCCCGCGTAGCGGCCGGCGCCGCGCTCGATCGCATCGAGCATCGCCGAGTTGTCGGCACCGTGGCAGCTGGCCTGCACGAACACCGCTCGCTCCAATCCGAGCCGGCGCTGCAGGCGCTCGAAGTCGTCGATCCCGGAGTCGGGCGGCGTGTACGTCCGGGTCGGCGAGAAGGGGAACCGCTCGGCGGGGCCGAAGATGTGGCAGTGGGCGTCGCACGCGAGAGCCGGCGGGCGGACCGCCGCAGGCGGCGAGGCTTCGGCGATCGGCCCGGGCACGGTCCGTTCGAGGGGGAAGTCGTGCGGCGGATTGCGAGGAGCCACCGCTCAACGCTCCGTGTCGACCCGCGGGAACACCGTGCCGTCCATCAGCTTGCGGGCGGTGCGGATGATCCCGGCTCGCGAGACCTGGACGCCGCCGTCGGCCAGCGCGTCGACCTCGACGACGGCGTCGAAACAGCCGGTCGGATGCTCGAGCCGCACGACGTCGCCCCCGGGCGCGGTCGCGCAGGCGTGGGCGGGTGAGCCCTCGAGGAGGGCCGCCGTTGCGACCGACACCGCGCCGAGCACGCCGATCGCGTCGTGGCATCGATGGGGGATGAACGTGCGGGTCGAGAGATGGCCGCCGGCGCTCGGCGGCGAGACGAGCGTCAGCTTGGGCACGGTGGTCTCGCGCACGTCGCCGAGACCCATCAGCTCGCCGGCCTTCAGCCGGATCGCCTCCAGCGCAGCGCGGAGGTCGGCGTCCTGTTCGAGCTCGGCGCACGTCTCGTCGCCCGACACGCCGAGCGAGTCGGCGCGCAGGACCGCGACGGGCATCCCGTTGTCGATCAGCGTGCACGCGGTGCCCTCGACCGTGTCGACGACGTTGCCGGTCGGCAGGAGCGCTCCCGTGCTCCCACCGGCGAGCCCCTCGAAGTCGAGGTGGATCGCGGCGGCCGTGCCCGGCACGCCGGAGATCGCGGTCGCGCCGCCGTAGACCGGCGCGCCGTCGAGCACGGCGAAGCGAGCGGTTGCGATCGAGTCGGTGTTCAGCATCCTGATCCGGACCGTGCACTCGCCGTGCTCGGGGCCCGTGAGCAGGCCGCGTTCGAGCGCGAACGGGCCCACGCCGGCCAGGACGTTGCCGCAGTTCTGGCGGTCGGACACGACGTCGTCGGCGACGCCGACCTGCAGGAAGAGGTAGTCGACGTCGGCGGCGTCGTCGCTCGCCGACGAGACGATGGCGACCTTGGAGGTGAGCGGGTGCGCCCCACCGATGCCGTCGATCTGACGGGCGTCGGGGGAGCCCATGACCCGCCGGAGGAGCGAGTCGCGAGCGTCGGGATCCCTCGGCAGGTCGTCGCGAAGGAAGTAGGCGCCCTTGGACGAGCCGCCACGGAGGATCATGCACGGGATGCCGTCGCTCACCGAAGGCAGTCTGCCAAATGTTGACAAGATTGTCGACAGAGCCGGGCTCGTCGATCAGACTGGTCGGGCATGGGACGACACGCCATCAAGACGCCGCCACACCACGCCCCGTGGGCCGACTTCCTCGACGTGTGGCGTGAGGCCGACGGCATCCCGATCTTCGAATCGGCGTGGACCTGGGATCACTTCTATCCGCTCGCCGAGCCGTTCGACGGCCCCAACCTCGAAGGCTGGACGATGCTCGGTGCGCTGGCGCAGGCGACGTCGCGGATCCGCATCGGCGCGATGGTCAACGGCATGCACCACCGGCACCCCGCCGTGACCGCCAACATGGCGGCGACGCTCGACCACATCTCCGGCGGGCGGTTCGAGCTCGGCATCGGCGCCGGCTGGAACGAGATGGAATCGAGCGCGTACGGCATCGAGCTCGGCACGCTCAAGCAGCGGTCGGACCGCTTCGAGGAGGGGGTCCAGGTCATCGAGTCGTTGCTCACGAGCCACACGACCACCTTCGAGGGGGAGTGGTACCGCCTGACCGACGCGTGGTGCGAGCCGAAGCCGGTCCAGGAGCGGATCCCCATCGTCGTCGGGGGCAAGGGTCGCCGCCGCACGCTCCGGACCGCAGCCCGGTTCGCGGATCAGTGGGACATGACCTTCCCGGCGAGCCCCGCCGAGTGGGTCGAGCTCGACGCCGTGCTCTGCGGTCACTGCGAGGCCGTCGGTCGCGACCCGGCGCAGATCACCCGATCGGTGCACCTGGCGTTCGACGAGGAGCGCTCGATGCAGGCGCACGCCGAGGAGGCGGCAGGCTTCTTCGAGGTCGGCGTCGACGTCGTCGTCTGGTCGATGCGCGGCGCCGTCGATCCGGCTCGCCTCGAGCCGCTTGCGATCGCAGTGGCGATGTAGCGGAGGGGCCGACCCGCTGACCTCGGCCGACTCGTGACGCCGGTGCGCCGGTGACCTCTGAGGCGGCGAGCTCGCGGGTGAGCGCGTAACGTTCGGTCCCGGACGTCGTCACGGATCGGGGGACCCATGACCGAGCTCGCCACCACGCCCACCACCGCGACCCATCCGCTCGACCCGTTGTCGGCGGACGAGATCACCGCCGCTATGGCCGTGTTGCGCGATGGTCGGGAGCTGCCGCCTCGGCTCCGTATCACGTCGATCGCCCTGGAGGAGCCGGCGAAGTCGATCGTCAGGGCCTTCAGGTCCGGCGACCCGATCGAGCGGGTCGCCCGCATCGTCTGCTACGACCGTGACACCCGGACGACAGCGGTTGCGCTGGTCTCGATCACGAACGGAGCGGTCACGTCCTGGGAGGAGATCGCCGGCGTGCAGCCGCACCTCATGCTCGAGGAGTTCTTCATGCTCGAGGACATCCTCAAGGCCGACGAGCGCTACGTCGCCGCGCTCGCCACACGAGGCGTCACCGATCTCGACAAGGTCCAGGCCGACCCGTGGCCGGCCGGCAACTTCGGGAGCGACGGCGAGTGGCAGGGCCGTCGTGTCTGTCGGGCCGTCAGCTACGTCCGCGATCGACCCGACGACAACGGCTACGCACACCCGATCGAGAACTTCGTCGCGATCGTCGACTTCGACGCCGGCGAGGTGCTCGAGCTGATCGAGGGCGACATCGTGCCGGTGCCCGAGCCGCACGGCCGCTACGACGTCGAGGCGGCGACCGAGGGCGGTGGGTCGCTGCGCACACCGGCGCCGCTCGACATCACGCAACCCGACGGGCCGGGCTTCACGCTCGACGGCCAGCTGCTGACGTGGGAGCGGTGGTCGATGCGAGTCTCGGTCGCCCCGATCGAGGGCCTCGTCCTCCACCAGATCACCTGGCACGACGACGACGGCCCGCGCCCGATCCTCTACCGCGCCGCGCTGGGCGACATGGTCGTCCCGTACGGGTCGACGGCGACCAACCACTGGTGGAAGAACGCGTTCGACGCCGGCGAGATCGGGCTCGGGCAGCTGCTCAACAGCCTCGAGCTCGGCTGCGACTGCCTCGGTGAGATCCGCTACCTCGACAGCGTCTCGGTCGACCAGGAGGGCCAACCGTTCGCGCAGCAGAACACGGTGTGCATCCACGAGGAGGACTTCGGGATGCTCTGGAAGCACTGGGACTTCGCCAGCGACTCCACCGAGGTCCGCCGGTCTCGCCGGCTGGTGGTGAGCTCGATCGCCACGGTCGGCAACTACGAGTACGCCTTCTACTGGCACTTCTACCTCGACGGGAACATCGAACTGCTGATCAAGATGACCGGCATCGTGCAGACCCAGGCGTTGGCAGACGGCGAGGAGCCGGTCGGCGCCACCCGCATCGGCCCGAACCTCGCCGCGCCCCATCACCAGCACATGTTCTGCGTCCGGCTCGACGTCGACGTCGACGGCGGGCCGAACACCGTCAGCGAGCTCGACGTCGTACCGGTCGAGGGCGACCACCCTCATGCGTTCGACACCGTCACGACCACGCTCACGACCGAGCAGCAGGCCCAGCGGATCTCCGACGCCGGGGCCAGCCGGACGTGGCTGATCGAGAACCACGGCAAGCTGAACGCCCACGGACAACCGGTCGCGTACAGACTGATGCCCGGGTACTCGCCGACGATGCTGGCGCAACCGGGCGCCGCGATCCGAGAGCGTGCCACGTTCGCCACGCAGAACCTGTGGGTCACCCCCTTCGACCCCGACGAACGTCATCCGGCCGGCGACTTCCCGGCGCGGCACCCCGGCGGCGACGGGTTGCCGAGGTGGACGGCAGCCGACCGCTCGATCGAGGACACCGACATCGTGGTGTGGCACACGTTCGGCGCCACCCACATCGTGCGGCCCGAGGACTACCCGGTGATGCCGGTCGAGATGCTGGGCTTCATGCTGAAGCCGAACGGCTTCTTCGACCGCAACCCGGCCCTCGA